>Ga0207639_10002809_pt1 | contig 11682 bp, 8 predicted proteins | sample KBSCornC32_FD_184299 | JGI IMG/M metagenome (GOLD analysis project Ga0207639, IMG submission 184299) | Corn rhizosphere microbial communities from Kellogg Biological Station, Michigan, USA - KBS Corn C3-2 (SPAdes) (version 2) | ecosystem: Host-associated > Plants > Roots > Rhizosphere > Soil ...
TCTCGTGGGCGCGGACCTGGCGCTCGCCGCCTTGTCATTCTCGCAGGTCCAGCCGGCCGCCGGCCGGGGCGTGCGGCGGGTGCTGGAAGTGCCGAACGGCGAGGTAACCCTGATCGACGAGAGCTACAATGCCAATCCGGCCTCGATGGCGGCGGCGCTCAACGTGCTTGGTCGTGCCGTGATCGGGCCAAAGGGCCGCCGGATCGCCGTGTTGGGTGACATGCTGGAGCTTGGGCTGACGGGCGCGGAACTGCATCGCGGGCTGAATGAGGCGGTCCAGTCCAACGGCATCGATCTGGTATATTGCTGTGGTTCGCTGATGCACAATCTGTGGGATGCCCTTTCCACCGGCAAGCGGGGCGGCTATGCCGAAAGCTCGGCGAATCTGGCGGCTCAGGTGGTATCAGTGGTCCGCGCCGGCGATGTGATCATGATCAAGGGATCGCTGGGGTCGAAGATGAAAACGATTGTGCAGGCGCTGGAAAAGCGCTTCCCCGGCAAGGCCGCGCTCGATGAAGCCGCGGTATAGGCGGTTGAGATGTTTTATTGGCTGATTGAGCTTTCCAATACCGTTCCCGGTCTTGGTGTGTTTCGCACCTTCCTGAATGTGTTTCGCTACATCACCTTCCGCACCGGCGGCGCGATGGTGACCGGCGCCCTGTTTGTGTTCCTGTTCGGACCCTGGATCATCGATCATTTGCGCCTGCGCCAGGGCAAGGGACAGCCGATCCGCACCGATGGGCCGCAATCCCATCTGGTCACCAAGAAGGGCACGCCCACCATGGGCGGGCTGATGATCCTCTCGGGACTGGTGGTGTCGACATTGCTCTGGGCCAATCCGCTCAATCCCTATGTCTGGATTGTATTGGCGGTAACGCTCGGCTTCGGCTTCGTCGGTTTCTATGACGATTATCTCAAGGTCACCAAGCAGAGCCACAGCGGCTTTGCCGGCCGCCTCCGCCTCGGCATCGAGGCGGTGATTGCGCTGGCTGCCTGCTTTGCCCTGACACGGCTCGGCCGCGAGCCGTTCTCGACGTCGCTGGTGATCCCCTTCTTCAAGGATTTCGTACTGAATTTCGGCGCGTTCTTCGTCATCTTTGGCGCGTTCATCATCGTCGGCGCCGGCAATGCGGTGAACCTGACTGACGGCCTCGATGGTCTGGCCATCGTTCCGGTGATGATCGCGGCGATGAGCTTTGGCATGATCGCCTATCTCGCCGGCAACGCGGTGTTCTCCGATTATCTGCAGATCAACTATGTCGCCGGCACCGGCGAACTGGCGGTACTGTGCGGCGCAGTGCTAGGCGCTGGTCTCGGCTTCCTCTGGTTCAACGCGCCGCCGGCGTCCATCTTCATGGGCGATACGGGTTCGCTCGCGCTCGGTGGCATGCTGGGCGCGATCGCGGTCGCCGTGAAGCACGAGATCGTGCTTGCGGTGATCGGCGGGCTGTTCGTGCTGGAAGCGGTGTCGGTGATCGTGCAGGTGGTGTCGTTCAAGCTCACCGGCAAGCGCGTTTTCAAGATGGCGCCAATCCACCATCACTTCGAGCAAAAGGGTTGGACGGAGCCGCAGATCGTGATCCGGTTCTGGATCATCTCGGTGATGCTGGCGCTGGCCGGCCTCTCCACGCTGAAGCTGCGGTGATGACACCCGGCCGTGACGAGTGGTGGAAGTCATGATCCCCGTCACCTCCTTTGCGGGCAAGACCGTTGCGGTGTTCGGTCTCGGCGGCTCTGGCCTCGCAAGCTGCGATGCCCTGAAGGCAGGCGGCGCAAATGTGATCGCTGCCGACGATAGCGCCGACAATGTTGCCAAGGCTGCCCAGGCCGGGTTCGTCACGGCCGACCTTCGCACCGTGTCCTGGCAAAATATCGCCGCATTGATACTGACGCCCGGTGCGCCCCTGACGCATCCGGCGCCGCATTGGTCGGTGCTGATGGCGCGCCAGGCGGGCGTGGAAGTCATCGGCGACGTCGAATTGTTCTGCCGTGAGCGCCGTCGCCATGCGCCGCAGGCCCCCTTTGTCGGCATCACCGGCACCAACGGCAAATCCACCACCACGGCGTTGATTGCGCACCTGATGCAAAGCGCGGGTTACGACACCCAGATGGGCGGCAATATCGGTACGGCGATCCTGTCGCTCGAACCGCCGCGCAATGGCCGCGTGCATGTGATCGAACTGTCGTCCTATCAGATCGATCTCGCGCCCTCGCTCGATGTCAGCGTCGGTATCCTGCTCAATGTGACGGAGGATCATCTGGATCGTCACGGCACTCTGGAGAATTACGCCGCCGTCAAGGAGCGACTCGTTGCCGGCGTGCAAGCAAACGGCACCGCTATCATCGGCGTTGACGATACCTGGACGCGCAATGCGGCGGATCGGATCGAACGATCCGGCCGCCGCGTGGTACGCGTATCGGTGAAAAATCCGCTGCCGGATGGCATCTATGTCGAAGGCGAAGCCATCGTGCAGGCCTCCGGTGGGGCACGTCGCGAGATCGCCGCGATCGGCGGCATCGGCTCGCTGCGCGGATTGCACAATGCCCAGAATGCCGCTTGCGCGGCGGCCTGCGCGCTCGCACTCGGCACCTCCCGCGAAACCCTGCAGGCAGGCCTTCGCAGTTTCCCCGGGCTGGCACACCGGATGGAGCAGGTCGGCCGGCGCGGCTCGGTGCTGTTCGTCAATGATTCCAAGGGAACCAATGCCGATGCGGCGGCGCGCGCGCTATCGTCTTTCAACAACATCTTCTGGATCGCCGGCGGCAAGCCGAAGACCGGCGGCATTGTGAGCCTCGCCGAATATTTTCCGCGTATCCGCAAGGCCTATCTGATCGGCGAGGCGGCAGGCGAATTCGCCGGCACGCTGGGCGCAACCGTGCCGCACGAGATCAGTGGAACGCTTGATGTCGCGGTAGCCCATGCCGCGCAGGAGGCCGAGGCGTCGGGGCTTGCGGATGCCGTGGTGCTGCTCTCGCCGGCCTGCGCCTCCTTCGACCAATATCGTAATTTCGAGATCCGGGGCACGGCGTTCCGCGACCTCGTCACCGCGCTGCCGGGCGTGAAGCCCGTGGTGTGACCGAAGCTGCCAGGGTCGAGCGGAAGTTGACATCGTCATGGCCGGGCTAAGCGCGAAGACGCGCTTCGCGCAGCATTGCGTCCGGGGCACGAGACTCGCCACACGTTCACATGAGACTCTCGACAAGTTCATCGATTCCGTTAACCCCTCGTAAACCATCCTGGGCGACCAATGGGGCAAACCCCTGACGCCTCTGGGAATGCCCATGCTTTCTCGCGAACAACGCAATCCACTGAGCGACTGGTGGTGGACGGTCGACAAGCCGCTATTGGGCGCGATCATCGGGCTGATGCTGGTCGGCATCGTGCTGTCGCTCGCCGCCAGCCCGCCGGTCGCGACCCGGATCGGGCTCGATCCCTTCCATTTCTTCAATCGGCACGTGCTGTTTCTGCTGCCGGCTTTCCTCGTGCTGATCGGCGTCTCGTTCCTGCCGCCGCGCCAGATCCGCCGCGTCGCGCTGGTGGTGTTCGTGCTCTCGATCCTCTTGATCGTCCTGACGCTGGGGCTCGGGCCCGAGGTAAAGGGCTCGCGGCGCTGGATCACGCTGATCGGCGTCAACATCCAGGCTTCTGAATCCGCCAAGCCGGCCTTTGTGGTGATCGCCGCCTGGCTGTTTGCGGAATCGACCAAGCGGCCGGAAATGCCGGCGACCTCGATGGCGCTGGTGCTGCTGCTGATGCTGGTTTCGCTTCTGGTGATGGAGCCGGATTTCGGCCAGACCATGCTGATCCTGACGGTGTGGGGCGCGCTGTTCTTCATCGCCGGGATGCGCATGATCTGGGTCGCGGGGCTCGCGGGCGCAGGCGCCGCGATGCTGTTCACCGCCTATCTGTTCGTTCCGCATGTTGCCGGCCGCATCAAGCGCTTCATGAATCCGGCCTCGGGCGACACCTTCCAGGTCGATACCGCGATGGAAGCCTTTTACAATGGCGGCTGGTTCGGTCTTGGGCCCGGCGAGGGCATCGCCAAGCGCAGCCTGCCAGACAGCCATACCGACTTCGTATTTGCGGTCGCTGCCGAGGAATTCGGCATCATCCTGTGCCTGGCGCTGGTTGCCCTGTTCGCCTTCATCGTGATCCGGACGCTGTCGCGCGCCTATGCCAGCGAAGACATGTTCGCGCGCTTTGCGGCCTCGGGCCTCGCCATCCTGTTCGGGGTGCAGGCCGCCATCAACATGGCGGTCAATCTGCAACTGATTCCGGCCAAGGGCATGACGCTGCCTTTCATCTCCTATGGCGGATCGTCGATCGTCTCATTGGCCTATGGCGTCGGCATGATGCTGTCGCTGACCAGGATGCGGCCGCGCACCGCCATTGACTCCGCTGGCGAGGTTGCGGCTTTGAATCATTATGCTTGAGCCTGGCGGCCTGATGTGACGAGCTGACGCGCCTCCGCCCGTTCTAGCCAGTCTTTGGATTGCTCGATTTGCCTGATATGACGACCCTCTCATGAGCGCCTCGCCCCTGATCCTCCTCGCGGCCGGTGGTACCGGCGGGCATCTGTTTCCCGCCGAAGCACTGGGCGTCGAGCTGATCCGCCGCGGCTTGCGGGTGCGTCTGGCAACCGATGCCCGCGCGCTCCGATACAGCGGGCTGTTTTCGCCGGACATGATCGATGTGGTGCCGAGCGAGACGGTGCGCAGCCGCGCACCCTGGGCGCTGGCTTACACTGGCGCGAAGCTGGCCGCGGGCGCCCTCGTTTCGTTTGAACTGCTGCGGCGGTTAAAGCCTGCCGCGGTGATCGGCTTCGGCGGATATCCGACCTTGCCGCCTCTGCTGGTTGCGCGCCTGTTCGGGATTCCGAGTCTGGTTCACGACTCCAATGCGGTGCTCGGCCGCGCCAACCGTTTCCTGTCCCGCCGTGTCAATGCGATCGCCACCTCACTGCCGGGCGTGCTCGATCGCGATCCAGAACTCGCCGGCAAAACCACCACCGTCGGCACGCCGATGCGTCCGGCCATCCTCGCGGCAGCGGCGGTGAAGTTTGCTCCGCCGGAGCCCGGCGGAGCGTTGCGCCTGCTCGTGGTCGGCGGCAGCCAGGGCGCGCGAGTGATGGCCGACATCGTGCCGGGCGCCATTGAGCGGCTGGAGCCGGCGTTGTGGCGTCGCCTTGTGCTCACCCAGCAGGTGCGCGAGGAAGACATGTCGCGGGTCCGCGCGGTCTATGACCGGCTCAAGATCCAGGTCGAACTGGCGCCGTTTTTCAACGACCTGCCCGCGCGGCTGGCCTCCAGCCAATTGGTGATCTCGCGCTCCGGTGCCGGTACTGTCGCCGAACTGGCCGCGATCGGCCGCCCGTCGATCCTGGTGCCGCTGCCGGGTTCGATCGATCAGGATCAATATGCCAATGCCGGCGTATTGGTGCAGGCCGACGGGGCGCTACGGATTCCGCAGGCCGAATTTACCCCCGACCGGCTGGCGGCGGAAATCTCCGCGCTGGCGGCCGAACCGGCACGGCTCCAGGCGATGGCAACCGGCGCGCGCTCGGCGGGCCGGCTGGACGCGGCCGAACGGCTCGCCGATCTGGTCCTGCGGGTGGCTGGGCTTCCAATGAGCCAACAGGCGGCTTGACGGAGCAGGACTCGTTCCGGCAACAGGGGCGGCAGGGTGGGCCACGCCCCCTGTGAATCATAGCGTTTTCAAGCGAAGTGGATACCGGTTCGCGTGAAGAAAATGCGTCAACACCATAGTCTAGAGTTCCAGTTCTGATTCGATCAGAACCGGATTGGCTCTAGAGTTGCGATGTCTGTCATGTCGGGGCTGGCGTGCCGCTGCCCGGACGATGCCATGAACCGTCAGGGAACCCGTCATGAGATTGCCCCGCGAGATCGGCCCCATCCACTTCGTCGGGATCGGCGGTATCGGCATGAGCGGGATCGCCGAGGTGCTCTGCAATCTCGGTTACACCGTGCAGGGCTCGGATGCTTCCGAGAACGCCAATGTGCTGCGGCTGCGCGACAAGGGCATCCGCGTCACGATCGGCCACAAGGCGGAGAATGTCGCGGGCGCCGACGTGCTGGTGGTGTCGACCGCGATCAAGCGCGACAATCCCGAACTGATGGCGGCGCGCGCCCAGCGCATTCCCGTGGTGCGTCGCGCGGAGATGCTTGCCGAATTGATGCGGCTGAAAAGCTGCGTGGCGATTGCCGGCACCCACGGTAAAACCACCACGACCTCGATGGTGGCGGCCTTGCTCGATGCCGGCGATTTCGATCCGACCGTGATTAATGGTGGCATCATCAATGCCTACGGCACCAATGCGCGGCTCGGCGCCGGCGAATGGATGGTAGTGGAGGCCGACGAAAGCGACGGCACCTTCCTCAAATTGCCGGCGGATGTCGCCATCGTCACCAATGTCGACCCCGAACATCTCGACCACTTCAAGACCTTCGAGGCGGTGCAGGATGCGTTCCGCGCCTTTGTCGAGAACGTGCCGTTCTATGGCTTTGCGGTGATGTGCATCGATCATCCCGTGGTGCAGGCGCTGGTCGGCAAGATCGAGGACCGTCGCATCATCACTTATGGTGAAAATCCGCAGGCCGATGCCCGTCTGATCGATCTCAATCCTTCCGGCGGCGGTTCGAAATTCAAGGTGGCCTTCCGAGACCGCAAGACCGGCGCTACCCATGAGATCGGCGATCTCGTGCTGCCGATGCCGGGTCGGCATAACGCGCTGAACGCCACCGCTGCGGTCGCGGTCGCCCATCAACTCGGTCTTTCCGACGAGACGATCCGAAAAGCGCTCGCCGGGTTTGGCGGGGTGCGACGGCGCTTCACCCGCACCGGCGAATGGAATGGCATCACCGTGATCGACGATTACGGGCATCATCCGGTCGAGATCGCCGCCGTGCTGAAGGCCGCGCGCGACTCCACCAGCGGCAAGATCATCGCCGTGGTGCAGCCGCATCGCTTTACGCGCCTGCAGTCGCTGTTTGAGGAATTCTGCACCTGTTTCAACGATGCCGATACGGTGGTGGTGGCGGATGTCTATGCGGCGGGAGAGGCGCCAATTGCGGGCATCGATCGCGACCATTTCGTGCTCGGCCTGCGCGCCCACGGCCACCGTGAAGTGGTTCCGTTGCCGGGCGCGGCGGAGCTTGCCGGTATCATCAAGAACATCGCAGGCAACGGCGATTACGTGGTCTGCCTCGGCGCCGGCAACATCACCCAATGGGCCTACGCGCTCCCCGGCGAGTTGAAGGCGCTCGGCTGATGGCAGCGCCGGGTGGTCATCGGTCGAAATTGTTCGGACTCCCTCCGGACCCGTCATGGCCGGGCAGAAGCGCAAAGCGCGTCTTCGCACTGACGTCCCGGCCATCCACGTATGATCAACCTCATTCCGCGAGGGCGGCCGCGTGAGCTTTCCTGACATCACGCCCGAACTCAGAGCTTCGATGCCGGCGTTGCGCGGGCGGCTCCTTGCCAATCAAACGCTTGCCGAACTCACCTGGTTTCGCGTCGGCGGGCCGGCGCAGGTGCTGTTCACGCCAGCCGATGCGGACGATCTCGCTTATTTCCTCGGCCATCTGGCATCGCATATTCCGGTTTACGTTCTGGGCGTGGGGTCCAATGTGATCGTTCGGGATGGCGGGCTCGAAGGCGTGGCGATCCGTCTTCCGCCGCGCGGCTTTGGCGAGGTGACGTCGGATGGCGACGTGCTGACCGCCGGTGCGGCCGCACTCGATCGTCGCGTTGCTGAAGCCGCGGAAGCGGCCGGCCTTGGCGGACTTGAATTCTATTTCGGCATTCCCGGGACCATCGGCGGAGCGTTGCGCATGAATGCCGGAGCCAATGGCGCCGAGACGAAGGACGTTCTGATCGAGGCCGAAGGGGTTGGCCGCGACGGAGCCCGACATCGCCTGTCGCTGGCGGACATGAAATTCACCTACCGAAATTCGGGCGTGGACTCCTCGATCATCTTCACACGGGCGCACTTTCGCGGTCGGCCCAATACGCCTGAGGCGATCCGGGCGCGGATGGATGAGGTACAGTCCCATCGCGAGACCGCCCAGCCGATCCGCGAAAAGACCGGTGGATCGACCTTCAAGAATCCGCCCGGCCACAGCGCCTGGAAGCTGATCGATGCGGCGGGCTGCCGTGGCTTGCGCATCGGCGGCGCGCAGGTATCGGAGATGCATTGCAATTTCCTGATCAACACCGGTGACGCCAGCGCGCATGACATTGAGACGCTGGGTGAGACCGTGCGCCAACGCGTCAAGGCTCATTCAGGGATCGAGCTTCAATGGGAAATCAAGCGGATCGGGCAGGGCGGAGAGAAGTGATGCGCATCACCATTCTGTTCGGCGGCACCAACAAGGAGCGGCTGGTTTCGGTCGCCTCGGCGCAGGCGCTGAGCGCAGCCCTGCCTGAGGCCGATCTGTGGTTCTGGAACCTGGGTGATACCGTGCACGCGGTGAGCCCGCAGGCCTTGAGCGCGCATGGCAAGCCGTTCGAGGATCCGTTCCAGCCTGCCACTCCCGGCATTCCGTTATCCCAGGCGCTCGATCAGGCGCGGGCCGAACGTCGTCTCCTGGTGCTGGGCGTGCATGGCGGGCAGGCGGAGAATGGCGAATTGCAGGTCATGTGCGAAGCGCGCGGCGTGCCGTTCACCGGCTCGGGCTCGGCCGCTTCGCATCTCGCCTTTGACAAGATCGCGGCCAAGCGCTTTGCGGCGATGGCGGGTGTCACCATCACCGAAAATGTCCGCCTTGAGGACGCCGAGACCGCCCTCGACCGTTACGGCCGGCTGATCGCCAAGCCTGCATGTGACGGTTCGAGCTACGGCCTGATCTTCGTCAACGCGAAGCAGGATCTGGTGGCGGTGCGTGCGGCGGCAGCCAACGAGGAATATCTGATCGAGCCCTTCATCAAGGGCGCGGAGGCGACCTGTGGCGTGCTCGAGCGCACGGATGGTTCAATCATCGCCTTGCCGCCGGTCGAGATCATTCCGGCCGATGGCGGCTTTGACTATCACGCCAAATATCTTGCGGCCTCAACCCAGGAAATCTGCCCGGCCCGCTTTGCGCCCGAGATCAATGTCGCAATCAGGGAGCAGGCCGTGAAAGCCCATCGTGCCTTGTCCTGCGGCGGCTACACCCGTTCGGACTTCATCGTGTCGGCGCAGGGGCCGGTCTATCTGGAAACCAACACCTTGCCCGGCCTGACCAAGGCTTCGCTCTATCCCAAGGCGTTGAAGGCCGAGGGCATCGAATTCACTGATTTTCTCGCCGGCCAGATTGCGCTGGCGAGCCGCCGGGCCGGGGTCTAAGGCCCAAGCTCCGGCCGAGCTCGGCGACCGACCCGGTAAAATTGTGACGGTCGGCCGGCAAATGTCTCAAAAGACGCATGAAAATGGGGCCCTTCAACCCCCGTTTTACCCTTTGTTTACCAGGAAGTCCGAAGGTTAACGCTGGCGGCGCATGTTGGCGCTTGGCTGCCGGGGCGTGAGCTGTTGCGGATTTCCGCTTCGACCGCCGCATCGAGGGAAGTGAGCCTCTTTCGAGGCCGGCCCGAGAAGCCCCGAACGACCAGGCCGTCATCGCATCGCCGACGCAACAGGGGCCCGCAGCGGTTGCGAGCCTGGTATCGGATGAGCCCGTGCAATGGATGGTGAAGGACGCCTCGCTCGATCGCTGCGATCGCTGAGGCCCCAAGCTGACCTGAAAGCCGCCGCCCTCGGCGCGGCGATCCTTGTGCGCGAATGGCTGTCCTCTCACCGAAAGCCGGTGCCTTCCCGGAAAGCTCGGGAGATGACACGCGAACGGGAGGAGCAGCCGCACCGCCTCATCCTTATGCTTGAACGTCATCTGCCTCGCCGTGCTGGCGTCATCGCCACCGTGCTGCTGCTGTTGGGAAGCACGGCTTTCGGTGTGGTCAAGGGTGGCCATGTCGGCGAAGTGGCCGCCGCCTTCGATGATACGCGTAACGCGCTGGCCAATTCCGCGGGTTTCCGGATCATGGCCGTCTCGATCAGCGGCAACAAACAGCTGACGCGCGATGAGGTGCTCGCGATCGGAGGCGTCAGCGGCCGCTCGTCGCTGTTGTTTCTCGATGCCGATACAGTGCGCGACAAGCTGAAGGCCAATGCGTGGATCGGCGATGCCACGGTGCGGAAATACTATCCGGGCCAGCTGCAGATCGAAATTGCCGAGCGCTCCGCTTTCGCGCTGTGGCAGGAGGACGGAAGGCTTTCGGTGATCGCCGACGACGGCGCCGTGCTCGAGCCCTATATCAGCCGCCCCTTCATCACCTTGCCGCTTGTGGTCGGGAAGGGCGCGGAAAAAAGGGCGCGGGATTTCCTGGCGCTCCTGGCGCGCTATCCCCGGGTTCACGATGTCACCAAGGCGGCGGTCCTGGTGGGTGAGCGGCGCTGGAATTTGCGCCTGAAGGATGGTCTCGACATCAAGCTGCCGGAACAGGATGTCGGCAACGCGTTGGCTGCACTGAGCAGGCTCGATCAGGAGGACAAATTGTTCTCGCGCGACATCGTCGCGGTGGACATGCGCCTTTCGGATCGGCTGACGGTGCAATTATCCGATGATGCGGCCAAGGCGCGCGAGGATCTGCTCAAGGACAAGAAACCCAAGAAGAAGGCTGGTGACGCATGACCGGCCTTGATCGCAACCAGACACCGAAAATTCGTCCCGTCTCGCAGCGGCGCGCCGCGCTCGTGGCCTCGCTCGATATCGGCACCAGCAAGGTGGCCTGCATGATCGCGCGGCTCAAGCCCTGCGCGCCGAGTGATTCCTTGCGCGGTCGCACCCATGCGATCGAGTTGATCGGTTACAGCCAGATCCAGTCGCGTGGCATGAAAGCCGGCGCGGTGGTCGACCTCGCCGAATGCGAACAGGCGGTGCGCCACGCGGTGGCGCTCGCCGAACGCATGGCCAAGGTGCGGGTCGAATCCGTGCTGCTGTCGGTCTCCGGCGGTCGTCTGCAGGGTCAGCTGGTCGAGGCCGCCGCCGACATCCGCGGCAGCACGGTCGGCCCCTCCGATATCAGCCGCGTCACTTCGGCGGGCATGCGTCATGCCACGGGCGAGGGCCGGACGGTGCTTCACGCCCTGCCGGTCGGCTATTCGCTCGATGGTGTCAAAGGCATCCGCGATCCCCGGGGGATGGTGGCACGGCAGTTCGGGGTGGACATGAACGTCGTCACCTCCGATGCCACCGTGGCACGCAATCTGATGCTGGTGGTCGAGCGTTGCCATCTGAACGTCGAGGCCATGGCGGCGAGCCCCTATGTGGCCGGCCTTTCCGTCCTCACCGACGACGAGACCGATCTCGGCGCCGCTGTGATCGAGATGGGGGCCGGCACCACCACGATCGCCACCTATACGGGCGGACGGTTCGTTCATGCCGCCGGTTTTGCGCTCGGCGGGCAACACATCACCATGGATCTGGCACGCGGCATCGGCGCCTGCATTGCGGATGCCGAGCGAATCAAGACGTTATACGGCACCGTTCTGACTGGCGGATCCGATGCGCGCGAATTGATGTCCGTGCCATCTGCCGGCGATGACGAGCGGGATGTTCCGCAAATCGTGTCGCGGGCCACGATAGCCAACATCATTCGCCACCGCGCCGAGGAGATTTTCGAAATGGTCA
>Ga0207639_10002811_pt1 | contig 11679 bp, 12 predicted proteins | sample KBSCornC32_FD_184299 | JGI IMG/M metagenome (GOLD analysis project Ga0207639, IMG submission 184299) | Corn rhizosphere microbial communities from Kellogg Biological Station, Michigan, USA - KBS Corn C3-2 (SPAdes) (version 2) | ecosystem: Host-associated > Plants > Roots > Rhizosphere > Soil ...
ATGTTCGCCGACGACCCGGAATTCGATGATATCGTTCGGCTCGGTCGAGAATATCGAGAGCAGGTCAACTCTAAGGACCAATGATGCTGGTCCTCGACACCGACCATCTCACCGAATTTCAGAAGGGAACGTCTGCCGAGGCGACTCGCTTAAGAACGAGGCTCGTGCAGGCAGCGGAGCCCTACGCCACCGCCATTCTGTCTGTCGAAGAAATTATGCGCGGCTGGATGGCGGCAGTTCGCCGAACCAGCGATCCGCATGGCCAGATCAATGTCTATTTCAAACTCCAGCAGCTTTTCCGTTTTTTTGCCACTTGGCACATTCTTGCTTGGAATGAGTCGGCGGCGGACGAATTCTGCAGATTGAAACAGGCGAAAATCAGGGTCGGTACAATGGATCTGATGATCGCGAGTATCTGTCTGGCGAATGGCGCGACTTTGTTGAGTCGAAATGCTGCCGACTTCAGTAGAATTCCCGGACTTCAGGTCGAAGACTGGTTGCAGTAATCTCGCGAAAACGCCAAAACCGGCAACCACACCTTCGGACAATACACAATGACTCCGACCATCCTGGCCATCGCATTCGCCGCGTTCTGCGTCTGGCTGACAGTGCGGATCGTGAATCGGCGCGAGCGGTGGGCGAAGTGGATGCTGGCGGGAGTCATCGGGTTGCCGGTGCTGTACGTCGCGAGCTTCAGACCGGCGTGCTGGGCAGTCCGAAACGGCCAACTATCACGAGAAACGGCAGCGCTGATGTATTCGCCTGTCATTGCTCGGGATATGCCGCGTTTCGCAGTTCGCGCGGCCCTTTGGTACGGCGAATGCGACGAAGATGGCACCCCGACATATGTACGGTTACGGGCACATAAATACCGAAAGAACTGGGAAACTTCCTTTCCGTGACCTCCGATCATCCGATGACATAAAATCTGGCCTGCTAATGCCCTTTCTACTCTCTCCTCTCTCGTCGTGTGGGTTCGCGAAGCGAATAGAGAGGAGAGACGAGAAAGTAGAGAGTAGAAAATGTAGAAGTTGCATCTGCCGGCCAATTGCTCACCTCTCCTCGGTCTCCTTTCACTTTCTCCCCACTTGGGGCAGTCACCACGCGTTCGTGGCGAATGCTGCCCGCAAAGTGTGCATAGTTTTGAAATGCGCGCGATTGGCGCCAAAAAGGCGACATCGCCAGTCCAAACGGGACATTCCCACGACGTTCCCCGTGCCTCGGGCGCGCATGACCCCTGCATCGCCCCTGCATCGGTAGTGACTTCGCGTGCCTGTGGTTTCGGCCTGCGCACGCCGAACGATGGGGGTGAATCCTCGCGCAAGTCGCGGATGGCAAATTACTTGCGAGCTGCTCTGCGGGGGATTGGCGGGGCCCTGCACAGTTTCTGTGCAGCAGGCGAAGAATCGGTTACGACGAGCACTTGATCGACGTAAAACTTGAATTACCGGAGGGTAACGGCGAATCGTTCAACGGGACGTGCAGAAAATTCGCGCCCCGCATTATGCACTCCATGTATATGCATTTTGAGAGTTCGGCGGGTTCCATTTTTTCTGCCGCGAGAGGGCGAGTGCGCGAAAAAGTGGCGGCCTGTTCCGTGCCCTAAAATCCCAAATCGTAGTGATTCGGACGGACGAGGGAGGACAGAAAAATGGGGACAGAAAAATATTAGAAAACGCTGCCGTCGGCAATTATCTTTCTGTCCCCATTTTTCTGTCCTAATCCGTCTTTTTCCGCGGATAAAGTCGATATTCGAGTAGCAAAATACATCATGCCGATTGTCGTTCACGCTGAGACTCGTCTGCTGTCGCAGGAAGAATTCCGTGAGACGTCATATCGGGTGATGGGATGCCTGTTTGAAATTCCCAATCGGTTTGGGCGACTGTTCGACGAGCAGGTCTATCGGCGCGACGTCGCCCATCGCTGCAACGGATTGGCGGAAGTGACCCACGTGGCAAGAAGTGACGTTCACGACTTTGTCGCGACATAGTGCGGGACACGGGAGCCAATGATTGCGATCGGAATCGTAGTGATTCGGACGGACGAGGGAGGACAGAAAAATGGGGACAGAAAAATATTAGAAAACGCTGCCGTCGGCAATTATCTTTCTGTCCCCATTTTTCTGTCCTAATCCGTCTTTTTCCGCGGATAACGTCGATGCGAACACATCGCGAATGAGCGATTCGGATCCAGTTGCTATTCCCGGCGAGCAGGTTTATTCTCGGGACTTCCAGATCCTCAACCGGAGGCCGTCATGCTGAAACTTGTCGCGAGCCGCAGTCGCATTTGGTGCAGTGTTCTTCTGACTGTGGCAGCGATTTCGCTTGCCATCGTGTTCTCGCAATCTCGATTGCCGGCCGATGATCCGAAACCGGCGCCACAAGTCGTCCTCCTCTGGCCGAACGATGCGCCGACATTGCAGGGCGCCGGAGAAAAGGAGCAGACCGATCCCGCCGACCCGCAGCCCGGACAGAAAATCCGATCGATCAAGAACGTCCACAATCCGTCCATCGAGGTGCATCTGGCGCCGGCCGACAAAGCCGTGGGGACGGCCATCATCGTGGCTCCCGGCGGCGGACATCGGCAACTGGTCTGGGCTTCCGAGGGGACAGACATCGCGCAGTGGCTGAACGGCCTGGGCGTGACGGCCGTCGTTCTCAAGTACCGGTTAGCGCAAACGCCCGGCTTCAAATACTCGGTCGAGAAAGAAGCGCTCGAAGACACCCAGCGGGCGATCCGCATCGTCCGCGCGCGAGCAAAGGAATGGGGCGTCAATCCGGATCGCGTGGGCATTCTCGGATTTTCGGCAGGCGGCGCTTTGGCGGCCTATGCCGACATTCGGTTCGATCGGGGCGATGCGAACGCGGCCGATCCGCTCAACCGCGAGAGCTGCCGGCCCGATTTCGTAGCCCTCGTCTATCCCGGCTGGGCCAAAATGGACAGCGAAGCCCCCAAAGATGCGGCCCCGGCGTTCCTCACCAGTGCCGGCCTCGACGATGCGTTTCACGCCAAACAGACGGTGGAGTTCCACAACATGCTGTTCAAGGCGGGGGTACAGTCCGATCTGCACATCTACGCGCACGGCGGACATGGCGGGGCGATCGGCAAGCGAAATGGTATTCCGTTCGGAACCTGGCACATCCGCTTCGAAGAATGGCTGGCCGACCTGGGCATGTTGAAAGCGGCCGCGGGGAAATGACCACTTACCGCCCGCCCTCATGCCACGGCGGATGGGCCGCACTCGTGGCCGTCGCTTCGAGCTTCTCCAGGACGATTTGCCGCGTCTGTTCCGCCAGGCGCGACCAGAGAGTGGCCCGTCCTGAAAAGATGCTGACCAGGTTCTGCAAATGCGGGGCGTGCCGCGCGTGGTCGATCACGGCCGGCCAGATTGCCTGGCCCGGTTCGATCTGCTCGACCTGGAGCGCCTGCATCATCGTGCCCGCCCAGGCCACTGCGGTTTCGGCGCCAAGCGGCAATGCGTGAAAGTATTTGTGAACGAGCGCTCGCAGCGATTCGACCTGAATCTCATCGGCACAGTCGTCGAGATGCGTCACCCGCTCCCAGCGACCAGAGCCAAAAACCGATGCGGGAGGATGCGGAAGGTGATTGAATCCGCCGGCATCGGGAATGCAGAACGGCAACCTTCCCACCTCGGGCCGAAATGCCGCCAGATGGGCCTTGAGCATCACCAGCTCGACTTCGTGCTGGCTTCCTGCCCGTTGCGTATAGAATTCATCGCACAAATGAAAACCCGATGAGCCGCCGGCGAGCACTACGAGACGGGATGCAATTTCTTCGCCCGTGCCTGTCACGACTCCTGCGACGTGATTCCCCGCAAGGTGCAGCCGATTGACTGGCGTTTCAGTGCGAATTTCGACGCCGGCATTCGTGGCTGCTGCCGCCAGATCCGACAACAGCACGTCGACACGAAAGGCGCGGTCGGGCAACTGGAAAGCATGCTGAATGCGGCTGCGGTCCAGGCCGGGCAGGGCCGCGCAGACTTTGTCGAGCGGCAGCTCATGCCAGGGGATGCCGGCGGCCGTCCAGGCGTCGGTCCACGACTTGACGAGCGTTTCGCCGCGCGTGAACAGAAAGGCCATCGGTTCGACCAGGGGTTCCAGGCAGCCGGGGCAGAACTTCAGAGTCTGACAGAGCGAGGCATAGCACGTTCGGGCGTATTCGGGAGCGTCGAGGGCGTAAAGTCCGCCGCTGTGCAACCAACCCTGGTTTCGTGTCGAAGCCGCGCCTCCCAGTTGCGATGACTCGAGCAACGTGACCGGCAGCCCGGCCTGCGCCAGGCGCACGGCCGCCGACAGACCGGCAATGCCACCACCGACAATCACAATCCGCTGCGCCGCCTGCTGTCTGTTCATGATGCGGACCCCGGCGTCTCGACAAATTCATCCAGCGCGTAGCGCAATGTGCGAAACGGCTCGAATCTGGGAAGTTCCTCGACCAGTAACTCGGCGACGTCTTCGACCAGCCGAAATCTCGCCGTGCCTGCCGGTCCGTTCACAACGACGGTCTGTGCCCCGACGCGAAACAGATGGCTTTCCGATTCCAGCAGGCCCTGGTCGAGAACTCGCAGCCCGGAGGGCCAATCGTGAATTTCCGTACGGTGTTCACCGGTTGCGATATTGACGCGGCACACGGCAGTCGCCGTCTTGGGCACATTCATGATTCATTTCCTGTTATCCCGAAGCGCCAGCGAGGGACGTTGTCCCCCAATTACCACGACGGCACCGGCGGGGACCAATTCTCTTCGAATCGGTGCCCGGCACGCCGCTCTCCCTTACTGCGCCACCAGAACATTCCGGACGTACTTGTGACATTCCACGCAGCTCATCGTCATATCGACATAGGCAAGCGTGGCTCCGTCCAGACGTTTCTCTTTGGCGGCCCTTTCGAGTTTTCCGACGATCCGGCGGAACTCGTCGGCCTCTTGCGCATACATCGGGTCATTGACAACCATGAATTCTGCTGCTGCACTTGTGGTCTTGAGTTGTTTGGCGCCCAGCGCGATCATGTCGAAATCTTCAACTGCCAGCCCTTCGAGAACGCTCTGCGAGGATTCGAGCTTCTTGCGCATGAAGGCCTGCATGGCAATTTTCTTAGGGGTCGGCTTTTCTTTTTCGGCAGCCTTCTCGGCCGGCTTGGTTTTGTCCTGCGCGACGGTGGAACCGCCCTGAAACCAGAGCGCAATCCCGAGAAACGCGACGAGAACGACCAGCAGCAAGCGAGCAACGCGAATCATGATTTGGATTCCTTGATTCAGAGATGGCAGCGAAAACGCAGAACAGCCGCGGCTATAAAACGAAAAAGCCCGGTGCGCACCAAACGGCACGTCCCGGGCTGTCATAGCCATTTACCCGCCCGACACGAGCGGTGTCTTCTGCGCTGGCAATATATCACAATGAGAACGGCGTGGTCAATCGCGCCGCTGGCGCATGTTGCCGCTTGCCGGTTGCCGCGGATGGCGATAAACGGGTCGTCAAAGCCAACCGATCAGTGAACGGAACCGCACGACAGGCTATAATCGAGCACGTTTGCCCAGATTGGCGCTCCTGCACGGAAAAATCTCTTGCCCGACAAACGCGCCCATCGCGGCCCCCATCCCGACGACGCCCGTTTGTTTGCACCCGAGCAGTGGCCACACTTGTGCGAGGCAGTGCACGATTTGTCGTGGTTGTTGAGCCACGGGTATGCGTCTGCCTCGGCGCTGAAGATCGTCGGCGACCGCTATCAACTCGACCAGCGCCAACGGAACGCCGTGTCGCGATGCTCCTGCTCAGACGCAGCCCGTGATGCCCGGCGGCGATCGCAAGTTGATCTCGTGGATCTGGTCGGCAAAACTCTGTTGGTCGACGGATACAATGTCCTCACCTCGATTGAAGCCGCTCTTGCAGGGGGCGTGGTGCTCAGCGCGCGTGACGGTTGTTTTCGCGATCTGGCCAGCATTCACGGTACTTGGCGCAAGGTTCAGGAAACGATTCCCGCGGTCGAGCTGCTCGGGACTTTCTTGCAGCAATTGCAACTGAAGAATGCCGTCTGGTATCTCGACAGCCCGGTTTCCAACAGCGGGCGATTGAAAACGATATTGCGCGAGATCGCCGCGTCGCACGGCTGGGCCTGGGAAATCAATCTCGTTCGCGACCCTGACCGCATCCTGGCCGAGAGCGATGAATTGATCGCCACGGCCGACAGTGCCGTTCTCGATCGCTGTCAGCGATGGGTCAATCTCGCGCGGGCCGTGATCGAGCGCATGATCCCGCAGGCCAGGGTCATTGAGTTGTCAGGCCCTCTTCCAGAAACGTCAAAAGATCGGCTATCTCGTCACGGGTGAAGGTGTCCAACAGTCCCTGCGGCATTGGTGACGTGTCGTGTGGCCGTTGCTCGACGATGTCCTTCTTATCCACTTCGACAACCTCCCCGGGCCGCAGTGCATCAATGCTGAGTTTGAGCTTCTCGCTGCGAAAGTCGCCTTCATTGAGCAGTCGCCCCACGTGGACTTTTCCCGCTTCTGTCACCACGATCACGTTGCGGTAGTTTTCGGCTACCGACCGCGAGGGGGCGATGATCGACTCCAGCATGTCGCTGCGGCTGAAGCGCCGGGCGGCGAATGTCAGGTCGGGCCCCACCGCTGGGCCCGTCAGCCCGGCCCGGTGGCAACGGCTGCACAGCGCGTCGCGAAAGACTTTGGCGCCGCGTTCGGCATTGCCGCGGCCGGCGTCTTTGGCGGCCAGCTTCGGTACATCATCCAGCGACCAGGTTTGAACTTTGGCTCGCGGCGGGGGCAGCGGTTCGTCGACCTGCTGCGGTGCGGCAAGCAGGTCGGCGAGCTGCAAGCGCTCGTCCGCGCCCAGCGTCGCCTCCGCATCGACCCGCAGCTTTTCGAGAAATGCGGGAAAGCCTTCTCCGCCCACGAATCGCCGGGCGTCCTGCAGCGCCTGGAAATACGCCCGGCGTGATGCGGGCGTCCACCCTTGCTTGAGGTTCCGCAGCGCCAACAGCCCTTGCAGCCGATCTTCCTGCACGGAGCTCGCCAGCAGCGACTTCGCGATCCGATCGACGATGCCGGGATCGCCCCCCGTTTCGGACGTAAGCTTGGCCAGCAGCAACGCCAGCCGCCGGCGTAATTCGGAGCTGTCGCCCAGCGGGCTCACTCGGAGTCCGTCTTTGGCCGGGTCGGGCCACAATTCGGCGAGTTGCGCGGCAATCGCGGAGCCCTTTTTGGCGACGGCATCGGGCGCGTTCCGCAGGCACTCGGCATAGAGAAACACAAGCATGAACTTCTCGCCCAGATTGAGTGTTCCCGCCGGAATTTTTAGCAACTGGTCGATGAACGTCGGAACATTCGCAGGATCACCCGTTCGAACCAACGTCATCAGGAATTCCAGCTTCCTTCGGGCGCTCACTCGACCAGTGCTCGAACCGCCAGTTTTCCCGGTTTGGCGGAATTCGTCGAACCGGTCAGCGACCTCCAACTTCGGTCGTTGCTCAATCGCGATCCGAGCCGCGTTACAAATCCGCGGGTCGGGGTCGGCCAGGCAGGTCCCGCACAGGTGTGCGATGTCTGCGTCTGCGCCTTCTTGTCCGTGCAGTGCTTCCAGCTCACGCCGCAATGCCCGTTGTTGTTCGGCAAATCTGGCGGCTTCCTGTTCGTGGCGTCCGATCGCGGCACTTTGATTGGACTGACCCGAGAACGCCACGCGGTACAGTGCCGACTGCGTCTTTCGCCCGCCGGTAATGAGCCACATGGCACCGTCCGGCCCGGCGGCGATGTCGGTCACATTGAGGGGCTTGCCCTGCATGAACAGTTCGAGCGCCGCCCGATAGCCGGCACCGCGCGGCGCCAGGTGGACCGCCAGCACTCGCCCGTAGGACCAGTCGAGAGCGAACAGCGCCTCGCGGTACGGGGATGGAAACTTCAGGTTGGTGCCAAACATGACGGCCGTTGGTGAACCGCGGCCGACGTCGATCGTCGGCAATCCGTTATCGGGATGATCGGGAAAATAAGGCGGCCACTTTCCCTGGGCGACGCGCCAGCCGTAGTCGGCGCCGGAATCCAACTGCACGATCCGCGTCGGCCGATACCACGGCGTGCCCATGTCGTATTCATTGTCGGCGTCGTAGGTGAACAGGTCGCCGTTGGGGTGAAAGGCCAGACCATACGGATTGCGCAGCCCGGTACAAAACAGTTCCCAGCTTTTGCCGTCGCGATCGGTCCGCACGACAGTCCCCTCCTGCTGTGGCGGCCCACGGCGCGATTCGCGCAACGGCGACGTGCGATCGACGACCGGCTGGCCAGGGGCCGCGACCGAGTCGCCGTGAATCGAATAAATCAGGCCATCGGGACCAATGGCCAGGTCGTTGCGTCCGTGGCCGACGCCTCCCGGAAATTCTCGCAGCCGATCAAGAGATTCCACTCGGGCCTCATCTGTTATCCGCATCCGATACATGGTCTTGGCATTGTTCGCATTGGCATAGAGGAGGCCGTCGAGGTAGACAAGCCCGCGGCATTCCGGCAGATCGACCTGGATAGGCTCGACTTTTACGACCGAGCGGTAGTCGTCGGTCAGAGTCATTCGCAAGAGGCCCGTGTCCTCGCGCGAGATCGTTGCTCGTCCTGCGGCGTCGAATGCCAGGGCGATCCACGAGCCCTCATCGGCCGCGGCTTGTCGTACCCGCGTGATCTCGAAACCGGGAACGGTCCAGAATTGCGTTTGTTTTTCAGGCTTGGCCTGTCGCCACTGTTCGTAGTTGTCGAAGGCGGAGACGGCCGCCGAGCGTCGCCCGATGCCCCATTGTTCCGGCGGAACGTCCCCCAGCGATACGGCGCCCTGCCAGCTTTCGTCGGTGGAAATTGAGTTCGTCTTGCCGTCGGTCCCCGTGAGCGTGATCGAGAGCGCAACCGCGGCCGGACCTGCGACGGGTGTCGTGGTGATGCCGATCTCGTTCGGCCCCCGATGCAGGTAGTTCACGACGTCAATGTCTTGCGTGGGACTGTACGGTTCCAACACCAGCACCGTCTGCCCGTTGATCGCGACAACGGCAGTGCAGAAATCGGCGGCGACCCGCATGAGGGCAGAATGCACGGCTTCATCGATCGAAACCGACTTCTTGAATTGCCAGGTCGGTGCTCGCTCTGGCGACCCGCCGATCCACTGCGGCGCAGCGGCCCGGACTGGATCGGCAACAAAAACAAAGAGAAGCAGGTACCAGCCAAGAGGGGCAAGGAGGCATTTGAATCGACGTGCGCTGGACATCTAGTCTCCCTGCTTTCCCGAAAAAGCTAATCTGAGTACAATGACCTTATGAAAACTCTCGATGCTCCAGTCCTCAAGCGTGTCATGGACCCACTCGGGCGTATACTCACTCCCGAATTCGCACGCAAGCTTGTCGATTACCGTTTTGATGCCAAGTCCCAGGCTCATATCGACATGCTTGCCGCCAAATGCAACGAGGGTGAGCTCTCCGAAACCGAACGTCGCGAGTATGAAACGTACGTTCATGCGATCGACTTCATCTCGATTCTTCAGGCCAAAGCTCGCGCGCTTCTCAAACGTACGAAAAACAATTGATGCTGCGGTCCTTGCGATCAACGATCCGCAACGCGTGCAACTGAGGAAAGTGCTGATGGACGAAAGGGAATGGCCCGACGACTGAAGCTCTTCCGCTCCGGCTACGACAGCAACTCCTTCAACACCTGCCCGTCATTCGTGGGGCCGATCAGCCGCTGGTCGAGACCCTGGTAGGCGTACGAAAACCGGTGGGGATCCAGGCCCAACAGGTGCAGGATCGTGGCCTGCAAGTCGCGAATGCTGACCGGTTTTTCGATCGGATAATAGCCGAATTCGTCGGTCTGGCCATAGGAGAGGCCGCACTTGATTCCGCCCCCCGCCAGCCACATCGTGAACGCGAAGGGATGATGGTCGCGGCCGACGAAGCCTTTCTTGAATTCGGTCCGCACGTTGTTCTGCATCATGGGGGTGCGTCCGAATTCGCCCCCCCACACGACGAGCGTGTCCTGGAGCAGGCCGCGCTGGTCCAGATCTGTGAGCAGGCCGGCGATTGCCCGGTCGATCTGCTGGCATTTGATCGGCAATGTCTCGTCAATGCTCTCGCCGGGCGATGAGCCGTGATGATCCCAGCCCCAGTCGTAAAGCTGCACGAAGCGCACGCCGTTTTCGACGAGCCGGCGGGCGAGCAGGCAATTGTTGGCGAACGTTGGGTCGTCTCCCTTGTACAACACGCGCGGGTCGTCGGCACTTTCGGCCGGCGAGACGAAACCCGGCTGCGCGCCGTACAAATCGAGAACGTGCTGCGGCTCTTTGGAAATATCCATCAACTCGGGGACGGCAAGCTGCATGCGGTAGGCCAGCTCATATTGCGCGATTCGCGTGACGGTTTCCGGGTCGCCGCTGCGATCGTATTCGGCCCGATTCATCTCGCCGAGCGCGTCGAGCATCCTGCGGCGCAACTTGCGATCGAATCCCCCCGGATCGCCCAGGTACAACACGGGGTCACCCGACGTCCGGCATTGCACTCCCTGGTAGACACTGGGCAGAAAGGCCGAGCCCCACAGCGACTTGCCGGCATCCGGCGTCTTTCCGCCGGAGAGCAGCACGACGAATCCGGGCAGGTCTTCGTTGACGCTGCCCAGTCCGTACGTGCTCCAGGCGCCCAGCGACGGGTTGCCGATCCGCGGAGTGCCCGTGTGAATAAAGAGCTGCGCCGGAGCATGATTGAACTGGTCGGTGTTGACCGTGCGGATTACGGAAATCTTGTCGATCACTTTCGAAAGCCGGGGGAGCAATTCACTCACGACCTGGCTGCTCTGGCCCTGCGGAGCGAACTGAAATTGACCGGCGAGCACCTTGGGTACGCCTTTGATGAACGCGAATCGTTTGCCCTCGAGGAATGACTGCGGTGCGTCCTGCAAGTGCAGCTTCTGCAGCTCGGGCTTATGGTCGAACAACTCGAGCTGCGAGGGCGAACCGGCCATGTGCAGGTAGATCACCCGTTTGGCCCGTGGTGCGATCATCGGTTCTTTTGGCGCGAGCGGATTGGCGCTGGCCGGGGCGGCCTGCGGCGCCGCGTATCCATCGCGACGCAGCAGGCATTCGAGGGCCATCGCGCCCACCCCCAGCGTCGTCGTTTGAAACAGTTGACGCCGTGTGACGTGACGCGCCTGTTGCAGGTGCGGGGACAATGATTCGAGCATGTGCTAATTCCGAGTCAGAAATTCGTCCAGGTTCAGGATGGCGTTCGCCGTGACAATCCAGGCCGCGAATTCGTGGGGGGCCAAATCGCCCTTGTCGGCTCGAGACGCATCGCCGCGAGAGGTTTTAATGAGCGCCGTCGCCTTGTCGGGTGATTCGACGAAAGCGGCTTGCGCGTCGCGCTGCAGTCGCACCAGCGGAGCCGCCTCGCCCTCGCGCACGGGCCTCACGAGGGCCAGCCGCAAGCCGCGGGCGACACGATCTTCTGCGGTCTGGGCGTCCACCACCATGCGCCGCGCCAGTCCCGCGGCGGCTTCGAAGTACACGGGATCGTTGAGCGTCACCAGCGCCTGCAAGGGCGTATTAGTGCGAATGCGGCGGATCTGGCACACTTCTCCGCTGCCGCCATCGAACATCGTGAAGCTGGGATACGGTGTCGTGCGCTTGAGGTACGTAT
>Ga0207639_10002816_pt1 | contig 11672 bp, 6 predicted proteins | sample KBSCornC32_FD_184299 | JGI IMG/M metagenome (GOLD analysis project Ga0207639, IMG submission 184299) | Corn rhizosphere microbial communities from Kellogg Biological Station, Michigan, USA - KBS Corn C3-2 (SPAdes) (version 2) | ecosystem: Host-associated > Plants > Roots > Rhizosphere > Soil ...
CCGTTGTCGACCGCGTCCTCATAGAGCTGATGGACCTTGTCGGTGTCGTCCATCAACGCGGACAAGTTTGCCGCCATGAACGCCGCCGGATGGTGCGCCTTCATGTATGCGGTGTGATACGCAACCAACGCGTAGGCAGCGGCGTGCGACTTGTTGAAGCCGTAGCCCGCGAATTTCTCCATCAGGTCGAAGAGCTGCATGCCGCGATCGCGCGGCACGCCGTTCTTCTCGGCACCGGCGACGAAGATGTCGCGCTGCAAAGCCATCTCTTCGGGCTTCTTCTTGCCCATGGCCCTGCGCAGCAGATCGGCGGCGCCGAGCGTATAGCCGCCGATCACCTGAGCGATCTGCATCACCTGCTCCTGGTAGACCATGATCCCGTAGGTCGGGCTCAGGATCGGCTCGAGCCGCGGATCGAGATAGTGCACGCGCTGGCGGCCATGCTTGCGGTCGATGAACTCGGGAATCAGCTCCATCGGCCCGGGCCGGTACAAGGCCACGAGCGCGATGATGTCCTCGAAGCGGTCGGGCTTGGCCTTCTTCAGCAGATCGCGCATGCCACGCGATTCAAACTGGAACACGGCGGTCGCGTTCGCACTCGAAAAGATCTTGTATGCCTGGGCGTCGTCGAGCGGAATGTCTTCGAGGCGTAGCGGCTCGGCTGCTTGCCCGGTCGCCGTGCGGGCTTGATTGACGAAGCGCAGCGCCCAATCGAGGATCGTGAGCGTGGTAAGGCCGAGGAAGTCGAACTTCACGAGGCCCACCGCTTCGACGTCGTCCTTGTCGAGCTGGCTCACGACGCTTTCGGTGCCCTCGGCGCTGTACAACGGGCAAAAATCGGTCAGCTTGCCCGGCGCGATCAGGACGCCGCCGGCGTGCATGCCGACATTGCGCGTGAGGCCCTCCAGCCGCTCGGCGAGCTCGAGCAGACCGCGCACCTCCTCCTCCTTCTTCTCGCGCTCGGCCAGCAAGGGCTCCATCTCGCGCGCCATCTGCAGCGTGATCAGCTTGCCCGGCTGAAACGGGATCAGCTTGGCGAGCTGGTCGCAGAAGTTGTATGGCATGTCGAGCACGCGCCCGACGTCGCGCACCACGGCTTTGGCCGCCATCGTGCCGAACGTCGCGATCTGCGACACGCTGTCGGCTCCGTATTTGTTGCGCACGTACTCGATCACACGGTCGCGTCCGTCCTGGCAGAAGTCGATGTCGAAGTCGGGCATCGACACGCGCTCCGGATTCAGAAAGCGCTCGAACAGCAGGTCATAGCGCAGCGGATCGAGGTCGGTGATCGCGAGGCTGTAGGCAACGAGCGAGCCCGCCCCCGACCCACGGCCGGGTCCGACCGGCACGCCGTTGTGCTTGGCCCAGTTGATGAAGTCGGCCACGATCAAAAAATAGCCCGCGAACCCCATCTTCACGATGGTCCCGATCTCGAGCTCGAGCCTGTCGCGATAGCGCTGCGCGTGCGTCGCACGCACCGCCGCGTCCGGATAGAGCTGCGCAAGGCGCTTTTCCAGTCCAAGGACTGCTTGCTCGCGCAGATAGTCGTCCAGGCCCGAGCCGTCGGGTGTCGGGAACAGCGGCAGCTTGCTCTTGCCGAGCTCCAACCCGAAGCTGCAACGCTTGGCGATCTCGACGCTGTTCGCCAGCGCCGCAGGAATGTCCGCGAACAGCTCCGCCATTTGCGCCTGCGTCTTGAAATACTGCTCAGGCGTGAACAGACGCGGCCGGCGCTGGTCGGCGAGGATGTAGCCCTGACTGATGCACACGCGCGCCTCGTGCGCTGTAAATTCTTCGGGCGCGAGGAATTGCACCGGATGTGTCGCCACGACCGGCAGTCGCTGCGTGCCAGCGAGGCGAATGGCGCGCTGGACGTAGGCCTCGTCGTCGGCATGCCCCGCGCGTTGCAGCTCGAGGTAGTAGCGGCCCGGGAACAGGCCCGCCCAGGCCTGAGCGAGCTGTTTCGCCGCCGGGGCATTGTCGGCGAGAAGCGCGTGGCCCACGTCACCGTGCTGAGCGCCGGACAACGCGATCAGACCTTCGGTGCCGGGCTCGCCGAACCAGGAGCGCGCGATCTCGGCGCGGCCGCGGTGTTGATTGCGGCGATAGGCGCGCGACAGCAGATCGCACAACCGCAGGTAGCCGGCGCGATCCTGGCACAACAACAACAGGCGATAAGGCTTGTCGCGGTCGTGCTCGTTGGTGATCCACACGTCGCAGCCGACGATCGGCTTGACACCCTTCTGGCGCGCAGCCTGATAGAACTTGACCAAGCCGAAGACGTTGGCGAGATCGGTGAGCGCAAGTGCAGGCATGGCGTCCGCGACCGCGCGCTGCACGGCGTCATCCAGACGCACCAGGCCGTCGGAGATGGAGTATTCGCTGTGCAGCCGGAGATGAATGAACTGAGGTGTCACGCGCGAATTCTACGACGCCCGCGGCAGGAATTGTTTCGCTCCCGCAACGCACCGCCCAGCCGGCCATAGCGGACGCACGAGCTGGAGATCCATAGCTGGCGCTGGTTTCCGGGCGGGGCTGCGAGTGACGCTATAATGCCGCGCCCATGAAGAGACCTTCGCCGCTGCGGGCGCGTCGCCGGCGTCACGCATTGCACGCCGCACGTCGCGCATGAGCGACGCGCATCAAACCCGCCGAGCCGCGATGGTGATGATCGCGCTCGTGATCGTTTGGGGCTATGCGTGGGTCCTGTCCAAGCTTGGATTGGGCTATTGCGGTCCGCTCGATTTTGCGACCTTGCGCATCGCGCTCGGGGCCGCCACGCTGTTCCCTGCGCTGGTCTGGCTGAAGCGCCCGCTCAGGCCGACACACCTGAAAGAAGCGCTGTTCGTGGGCATGGTACAGACGGCACTGTTCCTATTCCTGAACAATTGGGCGCTTTCGCAGGGGGAAGCCGGCAAGACATCGGTGCTCGTGTTCACGATGCCATTCTGGGTGCTGGTGCTGGCGTGGCCGATTCTCCACGAGCGCATCGAAGGATGGGGCTGGGTCGCGGTGTTGCTCGCCGCCTGCGGTCTGGTGTTCATTCTCGAACCTTGGGCGCTGCGCGCGGGACTGTTCGCCAAGCTGCTCGCGGTGCTGGCGGGCGCTTGCTGGGCGCTGGGAGTGCTGCTATTCAGACGGCTGCACAATCGGGAGCCGGTCGACGTGATCAACTTCACGTTCTGGCAAATGATCTGCGGGCTCGTGCCGATGCTGGTGATCGCGGTGACGACGCATGCCAGGCCGATTCAATGGACGCCGACATTCGTCGGACTTACGCTGTTCCTCGGCATCTTTGCAACCGGGGGCGGTTGGATGGCATGGTTCTATGTGCTGCGCCGTCTGCCGGCCGGCACGACAAGCATGAGCTCGCTGGCGATCCCGGTGGTAGCGATCGTGGGTTCGGCCATTCAACTGGGCGAACGGCCCGCGGCATCCGAGCTCACCGGTATGGTTTTGATCGGCACGGCGCTCGCGATCATTTCGTTGGACACGATATGCAAGCATCGCGAGGTCGAACCGTTGATGGGGCAGGAGTAAAGCGTTTAAATCGCGGTAGATGAAACCCAGCCAATCGCACATCCTCCAAGTCCGCGGGCTGCGCTACCACGTCCGCACCTGGGGCAACGAGAGCGATCCGAAGCTCGTGCTCCTGCACGGCTGGATGGATGTGTCAGCGTCATTTCAATTCCTGGTCGATGCTTTGCGGCGCTCCTGGTACGTCATTGCGCCGGACTGGCGCGGATTCGGCCTGTCCGAGTGGTCCGCGAACGGTTACTGGTTTCCGGACTACATCGGCGACCTCGAAGTCCTGCTGCAGCAGTTATCGCCCGATGCGCCCGTCGATCTGGTCGGCCACAGCATGGGCGGCAACGTAGCCGGCCTGTATGCGGGTATCCGCCCGGAGCGCATCTCGAAGCTTGCGCTCCTCGAAGGTTTCGGACTGCCGCGCACGGTCGCAACCGGCGCTCCGAAGCGCTACGAAAAGTGGCTGCGCGAAATCGTCGAGGCGCCCACGCTCAAGCCCTACGCATCGTTCGAAGCAGTCGAGGAGCGGTTGATGAAGAACAACCCGCGGCTGTCGCGCGAGAAGGCGCGCTTCCTCGCGTCGCACTGGGCCAAGCGACTCGACTCAGGTGACATCGTGTTGAACAGTGACCCGGCGCACAAGATGGTCAACCCCGTGCTCTATCGCGTCGAAGAAGCCATCGCCTGCTGGAAGCGCATCACTGCGCCGGTGCTGTGGGTGTGGGGCGACGGCCAATGGATGCGGCAATGGCTGAAGGACAACGAAGACGACATGAACGAGCGCCGCGCGGCGTTCCACGATCCGGTCGAGCTCACGATTGCCGACGCCGGCCACATGATGCATCACGATCAGCCCGCAGCGCTGGCGGCCGCGCTCGAGGATTTTCTGGCGCGCGCAGACTGATGTGGTCTCTAGACGACCGCGTCGACTTTGGCGTTGAAGAAATAGCCGGCGCCGCGCTCCGTCTTGATCAGATCGGGACGGCTCGGATCGGCTTCGATCTTGCGGCGCAGGCGCAGAATCTGTACGTCGATGCTGCGATCGAACGTATCGTCATCGTAGCCGCGGCTCAGCTCAAGTAGTTGATCGCGGCTCAAGATGCGCTGCGGCGTGCCCAGGAACGCATTGAGCAACGCAAACTCGGCATGTGTGAGCTCGACCCGCTCGCCACCGGTCGAAGTCAGCCGCCGCGTGCGCATGTCGAGCTCCCAGCCTCCGAAGCGGAAGGCGCGCAGCAGCTCGCCCTCGGAGCGTGCCGGCGGGTGTGATTGAGCCCGGCGCAAGATCGTCCGGATCCGCGCCAACAACTCGCGCGGATTGAAAGGCTTCGTCAGATAGTCGTCCGCGCCCAGTTCGAGACCCATGATGCGGTCCACGTCGTCCTGGCAGCCGGTCAGCATGATGATCGGGATGCTGGAGTGCGAGCGCAGCTCGCGCGCGATGGACATGCCGTCTTCGACCGGCAGCTTGAGATCGAGCAGAACCAGGTCCACGACGCTTTCGGCAAGCTGCCGGCGCATGGCCTTGCCGTCCGCAACGCACGTTACACGCAGGCTGAACTCACCGAGGTAGTCGGAGATCAGCTGGCGCGTGTCCGCATCGTCGTCTACGACCAGAATATGAGGGGCGACACTCATGGCAAATGCTTCCAAACAGTGCCCGCGGACGTGCCGTTCGTACCGCCGTGCCGCGGCCAGACATTAGTATAGTGCCCATCAAGTATAGTGATCCACGCCGCAGCGAACGTTTCAAGTTGTAACAGCGACGCGCTGCTCAAGCAACGCGCGACTCAAATCGAAGGAAAGCATTGAGTACCTGCGTAATCGACATCCTGGTCGTCGACGACGACACCCTGCTCCGCGGCATGGTGGCCGAATGGCTCACGCAGGTCGGCTACGTTGTGCGCGAGGCCCAGGACGGTGTCGCCGCCCTCGCTCTGCTGCGTGGTGCCCCGGCGCGCCTGCTCATCACTGATATGCAGATGCCTTCCTTGAATGGAGCCGAAATGCTTGCGATCGTCTGCCGCGAGTTTCCAACGATGCCCGTCATAGCGATGTCGGGACAGTTCGACTCCGGGTTCGGGTTCACGCGCGAGACGGCCATCAAAGCGGGCGCGACCAAGGTGCTCGCCAAGCCGTTCAGCCGCGACGATCTGCTCATGTCAGTCCGTGCAGTGGTCGATCTAGAGAAGCTCTGATCAAGTCTGACGATGCAGCCGCTGCGAGGGTTCGATCGCCGTTCGTCCCCGCCTTCCGATCCGGCCGACAACATGCCGGAGGACGCTGCCCAGCAGCGTCGAGGCGGTATCCATGGTGCGCTATGGGCGCTCGGTTGGTTGCTGGTTGCCGCGATGGCGGCATTCCAGGTGTACGACGTGCTGCGCCGGCGCGATATCGTGCTCGAGACGGCCGAGCATCGATTGTCGAGCGTCGCGCGCGCACTCTCCGAGCAGACCGCCGCCTCCGTTCAGGTCGTGGATGCGGTCGTGCGCGAAACCGTCGATGACGTGCAATCTTCCGTTCCTGCGCACGGCAATCTGCTGCGGACGGGGTTGCTCGAGCACCTTCGCAGCCGTCTGCGCGCCACGCCGCAGATCCGCAACCTGCTGGTGCTCGGCCCGACCGGCGCACCGATTGCGAGTGGCACCGCTGCACCGGTCGAGCCGGATGAGACCGGCCGCCGCTACGTCGCGGCGATGGGCCGCGACACATCGTCCAATCCGAACATCTCCTCCATCTTTCGCCTGGCGAATGACGGAAGCTGGACCATCGCGCTGACCCGCCGAATAGAAGGTCCGAGACACGAATTCCTGGGCGTAAGCGTTGCTTATATCGATCTCGACTACTTCCGCCGGTCCTATGCCGGAATCGAGCTCGGCCCGGGCAGCATCGTGCGGCTGTTCCATCGCGACGGAACACTGCTTGCAACCTATCCAGGCAACGCAAGCGCTATCGGGCGATCGTTTGCGGAACAGCCATTGTTCAAGCAGCTTTCGACGACATCCGAGGGCGCCTCGCAAGTGTCCAATGCCCTGGTCGACGGCGCAGAGAGCATTCGCGCCGCCAAGGTCGTCGACGGCCTCCCGCTCGTCGTCAGCGTTGTGGTGGAACGCGCGGCGATCATGCAGCCGTGGAACATCCAGGCTTCCCATAGTGCCGTTCGCACGACGCTGCTGTGCGTGAGCGTGTTGCTGCTGATGTGGCTGGTGCTGCGCCAGTTGCGCCGGCGCGAGCGGGCCGAGGCACGGCTACGTGTCCAGAAGGCATTGCTCGATGAATTGATCGAGAGCGCGCCCGAGGCGATCGTAATGCTGGATCTGCAGGAGCACGTGACGCGCGTCAACCGCGAGTTCACCCGCATGTTCGGCTATGGCGCAAGCGAAGCCGAAGGGCGCACGCTCGACGAGCTCATTGTGCCGGAGGATCTCGCGCAGGAAGCGGCGCGGCTGACGCAGGCGGTGAGTCAAGGGCAGCACACCACGACGGAAACAGAACGGCGCCGGAAGGACGGCGAGCGCTTGCCTGTGTCCGTTCTGGGCGCGCCCATCCTGACCGCCACGGGGCAGATCGCAAGCTATGTGATCTATCGGGACTTGAGCGAGCATAAGCTGGCCGAAGCCGAGCGCGGCAAGCTCGAGTCGCGCTTGCGGCAGGCCGAAAAGCTGGAGGCGATCGGCACGATGGCCGGCGGCATCGCGCACGACTTCAACAACGTTCTCGGTGCGATCCTCGGCTATGGCGACATGGCGCTCAATGCACCGCCCGAAGGGGGTGCGCTGAAGCGCTACCTCGGCAACCTGATGGCCGCAGCGCATCGCGCCAAGGCGCTGGTCGATCAAATTCTCAACTACAGCCGCAGCACGCGCGGCAAACGCGGCGTCGTCGGCGTCCATGCCGTCGTCGAAGAAACGCTGGATCTCGTGCGTGCCTCGCTGCCCGCCGATGTCGAGCTGCGCACTCGGCTCGGCGCGGCAAAGTCGACGTTGATCGGCGATGCGACGCAAGTCCACCAGCTCGTGATGAACCTCTGCACCAATGCTATTCACGCGATGCGCTCGGGCGGCACTCTCGGCGTGACGCTCGATACGGTGGACACGGCCGTGGACCGCGCGGTATCCCACGGTTTGCTGCCGGCCGGACGCTACGTACATCTGAGCGTGCAGGACAACGGCTGCGGCATGGAGCCGGCGGTGGTCGAGCGTATCTTCGAGCCGTTCTTCACCACGCGCGACGTGGGCAGCGGCATCGGACTCGGATTGGCACTGGTGCAAGGCATCGTCACGGAGCTGGGCGGCGCGATCGATGTGATGAGTGTGCCGGGAAAGGGCAGCACCTTCGACATCTACCTGCCGCGTTCGGACGCCACCGTGCTGGAGAAAGCCAGCGCCGAGGTCGCGCTGCCGCGTGGAGATGGCGAGCGCATTCTGCTGGTCGAGGATGAGAAGGCGATCATGCTGCTGGCCGAAGAGATGCTCGCGGCGCTCGGTTACGAGCCAGCCGGTTTTATGCGCCCCGCCGATGCGCTGACGGAGTTGCGCGCGGATCCTGCGCGGTTCGACGCCGCCGTCATCGATCAGCTGATGCCTGGTATGACCGGCACCGAGCTCGCGCGGCATTTGCGCGAGATACGTCGCGACATCCCGATCGTTCTCGTGAGCGGCTACACCGGCCCGCTGCTCACGCAGGAAGCGTTGTCCGCCGGTATCGACCAAATCCTCACCAAGCCGCTCGAGTTCCGACAACTTGCGAATGCAATGGCGCAGCTTTTGGCGCGCGCGCCGGTGCGCTGAAGCGACTCCCGGCCGAGCACATCCTGGGCTCGCAGCGCTCAGACGTTACAACCCGTAACGCAACTCTCGATCGTGCAATCCGTAAGAAATCGCCACGCGTGATTCTACGTCGGTGCGCAGTACAGGCACGGCGCGCGCCGCGAGTCTTGCGGCAAGCAAAGATCAATAAGGATTCCATCGTTGAGGAGAGCTTTCATGGATTTGACGAGACGTTCATTTCTGACTGCGACGGCTGCAACCGGCGCTGCTGCGGTGGCAGGAAATGCGCTGGCACTGGACAAGTGGGGCCGCGATCGCGACTGGACCGGTCAGACGCCGGTCTCCTATCCCGAGCCGGCCTGGGAAATCATGGACAAGAAGTTCGGCGGCCGCCAGGGTAACGCCAAGCTCGAGCGCCTCTGGACCGGCGCGCTGTGGCTCGAAGGCCCGGTGTACATGGGCGACTGGAAGTGCTTCCTGTGCAGCGATATCCCGAACCACCGCGTGCTGCGCTGGAACGAGGACAACGGCGAGGTCAGCGTGTTCCAGACCGAGTCGTTCTATGCGAACGGCCACATTCGCGATCGCGTCGGGCGTCTGATTGCGTGCGAGCACGACTCGCGCCGCGTGCGCCGACTCGAGCACGATGGCAACTGGAGCGTTCTGATCGACACGTTCAACGGCAAGAAGCTGAACGGCCCGAACGACGTCGCGGTGATGAGCGACGGCAGCATCTGGTTCACCGATCCGGGCTACGGCATACTCGGACCGTACGAGGGACACAAGGACACGCTCGAGCTGCCGTGCAACGTGTACCGCATCGATCCGCAGTCGGGCAAGGCCGAGGTCGTGGTCGACGATTTCCGCCGTCCGAACGGGCTCTGCTTTTCGCCCGACGAGAAGAAGCTCTACATCGTGGACACCGGCGCCACCGACGGTCCGAGCTATCCGGCACACGTGCGCGTGTTCGATGTGAGCGGAAAGCGGCTGACCAACGGCAAGGTGTTCGCGGATTTCAAACCCGGCTTCACCGACGGTATCCGCTGCGACGCCGACGGCAACCTGTGGTGCGCGTGGGGCTGGGGCGGGCCGGACACGAACGGCATCCGCGTCCACAACCCGAACGGTGACGTACTCGGGATGATTCACACGCCCGAGGTCGTCTCGAACTTCGTGTTCGGCGGCCACAAGCGCAACCGCCTGTTCATGGCGGGCAGCACATCGATGTACTCGATGTACGTCAACGCTGTGGGCGACAAGACCGTGTGACGCAGAGTATGAACTGGCCCGCGTCGACGCTCTCGACGCGGGCCAGCCTGCGATACCGAGCGTTCCGGTTAGAACCTGTAATAAACAGGGCGTTCTTGAAATCTGCCCGCAATCCGCGGACGCAATCCTCGCAAGGCAATCTTCGGATGCTGAGAGACGGTTGCCCAGAACGTGGCTAGAAGGTGCGAGGTGCACCTTCCCGGTCTTCCCCCCTGGCGCCTTATAACGCTGGGGTTTGAACGGCGGGTCCTTGAGACTCGCCGTTTTTCTTTGCGCCGATGATTGATCCAGCGCATCCGTTGAGGCGCGACTGCCCGCGCCGCAAGTCTCACGCGACAGCGCTTACTGGCCCGGCGTTTTCGCCGGTCTGCCCGCAGCCATCTCCCCGCTTTGAGCAAGATTCACCTATAACCGTCACCTCGTCTGTCAGAGGATCTTTCGATGCGCCACCTCGCCGCCTCCAAGCTGGTTCTCGCCGCCCGTCTCGCCGGGGCGTTTTGCGCTCTATTGCTCGGCACATCGGCCGCGCTGGCCGACGGCACCGGCTGGTACAGCGCAGACCAGATCAGCCAGGGGCGCTGGGACTATTCCCAGAGCTGCTCCGTCTGTCATGGCGCCCAGTTGCAAGGCGGCGGAGCGCCCTCGCTGAAAGGCGGCGGCTTTCCGCTGCAATGGAACGGGAAGAAGCTGAAGGACTTCTACTCGTACGTGCACGACCAGATGCCGCTCGGCGGCGCCGGGTCGCTCAAGGGCCAGCAGTACGCGGACATCGTCGCCTACATCCTGGCGCAGAATGGCCTGCCCGCGGGCGAAGAGAAGCTCACACCCGACTCGCCGATGGATCGCGTGATGACGCTGTCCGACGCGCCGACGGCGGCGCCAGCCGCGGCGGCCGGCCCACCGGCAAAGATCGGAGAGCTGATCGGGACACTCCAGCAGCCGCGCACGTCGAAGCCCACGCAGGCCGAGCTGGACGCCGCGGATACGTCCACGACGAGCTGGCTCATGTACAACAAAGGCTATCGCGGCGAGCGCTACTCGCTGCTCACGCGAATAAACACCGAGAACGCGAAGAGCCTGCATCCGGTTTGCATGTTCCAGCTCGGCGAGCTCGGCACGTTCTCGACCGGGCCGGTGGTCTACGACGGCATCCTCTACGCCACCACGCATCTCGGGACTTACGCGATCGACGCCACGACATGCAAGAAGCTATGGACGCATCAGCACGTCGCACAGGGCCCGGAGATGAACGCGACCAACAAGGGTGTGGCGATCGCCGGCGGCCGCTTGATTCGCGGAACGCAGGACGGCTTCCTGTATGCGCTCGACGCGAAAACGGGCGCAGTGCTGTGGGTGCGTCAGATCGCCGACTGGTCCATTGGCGAAGGCGTGGGTGCGGCGCCCATCGTCTGGAACGGTCTCGTCTACGTAGCCAAGGCGGGCGGCGACTGGGGCATTCGCGGCCAGATGATGGCGTTCAAAGTCGAAGACGGTGCGCCGGTCTGGAGCTTCCACCTCACGCCAATGGGCGACGAAACCGGCGCCGACACGTGGAAAGAACCCGACAGCGCGATGCACGGCGGCGGCGCGGCGTGGGTGACCTACGCGCTGGATCGCGCAACCGACACGATCATCATTCCGGTCGGCAACCCCGGGCCCGATTACAACAAGGCGATGCGCCCGGGCGCCAATCTCTTCACGGTCTCGGTCGTAGCACTCGACGCCAAGAACGGCAAGCTCAAGTGGTGGCATCAGCTGCGCGCCAACGATGATCACGACTGGGACGCAACCGTTGCGATGATGTTCGACGCGAACGGCAAGAAGTATGTGGCGGCCTCCGGCAAGGAAGGGGTGCTGCACGTCGTCAACCGTAACGACGGCAAGCTGGTGTTCAAGCTGCCGATGACTACGCTGCTGAACCACGAGAAGCCGATCACGCCCGAGGGCGTGCGCGTTTGCCCGGTCGCCGGCGTGCAGTGGAACGGGCCGGCGTTCAGCGCGAAGACTAAGCTCCTGTACGTGAACGCGATCGACTGGTGCACCGTGTTCAAGCTCGGACCCGACCCAACTTGGGTCGCGACGGTCCCTTACACCGGCCTATCGAAC
>Ga0207639_10002820_pt1 | contig 11656 bp, 16 predicted proteins | sample KBSCornC32_FD_184299 | JGI IMG/M metagenome (GOLD analysis project Ga0207639, IMG submission 184299) | Corn rhizosphere microbial communities from Kellogg Biological Station, Michigan, USA - KBS Corn C3-2 (SPAdes) (version 2) | ecosystem: Host-associated > Plants > Roots > Rhizosphere > Soil ...
CCATGTCATGACATCGGGATGCACGGCGAAAGGCGGGCTGACGATGTATGCCGCGACAGAGAGCTCGCCGGGTGCAGGATGGACATTGTCAAAGAAGCTCGCGCTGCATGCGGCCGGTACGCTTCTGCAATCGCAGCCCTTCGTCGATTCTCTCGGTCACGCGGGCGTTGTGTTCGTTCAGCAATTCGGCACGACACTCCAACTCAACGCCGCGATACAGCTGAAGCCGACATCGGGCTGGCGCGGACCTGTGACCATTGCCTCGCAACCATTCAAGCTCGGCAAGAAGCGCACGACCATGACGATCTTCGGCGCTGAAACCGATCCTTCGGGCCACGTGACGGTCATGTACGGCTCCGGTGTCGCGGGTGTCGTCGGTCAAGATATCTGGACCGCCGATGGCAATATCAAGAAGAACACCTGGACCGCGCCGGTAAAGCTGGCAGCCAGCACCGCTCCCAACGGCGCGCATTTCGCGAGCAACGCGAGCGGCGGAATTGCGCTGGCGTGGGATAATACCAACGCGCCGATCAGCGTGCTGACCCGCGCGGCCACGGGATCTGGCTGGGGCAGTGTGCAGACCGTGGGACCGGCGGGCTGTGGCAGCCCCACGACGATCTGCACCCAGATCCTGTCGCTGGACCTGGACGGCGCCGGAAGGCAGCGGCTGCTCTACAACGACACCACCACCAACCCCGGCGAGGTCTACTTTACGGAGTCGTTCTAGCTGCGCCGTTTACCGGTTTTTAGGTCCTCGGGCGCAAAAGCATGGGTCATGCTGGCCCATGCTACGTCCGAGATTGACGATTTCAACGCGCGTGCCGTGCGCGAGCAGTGGCACACGCAGGCCGACGATAAGCTGATCTTCGACAGCCCGAAGCTCGCGCAATTGCGCGACATCTGGAGTGCGGTGCGCGGCGAGCGGGCGTTGCCCCGGCGCGAAGATTTCACCGCCCGCATTCTCGGACGCCAGCTTCAGCACCTGACATTCGTGGAGCGCGTGGAGGAAAACGGCGCGCGCCGCTATCGCTTCCGCATGTTCGGCAGCGGGCTTGCGCGCTTCATCGGCGACTGCACCGGCAAGTTTCTGGATGAAGTCGTGCCGCCGGATTTTGCCGACAGTTGGAACGCGACCTACGATCTGGTGATCGGCACGCGCAAACCGTTGCGCTTCGTATCGCGGTTTCGCGCGGAAGAACTCGAGCATGTACAGGCCGAGTGCTTCATCGCACCGATGGCAGACTCGGACGGAAAGCCGTGGGGGCTTCTGGTCTCGGTGGTCTATTCGCCGGTCGTGGTGTAGCGGCAAGTCCGCGTTTTTGCCTGACTTTTTCTATCAAGCGCGCGCGACGCTGATCGTCGCTTGTTTCCCTTTGGTAACGGGCGCAAGCTTTCTCCTCAGGCGCCGGGGAGCGCCGCACGAATGGGGAGCCAGATGAAATCGCAACTCGTTGCGGCCGTGGCGCTTGCCACACTGGCCGCTGGTGCCGCTTACGCCGCCGGACTGTCACCCACGATGAAGACTGTCGATCTGGATGCGCGCCATTTCGCGCACGCGCCCGTCAATCGCGTGCTCGCGGTGCTCTACGATCAGACAGGAGATGTTTCCGGTAACTCGACGAATTCTCAGAATTTCGAAGCGGCCGAAAACGATCTCGACGATCAGGCCGCGGACGATTTCACCGTTCCGACCGGCAAGAAATGGCTCGTCCAGGAAGTGGATGTTCCCGGTATCGTCAACGGACCGAACCCGGTGCAAACGGTGAATGTGTTCATCTACTATCACGCCAAAGGCGCTGCCAATCACATCTTGCCCGGAAACGTCCGCAAGGAATTCGACAATATCCCTGCCGGCGATAACGGCACTGGCAACCTGACGATCACCCTACCCGAGACCGTCACGTTGCGTCCGGGTACATATTTTGTCTCGGTGCAGGCCAATATGGACTCGGACACGGAAGGCCGCTGGTATTGGAGCAATGCAGACCGCAAGGAAGCGCTCTACCGGGCCGTCTGGCGCAATCCCGTCGGCGGCTGGGGTAACAGTTGCCCGGATTGGCACAGAAACGACGAGTGCACCGGCAATGTGGATCTGCTCTTCGCGCTGCGCGGTGTGGAGAACTAACCCCATCTGTTTGCGGGGTTCCGTCTGAGCTCTTGACCGCACACGCTGGGCGCGGCGAGTCTGGTGTATGACGCCGCGCCTCAAATCCGGGATATTCGTTCGTGCACTGATCCGCCGTGCCGAAGTCGAAGGCGCGCAGGCTTATGTCGTGCGCAAAGGTTCAGAAGAGGCGGGGGCGATCTTCCTGAAAGTCTCCCGTCTCGACGGGACCTGCGTGGTGCTATCTCAGGCGCGCGCGGGCGAGGGCGAGCTGGTCTGGACGCGCCCGCTCGGCGAAACCACCGACGATGCGAAGGCGTCCGCCTATTTCGAGCGTCAGATCAAATTCGACCCCGATCTCTGGATCGTCGAAATCGAAGACCGCCAAGGCCGCGCCTTCGTGGATGAGAAGGTCGTGTAATTCTCTGTGAGGCAAATGCTACAATCGCTCGTTGATTTCCGTCGGGGCAGCGTAATGTTGTGGACGAGTTTCGTTCTTGGGCTTTGTATTTTTGCTGCTTCCACAGCACGCGCTGCTGATACGGGACCTTTGCCGAGCACCGTCAGGACAGATCCTGCAGGCTTTCGCGAGGACGTTCTCGGTTATCTGAAGCCCGTTGTCGGAAACGACATCGTCGCGTTCGGTGATGATTTCGTTCTCAGACTGACATCGCCGGTGAACGGGCAGCGCGTGGAGATCAATCTTGGCAATGGATATCGCTATTGTCTCAAACTTCCCCGCGACTGCCACAACGAGATCGTCGTTCTCTATCGTCAATTCTCAGGTCCGCTGGCGACCGGCAGAACGGCTCGAGACAAGCGCGACGCGCGTGACGACAGCGTGCAAATGGTGAAATTCGAATCCACCGAGCTCGAAGACCTCGTGCCTCGCAGCGATGCCAGCAAAGCCGGAATTTCCCTTCCGACGCAGGCGAACCCGCACGTTTCCGGAACCGACATTCCGTTGGACGACGACGGCTTTTCGAGTTTTGTCGCAAACAAGCTTCAGCTTTACACCCCGATGACAGTGACGACGACGGGCTCGTCCTACCTGCTCACAATTGGCAGACCATTGGGCGTTACGATCGTTTATTCCAGCGGCGGAACTCAAACGCTGACGCTCACCGATCTTCGGGGCGAGTGTCTGCAGAAACCCACGGCATGTGCGCAGTTGGTGGATGATTTCGTTCAGGCTTCCGCGCGCGTTATCCAGCGTTCTGTTCCTGACAAGAACAACCTGCGCATGGGGCTGGCGACAAAGGTTTTGCGCACTTCGTCGCTTTATTCTCGCCGCGGCGCCCAAATGTACGCGTTCACCGACGTGTCGACACCCACATTCGGGAATTTCTATGTGGTTTGCTACGGAAGCGAAGAATCCATGCTGATGATGCCGGCGCTTCATGCGCTGGGCATCTCCGTCGGAGAGGCTTTGTCTCTGTGCGTGAACAACACGCGGGCAGCGATCGGACCGATGAACGAGGCTTATGGCACGACCTTGCCGCCAGATGGTATCGGCATGGTCATGGGGTCGCAGTTTGAGAGCGCGCGGCTTTATTTCGGCGACGATTGGAAGCCGCTGGTGCAAGCCTTCGGCGGCCTGCTGGTTTCGGCTCCGGCTCGCCGCGTGATTATTTACGCGAAGGACGACGGCGACAAATCTGTTCAGGCTTTGCGGGAGCGGGCGCGGTCGATCAAATCCCAGGCGGGGGATCATGCCTTATCGAGCAGTGTTTTCCGCTGGACGAAAGACGGCTGGAAAGTGGCCGCCGACGACGATTAGACCGCGTGACAAAAGACGGCGGGTCCTATATCTCCCGCCGCCATGTCGACGCCTGAAACCGAAGCAAAACGCCGCCGGACGTTCGCGATCATTTCGCATCCGGACGCCGGCAAGACGACGCTGACCGAGCAGTTGTTGCTGCTGGGCGGCGCGATCCATGCCGCCGGTCAGGTGAAGGCGCGCGGCGAGGCGCGGCGTGCGCGCTCCGACTGGATGAAGATCGAGCAGGAACGCGGCATCTCCGTCACCTCGGCGGTGATGACGTTCGAATACAAGCACGCCGTCTTCAACCTGCTCGATACGCCGGGCCATGAAGACTTCTCGGAAGACACCTATCGCACGCTGACCGCCGCGGACTCCGCGGTGATGGTGATCGACGCGGCGAAGGGCATCGAAGCGCAGACCCGCAAGCTGTTCGAAGTGTGCCGCATGCGCGATATCCCGATCATGACCTTCGTCAACAAGATGGACCGCGAAGCGCGTGATACGTTCGAACTGCTTGACGAGATTTCCGACCAGCTTCAGCTCGACGTAGCCCCGATGATGTGGCCGGCCGGCATGGGCCAGAACTTCAAGGGCAATTACGATCTTTATTCCGACGACTTTGTGCCCTACAGCGCCCAAGGCCCTCATGCCGATCGCATCGGCAACAACGCGCTGGTCGCGACTTTGCCCGAAGACGTGAAGGCGAAGCTGGATGAAGAAGTCGAACTCGCGCGCGCGGGCCTTTCGCATTTCGACGCTGCCGCCTATCGCGAAGGCCATATGACGCCGGTCTATTTCGGCTCGGCGCTGAAGCGCTTCGGCGTGCGCGAGCTGCTCGATGCGCTCGCCGAGCAGGCGCCGCCGCCGCGTGACCAGGCCGCGAAGGACGGTCTCGTGCATCCCGGCGACAAGGACGTCTCCGGCTTCGTGTTCAAGGTTCAGGCGAACATGGACCCGAACCACCGCGACCGTGTCGCTTTCCTGCGCCTGTGCTCGGGCAAATTCCGGCGCGGCATGAAGCTCAAGCAATCCGGCACCGACAAGAGCATCGGCATCCACAATCCGATCCTGTTCTTCGCGGCCGAGCGTGAGACGGTAGACGAGGCGTGGCCCGGCGACATCATCGGCATTCCGAACCACGGCGTGCTGCGCGTCGGCGATACGCTGTCGGAGACGGGCGCCGTGACCTTCACCGGCATCCCGAACTTCGCGCCGGAAATCCTGCGCCGCGTGCGCCTCGGCGATCCGATGAAGCAGAAGCATCTCGCCCGTGCGCTCACCTCTCTCGCGGAAGAGGGTGTGACGCAGGTGTTCAAGCCGATGATCGGCGCGCAATGGGTTGTCGGCGTCGTGGGACCGCTGCAGCTCGACGTTCTGAAATCACGTCTGGTCGCGGAGTACGGCCTCGACGCCGATCTCGAACCCTCGCCATATGACACTGCGCGCTGGATCAGCGCGAGCGATGCGGAAACGCAGAAATTCATCGCCGCCAACCGTGGCCAGATGGCCGAAGACCGCGACGGCGCGCCGGTGTTCCTCGCCAAAAGCGCATGGGAGCTTGGCTATATCTCCGGCAAATTCCCCGACGTGAAATTCGCCAAGACCCGCGAACGCAGCGACGTGCAGAGCGCGGCTTAAGCCTTTTTCGCTTTCTTTTTCGGTTTGGCTTTCGCGGCGGCCTTGGCGAGGTTCTCTTCGATGGCGGCGCGGATCAGCGTTTTGAACGCTTTCTCGTTGATCTTGTCGCCTTCCGCGAAATCGATCGCGCGGCGGACATTGCCTTCGAGGCTGAAGTTGAAAAGCTTCGACGGGTCTTTCAGCGCGGCGCCTTTCGCGAAGGTCAGCTTCACTTTGGCTTTGTAAACCTCGCCGGTGCAGAGAATGCCGTCATGCTCCCACACCGGGATGCCCCATTTCCATTCTTCGACCACATCCGGATCGGCCTGTTTGATGAGCGCGCGCAATTGCGCCAGCATTTTGTCGCGCCAATCATCGAGTTCCTTGATCCGTGCGTCGATCTGTTTGGAAGGCGATGTCATTTGCTTCTTCCCTTGCGCGCCAACAGGCGTTTGCAGATGTCGCGATAGGCGGATTCAATCAGCGCGTTCAACGCCTTTTCGTTCAGCGCCACGCCGGGGCGCAGCTTCACATGGCGCATGTGCTTGCCGCTGCCTTCCAGCAGTCCGGCCGGATCGGCGAGGGCCGCGCCGTGAAAGAACCCAACCGCGGCATGCGCCGTGAAGGCGTTGACGTATCCGAACGGCGCATCTTCCACGCAGAGTACCGGGCATCCATCGTGGAAAAGCTCCAGCACATCGGGCCCGCACGCGCGCATGCGTTCGTACCAGGGCTGCACCATCAGACGGAGCGGGCCGTCCTCGCGCGTGAACCACGCCGCGACCGCTGGGTCTCTCTTCACCGCGCCGTCGAATGTCAGCAGATCGTTCTTCACGCTCGCGCCGTTAGCTGCGCCGCCGTGTGTACGGTAGCACGAACAGCCAGATGCCGGTGAGCGCGAGGAGCGCGAGCGGGAACAGCGGCAGGAAATAGATCCACTGCGCCGGCTGTTGCCCCATGCCCAGCATCGCGAAGATCGCGGCGACGACCACAACGAAAATCACGGACATCCAGCGATGAAACTGCCGCGTCCAGCCGTTGAAACCCATATATCCCTCCCGTGAAAAAGCGCGTCAGTCCACGCGCGCGAGTGTCTGTTCCAGTTTGCCGAGGAAATTCTTCCAGCCATAGTTCGCCCCCGCAAAGGCCTGCGCCTGATCGCGGCCGAAGCCGGACTGCTCGACACGCAGATGCGTGCCGTTCGCGATCGGCGTCAGCGTGAAGGTGACGGCGGTGCCGACGCCCATCGCGCCCCAGGTGTAGGAGAGCATCCGGTGCGGATCGATCTCCGTCACCTCGCAATCGATCACGCCGTTCCAGCCCTGTTGCGCATCCATGCGCAGCTGGAATTTGTGGCCGACATCTGGCTTGAAATCGTTCTTCATCAGCCACTCCTCGATCAGATGCGGTTGCGTCAGCGCGCGCCAGAGCTTTTCCGGCGGAAAGGGAAAATCGCGTTCGACGGTGACGGTGCGTGTTTCGGTAGCGGTGTTCATTGGTCCATCCTTCTCAGGAGATCTTCGAGTGCGTCGAATTTCTTTTCCCAAAAGCCCGCCATCTGGCTGGTCCAGTCGAGCAGTGGCGCAAGCGCGCCGAGTTGCGCGCTGTAGTGCGTCTGGCGGCCCTCGTGGCGATCGCGCACGAGCTTCGCCTGTTTCAGGATCGCGAGGTGCTTCGACACGGCGGGTTGCGAGACCTTCGCCCGCGCCGTCAGCGCGCCGACGGTCTGCTCGCCCTCGCGACACAGCCGCTCGAAGATCGCCCGCCGTGTGGGATCGGCGAGTGTGCTGAAGAGAACATCATGGACGTTCGGCATTACAATCCATAACCAAGTAGTTATGGATATACTCATAACTGAATGGTTATGCGTTAGTCAAGAGCATAAACAGGATGTCATCTTAAGCGTGACAGCGGTCACGGATTGACCACATCCTCGCAGGGCATGGTCTGCCTCCATTCAAACCAGGAGGAAGTCATGCGTTCTCTGTTTATTTCCAGTATGGCTGCGCTTTTTGTGTCTGCGATGCCGGCCGCAGCGGCAAATCTTCAGGCCACCATGGCGCCCGCGCCGCCGGCGTCGCGGCTGCAGGTAGAAGTCGGGAATTTTTCGACGACCGGAAATTCGCTTGTCCCTGCCGGATTCTGCCCCACTGGTCAGGCGGGCATGCGCAGGCAGAACACCGCGATCACATTCTCTCCGGCGTTCAGCGCGCCGCCGTCTGTCAGTGTGAGCCTCAGCCGCCTCGATGCGGGAGACGGCAGAAATGTACGCATCAACGCCTATGCCATGAACGTCACGAATGACGGTGCGACAGTGGTGATCGAGACTTGGTGCAACACCAACCTCTATTCCGCGTCCGGAACAATTCTGGCGGTCGGGAACCGCTAAATCTGGCCGCCTCGCGGCTGGACTGAGCGTTCAGCCGCGGGTGCGCCAGAAGCCGGTGAGGCGTTCGGCGGCGGACTGCGGAACCTGGTCGAAAGCGGAAAGGCGTGCTGCGATATCGCCTTCGCGTGAGACCAGCAAGGCAATCGCAGAGAAGGTGGCGCGGTCGAGACCGGCGCCTTTGCAAGCGACGGCGAGGGACTCGCCGGACGCATCGCCAAGGATGTCGCGTGCGGTCGCGGCGGGCAGCGCCAGCATCTGGGCGAAGATGCCGGAGAACGTGCCGTTCATCGTGCGTGCGGCGTCGATCAGCTTTGCGGCATCGACGGCGATGTATGCGTTAGCTTCCGCATCAAGCACGTCGTTCAGCGCGAGGATGCGTGCGCGCAATCCGTGCGGCGCATCCAAGAAGAATTCATTGAGCACGGCGACCGGGAGTTCGTCATGGCCTTCGAGACGCCGCGCCACATCCATGCGTGTCTCCGCATCGACTTCGCGCGCGGTCTTCTCGAACAGCGCTTCGAACGGCGCGCGCATCGCCAGGGCATAGTCCGCCGGCCAGTCGAGCAAAAGATCTGCAAGCTCGTTCAACAACGCCGCGCGCCCCGCCGGCCCCTGCGCCGCAAGGTCGAGCAAATGATTCAAGCGTTCGCGAGGAGCCTGCGCCATGCGCCCATTATGGGACGCAGCCGTTAAGGTTTCGTTGGGATTAGTTCCCGACCACGGCCCAGTTGTCGGGGTAAAACCCGTTGAAATTGGTTCGCAATGCGATGGAGTAGGCGCCGATGGAGTCGAAGACGATGAAATCGCCGGCGCCGATATTTTCCGGCAGCATCAGCGGCCTGGGCAGGACATCGAGTGTGTCGCAGGTCGGGCCGTAGATGCGGAACGGCTTTTTCTCGCCGCCAAACGGCAGCACGCGGTTCTTCGCGTCGAGCGAATAGGCGTTGATGACGTATTCGGCGGTCCAGCCGGGCAAGGTCAGTTCGTCGAAGCTGCCATAGACGCCGTCATTCATATAAAGGCTGTCGCCCTTGCGCAGGATCACCTGGTTGATGAGCGTGACGCCCTCCGCGATCAGCGCGCGGCCGGGTTCGCACATCACCGGCGGAACCTTGTCGCCGAACGTCGCGAGCGCTTCCTTGATCGTGCCGAAATACCATTGGTACGGCGGCACGTCGTTGCCGAGATAGGGGCCGGGAAATCCGCCGCCCATATCGATCGCCTGAAGCTCGACGCCCGCCATCGCCGCGGTACGGCGCACCATCTCCAACGCCTGCGCATAGGAGAACGGCGAAAGGCATTGAGAACCGACATGGAATGTCATGCAGGTCGCGGCGCCCGACTCCGCGACGCGCTTCAGCATCTTCGCGGCATCTTCCTGCGTCGCGCCGAACTTGCTCGACAGTTCGAGCAGCGCACCGCCGAGCGGCGTGGCGATGCGCACGAAGATACGGATTTTTTTTGGCTGCTTGATTTCCGACAGCAGCTTTTCGAGTTCGTAGTCGCAATCGACGACGAAATCGGTGACGCCGAATTTCTCGAACGCGATCTTCGCGGCGCCGACCTGACGCACCGGCGCCATGAAGTGGCAGATCGCCTCCGGGAACTTGCCGCGTACGAGTTCGATCTCGGGCAACGACGCGGTATCGTAATGCCGGATGCCCGCGGCCCACACCTGATCCAGCACCAGCGGCGCGGGGTTCGCTTTCACCGCATACATCGTGTCGCCGGGAAAATGGTCGAGGAAACGCTTTGCCGCTTCCTGGAACCGGCCGGGATGCAGGACATACACGGGCTCGGTCGGCTTCAGCCGCTCGATCACTTTCTCAACGCTCGCAAATCGCGGCAGCAGCGGTTCGACGCGGGTGTTGATGGTCATGGCGTAAGGCCCGGAAAACACGAGGCTTCTTTGGGCCAGTCCTGTGACAGGGTCAAGACGGCTTCTGGCGCGTGCGGACTGAGTGCAACAATGCCGAACGCGCCTCGGCACGTTCGGCATCTGTCGTCGCCAAATTTATTGCGCGAACGCCGTCTTACGGGCGGACGCAGGTCCAGTCATCTTCCGAGGTCTCCTCGACCACGACGGTAACGTAGCAATAGCCGAGCTTGTAGTTGAAGCAGCGGCTCTTGACCTTGCCCTTCAGCGGCACGTGACGGATGTCGTCTTCGCCGGGGAAGTCCACGAAATCGCCGACATTGGGAATGAGTGCGAACTGGGTCTCGTCGACCTCCACGTCCACGGCGCGGTGCATCGTGGTGTTGTCGACCAGGCTCTTTCCGTCTTTCGCGAGCAGGCGGTAGTCAATGCCGTATTTCATGGTTCGTCCTTTAGGCGGTGGTTGAGTCTATCGTTGCAGCAGGGCTGCCCAAGTTCAATTGCAAATCGCGTTAGTGTGATGGGGCCGGGGCCGCCGGCGGGGGTGCTGCGACTCTCTTGATCTTCATCGGACCGTCGAAGACTGCCCGTTGTTCGGGCGTCAGCGCCGCGTAAAGCGCCTGCGTCGCGGGCAGTTCCTTCTTCAGACCTTCCAGCGTGGCGTTCACAAGTGTCATCTGGTTTTCGATGCGTTTGGGCGCTGGCACGTCAAGGCCTATCGACGGCTCCGGGCAGGGCACAAGCTGATACATCTCCAGACGCGCCTTGCGCCATTCCATGAACAGCGGCTTCTGCGCGGGGGTCAGTTTGAGCAGGGCGCCAAATTCTGTCAGCTGGTACGCCTGCGTGCGATATTTCTGGGCGCACATGATGCCGGGATCTTCGTGTCCAGCGGCCGCGGGCTTGGCCTCGTTTGGCGGCGTCACTTTCATGATCGTGCCCGGCGCCGGATCGGCGAAAGCGGCAGTGGCAAGCGACAGAACGGCAAGAGCAGGAAGGGCAATACGCGCGCGCATGGAGAGGTCCTTTTGGGCCCTTTCTCCTAGTTTGAAATCGGCGTTGCGTCTAGCGCGGGCTCGGTTAACGGGCGCGGAGTTCGCGGATGGTTTTCTTGCCGTCAGCGGCGGGCTGGTAGGGATGGGTGATTTCCGTCATCGCGCGGTGGAACTGGTCGAGCGTGAAGTCCTGACGGACTTCGAAGGCGTCGAAGCCGGTGCGCGCCATGTGGGCGATCTGATCGAACAGAAAATCGCCGGTGGCACGGATTTCGCCCTTGTAATCGAATCGTGTGCGCAGCATCCGCGCCCAGGAGAACGCACGCCCGTCGCGGAATTTCGGAAACTCGAGAACGACGACGGCGAGGCGCGGAAGATCGGCTTTGAGCACCGTGGGATTTTCGTTCGAGGCCAGACGCACGCCGACAAGCTTGCGGTGCGCGAATAACGTGTCACGTTCGCCCTGGAAGCGCGCGAGCGTGACGATCACGCCCTTCTCGTCCGGATAGGCCTTGCCGTCGGGGACGAAGAAGAACGGGTCTTCGACGAACGCGCCGTTCTTAATAAGCGGCATGAAGGTCTTCCTGATAGGCGACGTTCTTGAACGGCACGATGCCGACGCGGCGATAGGTGTCGAGGAAGCGTTCGCCGTCGTGTCGCAGATCGAGATAGGCGCCGATCACGCGCTCGACCGCATCCGCGATCTCGTCCTTGCCGAAGCCGGGGCCGAGGATTTCGCCGATGCTTGCATCTTCCGCGCCAGAGCCGCCGAGCTGGAGCTGGTAGAATTCGATACCCTTTTTGTCGACGCCGAGGATGCCGATGTGACCCGCATGGTGATGGCCGCAGGCATTGATGCAGCCGCTGATCTTGATCTTCAGCTCGCCGATGTTGTGCTGACGGTCGAGAT
>Ga0207639_10002832_pt1 | contig 11633 bp, 10 predicted proteins | sample KBSCornC32_FD_184299 | JGI IMG/M metagenome (GOLD analysis project Ga0207639, IMG submission 184299) | Corn rhizosphere microbial communities from Kellogg Biological Station, Michigan, USA - KBS Corn C3-2 (SPAdes) (version 2) | ecosystem: Host-associated > Plants > Roots > Rhizosphere > Soil ...
TCCGAAAATCATGGCCGCCATGGTGGAACAGGCGGGCAAACTGACGTTGACTTCCCGCGCCTTCCACAACGACCAACTGGCCCCCTTCTACGAAGAGATCGCGGAGCTGACCGGCTCCCACAAGGTGCTGCCGATGAACAGCGGTGCCGAGGCTGTGGAGAGCGCGATCAAGTCGGTACGCAAATGGGGCTACGAGGTGAAGGGCGTGCCGGATGGGCAAGCCGAGATCATCGTCTGCGCCGACAATTTTCACGGACGTACCCTCGGGATCGTCGGCTTCAGCACCGACCCGGCGGCACGCGATCATTTTGGGCCGTTCGCGCCGGGTTTTACGATCATCCCGTTCGGCAACGTCAGGGCGCTGGAGCAGGCGATCACGCCGAACACGGTTGCCTTCCTGGTCGAGCCAATCCAGGGGGAGGCCGGCGTCATTATTCCACCGTCAGGCTATTTCGCTGATGTACGCGAGCTCTGTACCGCGCATGACGTGATGCTGATCCTCGACGAGATCCAGACCGGGCTCGGCCGCACCGGAAAACTGCTCGCCGAGCAGCACGATGGCATTGAGGCAGATGTGACATTGCTCGGCAAAGCGTTGTCCGGCGGCTTCTATCCGGTGTCGGCCGTGCTTTCGAACAACGCAGTGCTCGGTACCCTGAAACCCGGCCAGCACGGCTCGACCTTTGGCGGCAACCCGCTCGCCTGTGCGGTGGCGCGGGCAGCGCTGCGCGTGCTTGTCGAGGAAGGGATGATCGAGAACGCCGCCGTCCAGGGCGCCCGCTTCCTCGACGGCCTAAAGAGCATCCGCGCCAACATGATCCGCGAGGTGCGCGGACGCGGGCTGATGCTGGCGGTCGAGCTTCACCCGGAAGCAGGCGGTGCGCGCCGCTACTGTGAGACACTGCAGAAGAGGGGTATCCTTGCCAAGGATACCCATGAACATACGATCCGCATTGCCCCACCGCTGGTGATCACCAGCGATCAGGTCGACTGGGCGCTGGAGAGGATCGGAGCCACCCTGAGGCAGGATTTCTCGTGACGGCGGTGCGCAGCAATTGAAGTCAGAGCTTTGCCGCAGGCCTTCGCGACTTCGGTCGCGGTCATAACAATGCATCTGTCAGCAGCCAAACACCCCATGCGAAAAATCCCAGGCCTGCGATGCGCGAGATCGCACGGCCAGCCGGAACGACCTTCTCGGCCAGCACGTAGATCGTAATCGCGGCGATCCACATCACGTTCATCACTCCGCCTACGAACAACAACGCCATCAGTGCCCAGCAGCAGCCGACGCAATAGGCGCCGTGCCGGGCACCAAGCAAAAGCGAGCCGAGCGCGTCAGCGCGAAAGCCGCCATGGCGCCGAATGAACAACCACGGCGCCTTGCATTGCCGAAGGCAGGCGTCCTTGAGCGGCATCCACTGATAAAGGCCGGTTGCGATCATGACGATGCCGCCGAACACCCCGCTTGAGCCGGCCATCTCCGGGGTGAGCAGGCTCTCCCGTTCCAGCGCCCATTGCGCCAACGTGGCGGCGAATGCAAACGCGGTCCAGACCAGAAGATAGCCGGACGCGAACCACCAAGTCGCGGCCAGCGTCTTGGCTATGCTGGCCGCCTGTCCGCCGACGCGCGCATAGAGCAAGATCATGGGCGTCGCCGACGTCGTCATCATGCCGACCATCATCACCGCCCACATGGCGAACACAAACTCGAACTCGATTGCGCTCCAGGGCGCGGTGGCCGGCTTCATCAGACCCATGCCGGCGGGGATCATCCGAAAGCCGGACATGTCCATGCCGCCCATGTCCATGTCTGCGGCAAGCCAGAGCACATAGCTCCAGGCCAACGCTATCAGGATGATCAGCGTGGCGACGACGATCGCGCGGTCGCGGCGCAGGATGTTCTCGAGCGTCGCATTGGCCATTATCGGCTCAATGCACAATGCCACTTTGGCAGAGATGAATTTCCGCAAATTGACCGTAGGAATCGGCGAGTTCAAACTTGATCGGTCGCGACGTCCTGGTCCAGCCGCGACCGATTTCGGCAAGCTCGTATTCGAAGCCGCCTACCATATCGATGCGAACGCGGTGCTTCGCTCCCGTCACTGGGTTAAGGATTGGCTCGCCGCGGCCTTCGGTGACGCCAGGCACCACCAGTCGAGCCTTCCGCTCCGCAATATCAACTTGAAACTCGATCGGAGCGAAGATCGGATCGTGCAGCTTTTCGAGCGTCGAGGCGAATACGCTGAAGACCGTCGCTCCCGGCTCGGTGTCCTGACCGCCGAGAATCCGCAACAGCACTCCGCGCTGGACCTCGCTCGCGCGCTCGTCGATAATCACCGCAGCTTCGCCCTTGCCTTCGTGGATCGCGCCTGGCCAGCGGAAAATCCCGACAAACCTGAGATCGTCGAGCTTCGTCGATCCGTGAAATCCTTGTTCTATCTGGAAACCGGCGACCGCCTGGCAATGTCCGTAGCTCGGCAATCCGTTGAATTGGCACGGGCAACCATAAGAGCAATTGCAGTTGACGAATTCGCGGCCTTTGATCATCCATTTGGTGTCGGCCATCGTCACCTCCCGGCATGTTACCCTCGGCAGCGAAAGAAATCACGTCGCCGGGTTGCCATGAACGATACCAGAACAGGGGCTTTTCAGAAAGCCGAAGGGGCAAAGGAGCTGCGCCAAGAAGCAGTTACAAAAGGTCGCGCCCTAGACCACCGATCGATGCCGTTCGATACAGGTCTGCAAGACTTCCTCCATCGGCTTCCCCCACCAGTGTTCTGAGAAAATCTCGATCTCGGAAAAACCGGCAAATCCCTGGGCCTCGAGCGCAGCGCGCACGGATTTTATATCGATCACGCCGTCGCCCATCATGCCGCGGTCGTTGAGAATGTCCCGGGTCGGCACCAGCCAGTCGCAGACGTGAAACGCCAGCAAGCGATCTTTGCCGGCGCGCGCAATCTGCGGCAGCAATTCCGGGTCCCACCAGATGTGATAGACATCGAGTGCGACGCCGAGCGCGCCGGTGCGTTGCGGATCAAGATGATCGCAAATATCGAGCGCCTGTCTTGTCGTGTTCACGCAGGCGCGGTCGGCGGCATAGGCCGGGTGCAGCGGCTCGATCGCCAATGGCATCTGCGCGGCGCGCGCATGGTCCAGCAATTCGGCGATGGCGTCGTCCACCTGTGTCCGCGCTTGCGCGATGTTTTTTGAGGCCGCACTGCCCGGCCGCGAATATTGCGGCAGCCCGCCGACCACCAGCACCAGGCAGGGCGCACCCAGCGCCCTGGCCTCATCAACGGCGCGGCGATTGTCGTCGCGCGCCTCGATGCGATGCGCGGCGTCGGACGTAAACATCCCGCCGCGGCAATAGCCCGACAGTTCGAGGCCGGCGTCGCGCACCGCGCGGCCTGCGCGATCGAGCCCGATGGCCGCGACCTGATCGCGCCACGGATCGATGGCGCGGATGCCATGCCGCGCGCAGGCGTCGATGATATTCAGCAGATCGCCCTGCTTGCGGACAGTCGCGGTATTTAATGACAGCCAGCGATGGTCGGCGGAAAAATCCCGCATCACGCCTCGATGCCGCGCAGCGCGAGTACGGCTTTCATGCGCCGCGTTGCAATCTCCGGATTGGCAAGCAGGCCTGCCTTGTCCGCGAGCCGGAACAGCTCGGTGAGATGCAGCGCCGAACGCGTGCTCTCCTGTCCACCCACCATCGTGAAATGATCCTGATGACCGTTGAGATACGCCATGAACACGATTCCGGTCTTGTAGAACCTGGTCGGCGCCGTGAAGATATGGCGTGACAGCGGCACGGTCGGCCCCAGCACGTCGTGGAAGCCGGCCTCGTCGCCGGCAGCCAACCGCGACAGCGCGTAGGACGCCGCGGGCGCGATGGCATCGAAGATGCCGAGTAGCGCGTGGGAAAAACCCTGTTCGTCGCCGGCGATCAACTCGGCATAATTGAAATCGTCGCCTGTATACATCTTGACGCGTTGATTGAGCCGGCGGCGCATGTCGATTTCGCGCTGCTTGTCGAGCAGCGAAACCTTGACGCCATCGACCTTGGCGGCGTTGGCGTTGATGACCCCGACCGCGACATCCATCGCCCGGTCGAGATCTGAGGTGCCCCAGTAATTCGCCAGCGCCGGATCGAACATGTCCCCGAGCCAGTGGATGATGACGGGCTCCGCTACCTGCGACAACACACGGTCATAAACTTTGGCGTAGTCGTCGGGGTTACGGCCGATTTTTGCCAGCGCGCGCGACGCCATCAGGATGATGCGTCCGCCGGCCTTTTCGACGGCTGCGATCTGCTCCTCATAGGCCGATATCACGTCATCGAGACTTTTCGCATCCTCCGGCGCGAGATGATCGGTGCCGGCCCCGGAAAACACCAGCGCATCGCCCCGCGCCTTCGCTGCCCTCACCGAGCGCCGGATCAATTCCAGCGAGGTCGGCCAGTCCAGCCCCATGCCGCGCTGTGCGGTATCCATCGCTTCGGCAACGCCGAGGCCGAGGTCCCAGACGTGCTCGCGAAAGGCGATGGTCCTGTCCCAATCGATTGCCGCGGTCAACCACGGATCGGCATCGGCGAGCGGATCGGCCACCACGTGAGCTGCGGAAAACGCCACGCGGTTCAGCGTGCCCTCGAGCCTCAAAGGAAACGTCCGTGACGCCGCCAGCCGATAGGTTTCGATCGAGCGATCGGCCTGCGGCAATTTCAGCGACAGCGACGATGTCGGCAAAACCGGCTTGTTCATGGTCGTGATCCCCTCACACCTTGATCGGAGCGACGTCGATCCAGCGCCGTTCGCGCCAGCTCTGCAGCGCGCATTCCGCAAGCTGCACGCCCTTGGCGCCTTCCAGCAGCGTGTATTTGTATGGCGCGTCTTCGCAGACGTGGCGAATGAACATTTCCCACTGCTCCTTGAAGCCGTTGTCGTAAGTATTGTTCTCCGGCAGCGTCTGCCAGTCGGCATAGAAATCGTGGGTGCGTTTCTCGTCGGGATTCCATACCGGCCGCGGCGTCGCCTGGCGGGCCTGAATGACACAATCGCTGAGCCCGGCCACCGCCGAGCCGTGGGTGCCATCGACCTGGAAGGTGACGAGGTCGTCGCGATAGACCCGCGTCGCCCAGGACATGTTGATGTGCGCGATCACGCCGCCCTTGAGCCTGAAGGTCGCGTAAGCGGAATCGTCAGCGGTCGCCTTGTATTTGTTGCCCTTCTCGTCCCACCGCTCGGGAATTTCCGTGGTGCCGAGGCAGCTCACGCTTTCGACCTCGCCAAAGAGATTGTCGAGCACGTAGCGCCAGTGGCAGACCATGTCGAGAATAATGCCGCCGCCGTCTTCGCTGCGATAATTCCACGACGGCCGCTGCGCCTCCTGCCAGTCGCCTTCGAACACCCAATAGCCGAATTCACCGCGCACCGCGAGCATCCGGCCGAAGAAGCCGGAATCGCGTAGGAACTTTAGCTTCTTCAGGCCCGGCAGGAATAGCTTGTCCTGCACCGTGCCATGCTTGACGCCCTTGGCGCTGGCAAGCCTGAGCACCGCCACCGCCTCGTCGAGGTTGGTAGCGATCGGCTTTTCGCAATAGACGTGCTTGCCGGCGTTGATTGCCTCGGTCAGCAGCGATGGCCGCGCCTGCGTGGTCGCGGCATCGAAGAAGATGGTGTCGTTCGGCTCCAGCAGCGCCTTGTCGAGGTCGGTGGTCCAGCGCGGCACATTGAACTGTTTTGCCAGACGCTCCAGCTTGTCGGCGTCGCGGCCGACCAGGATCGGATCCGGCATCATGCGGTCGCCATTTCCGAGCCGCACGCCGCCGGAATCTCTGATAGCGATGATCGAGCGGATCAGATGCTGGTTCAGTCCCATGCGTCCGGTGACACCGTTCATGATCACGCCGAGGCGTTGCGTCGTCATATCGCCTGCTCCCCTGGGATTTTTGCTTTTGCTTGATCGAGCGGCGACAATGCCGACCAGTCCGGATGTGCGCCGGTTGCAAAACCCGGCGCTGCCAGCGACCCCGTCAGCAGGTCGCCGTCGTGAATAGACAGCCGGATGTTGTTTCCGTCGCCGACGTAGAGATCGGGATGCGCTGCGAGAAACGCCTGCGCCTCCGCGGCCGGCGTGTCGCCAAAGCCATCGACGTAATGGTGGCCGTTGCGCTCGGCGTGGGTGACGCCGATCAAGGCGCCAAGCGCAAGATCTTGCTGCACGCCAAGGCCGGCCTGGCAGGTCAGGTCCTCGCCCGATATGAAGAATTTTTCGCCGCCCGCGCTCCATTTGGCCGCGCGGGTTGCGTTGACGATCGACTTGTAGATTCCCTTGCAGGATTTGGAGGAGATGCCGCGGTAGCCGAGCGCGCGCGCCGCCGGGAAGGCATCGTAGGAATCGTCGGCTTCGTCGATGATAAAATCGCGGGCGGCGAGTTGCCCGAGCGGCGATTGCCTGAAGATATCGCGCGGCATCGGCTGCTCGATATACAGCAGCTTTGTCGCGATCGGCTTGAGCGCGCTATCGCGGTCGAGGCGATCGACCAGTGCGCTTAGCCCTGCGAGGTCGGCATATTGCTCGTTGGCGTCTAGGGTGACGCGGTAGTCATGCGGCAGCGTGGCGAGTTCGTTTCCAATGCGGATCAGGCGCGCAGCGTCCGCCGCGGGATCGCCGTTGAGCTTGAGCTTGAAATAGCGCGCGCCGGCATTTTCGTGGGTATCAGTAACACCGCCTTTGCCTTCGACTTTATCGTCGAGCCCGACGGTATGCCTGATCGCGACGCGCTCCAGCCGCTGACGTCCAGCCAAAAACGTCGAGCTATCCTCGTCGCGTAAATCGGGCGTCAGTGTTGCGTCGATATCGGCAATATTTGCCGCCATGCCGTCGAAAAAATTCACGCCGACGCAACGCAGCAGCGCATCCAGAATGGCCTTGTCAATCTCAGCCGGCCCGTAGGCCGCGGCGAGCGGCGGGATATCTTCTTTCGCGCAGACCTCGATTTGCGCCGCCAGGCGTCTTGCGTGCAAGCCGAACGCGGTCTCGAATCCCGACCGGCTCAAATAAAGATCGCGCGCGATCGTCAGCGAACGCCGCAATTCCTCGACCGTCTGCTCCGGCGCGAGATGCGGACGCTTGTCGAACCATTTCGGCGCCATCAGTTCGGCGCTGGCGCCGACCGAAGTGCCCTTGCCTTCGACCTCGATCTCGGCGCGGACGAATGCTTGCACCGCGGCATTGATTACCACGGCGCCGAACCGGAACGGTTTTGTAAACGGGACCGGCCGTTCGAAAAATGAAATGTCACGTACGGCGACGCGTAACGGCATGGTGTGTCTCAATCCAGCGCCCTTTGGCTGAAAAAATGCTTGCGGATGCGCTGCACCAGTTCGGAGAACACCGGATCCGCCATGGCGTTCTTTCCTCCCGTTCACCGCTTTTCACAAATTAACCCGTTGGATAAATACTGTCCAGGAGTTTCCGCGTGGCAAATTCGCGCGATCACGCCGGCTGTTGTGCCGGAGCGCGCAACCTCGGCGCCTTTTCCTTGCCGAAGGCGGCAACTGATTTTCCGGTCAAGGCCGCCAGCACCAGTGCGACCATATGCTCGAGGCGCTCGTCCCTGGCTTCCTGCTTGAGGAGGTCGCGGCCGAAAATCACGCTCAAGGTCGCGCTGTTCGACAGATAGAAAAAACACAAGGCCGCGATCGAGATGTAGAGCTGTACCGGATCGATCGCCACCGGGAAGTCGCCGCTTTCGACGCCGCGCCTCACCACGGTGCGGATCATCTCGACGAAGGGCGAATGCATCGACTTGACCTTGGTGGACCGCTTGAGGTGACGCGCCCGCGCCAGATTTTCGGTGTTTAATAGCGCCAGGAATTCCGGGTTGCGGATGAAATAATTCCAGGTGAAGTCGATCAACCGCCCGATCGCCTCAGGCGGATCGAGGTGTTCCAGATCGAGCCCACGCTCCTCGACCCTTATTTTCTCATAGGCGCCTTCGAGCACCGCGAGATAGAGATCGTCCTTCTTGCCGACGTGATAATACAGCATGCGCTTGTTGGCACCGGCCTTGGCCGCGATCCGGTCGACGCGCGCCCCGGCGAGGCCGTGCGCGGCAAATTCCTGCTTGGCGGCCTCGAGAATACGAAGTCGCATGCCCTCGGGGTCGCGCTGCCACTTCAAAATTCGCTTTGTCTTGGCCAAATCAGTCGCTCGATGATGGCGGAAGAGCGGATGTAGCACGCGCGGCGCGGTTTGAGAATGAAGCGGTCTTACCCTCCCCTGAAGGATAATTGAGAATCAAGCCGTCCGCTCCAGCAGCAGGGTGCGAATACCGCAGGTGCCGTCCTGCACGCTTAGCACCCTGGTGCCCGGCTTGCGGCCGGTGCGCACCTCCGACACATCCACACCCGCCGCCACGAGCCGCGCCCGTGTCGCATCGATGTCGGCGACGCGCCAGCTCAAGCCCCTGAGCTTGTCGTGGGCATTGTCGGCAGCTGCGTCCTTGCCCGGCCGGTGCACGACCTCGACGATGAGGTCGCCGCAGCGGAAGAACATCAGCCGGCCCCAATCCGGGTGCGAACGGTCCAGCGCCATGTCGAGCCCGAGCCGGGCCCCGTAGAGCGCGGCGGCGCGTTCGGGGTCCGCGGTCGAGATCACCACATGATCCAGCGCGGCGATCGATGCGGGTGCGGTTCGGACCGAGAGCGGGCGCTCTTTCGCCAGTTCAAGGAAGAACAGCCGGACGCCGCGCGTGGCATCGGTGGCCGCGCGAGTCCGCTTCCACGACAAGGTTGCGCCAGAAATCGCGTCACGGCTTTCAACCTCGGCGACCGGCTCCGGCTTCAGCGTCAGCCGATCGAGCCTGCGATGCATTTTCACAATGTCACTGGCTCGAAAACAGAGGCTCGCCAGCCCCTCGCCCTGCTGCGCAAGGACTGTGCGAATCCGGTCCGCGATCGCGCCGTCGCCGTTGGGCGACATCAGCTCCAGGGTCATGTTGTCGAGCGTGAACAATACGCGGTCGGCGCCGTCGCCGGTGTTCCGCCACGCCGGCGCGCGCGCAAACAGCGTTTGATAGGCCGATTCGCCCGCAGAGATATCGTTGACCAGAATGACGACGTGATCGAGCCCGGTGATCACGGGAAAAGTCCCCGCGTGTTCTTCGCGGCACGGACCTTCTCTACCCCGATCGCCATCGCGGCGGTACGGTGAGGAACCTTGTCGGCCTTCGAACGCGCCACCATCTGGTCGAAGGCGCGATCGAGAATGTGATATTCGCGCCGCATCACTTCCTCTTCTTCCCAGAACAGCTGCTGCAGGTCCTGCACCCATTCGAAATAGCTGACCACGACCCCGCCGGAATTGCAGAGGATGTCCGGTATCAGGAAAATTTCATCCTGGCGTTTTTCCAGCACCAGATCGGCGTCCGGCGTGGTCGGTCCGTTGGCGCCTTCCGCCAGTACCCGGCACTTCAGTTTGTCAGCAACCTGCGCGTCGATCACGCGCTCCATCGCCGCCGGCACCAGCACATCGCAGGGCAGGGTGAGAATATGATCGGGATCGAAATGCAACTGGTTGGAAAAGCCGGCGATGCTGCCATGGGTGCCGGCATGCCGCATCAGCGCCGGAATATCGAGGCCGGCTGCATCGTGAAGCGCCCCGGTGTGATCCGAGATCGCGATCACCTTGAGACCGAACCGGTGCAGCTCCAGAGCCGCGTAGGAGCCGACATTGCCAAAACCCTGGATCACCGCAGTGGCGGTTGAGAGGTTGATGGCAAGGTCGTTCATGACGCGTTTGGCGAGATACGCCACCCCGCGGCCGGTAGCTTCCCGTCGTCCCAGCGTGCCGCCGGACGCCACCGGCTTGCCGGTGACGATCTCGGTCACGGTGCGTCCCTGATACATGGAATAGGTGTCCATGAACCAGGCCATCACCTGTTCGTTGGTGCCCATGTCGGGCGCCATTACGTCGGTGTGCGGCCCGACGAATGGAATCATCTCCTGCATATAGCGCCGCGACAGGCCTTCCAGTTCGCGTTTGGAAATCGTCGTGAGATCGACACGAACGCCTCCCTTGGCGCCGCCATAGGGGAGGCCTACCAGCGCGCATTTCCAGCTCATCCAGATCGCAAGCGCGGCGACCTCGCCGATGTCGACACTGGGGGCGAACCGGGTGCCGCCCTTGGTAGGACCGAGGGTGAGGTGATGCTGCACGCGATAGCCCTCGAACACCGCGATGGTGCCGTCATCGCGGTGGATCGGGCAGGAGATGGTGATTGCCCGTTTCGGCAACAGCAGTCGGTCGCGCTCGTCCATGGGGATCGACAGATGATTGGCGATGACACCGAACTGGTTCACCGCCATCTCGAACACCGGACCGGAATAGACGGTCATCGTCCCCCTCCCCTGCCTGTTTGTCAGGAACTCCGAACAGCCGCAGGCCGTTGGATCGGCGCGGCACGCTGACGATGCCCTCGGACGGTCGTAGTCCTGCCACATGGTTATCTCAAGCGATTAAGACGGTGGCTTTGCGAATAATTTTAGCGAATCTCCCGCGATAACCGGTGCTAGTGTGGGGCGCCGCCGGGACCACCCATCAGCGCATGACGGATGACTTTATGCAGGCCCTCTTCATCGGACAAACCTATATCGACGTTACCTTTATTACCGACCACATGCCGACCGGCGACGAAAAGCATGTGGCAAAGGCCTACGCGGTCTCGTTCGGCGGCAACGCGGTCACGGCGGCATTCTGCTGTGCGAAACTCGGAATCGTGCCGGACCTGATCGCTACCGTAGCCAATGACTGGTTGGGGCGAATGTTTCAGGATATGAGCGCGAAGTACGGAATCTCGATCCATCCGCGCAAGGTCAAATCGTCGTCGCTATCGTTCATCATGCCCAAGGACGGCAAGCGGGCGATCGTGCGCTGCCGTGACGACGAACATATCCACCCCTTCCCGGTTCTGAACCTCGGCGGCTGCCGCGCGCTGCATGTCGACGGTCACCAGCCGGATGCCGCGATCCATTATGCGAAACTGTGCCGCGAGGCCGGCATCCTGACGTCGCTCGATGGTGGCGGCTTGCGGACCAATACCCACGAGTTGTTGGAGTTCATCGATGTCGCCATTGTCGCCGAACGGCTATGCGAGCAGATGGACCTCACGCCCGAAAAGATGCTGGATTATCTCAAGAGCCGCGGCTGCCGGGTCGGCGGCATCACCAAGGGCGAACGCGGCCTGCTCTGGTATGACGAAACCGGTGCCATCCGCACGCTTCCGGCGCTTCCGATCCCGCCCGAACGCGTGCTCGATACCAACGGCGCCGGCGACGTGTTCCACGGCGCCTACATCTATTCCTACCTCAGTCATCCCGGCAAAAGCTGGCACGACCATTTCGATTTCGCGCGGGCGGCATCGACCTACAAAATCCAGCGTCTCGGCAACGAGGCCGGGTTGCCGACGGTTCCCGACATCGAAGCCGTCAGGCAGGAGTTCGAAGTCCGGGCATAATCTCTCTTTTCAGGAATAGTGCATGGGCCGCGTTTTCGTTGCCGGCAGCATCAACATGGATGTGGTGGCGACGGCCGACCGGCACCCCCGCATCGGCGAGACCGTCGCCGGC
>Ga0207639_10002834_pt1 | contig 11629 bp, 6 predicted proteins | sample KBSCornC32_FD_184299 | JGI IMG/M metagenome (GOLD analysis project Ga0207639, IMG submission 184299) | Corn rhizosphere microbial communities from Kellogg Biological Station, Michigan, USA - KBS Corn C3-2 (SPAdes) (version 2) | ecosystem: Host-associated > Plants > Roots > Rhizosphere > Soil ...
CAAACTGCGCAGGCGTGCGTGAGCATCGGCCGCATCTGCCGACGACGGGCAGTGGCCGCCTCGTTCCGCCGCTCATGCGGTCTTCGTTTCGCCCGCGCGCCCTTTGTCGGCGCGCTGTTCGGCGGGCGGTTTGATCTGCTGCAGATTCAGCGCGGAGTTGACCAGCGCCACGTGCGAAAACGCCTGCGGAAAATTACCGACCAGGCATTTTTCATGCACGTCGTACTCTTCGGCGAGCAGCCCGACGTCATTGCGGATCGCGAGCAGGCGTTCGAAGAGCGCGCGTGCATCGCCCATGCGGCCGGTGAGCACATACGCGTCGGCAAGCCAGAACGTGCACGCGAGAAACGTGCCTTCGCCGGGCGGCAATCCATCGACGGTTGTGCCGGTGTCGTAGCGCGCGACGAACCCGTCATGCAGCAGAGTGCGTTCGATGGCCGCGATCGTACCGAGCACGCGCGGATCGTGCGCAGGCAGAAAACCGAGCTGCGGCAACAACAGCAGGCTCGCATCGAGTTGCGCGCTGCCGTAGCTCTGCACGAAGCTGTTGCGCGCGCGATCGAAACCTTTTTCGCACACCTGCCGATGAATCTGATCCCTTAGCTGGCGCCACCGGTCGGCGGGGCCTTCGAGCCCGAATTCCTCGACCGACTTGACCGCGCGATCGAACGCGACCCAAGCCATGACCTTCGAATAGGTGAACGCCTGGCGCGGACCGCGGATTTCCCAGATTCCTTCGTCGGGTTCCTGCCAGGTGCGTTCCAGGCGCTGCAGCAAGGCGCATTGCAGCGACCAGCCCGACTCGTTGCTGGCGAGCCCGCCGCGCCGAGCGTGGTGCAGCGCGTCCATGAGCTCGCCATAGATATCGAGCTGCAGCTGGCGGTACGCCGCGTTGCCGACGCGCACCGGCTTGGAGTCGCGAAAGCCTGTCAGCCAGGGCACTTCCCATTCGCTCAGGCGGCGCTCGCCGGCGAGGCCGTACATGATCTGCATCTGGTCCGGACTACCCGCAACCGCGCGCAACAACCAGTCGCGCCAGGCCCGCGCTTCGTCGTAGAAACCGGCGTTCATCAGCGCGAGCAGCGAGAGCGTCGCATCGCGCACCCAGCAGTAGCGATAGTCCCAGTTGCGCGCGCCGCCGAGCTGTTCGGGCAGCGATGTCGTCGGCGCGGCGACAATGCCGCCGGTCGGCGCGAACGTCAGTGCCTTCAGCGTGACGAGCGAGCGCCGGATCGCATCGCGCCATGGGCCGTGCACGTCGAGCCGCGAAATCCATTGCGACCAGAAGGTTTCAGTCTCGCCGAGCGCGGCGTTCACATCGATCGGTCGCGGCGGTTCCAGGTGCGAAGGACCGTAAGTCAGCACGAACGGCACGACCTCGCCTTCCGCGATCTCGAATTCCGCGACGGTCTTGAGGTCTTCGCCGCGAATCGGCGCCGACGTGCGCAACACGACCATGTCCGGGCCGGCGATCGCGCGCAGCGTGCCGTCGGGCAGGCGCGTAACCCACGGCACGAGCGCGCCGTAACCGAAGCGCAACACGAGTTGCATGCACAGGCCGACCCGCCCGCGCACGCCCTGCACGAGACGCACGATGTCCGAGCACGCGCCGCGCGGCGGCATGAAGTCGATCACTTTGACGCTGCCGCTCGCACATTCGAAATCGGTTTCGAGGATCAGCGTCGCGTCGCGATATTGTCGGCGCACGCACGTGATCTTGTCGCGCGGCGCGATTTTCCAGTGCCCGTTGTCGTCGCCGCCGATCAGCGCGGCGAAGCACGCGTCGGAATCGAAGCGTGGCCAGCACAACCAATCGATCGAACCGTCATTGCCGACGAGCGCGGCCGTTTCGCAATCGCCGATCAGTGCGTAATCCTCGAGACGCGTGCGCGGCATCGTTGACCTCAGCTGCTGAAATCGATCACGACCTTGACGTCGTCGGACTGACGCGCAAACGCCTGCCGCCAGTCGGCCAGGGGCACGCGCCGCGAAATCATGCGTTCGAGCCACCCCGAATCCGCACGCGCGAGAGCCGATGCCGCCTGTTCGTAATGGCGGCGGTTCGCATTGACCGCACCGAACACGACGGTGTTTTCGAGTACGAGTTCGCGGTTCAGCAGACCGATGTCGATCGCGACTTTGTGACCGCCGCTGGAAACGCCGGCGAGGCAGACGATACCGTCGGGCGCGAGCCGGTTGACGACATCGATGATGACGGCGGCGGCGCCGGTGCATTCGAGCACGATGTCGGGCGCCAGGCCATCGAGTGCGCTCAAATCCGGCGCGTGATACGTGGCGCCCAGATCATGGGCCAGCTTCGGTTTGATCCCATCGACGACACGGTCGTAGACATGCACCTCGTGACCGCGTTGCGTTCCCATCAGCGCGGCGAGCAAGCCGACCGGACCGGCGCCGGTCACGAGCACGCGCCGCGGCGCCCATGAAGCGAAGCGATGGCCGATGCGATCGATATGCTCCCACGCTTTGGCCACGATGCTCGATGGTTCGAGCAACACGCCGGTCCTGGCAAGCCTGGCATCGACAGGCACGGCAAATTCGGGTCGCAATTGAATGCGCTCTGCGGCGAACCCGTCGCGCTGCTTGATGCCGCGCTCGGTGTACTGGCCATTGCGGCACATGTCCCACTCGCCGACCGCGCAGCTCCGGCAAGGTAACGGATCGGGCCGGCGCACGATGCCGACGATGAGATCGCCCTCATGCAAGCCGGAATTCGCCGGCGCCGCGAGCACGCGCGCGAGTGACTCGTGACCGATCACGAGGCGTTCGCGTCGTGGCGGCGCCCAGCCGTAGGCGCCATCGAGAATCTCGTGATCGGTACCGCAGACGCCGATCTGCAACACCTGCGCGATTACCGTGTGTTCGTCCGGGCTTGGTTCCGGCACGTCGTCGAGCCGCGCAGAGCCGGCGTGTTGCGGGACTGTCGTGATCGCACGCATGCGTCAATGGAACACCAGTTCCACTGAACGCGGAATCAATGCGAGCCCCGCGGCACAAGCCGGCTGGCGCATTTTCGAAGCAGCGGCAATAATCCACACGCATTCGATGGGGAAAATCATGCGCGCCGTGAGTCTCGTTGCCTTGCTGTTCGTCGCCTCACTGCAGGCCGAAACGTTGACGATCGACCGCATTTACGGCGGCGGCAGCCTGAGCGGGCCGACGCCGAGTCAGCTCAAGATTTCTCCCGACGGCGCGCGCGTGACGTTCCTGCGCGCGAAAGCCGATGACCAGACCACGTTCGATTTGTGGGAATACAACGTCAAAGCCGGCGCGACGCGACTGCTCGTCGATTCCAAGACATTGTCACCGCATGGCGAGCAGCTTTCCGATGCGGAAAAAGCGCGACGCGAACGCGCCCGCATCGCCGGTCGCCACGGCATCGTCGAATACACTTGGGCGCCGGATGGCAAAAAGCTGCTGTTTCCGCTTGGCGGAAAATTGTATTTGTACGATCTGGTTGCCGCGCCGGCCAAGGCGCTGCGCGAACTGGCCACCGGCGGCGAAGCCATAGATCCGCAGGTGTCACCGAAAGGTCACTACGTTTCCTATGTGCGCGAGCAGAACCTGTGGGTCATCGATCTGGCCGACGGCAAGGCGCGTGCGCTCACGCACGATCGCGCAGGCACCGTGCACAACGGCGAAGCGGAGTTCGTCGCGCAGGAGGAAATGAACCGGTTTCACGGCTATTGGTGGGCGCCGGACGATTCCGCGCTCGCGTTCGAGCGTTACGACGAAGGCAAGGTCGCCGTCGTCAACCGCTTCGAGATTTATGCCGATCGCAGCGAGGTGATCGCGCAGCATTATCCCGCGGCGGGGACTGCGAATGTCGAGGTCCAGCTCGGTCTCGTCGCGCCGAGCGGCGGCGACCCGCGCTGGATCGAGCTGGGCGCGAATGCCGATATCTATCTCACACGCGTCGACTGGCTGCCCGATGGCAAACGCCTGAGTTACCAGCTCATGCAACGCGACCAGCAACATCTGGACCTAAACCTCGTCGAGGTCGCGACGTTGCAACAGCGCACGTTGCTCAGCGAAACCAGCACGACCTGGATCAACCTCAACGACGACCTGCGTTTCCTCAAGCAGCAAGACGCATTCATCTGGGGCAGCGAGCGCAGCGGCTGGCATCATCTGTATTTGTATACTCTCGACGGCAAATTGCAGCACGCGATCAGCGCCGGCGACTGGAACATCGACAGCGTGCTCGCGGTCGACGAGCGCACCGGCCGTGTCTACGTCGATTCCAATCGCGATTTCGTGCCGGACCGGCAGCTGTATGCGTTGGCGCTGGACGGCAGCGCAGCCGATGCACCGCAACGCGTCAGCCGCGAAGACGGCGTGCACAACATCGCATTCGGCAAAGACGCGCGCGTCTACGTCGACAGCTTCGCCGATCCGAGCACGCCGCCGCAGGTGTCCGTGCACGCCGCTGATGGCCGCCAGCTCGCCTGGATCGAGCAGAACAAACTGGACGCGCATCATCCGTATGCTCCATACCGGGACGCCCACATCGTGCCGGAATTCGGCACGTTGCCGGCGGCGGACGGACAGCCTTTGTACTACCGCCTGTTCAAGCCCGCGCATTTCGACCCGCAGCGCCACTATCCCGTGTTCGATACCTACTACGGCGGACCGCACGGACAAGTCGCCGTGCGCGGCTGGGTCGACTATTTCGCCGAATACATGGCCCAGCACGGCTATGTCGTGTTTACTCTCGACAATCGCGGCATGGGCCGACGCAGCCGCCAGTTCAGCGACGGCATCTACAAGCAGCTCGGCAAGCTCGAAGCTGAAGATCAGGTCGCCGGCATCCAGTGGCTCAAGAGCCAGCCGTGGGTCGATGCAAAGCGCATCGGCGTGTTCGGCTGGAGCTACGGCGGCTATATGACCGCGATGCTGCTGGCGAAAGCTTCGAGCGAAATCGCCGCTGGCGTCGCCGTGGCGCCGGTCGTGGACTGGGCGATGTACGACACGTTCTACACCGAACGTTACCTGGACACACCGCAACACAACGCGCCGGGATACGAGTTATCCGGCGTGCTGCACTGGCTCGACGGCTTGAAATCGCCGTTGCTGCTCATGCACGGCATGGCCGACGACAACGTGCAGTTCAGCAATTCGACGAAGCTGATGGCGGCGCTGCAGGAACGCGGCGTACAGTTCGAGCTCATGACGTACCCGGGCGGCAAGCACGGGTTGTCGACCCCGGCGATGCGCAAGCATGCGTTCCATGCGATCGCGGATTTTTTCGACACGCACGTGAAGAACGCGAATCCTGCCGACTGAAGCGTCGGCGGCCGCAGCGGGGTTACCCGACCGCCAGCGACTTGCGCCGCAACAGAGCGCGGTACTCAGGGCCGTTCTTGATTCGCGCGTACTCTTTCTCGATCGCGTCGCGGTCGGTGGTTTCGAGCTTGCGCGCGATAGCCGCCAATACGAACGCGCGCGTGTCTCCGTACTTGGTGAGCCCGAAGCGCACGCCGCCGGGCTGGTTCGGCCACGTCGCCTGCCAGGCATAATTTTCCCAAATACCTTTCTTGATGCTGTGTTTGAGCTGCACACCGACGATACCCGAGGAGTTTCGTTGCGTCATGCGATTCTTCGGCGGGATTGCCGGCGGCAGTTTCGGCTTGATGTGATCGATCCACGCGGCAGCGGCTTTTTCCGCCGCCCGCCAGGTCTTGTACTCGGCGAGGCCGAAATTCTTCGAGTACAGATGACCGCCTCGAGTAATGCGAGCGCTCACGCATTTGGCGGCCGTGTTGCGTGTGTAGTTGGTGACTTTTCTCATGGCGACCATCTGAACGAAGCGGCAAATCTGCCGGCGCCCAGTCTAGCGCAATTCCCGCGCTGTGTCCGCTTGATCGAACGGTTAGCGGCTTCTGCTTTGGATCGATTCGAGGAGGTGCCTTTCGCCTGACTCACTGCGCCGGCGGTTTGTCGGACGCGGGCTTACCGGTCTGGGCCAACAACAGGTTGCAGCGGTTTTCCTCGTTGGCGCCCAGACTCGTCGAAGTCAGCGGCACGAGCGCCGCGGCCGGAGCGGCGACGACCGCCAGACCCAGTGCCGCCGTTGCACGCGTCAACAACGCGCCTTTGTCGACGCTGACATCGATCTTTGCGAATGGTCCGCGCACGTGCAGCGGCGAATGCAGCGACAGCAGACGCACGCTCTTGGAGCTCGGATGGACGACGAGGTCGACCGACTCGTCGCGCAGGTTGATCGTGCCGCTCACCGTGAGCCGGGTGATGTCGGTGTCGATGATGAACGTGCGCGCATCGAACACGCCGTCCTTGGCGACGAGATCCGCCGCGGCACAATCGATCCGGACCTGGCGATCCCCGAACAGTTTCGTCGCGATCATGTTCGGCAGATTCAGCCCGACAGACTCGAGCAGCGACTTGCTGACGGTGCCACTATCGAGCAGCAGTTTGAGCTCGCCGTCGGCGGCACCGAGCAACGCGCCGATCGATTGACCGCTGCCCGCGAGCTTGGCCTCGCCATCGGCACGCCCGAGGCTGAGCTGCTTGCCTTCCGCTGTCGGAAACATGTTCTTGAGCTGCATGCCGCGCGCGTTGAGGTCGAAGGTCCCCTTGATCGGCGCCACGCGGCCGTCAAAACGCATGCGCGCCAAGACGTCGCCGTCGGCGTAGCGAAATTTCAGCGGATCGAGCGACAGGACGGCGTCGTTCATGACGATGTGGGTGTCGACTTGATGTATCGGCAGCTGCGAGTCGCGGAACACGTGATCGCCGGTGAATTCGACGTCGGCATCCATCGCAAGCCAGCGCTGCGGCCGGAACGGCGTCTCAGGCAACAGCTTCTGGCCAGGCTTGATCGGACCGGGTTCGGCGCCGATCAGCGGCGCGAGATCGCGGAATTGCAGTTCCTCCGAGACGATTTTTCCGCCCAGCATCGAGCGTGGCTGGCGTTCCTGGAAGTCGAGGTTTCCGCTCAGATCGCTCTGGCCGATGCGCGCAGTGAAATCCTGATAGCGCAATCCGATCCCGCCCGAGCGAAACCTTCCAGCGAGGCGGCCCTCCATCGCGTACGGCGGCGTGTTCGGCAGCGGCAATCCAGCGATGTCGTACAGGTGCGAAAGATTCGGGCCGGCGAGCCACAGACGCAAGTCGATCGCGTCCAGGTCCGCCGGGTCGGTCAATGTGCCGACGAGCACGATGTGCGTATCGCCGATGTGCACGTCGCCGAGCAAGGGAAATGGCCGCTCCGGATTGCGCAGGTAATACACGCCGCCGAGCTTGCCGCTACCGTTGAACGGTTCGTTTTGGAATGTGCCGCGAGCGGTCCATGTGAACGCGTAGCGCTCCGGTGCTCCGCCGCGCTGACGCCAGAGCGTGGCGCGCTTGTCGGCGCGTTCCTCGAAACGTTGCACGGCTTTCGGGCCGATCTTCTCGAGCACCTCGAGTCGGGCCTGCCGAATCTGTTCGGACACCTGTTTGTCGAACTCGATCGCATTCCCGAGCGCTTCGATCTTGCCTGCGACATCGACATGGCGCAGATGATCGAAGAACGTGAATGTCGCGCGGTCGATGGCAATGCGGCCGATGTCGCAGGTCCAGGTCGAGGGCTTGTCGGTAAACGTCCAGTTCGAGCGATCGTCCTTGAGGCGCTCGAACGCCGCGTCGGGGTTGACGAAACGCATCAGCTGGATCGAAACGTGATGCGCGAGCAGCGGCAGCAGGCCGAAATCGAACTCGATGGTGTCGGCGTGACCAAAGCGCGGCGTACGCGCCCATGCGCTATTGCCGACAGTAACGTCACGGGCGAACACGTGCGGGCTCGGCACCCACGCGCGCCAGCCGTCCAGTCCGGAATCGCGGTACCAGCGCACGCTGAGGTCACCATTGATGACGACCGAGCGCCCGAGCGAGTCCGATATGGTTTGCGCTACCCGCGGTTTGGCCTTGTTCCAATCGAAATTGACGAGCACCACAAGGCCGAGCGCGAGCAACAGCAGCAGGGTGGCGACAATCGCCAGTAACCATTTGACGAGGCGTTTCATCCTTAAAATCCTCGGCAGAGAAGAAGCCTTCGCACGTGTGTACTAGATGGGTATGGAAAGGCCGCTGAACGGAATTCCGGCCAAGCCGCGCCGCGAATGCCTTCGGCTGGTCCATGAGCAATATTATTCAGTTGCGTACTTGCTCGGTGAATAAAGTAATGTGCCTGCGTTGCCGCTTTGAAACGGCGGCTCTGGAACAGAGAACGATCTGACGGCAAAACACCAATCCGCACCCGAGGTGATCTCATGCGAGCAACAGTTCTACACGGCGCCGGCGACGTGCGCATCGAAAACGTTCCTGACGCGACGATCGTCCATCCGACCGATGCGGTGATCCGGGTTACGCGTGCCTGCATCTGCGGCAGCGACCTGTGGCCCTACAATGCGATGAAACCCGGCGGGCCCGGACAGCGCATCGGCCATGAAGCGATAGGGGTGGTCGAGGCCATCGGCAAAGACGTGGCCAAGATCAAGGTCGGCGACTTCGTCATCATGCCGTTCGCCTACTCCGATGGATCGTGCACGTTTTGCCATGAGCATTTGTATACATCCTGCGTGCGCGGCGGTTTTTTCGGGGCGGGCAAAGTCGCGGGCGCCCAAGCAGAAGCCGTGCGTATACCACTGGCCGACGGCACGCTGTACGCACTCGACCGCCGAGTCGATGACGCGGCACTGGCTTCGCTGTTGACGCTTTCCGACGTGATGGGAACGGGACACCATGCCGCGCGCGTGGCTCGGGTGGCGCCCGGCAAGGTCGTCGCGGTCGTGGGCGACGGCGCAGTCGGCCTGTGCGGTGTGATTGCAGCCAAGCGCCTGGGCGCGGAGCAGATCATCCTGCTCGGTCGCCATGCCGACCGCATTGCGCTCGGCCGTGCGTTCGGTTCTACGGATGTGGTGAGCGAACGCGGAGACGAGGCGATCGAGCGGGTACTCGAACTGACCGGCGGGTTCGGCGCGCACTCGGTGCTGGAATGCGTGGGTCATGGCGAATCAACCAACACGGCAATCCTGATCACACGCCCTGGCGGGCATGTCGGTCGCGTCGGCCTGCCGCAGGAAGCGACCATGCCTTCGTCGCAACTCGCGTTTTATCGCAACGTCACGATCGGTGGCGGACCGGCGCCGGTACGCGGCTACATCGGGGAATTGTTGCCGGACGTGCTCGAGGGCCGCATCGAACCCGGACGCGTGTTCGATCGCATCACGGCACTGGACGGCGTTCCCGATGGTTACCGCGCGATGAACGAGCGTGGATCCATCAAGGTGATGATCAAGCCGTGAGCACCTGACACGGGCATAAGCGGATGATGGAATTTGGAGCGAGCAGGATGCCACGCAACAGCTGCGGCATGTAAACGTTTGCAGAAGCGGTCCTCGCGTCACCAATTTGCCGGTTTTTTGTGGCAGTATCGGCTCGGTCGCAGGGGGCGGCCGTCGAGTCGTAGTGACTCGCAGCCGGACGTGTTTGGGCAGCTCGCCTCCGCAATGCTGTTTCCTGTGGAGGGGAAAATGATGCTGTTCGTTCACGATATATCGGGGTTGTCTTCGCACTTCGTCCGTCGATTGATCTTTTGCGCAGCCGCGCTGCTGCTGCCGGTCACGGCATCGGCGACGCTGACGGTTTCGCCGATAACATGGAATACGCTCGGCCTGGACAGCAACAGCCCGGCTTCCGGTCCGCACAATTTCCCGGTCGGCGCGAGAGTCTGTTCCGACGTCGCCACGACGAACGTGGCGGTGAATTTCGTCTTCGACAGCGCCAATCCGAACATCAACTTGAGGGCAGGGTCGCTCTCGACGATCAACTTCGCTTCGATAGGCGCCGGCAATTGCGCTGATGCCTACTTCGAAGTCGATGTAACGCAAACCGCCGCCGCGTACAACACGGCGCGGCGCTATCACATCACCGCGACCGATTTCAGCGGTACGTCTTCGACCCCGGTTCCCCGCGAACTCTTTGTCGAGCACCTCATTTCGCAGTCCCGCAATTCGATCACCGACGTGAAGTTCGGTCCGAACCTCGGCAGTCTGACCTCGGTACCCGCCGGCGGCTCGATGAATCTTATCGTCGGCAATACCTACGTGATCCAGCTGCTCGGCGGCACGGCTACGCAGGGCTACGAACAGTTCGAGGCATTCATCAACTTCCCGAATACCGTATTCCAGATCCTGTCCGTCAACACGAGCTATTCGGCGGACAACTCGCCGTATGTTCCGAACCCGAACGACAAGCTCTATGCCGACGCGTGCCTGTGGCAGAACGATCCGAACAGCCCGATCTACCGCGCGTGCGGCGGTGGCGACTTCAAGGCCGGCGGCAGCAATGTCGTTACGACTTACACGATCAAGATCATCAGTGGCGGCGGTACGGCGCAGGCGCTGAACACGCTGCTCTACGATTTCTCGGGCAGCAGTTTCCATTACAACGCCGACTACTCGACGGGCGCGCGCATTGCGAACATCATCGATCCGTCCAGCGCCACGATCTCGAAAAAGTTCACTCCGAATCCGACCTCGCTCAACGGCGTATCGGCGCTGACGATCACGCTGACCAATCCGAACGGCGGAACGCTCGCCGGCTACAACTTCGTCGACAACCTGCCGGCCAATCTCGTTGTGGCAACTCCGAGCAGCGCGACGACCAGCGGTTGCGGTACGCCCACGCTCACTGCGAATGCGGGTTCGAGCTCGATCAGTTTTTCCAACGGTACTCTGGCAGCGAACAGCACGTGTGTCATCAACGTCAACGTGACACCGACCGCGACCGGAAGCCTGGTCAATACGACGAATGATCTGTTCATCGATACCCTCGATACCGGCCACAACGCAACGGCCACGCTGAGCGTCAACTCCGCACCACCGCCGGGCACAGGGCTGTGCGGAGTCACGCTGGCGAACTGGTCGGTACCGAACGGGACCACTGCGAATCCGCCCGATCTGATCGGCGGCGTGCCGACTCTGAAGGCCGCAAACGTCGCCACGGCAACTTTGTCGGCGAACGTGCCTGCCGATACTGCGATCAACACGAGCAGTGGCCATACCGATACCACATCATGGAGTACGTTCGGCTACAAGACCGACGGGCAGTTCATTCAATTCACTCTCGACACCACGAACTACACCGGTGTGCAAATGAGTTTCTGGGTAGCCAATCCCAGCCCCGCGAATGGGCCGACCCAGTTCACTGTGACGGTGAATGCAGGCGCCGGATTCGGCGCGCCGGTGCTGACCGTGAATAGCCCCGCAGCGGCATTCACGCAGCACACGATCGATCTCACCGGTCTGACCAACACGAGCGGCAATACGCTGATTCGCATTACCGCCACCGGTGCGAACAATAACGCTTCGGGCGCATCGCTGCTGTATGACGACATGGTCTACACGGGCTGCACGACAGCGATTCAGCCGACGATCGCCAAAGCGTTTTCGCCTTCGCCGATCGCCGTGAACGGCATCTCGACGCTGACGTTCACGTTGACCAATACGAACACCGCCGCACTGAACAACGCGACGTTTTCCGACTCCTTGCCGGCCGGCGTCCAGGTTGCCGCGACACCGGCGGCTGCAACGACCTGCGGCGGCACGTG
>Ga0207639_10002836_pt1 | contig 11626 bp, 9 predicted proteins | sample KBSCornC32_FD_184299 | JGI IMG/M metagenome (GOLD analysis project Ga0207639, IMG submission 184299) | Corn rhizosphere microbial communities from Kellogg Biological Station, Michigan, USA - KBS Corn C3-2 (SPAdes) (version 2) | ecosystem: Host-associated > Plants > Roots > Rhizosphere > Soil ...
GTTCGACACCGAACTCGGCCGTTCGGTCACCGAGGTCAGGCGGGTCATAGCCCACCTCGTGGAGGTCACCCGAGGCATCGCCCACCGCCGCTTACACGTGCCGCTCATCACCGCGTTCTCCGACCTGTGGCGGCGCGCCACCGACGGTATGTCCCCCTCGTGGTGCGAGCGTTTCGGCCGCGACTGGCGGGACTACTTCTACGGTTATGTCTCCGAGGCCGTGGACCGGCAGCTCGGTATCGCCCACGCCTGGGACACCTATCTCGTGGGCCGCCGGCACAGCGTGGGCGCCCAGACCTCCACCGATCTGTGTGAACGCCTCGGCCGATTCGAGGTGCCGGAAGAGGCGCTGGCCCATCCGCATCTCCAGGTCATGCGGCAGATCATCTGTGACGTCCTGGCCATGAGCAATGATCTTCAGTCGTTCGCGAAGGAGTCGGCGCTCGGCGAGACCAACAACTTCATCCCCGCCGCCGCCCGCACCCTCCAACTGCCCATGCCCGCCGCCGCGGACCATGTCCGGGAGGAGGCCCGCCGTCTGCTGGCCCGCTTCACCGAACTGGAACACGAGATACCGGACGTGCTGGACGCCCTCGGTATCACCGGCGCCCACGGCTCCGTCACCGCGTACCTGGACGCCCTCAAGTCGAGCGTCAGCGGCTACGACTCCTGGGGCAACCTCACCCCGCGCTACCGCGACCAGTCCGGCTCTCCCGGCAGCTCACTCGCGTATCCGGAGGATCTGACAAGCAGCCGGGCCTGAGGCGTCATCCGCACCCGGCGCCCCTCAGCCCGGCCAGACGATCGACTGCAACTCCCCGTACGCGTGCAGCGCGTACGACCCCACGTCCCGGCCCACCCCGCTCTTGCGGAACCCGCCGAACGGGGCCTCCATATTGCGGCCGACCGTGTTGACGCCCACGCCGCCGGAGCGCAGCCGGCCCGCGACGCGGAAGGCGCGGGCCACATCACCGGACCAGACGTAGTCGATGAGGCCGTAGTCACTGTCACCGGCCAGGGCCACCGCCTCCTCCTCGTCGGAGAAGGGCAGTACGACCACGACCGGGCCGAAGATCTCCTCCCGGACGACCCTCATCTCGGGTGAGCAGTCGGCGAGGAGCGCCGGAGCGACATAGAACCCCCGGGCCGAAGGCGGGCGTTCACCGCCCACGACCACGTGCGCGCCTTCCTTGCGGCCCAGTTCGACATAGGACTCCACCCGGTCCCGGTGCGCGGCGGAGATCACCGGACCGACCACCGTGCCCGGCTCCCGAGGGTGACCCACCGTCATCTTCCGTGCGTATCCGGCCAGTTGCTCCACCAGCCGGTCGTACACCCCGCGCTGGGCGATCACCCGGGTCGGTGCCGTGCAGATCTGTCCGCTGTAGAAGGAGAACGTCGTACCGATGCCGCGCACCGCGGAGGCGAGGTCCGCGTCGTCGAAGACGATCGCCGCGCCCTTGCCGCCGAGCTCCATCAACTGCCGTTTCATCCCCCGGCCGCACACCTCGGCGATCCGCTGCCCCACGGCCGTGGAGCCGGTGAAGCTGACCATGTCGACGTCCGGCGAGTCCACCGCCGCCTCGCCGGCCTCGGGGCGGGAACCGCTCACCACGTTCACGACCCCGGGCGGCACCCCGGCCGCCTGAAGTGCCTCCGCCATGCGGTAGACGGACAGCGGGTCCTGCGGGGCCGGCTTGACCAGCACCGTGTTCCCCATCGCCAGCGCCGGGGCGACCTTCCCCGCCGGATTGGCCCAGGGGTTGTTGTACGAGGTGACGCAGGTGACCACACCGACCGGGCGGCGTACCGCCAGCGCGCCCATCACGGCGGCCCCGCCGAACGGCCCCGCCTCGTTGACCTGCGGCGACAGCGGCTGCTCGACGGGCTCGACGCGCGCGTACCGCTGGAAACGGGCCGCACCGACGCCGACCTGCATCCCGCGTGCCGTCCCGGTGGTCGCGCCGCTCTCCGCCTGGGCGAGTTCGGCGTAGGGGACGAGATTGCGGCGAATGATCTCCGCGGTGCGCGCGAGGATCGCCGCCCGTTCCTCCGGCGCCGTGCGCGACCACGGCCCGAAGGCCTCACGGGCCGCCGCCGCTGCGGCGTGCACCTGCTCCCGCGAGGCTTCCGGCGCGAGTCCGACGACACTCTCGTCCGCCGGGTCGATGACCTCGTAGTGCCCGCCGTCCGGCTCCACCCAGGAACCGCCGATGAACAGCCGCTGCGGGGCGGCGGGACCGCCGGGCGCCATGGCACTCACCTCGTGCTCACCGTGCGGGTGTCCCGGCCGGAGCGCAGCACCCGGCCCGGTACGGCGCCGGTCACCACGTCGTCGCGGATCGCCTCGGTCCCGTTGACCCACACGGCCCGCACCCCGATCGCCCTGGAGTCGAGGCGCGGACTGTCTCCCGGCAGGTCGTACACGAGGGTGGCCTTGCCGGCGTCGACGCGCTCCGGGTCGAAGAGGACCAGATCGGCGTGGAAACCCTCCTGGATCCGGCCCCGTTCCCGCAGTCCGAAGAGCTGCGCCGGGTCGTCGGTGAGCATCTTCACCGCCTGCTCCAGCGGAACCAGCCTGCGTCCGCGCAGACAGTCCCCGAGGAAGCGCGTGGTGTACGGGGCCCCGCACATCCGGTCCAGATGGGCGCCCGCGTCGGAGCCGCCGAGCATGACGTCCTCGTGCCGCCAGGTCTCGGCGCGCAGGGCCCAGGAGTCGGGGTCGTTGTCGGTGGGCATCGGCCAGAGCACCGTGCGCAGTTGGTCGGCCGCGCAGATCTCGACCAGACACGCGAAGGGTTCCTGGCCGCGTTCGGCGGCGATATCGCCCACGACGCGTCCGGTGAGGCCCTCGTTCGCCGCGCTGTAGGTGTCGCCGATGACGTACCGCCCGAAGTTGGCGAGCCGCCGGAAGACGCCCGCCTCCTTGGAGTTGGCGCGCCGCAGCAGTTCCGCGCGCACCTCCGGGTCACGCAGTTTCGCGATCCGCTCGGGTACGGGCAGTCCGAGGACCGGGCCCCAGCCGGGTATCAGGTTGAGCGCGCAGAACGTGCCCAGCGACATGTTCATCGGGGTGAGGATCGGCATGGTCAGCGCCACGATCCGGCCACCGGCCTTACGGGCACGCTCACTTGCCGTGAGCTGGCGTGGCACCCGCTCGGGAACGGACGCGTCGATCGTCAGGACGTTCCAGTTCAGCGGGCGTCCCGCCGCCGCGGACATCTCGACGAAGAGATCGATCTCGTCATCGCTGAACTGGTCGAGGCAGCCGGCGACGATGGCCTCGATCTGGGTGCCCTCGCATTCGCCCACCGCCTTGGAGAGCGCGAGGAGTTCGGCGGGTTCGGCATGCCGGGATGCGACCGGTTTGCCGTCGCCGTCGGAGTGCGAGGTGGACTGCGTGGTGGAGAACCCCCAGGCCCCGGCCGCCATGGCTTCCCGCAACAGCCCCACCATCGCGTCGAGTTGGGACCGCGAAGGCTGCCCGCCCACCGCGTCCGGACCCATCACATGGCGGCGCAGGGCGCAATGCCCCACCATGAAGCCCGCGTTGACGGCGATCCGTCCCTCCAGGGCGTCGAGGTAGTCGCCGAAACTGTGCCAGCTCCAGGGCGCGCCCTCCTCCAGGGCGACCAGGGACATCCCCTCCACCTTGGACATCATCCGCCGGGTGTAGTCGGCGTCCTCGGGCCGCTCCGGGTTCAGCGGCGCCAGCGTGAAACCACAGTTCCCGCCCGCGACGGTGGTCACCCCGTGATTGAGCGAGGGGGTGGCGTACGGGTCCCAGAACAACTGGGCGTCGTAGTGGGTATGCGGATCGACGAACCCGGGCGCGAGCACGAGCCCACCGGCATCCTCGCTGGACCGGGCCTCTTCGGTGACATCACCGACGACGGCGATCCGACCGTCGCGAATCCCCACGTCGGCGGTGAAGCCGGGCGCACCGGTCCCGTCGACGACGAGGGCACCCCGGATGACGTGGTCAAGCATGACCGCTTACCTCCTGGAGTAGAGAGGGGGAGGATGACGCGCCCCGTAGGGGCGCGGGGCTGTATCGATGTGCGGCTCCGCCGCGCGGGCGCGAGCAACAAGAACAAATGCGCAGCCGCCGACAGACCTCAGACCGCAGCCCGGAACCGCGAGGTCCGATGCACAGGATCCGTATCGATCTTCGGAACCACATGCTCCCCCACCAGCCGAATCGTCTGAAGGGTGTCCTCCTTGGAGATCCCCACAGGCAACCCGAAGCTCAGCTGATCCGCCCCCGCCTGCTCCCACCGCTTGCACTGAGTGAGCACCTCGTCCGGATCCCCGCAGATCAACAGCTCCTCCGCGATGAGGAGTTCGATGATCTCCTCCGTGTACTCGGGCAGCGTCTCGGGCCACACGGGAAACCCCTCGGGCCGGGGAAACGTGTCGTGGTACCGGAAGACGAGCGAGGGCAGATAGTGCAGCCCTCCGTTCGCGGCGATACGCACGGCCTCCGCGTGCGTCGGCGCACACACCGCCGTGGACGTCACCATCACGTTGTCGTTGACGAAGTCCCCGATCGGTTCGGCGTCGACGACCGCCGTCTTGTACTGCTCCAGCACCCACTCCATGTCGGAGACCTTCTGCACACTGAAGCCGAGCACCCCGAGGCCCTTGCGGGCGGCCATCGCGTACGAGGGCGGCGAGCCGGCCGCGTACCACATCGCGGGGTGCGACTTCCCGTACGGCTTCGGCAGGATCTTGCGGGGCGGGAGCGACCAGTGCTTGCCCTGGAAGCCCTGGTACTCGTCCTGGAGCCACATCTTGGGGAACTCGGCGATGGTCTCTTCCCAGATCTCCTTGGTGTGGTTCATATCGGTGATGCCCGGCAGAAAGCCGAGGATCTCGTGCGAACCGGCGCCGCGTCCGCTGCCGAACTCGAAGCGGTTGCCGCTGAGATGGTCGAGCATGGCGACCTTCTCGGCGACCTTCACGGGGTGGTTGACCTGGGCGAGCGGGTTGAAGATCCCGGAGCCGAGGTGGATCCGCTCGGTGGCGTGCGCCAGATAGCCGAGGAAGACATCGCTTGCGGAGAGATGCGAATACTCCTCCAGGAAGTGGTGCTCGGACGCCCATGCGTACTTGAACCCGGACTTGTCCGCCTGGATGACGTACTCGGTCTCCTCCATCAGCGCCTTGTGCTCCGCGAGCGGATCGGTCTCGGCCCGCTTGCCGACGTATCCCTGTACAAAGAGCCCGAATTCCAAGGAGGTTCACCGTCCCCGAGTCTCTGCCGGCCGTAGCGGCCGCGCCGTACGCCGCGTCTTCTGACGGTGCGTCAGATTCATCTCGGGCCGACTGTCGCACCGAGGGCATGCACCGTCAATAGCTGACGGCCAGTCAGCTGGACTCAGCCGAGGCCGACCCCCGCCAGCCAGCCGCCGTCGATCACGAACGGCTGTCCCGTGATGTACGCGGAGTCCTCCTCGGATGTCAGGAAGAGCGCCAGCCGCGCCACCTCCTCCGGGCGGCCGATCCGGCCGAGCGGGACGATCTTGCGGTAGAGCCCGTCGATCGCCTGCGCCGCCTCGTCGGCGTCGGCGCCCGGGTCGAGCTGTGCGGGATTGCTCATGGCCGTGTCGACCGCGCCCGGGCAGACGGCGTTGACCCGGATCTTCTTCCTGGCCAGCTCCAGTGCGGCCACCCTGGTGAGCCCGACTATGGCGTGTTTGGTCGCGGCATAGGCACCCACCTGCGCCATACCCGTCAACCCCGTGTACGAGGCGGTGTTGACGATGGTCCCGCCGCCGGCTGCCGCGATCTCGGGGGCGACGGTCTTGATGCCGAGGAAGACACCGACCTGGTTGACCCGCACGATCTCCATGAACTCGTCCAGCGGGGTGCGCAGCAGGGAGTTGAAGCGCAGGATGCCGGCGTTGTTGACCAGCCCGTCGATATGCCCGTACGCAGCCTTCGCGGCGGCCACCGCCGCCCGCCAGCCCTCCTCGTCCCGGACATCGAGATGGACGTAGAGCGCCCCCAACTCCTTGGCCAGCGCCTCCCCTTGGTCGTCCAGTACATCCGCCACGACGACCCTGGCGCCCTCCGCCGCGAAGAGCCGCACCTCCTGCTCCCCCTGCCCGCGCGCCGCTCCGGTGACTATGACCACACGCCCGTCGAGCTTGCCCATGAGGGGCCTCCTTCGCATCGGTGGAGTCCGGCATCGTAGCGCCGTATCTGACGTTGCGTCAGATGCACTGCGGGCGACCCGCACGGCCGATTGCACAAGCACACAACAAGTGACCGACGCGTAGGGACATTTGGCCCTGTCGGCGCCGCCCACCGGACCCCAATAATCCTCCAGCGTGAGGTAAAGCCACCCCCAAGGACGGAGCGGTCGTGGGCAAGCGGAGATTCAAGAACAAAAAGGTGCGGTTCGCCGCGGTCGGAGCGGCGCTCGCCACCGGCGGGGTGATCATCGCCCTGCTTCCCTCCGCGAACGCGGCCGAGGAAGAGAAGACCCCGGAGCAGATCATGGCGATGTGCGAGAGGTCCGCCGTGGTCAACGGCAAACAGCGGTCCGTACGGGACTTCGGGGGCGCCTTCGCGGACGGTTTCCAGGCCGACAACTGCGATTACGTGGAGACGAACTTCGAGACGTTCGACGGCCCGACCGAGAAGGCGTCCATCGATTTCCCGAACTGTGAGCCGAACGCGACAGATCCGGCGAAAGTCTCGATCACCTGGTCCGCGACCGCCGCCCAGGGCGAAGGCAAATATGCGGCGACCCAACAAGGCGGCGGAGGAGGGCTCTTCGGATTCCTCAGCGGCTCCTGGGTCAAGCACAAGGGAACGCTCGACATGACCGTTAAGTCGGCCACGGCCGGTGACACGGAACAGCGGGAGGTGCCGGTCGGCAAGGTGCTTCACATGGAGTTCACGCCGAAGATGCAGCGTATGACCGGCGAATGGCGGGTGCGGATCGACGCCGACCCGGGCAGCTTCGCCGTGAATCCCTCCCCCGAGAAGAACTTCGTGGCTCCGGACGTGGTCGAGGGACCCGTCATCCTGCCCGGCGCGGCGGGCGCTCCCGGTATCGCGGACGGCGTCTCCAAGCCCGTGCTCGAGGACTGCTGACACCTGCCACCCGACCCCGCAGACAGACAACTTCCCTTCCCTCCGCAGGAGACACCCATGACACGTGCCGGCCACCCGAGAAGCCACCGGAGCAAGAAGAAGCGCCTCGTCCTCGTCCTGGCCCCGGTGGCGGCCCTGGCCGTGGCCGTCCCGCTGATGAGCCAGGCGGGCGCCGCCACCCCCTCCGAAGTCAGCGCCGACTGCAAGGCGGACTCCGACAAGCTGGAGAACTGCGCATTCGTCGACGTCCAGGTGAAACGGAACAACCTCGGGCCCAATCAGCGGGTTTCGACGGTGAGCGACAACTGCGGGTCCACGGGCACCGCGTCGAAGACCTTCAACGTCAGCACCTCGGTGACCAGGACCGTGCAGATCGAGGACGGATTCACCGCCTCGGCCGAAACGAAACTGGGCAGTTCCCTCTTCGAGATCGGCGGCAAGTACAGCTCGACGGAATTCAACATCAAGCGTGACGACACGGCTACCGCCCTGCAGTTCAGCAGGACCGACAACGTGCAGGCGGACAGCATCGCCTTCTTCATGTGGTCCGAGAAACGCACCGATGTCAGCGGCTTCCTGAAAGCCACCTACAAAGAGGCACAGAACGGCCAGAAGGTGTTCTTCTCGCCGAGCGAGGGCGCCACAAGCGTGCACGTCTTCTATCCACAACTCCTGAAGAACGGCACTCCGGACGGCCGGCTCTGGCTGCGGAATGTGAAGTGCGGAACTCCGCAGGCCAACGGAATCCAGAACTCGGAGAACAGCGTCAGGGTGGAACCCGGATTCGGCGAGGGCGGTGACAACGTCACCGACGTCGACATCTCGCTGTCGGAGATTCAGGCCCCATAACAGCTGATCAACGGCCGGCCCCCGCGTATCCCGCGGGGGCCGGTTCCCGACCGCGAACCTCTCCGGATCACGCTAGGCCGGCAGTGCCGGGGACGTCGCCCCCAGCCAGCGCAGCACCGCGTCCGTACTGCCCCGGGCATTCAGCTTGGTGTAGATGTTGCTGAGGTTGTTGCGGACGGTCTTCTCACGCAGCCGTAATCGGGCGCCGATCTCCTGCGCGCCCATCCCGGTCGACAGCAGTTCCATGATCTGCCGTTCGCGCGGTGAGAGCAGTGCGCGCAGCCGCAGCGCCGCGTCCGGGTCGCCGGCCGGGGCCATCCGCCAGCCCTCCCGCAGGGCGGACAGCGCGACCGGGGAGAGATAGGTGTGCCCGGCGGTGGCGGCCAGCACCGCCGAGGAGAGCACCCGGGGGTGGTAGTCGTCCTCGACGAGATAACAGCCCCCGGCCCGGAACACCTCGACGACCGCTTCGGTGTCCTGGCGGGGGCTGACGACGACCACCGGGGCGGGCTCGGCGCCCAGGGCGTCCAGCAGTGCCGGGAACGCCCTCGACGGGTCCTCGCAGTGCAGGACGACGGCATCCACCGTGGTCCCGGCCAGCGCGCGATAGGGCGGCGACACCTGGACGGTCCGCCCCACGCACCCGTCGTCCGGCTCCGGCCAGTCGTCGTACGGCCAGTCGCCACCAATACAGGCGAGGGCGATCGTGAGGCTGGGGGATGCGTCGACGTGCTGCGGAGATCCCACGCGCATGTCCTTCCACCGGAGTGATCACGTCCGTACTGTCCGTACATACGCAATCCGGCGGCGACTTGTTCAAGCTTTCAATAAGAGTTGTCTAGCTGTCAGACAGCAGCGGCGCCACCTGCTCCCCGAACGCCCTTATCTGGTCGGTGAGTTCGCCTCTGTCACGGCTGCGGAACCGCACCTGGATCTGATGCACCCCCATCACGGAGTACGCCCGCAGCGACTCGGCGAGTGCTTCGGGCGCACCGCTGAGAGTGCGCCGTCCGACCTCCCAGGAGGGCGTGCCCACATAGAGCGGTTCGGTGATCGCGCCGAGGGTGAACGGGCCCTGGATTCCCGCCTGTTCGCGCAGTTCCGTCAGCCGGGCGAGCTGTGCGGGCAGCCGGTCTCTGGGGTCCCCCTGCGGCAGCCAGCCGTCGCCCTTGAGCGCGGCGCGGCGGATGGCCGCGGGCGACGAACCGCCCACCCACAAGGGTACGTTCGGCTGGGCGGGCCGGGGCCGCTGCCCGAGGTCCGCGAAGTCGTAGGACTTCCCGTGGTGTTCGGGGAACTCCTCGGGTCCGAGCGCGGCCCTGAGCGCGTCGACGGCCTCGTCGAGCAGGGCGCCCCGGCGCTCGAACTCCACGCCCAGCGCCTCGAATTCCTCCTGTACGTGCCCGGCGCCGACCCCGAGGATCAGACGCCCGCCCGACAAGTGGTCGAGTGTGGCGTACTGCTTGGCCGTGATCAGCGGATGCCGCAGTGCGACGATCGCGACATGGCTGAGCAGCCGTACCCGTTCGGTGACGGCGGCCAGAAAGGCGAGGGTGGCGACGGGGTCGTACCAGACCGTGCTCATCGCGGGAGCGAGCCTGCGCGGGATCGCCACATGGTCGCAACTCGCGAGATAGGCGAACCCGGCACGGTCGGCGGCGCGGGCGATCTCCACGAGGTCGCCGGGGCCCGCGTCCGCCTCCCAGGGCTCGGCGTACAGGGTGCTCTGCGACTGGACGGGGAGCTGCATCCCGTACAGCAGACGGTCGCCGCTCATCGGGAGCCGCTTCCCGGTCCGGGCCACAGCCCGTCCTCGGTCAGTCCCAGCAGACCGATGGCGTTGCCCCGTACGATCCGTTCGACCACGTCGGCGTCCAGATGCCCCATCTGTGCCTCGCCGACCTCCCGGGACTTCGGCCAGGTGGAGTCGGAGTGCGGGTAGTCGGTCTCGTAGAGGACGTTGGCGACGCCGATGCTGTCCAGGTTGCGCAGGCCGAAGGCGTCGTCGAAGAAGCAGCCGTAAATGTGCTCCGCGAAGATCTCCGACGGCGGACGGTGCACCTTGTCGGCGACGCCGCCCCAGCCCCGGTTCTCCTCCCAGACGACGTTCGCGCGCTCCAGGATGTACGGGATCCAGCCGATCTGCCCCTCCGCGTACATGATCTTCAGGTCCGGGAAGCGTTCCAGCTTGCCGCTCATCAGCCAGTCGACCATTGAAAAACAGCAGTTGGCGAAGGTGATGGTGGAGCCGACGGCGGGCGGGGCGTCGGCGGAGGTGGACGGCATCCGGCTGCTGGAGCCGATGTGCATGGCGATGACGGTGCCGGTCTCGTCGCAGGCCCGGAGGAAGGGGTCCCATGCGTCCGTGTGGACGGAGGGCAGCCCCAGGTGCGGAGGGATCTCGGAGAACGCGACCGCCCGTACTCCGCGCGCCGCGTTACGGCGTACCTCCGCGGCCGCCAACTCGGCGTCCCACAGCGGGATGAGGGTGAGCGGTATCAGCCGTCCATGCGCCTCGGGGCCGCACCACTCCTCGACCATCCAGTCGTTGTAGGCCCGTACCCCGAGCAGGCCCAGCTCGCGGTCCTTCGCCTCGGTGAAGGTCTGGCCGCAGAAGCGCGGGAACGTGGGGAAACACAGCGCGGACTGGACGTGGTTGACGTCCATGTCGGCGAGCCGGTCGGGGACGCTGAAGGAACCGGTGCGCATCTGCTCGTAGGTGATGATCTCCAGTTTGATCTCGTCGCGGTCGTAGCCGACGGCGGTGTCGAGACGGGTCAGCGGGCGGTGCAGATCCTCGTAGACCCACCAGTCGCCGATGGGTCCTTCGTCTCCGGGGCTGCCCATCACCGGGGCGAACTTGCCGCCAAGGAAGGTCATTTCCTTCAGTGGCGCGCGGACGATCCGGGGGCCGGCGTCCCGGTACTTCGACGGGAGCCGGTCCCGCCAGACGTTCGGCGGCTCCACCGTGTGGTCGTCCACCGAGATGATCTTCGGGAAGGTCGGGGCGGTCTTGAAGGTCTCCGTGGTGTCCATGCTGTGCACGGTAGCGCTGATCTGACGGTCCGTCAGCTATGCGGCGGGGCTGTATGCGATGGCGCACAAAGCCCGGTCCTGGGTGGCGCGCGAAGCCCGGCGGTCCGCCGGCGGCCCGAAGCCCCTTGCGTTGCCGCCGCGTTGACGCACCGTTGACGGCCGGAAGGACGGGGTTTGCGGGGACCGTGTGCGGGATCTGTGCCGAAGGGCGGTAACCCCTGTGTCTTGGGCTGCCTCCGGCCGCCCGCGGGGCGTTTTGGCTTGTGATCGCCATCTCCCACGGCTGACGCATACCCCATGGGCAAGGCAAACTGGGCTCGTTGCAGTGACGGGTGCGGTTGGGGGCAGCGATGGACGGTGTACCGCGAGGAACGGAGCAGCGGCCTGCGGAGGAAACGGCCGCCACGCGCTTCGGCGTGCTCGGACCCGTACGCGCCTGGCGCGGAGACGAGTCCCTGCCGAGCGGCTCCCCGCAGCAACGCGCCCTGCTCACGGCCCTGTTGCTCCGCGAAGGCCGTACGGCGACGGCCCATGAGCTGATCGACGCGCTGTGGGGCGAGGACCCTCCGCCCCAGGCCCTGGCGGCGCTGCGGACGTACGCGTCCCGGCTGCGCAAGGTGCTGGATCCCGGGGT
>Ga0207639_10002837_pt1 | contig 11625 bp, 10 predicted proteins | sample KBSCornC32_FD_184299 | JGI IMG/M metagenome (GOLD analysis project Ga0207639, IMG submission 184299) | Corn rhizosphere microbial communities from Kellogg Biological Station, Michigan, USA - KBS Corn C3-2 (SPAdes) (version 2) | ecosystem: Host-associated > Plants > Roots > Rhizosphere > Soil ...
CGTTGCGACGGCAGCCGAGACCGTTGCTCCGGGTGTCGATCTGATTCGCGGCGCCTTCGTTGCGGGCCGGCAGCCCGACGGCAATAGCGTCGTCTTCCGCGGCACCGACGGACTCGTCGTGATGGACACCGGCCGTCACGCTGAGCACACGCAACGCATCCTCGATTACGCGCAGGCCGCGGCCGTGCCGATCAAGGCGGTGGTCAATTCGCATTGGCATCTGGATCACATCGGCGGCAATCCGCGCATCCGTGCGGCGTATCCCGGCGTGCAGATTTATGCGAGCGCCGCAATCGACGACGCGATGCAGGGATTTCTCGCCGACTATCACAAGCAGCTCGAAGGCGCGATTGCCGAGAGTAAAGACGACGTGCAAAAGCAGGGCTGGCGCGATGAAATCGCCATCATCGATTCCGGCAAGGCGCTTTATCCGGACATCGTGATCGACAAATCCCAGACCCGCCGCCTAGCCGGACGCGAGTTCCAGATTCATCTGCAATCGCATGCGGTGACCGCCGGGGATATCTGGTTGTTCGATACGACGAGCCGCGTACTGGCGGCCGGCGATCTGGTCACGCTGCCGGTGCCGTTTCTGGATACCGCGTGCCCCGCGCATTGGCGGGACGCGCTCGACAATCTGGCACATCAGCGTTTCAGCGTGTTGATTCCGGGTCATGGCGCGCCGATGTCGCGTACGCAATTCGAAATCTATCGGCACGCCTACACGAACCTGCTCGGCTGCGCTGCGAGCGACCTGCCCAAGGCCACGTGCATCGACGGCTGGACCCGCGACGCGCGATCGCTGCTCACCGATGCGGAAAGCAAGTCCGCCAAATCTCTGCTCGACTATTACGTCGACAATTTCCTGCGCGCCGATCCGGCGAAAACGCAGAAGCTTTGCGGAGCCTAGCCGCCTTGGGGTTACGGTGAGCATGGGCGTCGCGTAGAATCCGGCGCATGCCCGAACCGTTGGCCATCGCTTTTGTCGCCGCCAAGAATGCGGAAGCGGAAGCCGCGTCGATCGATTTGCGTCGACGCTACAACGAAGTGCCGCTCGAACAGGCGCAAGTGATCGTCGCACTCGGAGGCGACGGTTTCATGTTGCGTACACTGCACCGCCATCTGCCATTGAACAAGCCCGTGTATGGCATGAAGGTCGGCACGGTCGGTTTTCTGATGAACCAGTTCCATCCGGAAGGTCTTAGCGAGCGCCTCGCGCGCGCGCAGCCGACCGTGCTCAAACCTCTCGTCATGCACGCGGTCGGCGAATCCGGCGCCACGACCACGGCGCTCGCGTTCAACGAAGTGTCGCTGCTGCGCCAGACCAAGCAGGTCGCGCATGTTCGCGTATCGCTCAACGGAGCGGTCAAGATCGATGAGCTCATGTGCGATGGCATCCTCGTGTCGACGTCGGCGGGCTCGACTGCCTACAACCTGTCTGCACACGGGCCGATTTTGCCGCTCGGCGCCGATGTGCTGGCGATGACACCGATCAGCCCGTTCCGGCCGAGGCGCTGGCGCGGAGCGATACTGCGCGCCGGCACCGAAGTCAAACTCGAGATCCTCGACCCGTACAAGCGCCCCGTCAGCGCCACCGCGGATTCCAACGAAGTGCGTGACGTCATGGAAGTGACGATTCGCGAATCGCGCGAGCAGACCGTGACGCTGCTGTTCGATCCCGAGCACAACCTCGAGGATCGCATTCTCAATGAGCAATTTGCGATCTGAATCCCGCTGCTTCGCGTTCGCGTTAGGCATCTGGCTTCCGTTTGCCGCCGCGAATGCCGCAGAGGTCGACGCCCGCGTCCTTGCGCACGCGCAAAGCGGCGGCGAAGTCGATGTGTTGCTCGTGCTGGCCGAGCAAAGCCGCCCGCTTTTGCCGCTGTCGCCGCAGGCCGGTTCGCGAGCTTACCGCCGCGCGCTCGTCGATGCGTTGCGCGCTCGCGCCGACCACACGCAACGCGATGTGCGCGCGTGGCTGAATGCGCGCGGCATCGAGCATCACGATTTCTGGATAGCAAATCTGATCCAGGCGCGCGTGGCGGCGACGTCGTTGGCTGAACTTGCCACGCGCGACGAATTGGTGCGCATCGATCCGAATCCGGTGATCGCGTTGCAGCGACCGCTTGTGCAATCGGCACCGGCCAGCACGCTTGGCGTCGCCTGGGGTGTCGCCAAGATCGAGGCGCCGCAACTCTGGGCCGCCGGCTACACAGGCCAAGGCGTCGTGATCGGCGGCGAAGATACCGGCTATCAATGGAATCATCCCGCTTTGAAGCCGCACTATCGCGGCTGGAATGGCTTGATAGCCGACCATAACCACAATTGGCATGACGCCATCCACGATTCGGTCGGCAATCCGTGCAATAACGACGCAGCAGCGCCGTGCGACGACGACGGCCACGGCACGCACACCGCGGGGACATTCATCGGCGACGACGGCGCTGGCAACCAGATCGGCGTCGCGCCCGGCGCGCGCTGGATCGGCTGCCGCAACATGGACCAAGGCAACGGCACGCCTGCGCGTTACATCGAATGCATGCAGTGGATGCTCGCGCCGACCGACCTTGCCGGCAACAACGCGAATTCCGACCTCGCGCCCGACATCGTCAGCAATTCATGGGGTTGCCCGGCTTCGGAAGGGTGCGCAACGGGCTTGGAGATCCAAGGCGCGGTGGACACGCTCGTCGACGCCGGGATTTTCTACGTCGTCGCAGCGGGCAACCATGGCTCGGCCTGCGCGACGATCCTGGACGCGCCGGCGATCTACGACGCCGGCTTTGTCGTCGGCGCCACGACATCCGGCGACGCGCTCGCGAGTTTCTCCTCGCGCGGACCGGTCGTCGGCAGCGCGCTGATCCGGCCCGATGCGTCCGCGCCCGGAGTGAGCGTGACTTCCAGTTATCCGTTCGACACGTACCAGATCCTCAGCGGCACCAGCATGGCCGCGCCGCACGTGGCCGGCGCCGCGGCGCTGTTGATCTCGGCGTTCCCGGCGCTCAAGGGCAGGCCGCGCGAGATCGCTTCGATTCTGCGCCAGACCGCCGCCACCCAGGGCGTGACCGATCCGATAGTGCAAAGTTGCGGTGGCACGTCGCGGTCGCGGTGGCCGAACAACATGATCGGCAGCGGCCGCATCGATGTCTGGAACGCATATCGCGATATCATCCTCATCGATGGATTCGATGACTGATCCGAATGCCGAAAAGCTCGTCGTTGCGATTTCGTCGCGCGCGCTTTTCGACTTGGCCGAGAGTCATGATCTGTTCGAACGCGAGGGGCTAGAAGCGTATCGCGGGTACCAGATGGCGCGGGAAAACGAGCCGCTCGAGCCGGGCATCGCGTTTCCGCTCGTGCAAAAGCTGCTGCGCCTGAACGCCGCTGCGCCCGAGGCGCCGCGCGTGGAGGTGATCCTGCTTTCGCGCAATTCCGCCGACACGGGCCTGCGCATCTTCAACTCGATCGAACGCTATGGGCTGGAGATCGTGCGCGCGGTGTTCACCGGCGGGGCGTCGACTTCGCCGTACGTGAATTCGTTCGGCGCGCAGCTGTTCCTGTCGGCGAATCCGGAAAGTGTCGCCGCGGCTCTGAGTGCCGGGATTGCCGCCGCAACGATTTTGCCGTCCAAGGCGCCGCAGACGGCATCGGATGAGCTGCGCATCGCCTTCGACGGCGACGCGGTGATCTTTGGCGATGAATCCGAGCGCGTCTCGCAGGAGCAGGGCATCGACGCGTTCCATCGCCACGAGACCGAACTCGCCGATCAGCCGCTGTCGGGCGGGCCATTCCGCGGATTCCTCGCCGCGCTGCACCGCTTGCAGGCGGCTTTTCCTGCCGATGCCTCGCCGATTCGCACCGCTCTCGTGACCGCGCGCTCCGCGCCCGCGCACAAACGCGTGATCCTCACGCTGCGCAGCTGGGGCGTGCGCCTGGACGAGGCTTTATTCCTTGGCGGCCGCGACAAGGGGCCATTCCTGCAGGCGTTCGGCGCCGACCTGTTTTTTGACGATTCGCACGCGAATGTCGAATCGGCGCGGCAGCATGTCGCGACCGGGCACGTGCCGCATGGGGTGTCGAACGAAAAGTCGCGTGCCTGAGCCTCGCGTGAGCAGGGGATTTCGAGTTTCGAACTTCTAAGCAGCCGGGAGGCGACTAGAACTCTCCAAGTGCAACCACCTTTGCCAGCAGCGCGCGCCGGATGCTCTCGTGCAGCGGCTTGTGCCAGTTGACGATGACCGGTTCGTGTTCGGTCTTGCTGAAACCGGCGGCAAGTGCGACTTGCAATGCACGCGGGTTGCCGCAATGGCCGAAGAACGCATCGCAGTCGTCGGCGTACTTGCGGAACGCGTATTTGAGCAGCCAGAACCAGACGCCGCCGCTGGCCTCCACCGCGGCGCGCTCGTGCGGCTGCATGCGCCGGATCGTATCGCCGCTCGTGCAAGAGCCGCCCGAGAGATACACATCGCCGAATGGGCGCATGTGCGAATAACCCGCGAGAAAACTGGCGCCATCTGGAGCACGGTACAGGCAGGCGAGGTGGTGCGCTTCCTCGGGCGGACCTTCGCCGAACTTGGCGCGGAACAGCGCATCGACGATGAAGTCCGCGTGGTCGATTTCAGTGATCGTCAAAAAGTCGCGTAGCTCGCGCGGCAGTATTTCGCGCGGGTCGAACGCTGCGTTGGTGGCGGACCCAGACATGGGCGGATGCTAGAGAGCGGCCGCGCGCGCGTCAAACGCCGCTGTCGCGCAGCAGCCGAGTCAATTCGTGCGGCGCTTTCCAATGCCAGCCGCAGATGTACCGCGGCAGGTTCCAACGATCGCTGCCGGTCGTGATCGGTGCTGCACCGTCGCCGAACGCCGCGCGCATGCCGTGTACGTCCGCATGCTTCGGAAAATATTCGTTGCGCAGATACTCGTTGGCGTTGCCATAGGGGTAACAGAACAGCGACGTGCGATGCGGCGCGATGGCCGCGTCGATTGCGAGCGTGGCCGCCGCGATTTCCGCATCGGCGCGCTCGCGGTCATCGACCGGAAAAAACGTGCCGCGTTCCATGCCGGCGATGCCCGGCAGCGGAATCGCGGCGTGGTTGTGATCGAAGCTGTGGTTCTCGATGGCAATGCGGCCGCTGTCGAGCGCCGGACGCCACCAGCGATCACTCATCCAGCCGCGTCCCGCCAGGCAATTCTGGTCGAGATAGGTGCGCGCCTGACTGGAAGCGATGACGAAACAGGTCAGGTGCAGGTCGGGTTGCGCATCGGCGCCGCGTTCGGCGATGAAGTCCTGCATGCAGTTGTACAGGCTGCGCTGCGGCCCGTGCGTGGGATGGTCCAGGTCGAACCAGTCGAAATCCGAGCCGTCGTCGCAGGTCAGGGCAACGCAACCCTGCAACGCGCGCCGGTCGTCTCCGAGCAGCCGGTCGACGACCCAATGCAGAGGCACGATGCGCAAGCCGAGGTCGTCGATCAGGCGCAGGTCGGCGGCGAAAGCGACGTGGTCGTTGTTCGCGTACTCGTTGCCGGAGATATTCACGGCGTGGTAGGTAAGAATCGGGATGCGCATGCAAGTCGATGGGGCCAATTCGCGCGATTTCCGAAACGCCACTTGGCGGGACTTACGCTAGGCGAGCGGCTAGAATACGCGACCCCCGTTGGCCGCACAATTTTCCGGAGCCTCGCATGGCCGCAACGCCGTTGAATCCCGTCGATTTGTACGATGTCCGCTCGCTGCTCAGCGAAGAGGAACGCATGGTGCAGGACACCGTCGCGCGTTTCACCGACACGCGTGTGCTGCCGATCATCGGCGATTGCTTCGACCAGGCGCGTTTCCCCAAGGAATTGATCCCGGAGATGGCCGAACTGGGGCTGCTCGGATCGTCACTGCCGACCGAATACGGCTGCGCCGGCATGAATGCGGTCAGCTACGGCCTGATCTGCCAGGAACTCGAGCGCGGCGACTCCGGCATCCGCAGTTTCGCCTCGGTGCAATCGTCGCTGTGCATGTATCCGATCTACGCGTACGGCAGCGAAGAGCAGCGCAAGCGCTGGCTGCCGGACATGGCTGCCGGCAAGGTCATCGGTTGCTTCGGCCTGACCGAGCCGCACGGCGGGTCCGATCCGGCCAACATGAAGACGAATGCGAAAAAGGACGGCGGCGACTGGGTGATCAACGGCGCCAAGATGTGGATCACGAACGGCAATCTGGCCGACATTGCGATCGTTTGGGCGCAGACCGAGGATGGTATACAAGGTTTCATTGTGGAAAAAGGCATGGCCGGCTTCGCGGCGCAGGAGGTGCACAAGAAGATGAGCCTGCGCGCGTCGGTCACCTCGGCGCTGTTCTTCGACAACGTGCGCGTGCCCGAAGCCAATCGCCTGCCGAACGTGAAAGGTCTCAAGGGTCCGCTCGGCTGCCTCACCCAGGCGCGCTACGGCATTACCTGGGGTCCGATCGGTGCGGCGATCGCGTGTTTCACCGAAACCACCGAATACGCCAAGCAGCGCGTGCTGTTCGAACGCCCGATTGCGGCAACGCAAGCGGTGCAGCTCAAGCTCGCCGACATGGCGCGGCGCATCACGCTCGCGCAATTGCTGTCGCTGCAACTCGGGCGCCTGAAGGACGCCGGCAAGATGCAGCCGACGCAGGTCAGCCTGGCGAAGTGGAACAACTGCCGCATGGCCATCGATATCGCGCGCGAATGCCGCGACATCCTCGGCGGCGCCGGCATCACTACCGAACATTGTCCGATCCGGCACGGGCTGAATCTCGAATCCGTGATCACGTATGAAGGCACCGAGACCGTGCATCAGCTCGTTGTCGGTCGTGAAGTGACGGGTATCAACGCGTTCTGAGGCTGTCAGGCGACAGAGGGAGCAATGTTGTCGACTATTCCGATAGAGATCGAAACCGCGCGCCTGCGGTTGCGTCTGCCGCGCATCGAGGATTTCGACGCCTACGCCGAAATGCATGGCGACGAGGAAACCGCGCGCTACATCGGCGGCGCGATGCCGCGTGCCGCGGCCTGGCGCAAGTTCCTGCAGATGCCCGGCGCGTGGGCGATGCAGGGTTATGCGATGTTCTCGGTTTGCGACAAGGCTACCGGCGAATGGCTCGGCCAATGTGGCCCCTGGCAGCCCGAGGGCTGGCCGGGCACCGAGGTCGGCTGGGCGTTTCGGCGCAGTGCCTGGGGCAAGGGCTACGCGCGCGAGGCGGCGGTCGCCTCGATCGACTGGGCATTCGATAACCTCGGCTGGACCGACGTGATTCATTCGATCAATGCCGAAAACAAGTCGTCGCAGGAATTGGCCAAGCGCCTTGGTTCGCGCATCCTGCGCGAGGCGCGTCTGCCGCCGCCTTACGAAACGGTGGTGCTCGATATCTGGGGGCAATCGCGCGAGGAGTGGCGCGCGCGCCGGCGCAACGGAGAGGTGAAATGATCACGGTCTACGGCTACTCGCCTTCCGGCAACTGCCACAAGCTGCGCATGATGCTCGGCCATCTCGGCCGCGATTATCGCTGGATCGAGACCGACAGCGCGCACGGCGCCACGCGTACGCCCGAATATCTGGCCAAGAATCCGAACGGCAGGGTGCCGATCGTCGAGCTCGAAGACGGCCGCATCATGGCCGAGTCGAACGCGATTCTGTGCTGGCTTGCCGAGGGCACGCAGTACTTTGCCGGCGACGCCTGGCAGCGCGCGCAAACGCTGGCCTGGATGTTCTTCGAGCAGTACAGCCACGAGCCCTACGTCGCCGTCGCGCGCTTCATCTGCGGCTGGACGCCGCTGAATTCGGCGCGTCGTGCCGATCTGCCGAAATTGCGCGAGCGCGGTGATCAGGCGCTGGCGGTGATGGAAAAACACCTGTCCGCGAATCCGTGGTTCAGCAGTCTGGGCTACGGCATCGCCGACATTGCATTGTTCGCGTACACGCATTGCGCCGAAGATGGCGGCTTCGAACTCATGCGCTATCCGAAAATACAGAACTGGCTCGCGCGCGTGCGCGCGCAGCCCGGTTTCGTGCCGATGCCGGCGTATGCCGCTGAAAACGTCGATCTGATCGCCAAATCCCGATAAGCCATGAACGTCGTAGCAACTCCAACTCCGATTCCCGCCCGCCACAAGAACGTCAATCGCGCCGAAGTCTGCGACCAGAACTTCGTCGAGTTCGTGCAGAACTGGCAGGGTTCGCCCGCGCACGCGGGCGCGAGCGATGCGCCGGTCGTTCCGGGCAGCCTCTGCACGCGCAAGGATTTCATCGATCTGTTCGAATCGCAGCTGATCAGCCGGCATCTGGACCTGATGGCGCGCGTGCTGCGCGTGAAGAACAAGGTGTTCTACACGATCGGTTCGTCCGGCCACGAGGGCAATGCGATGGTCGCGCGCCTGACGCGGCACACCGATCCGGCGTTCCTGCATTATCGTTCCGGCGCGTTCATGGCCGAGCGTTTCCGCAAGCTCGGCATGGATGCGATCATGGATTCGGCGCTGAGCTTTGCCGCGAGCAAGGACGATCCGGCGTCCGGCGGGCGTCACAAAGTGTGGGGCAGCAAGCCGTTGTGGGTGCTGCCGCAGACGTCGACGATCGCCTCGCACCTGCCCAAGGCACTCGGCACCGCCGTGGCGATCGAACAGGCGCGACGTATCGGCCACAAGTTGCCGATTCCCGGGGACGCGATCGCGATCTGCTCGTTCGGCGACGCGTCGTCGAACCACGCCACGGCGCAAACGGCGTTCAACACGGCGCAGTGGACCGCGTACCAGAAACTTCCGGCACCGGTGTTGTTCGTCTGCGAGGACAACGGCATCGGCATCTCGGTGAAGACGCCCGGCGGCTGGGTTGCGAACAATTTCAGCAATCGCAACGACCTGGATTATTTCTACGCCGACGGGCTGGATCTCGCCGAAGGCTACGAAGGCGTGGCGCGCGCGATCCACCACTGCCGCACGACGCGGCGACCGACGTTCCTGCATTTGCGCACGACGCGCATCATGGGCCACGCCGGCACCGATTTTGAAATCGAATGGCGCAGCGTCGAAGAGCTGATGGCTGTGGAAGCCACTGATCCGTTGCTGCGTTCGGCAGCGATTGCGCTGGAATCCGGCGTGTATACCAAGGAACAGCTGCTTGCCCGCTACGAGGATTTCCGCAAGAAGTGTTTTGCCGCCGCGGAAGAAGCCGACCGCCGGCCGAAGCTGACCGATCTGCACGAAGTGATGGCGCCGTTGGCGCCGTATCACCCGAATCAGGTGAACGTGGAAGCGCGCCGCGCCGACTATCAGGACAAGCGTCTCGCCGTTTTCGGCAGCGCCGAAAAGCTCCCGGAGAAGTTGCCGCCGCGGCATCTGGCGATCCAGATCAACCAGGCGCTGCACGATGTGCTCGCCAAATATCCGGAAACGCTGCTGTTCGGCGAGGACGTCGCGCAGAAAGGCGGCGTGTACACGGTCACCAAAGGCCTGCACAAGGCGTTCAAGAACACGCGCGTGTTCAACACGCTGCTCGACGAGACGATGATCCTCGGCCTGGCGCAGGGCTTCGCCAACATGGGCATGCTGCCGGTGCCGGAAATCCAGTACCTCGCGTATTTCCACAATGCCTGCGACCAGATCCGCGGCGAGGCGTGTTCGCTGCAGTTCTTCAGCAACGGCCAGTACCGCAATCCGATGGTCATGCGCATCGCGAGCCTGGGCTATCAGCGCGGCTTCGGCGGACATTTCCACAACGATAATTCGGTTACGGCGCTGCGCGACATTCCGGGGCTCGTCGTGGGCTGCCCGTCGCGCGGCGATGATGCGGCGATGATGTTGCGCACGCTGATGGCACTGGCCAAGGTCGACGGGCGCGTCTGTGCGTTCCTCGAACCGATCGCGCTGTACATGACCAAGGACCTGTACGCCGCCGGCGATGGCCAGTGGCAGTTCGCCTATCCGCCGCCGGATCAGGCGCTTGCGCTCGGCGAAGAACGCGTCTACGCGCCGGAAGCAAAAGACCTCGTCATTTTCACGTTCGGCAACGGTGTGCCGATGAGCTTGCGCGCCGCGCGCGAAATCGAGACGGCGCGCGGCTGGAAAGTGCGCGTGGTCGACCTGCGCTGGCTGCAGCCGCTGAACGACGCCGCGATCGCACGCCATGCCGGTGACTGCGCGCGTATCCTCGTCGTCGACGAAGGCCGCAAGTCGGCAGGGGTGGGCGAGGGGATCATTACCGCCGTCGTTGAAGGCGGACACGGCGCCAAGCCGCTCAAACGTGTCGTCGGCGTCGACACCTACACGCCGTTGGCAGGCGCCGCGCTTCTGGTGCTGCCGGGCGATTCGGATATCGTGGCCGCGGCGAAGGCGCTGAACTGAGGGGAATCGCGCCCCTACGAAGAACGCGGTTTTCCCGCTAAACTCCACGGCCAATGACCCAGAGTCAGCCACTCACGATCCTGTTCGCCGACGTCAGCGGCAGCACCAAGCTGTTCGAGACGCGCGGCGATGTCGAGGCACGTCGGCTGGTGGCGGCCATGCTCGGCGCGCTGGCTGAAGTCACCGCACGCCACGGTGGACGCGTCATCAAGACGATCGGCGACGAAATCATGTGCACGTTCCCGGGCGCGATGCAGGGCCTGTTGTGCGCGGTGGACATGCAAAAACGTATCGCTCACGATCCCGGCTTCGCGACCGACAAGCTCGCGATCCGTATCGGTCTGCACCACGGCGATGCGCTGGTCGAGGACAACGACGTCTACGGCGATGCGGTGAACACGGCCGCGCGCATGGCCGCTCTGGCCAAGCGCGAGCAGGTGATCACGACGGCGAGCACGATCAACCTGCTGACCAATGTCGGCATGTTGCGCACGCGCGCGGTCGGGCAGGCGCGCGTGGCCGGGAAACTGCAGCCGATCGACATCGTGGACGTGCAGTGGCAGGAAGACACCTCGAACGTGACGATGGTGCAGCGTGCGATTCGCCTCGACGCCGGCGGCGCCAAGGCGAAGCTGCTTCTGCGCTATCGCGGCCAGGTGCTTGAAATGGATGCGTTATCGCAGCCGTTTACACTCGGCCGCGACACCGCCAGCAGCTTGATCGTCGAAGCCGAATGGGTGTCGCGCAATCACGCGATGATCGAATACAAGCGCGGCTATTTCGTGATTTCCGATCGCTCCACGAACGGCACCTATGTCAAGGTCGGCGACGCCGAAGAGCTGCGCCTGCATCGCGATGAAGTGCACCTGCGCAAGAGCGGCACGATCAGCCTCGGGCAGACGATCGCGCTGAATCCGGATCACGTACTGCTGTTTCAATGCTCGGAGTGAGTCGCTGAAGAGGCTGGAACATGTCCGTTTCCGATCGGGCTTTCGCCGGTACCATTCCGAAGCTTTACGACGACCATCTCGTTCCACTGATCTTCGAGCCTTATGCGAACGACGCGGCGCAGCGGCTGCGCGCGCTGAGTCCATCGCGGGTGCTGGAGATCGCCGCCGGCACCGGCGTGGTGACCCGCGCGCTCGCGGCCGTACTCGATGCAGATGCGCAGATTGTCGCCACCGATCTGAACCAGGCGATGCTCAACCAGGCTGCGGCGATCGGCACCGCGCGGCCAGTGCGCTGGCAGCAGGCCGATGCGCAGGACCTGCCGTTCGAC
>Ga0207639_10002838_pt1 | contig 11623 bp, 9 predicted proteins | sample KBSCornC32_FD_184299 | JGI IMG/M metagenome (GOLD analysis project Ga0207639, IMG submission 184299) | Corn rhizosphere microbial communities from Kellogg Biological Station, Michigan, USA - KBS Corn C3-2 (SPAdes) (version 2) | ecosystem: Host-associated > Plants > Roots > Rhizosphere > Soil ...
TCGACATCTGGCGTGCTTTCGTGCGCGTCCTCGACGCCGCCGTCGAGAAAGAGTTCGGCGGCAAGAAGAAGATCGCCTGGACCGAGGTCTACGCGGGCGAGAAGGCCAAGAACCTGTTCGACTCGTGGCTGCCCGACGAGACCCTCGAGGCCTTCAAGACCTATCTGGTCGGCATCAAGGGCCCCCTCACCACGCCGGTGGGCGGCGGCATCCGGTCGCTGAACGTGGCCATCCGCCAGATGCTCGACCTCTACGTCTGCCTGCGGCCGGTTCGCTATTTCACCGGCGTCCCGTCGCCGGTCAAGCGCCCCGAGAAGGTCGACATGGTGATCTTCCGCGAGAACACCGAGGACATCTACGCGGGGATCGAGTGGGCCGCCGAGTCGCCCGAGGCGAAGAAGGTGATCGCCTTCCTGCAGAACGAGATGGGCGTGAAGAAGATCCGCTTTCCCGCCACCAGCGGCATCGGCGTGAAGCCGGTCTCGCGCGAAGGGTCCGAGCGGCTCATCCGGGCCGCGCTCGACTACGCCATCAAGCACAAGCGCAAGAGCCTGACGCTGGTGCACAAGGGCAACATCATGAAGTTCACGGAAGGCGCGTTCCGCGACTGGGGCTACGCCTTGGTCAAGAACGAGTACGCCGGACGCGCCGTCGGCTGGGACGACTGCGGCGGCAAGCCGCCGGCGGGCCAGGTCCTGGTCAAGGACTCGATCGCCGACATCACCCTGCAGCAGGTGCTGACTCGCCCCGACGAGTTCGACGTCATCGCTACGTTGAACCTGAACGGCGACTACCTGAGCGACGCTCTGGCCGCCCAGGTGGGGGGCATCGGGATCGCCCCGGGCGGCAACATCAACTACCTGACCGGGCACGCGGTCTTCGAGGCGACGCACGGCACGGCGCCGAAGTACGCGAACCAGGACAAGGTGAACCCGGGCTCGGTGATCCTGTCGGGGGTCATGATGCTGGAGCACCTCGGCTGGCAGGGCGCGGCGAACCGCGTGATCAGTGGGCTCGAGAAGGCCATCGCGCAGAAGGTCGTCACCTACGACTTCGCGCGCCTGATGGAAGGCGCCACCGAGGTCTCGTGCTCGGCGTTCGGCGACGCGGTCATCAAGAACCTCTGAAACCCCCGCGGGGGCCGCAGGCGAGGCGGGGGGCCACAGAGGCCCCCCACCAGCCCCCCTCAGGCAAGGCGGGGGGCCACAGAGGCCCCCCACCAGCCCCCCTCGGAACGGACTAGGATCGGGCCCGGATTTGAAAGCTGAGGGCGGCTCCGGCGGGCTGAGCCCGCCTCCGATCCGAGTTTGAGTTACCTCTACTTTCCTTCACTCTGGAGAACTGCACATGGCACGGAAGAAGATTGCGCTGATTGGGGCTGGAAATATTGGCGGGGAGTTGGCCGCTCTGATCGCGCGGCGGGAGCTGGGGGATGTCGTTCTGTTCGACATTCCGGAGAAGGAGGGCGTCGCCAAGGGCAAGGCGCTCGACCTCGAGCAGAACGGCGCCGTGCTGGGCTATGACGCCAAGATCAGCGGTACTTCGAACTGGGACGACTGCGCCGGCGCCGACGTCGTCATCGTGACGGCGGGCGTGCCCCGCAAGCCCGGCATGTCGCGCGACGACTTGTTGAGCATCAACCTGAAGATCATCCGCAACGTCGCCGAGAACGTGAAGACGAAGTGCCCGAACGCCTTCATCATCGTCATCTCGAACCCGCTGGACGCGATGGTCTACGAGATGAAGAAGGTGACCGGCTTCCCGCGCGAGCGCGTGGTCGGCATGGCGGGCGTCCTCGACGCCGGCCGCTTCCAGCTGTTCCTGGCGCGCGAGGCGGGCGTGGCCGTCAAGGACGTCCGCGCCATGGTCCTCGGCGGCCACGGCGACACGATGGTCCCGGTGACCAGCTACTGCACGATCGACGGCGTGCCGATCACGCAGCTCATCGCGGCCGACAAGCTGCAGGCCATCGTCGAGCGCACCCGCAACGGCGGCGGCGAGATCGTGAAGCTCATGGGCACGAGCGCCTTCTACGCGCCCGCGTCGGCGGCGGTCGTGATGGCCGAGTCGTACCTCAAGGATCAGAAGCGCCTGCTGCCGGCGGCGGCCGCCCTGACCGGCGAGTACGGTTACAACGACCTCTACATGGGCGTGCCGGTCGTCATCGGGGCCGGCGGCGTCGAGCGCATCGTCAACATCACGCTCACCGCCGAGGAGAAGGCCATGCTCGACAAGTCGGCGGCGGCGGTGCGCGAGCTGATCGAGGCCTCGAAGAAACTCTGACGCGCAAGGGGCTCGGGCCCCTCTGGAGTCATCCATGAAGATCCACGAGTATCAAGCCAAGGAAATCCTGCACCGGTTCTCGGTCCCCGTCCCGAAGGGCGTGGCCTGCTTCAGCATCGACGAGGCCGAGGCCGCCGCCAAGCAGATCATCGGCGAGACCGGCAGCGAGGTCGTCGTCGTGAAGGCGCAGATCCACGCCGGCGGGCGCGGCAAGGGCGGCGGCGTCAAGGTCGTCAAAGGCGCGGCCGCCGCGCGCGAGACGGCGCAGAAGATCCTGGGGATGAACCTGGTCACGCACCAGACCGGCCCCGAGGGCAAGATGGTGAAGCGCCTGCTCGTGGAGCAAGGGGTGGACATCGCGCGCGAGCTGTACTTCGGCGTCGTCGTCGACCGCGGCGCCGGGCGCGTGGTGGTGATGGCTTCCTCCGAGGGCGGCGTCGAGATCGAGGAGGTCGCGGCCAAGCACCCGGAGAAGATCCTGAAGGAGATCGTCGACCCGGCCATCGGGCTGGCGGCCTTCCAGGCCCGCAACCTGGCCTATGGCCTGGGGCTCAGCGGCCCGTCGGCCAAGGCCGGCGCGGAGCTGTTCCTGGCGCTGTACCGGGTGTTCGTCGAGACGGACGGCTCCCTGCTCGAGGTGAACCCGCTCGTCGTGCTGAAGAGCGGCGCGGTGCTGCCGCTCGACTGCAAGATGACGTTCGACGACAACGCGCTCTACCGCCACAAGGAGCTGGAGGCGTACCGCGACCTCGACGAGGAGGAGCCGTCGGAGACCGAGGCCAAGCGGTACGATCTGTCCTTCATCAAGCTGGACGGCAGCGTCGGCTGCATGGTGAACGGCGCCGGCCTGGCCATGGCCACCATGGACACCATCAAGTACTTCGGCGGCGAGCCGGCGAACTTCCTGGACGTGGGCGGCGGCGCCACGACGGAGAAGGTCACGGCGGCGTTCAAGATCATCACCGCCGATCCGAGCGTGCGCGGCATCTTCGTCAACATCTTTGGCGGCATCATGAAGTGCGACACCATCGCGGCCGGCGTCATCGAGGCGGTCAAGCAGGTCGGCCTCAAGGTGCCGCTGGTGGTGCGCCTCGAGGGCACGAACGTGGAGCTGGGCAAGAAGATGCTCGCCGAGTCCGGCCTGGCGGTCACCGCGGCCGACGACATGGCCGACGGGGCCAAGAAGATCGTGGCCCTGACGTCCGGAGGTAAGCGGTAATGGCAATCCTGGTTGGGAAAGACACGAAGCTGATCGTTCAGGGCCTGACCGGCTCGGCCGGGACGTTCCACGCCAAGCAGATGCGCGAGTACGGCACCAACGTCGTCGGCGGCGTGACGCCCGGCAAGGGCGGCCAGACGCACGAAGGCTTCCCCGTGTTCGACACGGTCGCCGACGCCGTCAAGAAGACCGGCGCCAACGCGACGGTCATCTACGTGCCGCCGCCGGGCGCGGCCGACGCGATCCTGGAGGCGGCGTCCGCCGGGATCGACCTGGTCGTGTGCATCACCGAGGGCATCCCCACGCTGGACATGGTGCGCGCGAAGCGAGCGCTCGGCGAGCTCCGCGGCGCCTCCGGCGACCCGGTCACGCTGGTCGGTCCGAACTGTCCCGGCGTCATCACGCCGGGCGCGTGCAAGATCGGCATCATGCCCGGCTACATCCACAAGGCCGGGCGGGTCGGCGTGGTGTCGCGCTCAGGGACGCTGACGTACGAGGCCGCGCACCAGCTGACGGCGCTGGGCCTGGGACAGACGACGGCGGTCGGCATCGGCGGCGACCCGGTGAAGGGCATGGACTTCATCGACGTCCTGAAGCTGTTCAACGCCGACCCGAAGACCGAGGCCATCCTGATGATCGGCGAGATCGGCGGTACGTCCGAGGAGGAGGCCGCGGCCTTCATCCGCGCCAACGTCAAGAAGCCCGTGGCCGGGTTCATCGCCGGGCAGACCGCCCCGCCCGGCAAGCGCATGGGCCACGCCGGCGCCATCATCAGCGGCGGGAAGGGCACGGCCGCCGAGAAGATCGCGGCGATGCGCGAGGCCAAGATCGCCATCGCGGCGACCCCGGCCGAGCTGGGCAAGACCGTCGCCAAGCTGCTCGGCTAGGCCCCCCACCCCACCACCTTCATCTTTCAGAACGCGAACGTCCGAGGAGAACGCCCCCATGCCCATCGAGAGAACCTTTGGAATCGTCAAACCCGACGCGGTGGCCAAGAACGCCATCGGCGGGGTGATCGCCCTGATCGAGGCCGCCGGTCTGAAGGTGCTCGGCCTGAAGATGGTGAAGCTGAGCCAGGCCCAGGCCGAGGGCTTTTACGCCGTCCACAAGGCCCGCCCCTTCTATCCGGATCTCGTCCGCTTCATGACCTCGGGACCGTGCGTGGTGATGGCGCTGGAGGGCGAGTCGGCCGTGACCCGCTACCGAGAGGTCATGGGCCCCACCGACTCGACGAAGGCCGCCCCTGACACCATCCGTGGCAAGTTCGGTGCGAGCATCGAGAAGAACGCGGTTCACGGCAGCGACGGTCCCGACACCGCCAAGACCGAGATCGCGTTCTTCTTCTCGTCTTCGGACTTGCTCTAGCCCGGCCTTACCGGGAGCGGGGTAGCGGGAAGACCTACCCGACGCACTCTGTGCGGCAACTTGTCGGATTGGTCAAGGACCGCTTATTCTATGTCGAGGAGTTATTGCTAATGGCGTTCGCTTCTCTTAAGTTCCCTCGCGCGGTCTTCCTCTCGGTGCTGTCGGGCTTCACCGTGATCGCGCTGGCTGGCTGTCACGACCGTCCGGCTCACGAGTACATCGAGACCAGAACGCCGCCCGATGGGGGAGCGACGGGCGGCACGATCGCCGGCACGGGGGGCATCGTCGGCGTCGGCGGGCGATCGGGCCAGGGCGGTAGCCCCGGGCCCGGTGGCATGATCGGCGGAACGGGCGGCTCCGGGGCCTGCGTTCCGACGGGGCACGAGACCTGCGGAGATCTCGGCGTCGACAACGACTGCGACGGCGATGCCAACGACGTCGATCCCGACCAGCTCACCGGCGTCGCGAACTGCGGCGCGTGCTTCAACCTGTGCAACCAGGCCAACGCCGACAACATCCAGTGCCTGAAGGACACCGCGACCGGCGTGGTGGGCTGTCACTACACGTGCCTGGCCGGCTTCAAGGACACGAACGGCGACCCCACGGACGGCTGCGAGTGCCAGATCTCGGCGGCGATCGAGGTCTGCAACGGGCGCGACGACAACTGCAACAACGTCGTCGACGAGGGCTTCGACCTGATGACCGACACCACCAACTGCGGCCGGTGCGGCGTGACCTGCTCCTATCCGTTCGCGCGCGCGGCCTGCAGCAGCGGCGTCTGCGGAATGGGGACCTGCCTGGCGGGGTTCTTCGACGCCAACGGCAAGGACAGCGACGGCTGCGAATGCCAGAAGACGAACGGCGGCGTCGAGGTCTGTGACGGCATCGACAACAACTGCAACGGCGTCGTCGACGAACCGACGGCCTTGATCGGCGCGCCGACCTGCCGCAACAAGGGCATCTGCGCGGGCGTGACCGCCACCTGCCACGGCGCCCAGGGTTGGAGCTGCGACTACCCGGCCGGCTTCCAGCTGGTCGAGGACATGTCGAAGGGCTGCGACGGCAAGGACAACGACTGCGACGGTCTGGTCGACGAGGCCTACGACATCGGCAAGTCCTGCCAGGTCGGCACCGGCCCCTGCGCCGGCACCGGCATGTGGGCGTGCGACACCGCGACCAACGGCCGCAAGTGCAACGGCGCCATGAAGACCCCGCAGCCCGAGATCTGCAACGGCCTGGACGACGACTGCGACGGCAAGGTCGACGAGATGATCTCGGCCGCCGACAGGACCACGGACGACAAGCTGGTGACGTTCACGTCGGGCGGAGCGATGGTCACGATGTTCTCGTACGAGGCGACCCGCTACGACGCGACGGCTGCCGCGGCGGGCGTGGTGTCCAACCACCGGCCGTGCTCGGTCCCGGGGAAGCTGCCCTGGGCCAACGTCACCTCGACCGAAGCGGCCGCGGCGTGCGCGATGATCGGGACGGGATGGCGGCTGTGCACCGCGGCCGAGTGGACCGATGCCTGCAACGGCTCCGGCAACACGACGTTTCCCTACGGGGCGACCTTCAATCCGGCGGCCTGTGTCGGGTACAACTACTCGACCCCGGCGCCGACCGGGCCGAAGGCCACGGGGACGGCCGCGCTGTGCGTCTCGACGGTTGCCACCGGCATGAGCCTCTACGACATGAGCGGGAACGTGAAGGAGTGGACCTCCAGCGCCGCCCTCAACCCGCCCTACGAGATTCGCGGTGGCGCCTACGACATCTCCAGCTTCACGGTGGCGGGAACGGGTCCAGACTCGGGCACGAAGGCGCCTGGCCTGCAGTGCGACGCGAGCACCCCCGCGCCCAAGGACACGGCGGGCGCGGCCATCCCGGTGCGTCTGCCATCGGTCGGATTCCGCTGCTGCCTCAGCGGAACGTTCTAGGGCGCCGCCACCGGTTGGGCGTGGCATCGCAGGCCGCCGCTGCGACGTCCCCGCTCAGTCGTTCCGCGTGACGCGAGCATCGAACACCGAGAGACGTTGCGCAATCAACGTTGGTGCGGTTCACTGGGTACGGTTCACTGGAGAATCGACCTTGCTGCGGTTCACTGGAGCTGTCGTGGCCCTGCTGTTTGCAACGGATGCGGTGTGGGGGGCGGATGCGCGCTCAGAGTCCTGGCTGCAATGGTCCTCGGTACCAGGGCCTGACGTTTGCCTGATCCCCGAGGTGTTCGCGAGCAAGGTCGAACGGTCGCTCGGGCGCTCGCCCGCCGACGCAGCTCACGATGCGACCGTGAGCGTCACCGTCCGGATCGAGCGTGTCGGTGGCGCGTCACCGGAGCCGCAACCCCGCTGGCGGGGTGAGATCCAGGTCCACGGCCGTGATGGGGGTGCGCACGGGTCGCGATCGCTTTCTCGCGTCGGCCCCTCCTGTGAGCCGCTGGTCGACGCGCTGGCCCTCGCGACCGCTCTGGTGCTCTCGAGCGACGCCACGGTCCATGCACCCGGGCGCGCGCCAGGTGCGGGAAAGACAGGAGCGGAATGGACGGCCGGGCCCAACTCCGAGGCCACGTCCGCGCCGGCGACCGCCCCGCCTCCCCTGCGGTACGCCCCGCAACCCTCATGGTCGACGGCTGGCCCCGTCGAGAATGCACGCGTCGAAGCGCCCCTCCGCTCGACTCCGCCATCCGCCTGGCAAATGGGCGCCGATGGAGGGCTCGCACTCGGGATGGGGCTCCTCCCGGAGCCCAGCCCGGGCGTGGAGGCATCCGTGTTCCTCGTGCTCGCCGGGGGCACAAAGATCTTCGCCGCCGGGAGCGCTTGGTACCCGCAGGTGTCCTCGGTCGGAGCCGGCCATGGGGCGACGCTCAGCCTCGCGTCTCTCGGGCTAGGCCTTTGTCCCTTTTACGGAGGCCCGCGCGCCTGGACCTGGCGGACATGCGCGCGCGGCGACGTGGGGCGCCTGCAAGCGCGCGGGTTCGGGTTCACGGTCTCCTCCGCCCAGGACCGGCTGACCGTAGACGTGGCGGCCACCCTGGAAATCCAGCGACAGCTGGTCGGGCCCCTGTACGCCGGGGTCGCCACCGAGTTGGTCGTGCCCCTCATCCGGGACCGGATCGCCTATTCGGGATCCTCCGGCGAGGTGGTACCGGTCTTTCGGCGCTCGCCCGTGGCCGGCGCCGGCAGCTTTCGACTCGGATGCGTCTTTTAGGATGATAATCGGCGACCGCTGCGCCCATTGACTTGGTGTGGCCACGGGCTCGATGCTCGGAAAAGTCCCCGCCTGCGTGCCCGCCGCACCCGCAGCGCCGGGGCAGCGCCGCCCCACCTTCCGCGAGGTCTTCGAGGCCCACGCCCGCTACGCGTGGCGATCGTTGCTCGGACTCGGCGTGCGCGAGGCGGACCTCCCCGATGCCAGCCAGCAGGTGTTCCTGGTCGTGCATGCCCGGCTCGAGGCGGATCAGATTCCGGCCGAGGCGGTGCGAACCTTCGTTTATGGCGTCTGCCTTCGCGTCGCGTCGGACAGTCGGCGCCGGGCGCATCGCCGCCACGAAGAGCTTTGCGCCGCCCCTCCGGAGCCGAGCTACGCGGCTACCCAGGAACGAAGCGTGGCGCTCGGCGAGGCCCTGGCGCAGCTGGAGGCTGTCCTCGACCGGCTACCGCCCGCCCAGCGAGCCGCGTTCGTCCTCTATGAGATTGAGGAGCTCGACATGACCGAGGTAGCGGCCACGCTGGGCTGCCCTCTGCAGACGGCATATTCGAGGCTGCACGCGGCCCGCAAGATCGTGGTGGCGGCCCTCGGTGGGGTCATCGGTGACGAGTCCCCGCCACACGAAGAGAGGAGAACCAAATGAGCGCAACTCCCCCGCGACGCCTCGCGGGCCTGGCGGCCCCGGGCTCGGTTCTGGCGGAGGGCCTCACGGCTGCGAGGTTGCGAGAGCCCTCGGAGGATGAGCTGCGTGCGCTCGAAAGCGCCTTGGCGGTGGCCCTGGGCGGCGCCGCCGTGCTGGGGACGGCAGCCAGCGCCGCGACGACCAAGGGCGGGGGCGTGGTGGCGGGCGCCACTCACGCGTGGGTCACGATGGCCGCCGTGAAGGTGACGACCGTGGTCGTACTCGTCGGCCTCGCGACGAGCGGCGCCGTGGCCTGGCGCCAACACGCCACCGCTCCAGACCGCTCGACGATCGCCGCCCGTTCCGCCCCACCGCCCGCGCGTACGCCGCCGGCGCTCACGACCGCCCCGACGGTTACGGCGCCGGAAGCCGAGGCGTTCCCGCCACCTTCGCCACTCCCGCCTGCGTCGACTTTGCTGCGGTTTGCCGAGACCTCGCCGTCGCCCGGGCGCTCGGGCGCCCTTCGGTCACGACACCGGGATCCAGGCGCCGTGACTGTCCCGCGGACGCTGGCCATGGACGTGGCGCCTGGCAACGCGTCGGACCTGTCCGGCGAGCTCGACCTGATCGAGCGGGCGCAGCAAGCGCTCTCCGATGATCCGAGCAGCGCGCTCGCTCTCGCCGAGGAGCATCGACGTCGCTACGACTCCTCTCTTCTGGTGCAAGAGCGCGAGGTGATCGCCGTCGCGGCGCTGGCGACGCTCGGCCGCAGGATCGAGGCGCGCGCCCGAGCGGAGCGCTTCATCCGTCGATTTCCCGAGTCCGCCCATGCCGCTCGCGTGCGGCGCCTGGCGGCAGCCGTCACGGAGACGCGGTGACAACCGATCATAAAGCGATCGCCCGCCCGCCATCTACGTTCGGAGGCATCATGAAATCACCAACCAGCCGCTTGCACCGTCGTCAGATCCCCTGCATCGCGCGCGTCCTCGTGACGGCCACCAGCTTGATGGGTGCCGCCTGCGGGCGTGACGTATTGATCGGCATCGAAACCATCGGTCGGCATCCCGCCGGCACGGGCGGCACCAGCGAAGGTACGGGCGGAGTAGGGAGCACGGGCGGAACAGGCGGCGTCGTCACGTCGTCCGGAGGAGTCTTCGGGGGAACTGGCGGGGCGTGGGCCAGCAGCGGTGGCAGCAGCGGCGGTTCGATCTCGTGTCCCACCATCTCGACGACGATCGGGCAGCTCAATCCGTGCGGCCGCACTACGGCTGTGGCGTACTCACCAGACGGCCGCCTCCTGGCGAGCGCCACGGAGACAGTGGGCGGGTCGGCGACTCCCTTTCTTCATGTCTGGAGGCTCTCCGACGGCGCGCTCCTCAGCGAGCCGACCCCGGAACCCGGTTCGTTCTACGACATCGGCGCCTACAACGTCGCGTTCTCGCCGGACGGAACGCTCATCGCGACCGCCGGGCACGCCCCGCGCGCGACGCCATTTTCGAACACGGTCAAGTTATGGGACACCGCGACGGGAGCCTTGCTCAAGACGTTCCCCACGAAATGCGGGCAGAATGCCGTCGCCCTCGGCTTCTCGCATGACGGCACCCGCCTCGTGACGGCCGGGGAAGTGGGCGGCATCGAAGTCTGGAGTATCCCTGGCGGGACGCTGCTCTTGACTCTCCCGTTCAACAACACGGTCTACACCGCGCATTTCTCGCCGGACGACACCCGGCTGATCACCGCCAGCTTGCTGATCGGGACCGTATGGAATGCCGCAACCGGCACCAAGATCTTCGATATCCCGGGGCTCGAGGGCGAGATGAACGCGGCCGCCTACTCGCCGAACGGGCAGATGATCGTCGCCACGGCCGACGAAGGCAAGGTGAAAGTCCTCAACGCCGCCGGCGTCCTCTTGCAGACGTTGACGTTCAAGCCAGCGACGACACCCTATTTCAGCAACGCGGTTTGGATCGACGACTCCCGCTTCGTGATCGACGACTGGTCGGGTGCGGTCAAGGAATGGACGGCAGACGGCTCGGGGACGTTCGTTCAGTCGCGGGCGTGGTCCCAGAACACGCAAACACTCGGCATGGCCGTCTCGCCCGATCGGACCACCCTCGTGGTCGGAGGCGACGCGGGCTTCGTGTTCCTGTCCCCATAATGTCCCCCCCGCCGGCGGCCGCGCGACCGGCACCCATCGCTCGTCGGAAGTGCCACCGCTCGACCGCCGCCTGGATCCCGCCTGGACCTCGGAGCGATAGCCGCTGGCTTGGAATATGGGGGATGGGGAAGCGCGGAGGCCGGCGGTCGGGCACAATGGGGGACGTGTCGCCGAAAGACTTACGGTCTCTCAGTCCTGCCGAGCTCGCCGAGCGAGTGAAGGCTGCGGGTGCGCCCACATACCGGTCGGAGCAGATCTTCCGCTGGCTGCACGCGGGCGCGGTCGAGAACTGGGACGCCATGACCAACGTGCCGCCCGCACTGCGGCAGGCGCTGGGCGACGCCGGGTACGACGCGGGAGCGCCGCTGGCGCTGGACGTGGAGCAGGTCGCGGCGGACGGTACGCGGAAGATGCGGTTCCAGACGAGCGATGGTCGCAGTATCGAATCGGTGCTGATCCCGGAGGAACGACGGGAGACGCGGCCGGAGAAGCGGCGAGAGGTGCGCGCGGCCGGGGCCGGCCGGGACGAGGACGAGGCCGAGGACGGGGACGAGGACGGGAAGAGGGCGCGGAACAAGCTGACGTTGTGCGTGTCGTCGCAGGTGGGGTGCGCGCTCGATTGCGGGTTCTGCGCGACGGCGACGCTGGGCTTCGGGCGCAACTTGACGGCAGGCGAGATCGTCCAGCAGGTCTACAGCGCCACCGCGCGAGCCGGGCGCCGGCCCACCAACCTGGTCTTCATGGGGATGGGCGAGCCCCTGCACAACTTCGAGCA
>Ga0207639_10002843_pt1 | contig 11620 bp, 14 predicted proteins | sample KBSCornC32_FD_184299 | JGI IMG/M metagenome (GOLD analysis project Ga0207639, IMG submission 184299) | Corn rhizosphere microbial communities from Kellogg Biological Station, Michigan, USA - KBS Corn C3-2 (SPAdes) (version 2) | ecosystem: Host-associated > Plants > Roots > Rhizosphere > Soil ...
CCCTCGTTCACATCTTGCCAACCGAAGCGGCGCATGCCTTCGAGTAATCCGCGAATGCCAGGCTTACCTTCGTAATCCAACGGCTTATGCGTGCGCAGATCGTAGACAAACTTCTCGTGTTCGGTGCCGATGCGCCACGCGTCTTTCGGTTTCGAGCCTTCGGAGAGATGACGTACGAGATCATCGCGCGAGCCGATGAGGCCTCCGGCAGATTGCGGAATTGACATGTAGACGCCTCTCCCCGGCACGCCGGATTTGCCAAACGGCGGCGTGTAAATTGTGAACCGCCCGTTCAGCCGCCGGTTATGTAATGGCCGGACTCGTTCTGAGCAAGGAGGGCCGGTTCCTATGGGGATAGGATGCCGACGAAATACCTTCTTATCGTGCGCGCCGGCGACGACTCTTTACACCCAAACTGGCTAAACCCGCCGGGTGAGCGGCTTTGGGATTTGCACATCAGCTATTTCGGCAAGCGCGAAAATCCCTTCGGAGCATTACGGGCCGGTGTGTCGTTCTCCCGTGAGGTAGGACCAAAGTTCATTGGCCTCGCGGATTGCTTCGACAAGCATCCAGAGTTTCTCGACCGCTACAACTATATCGGTCTCGCAGACGACGATCTCGATGCCGACTCGAATTGCTGGAACACGGCGTTCTCGACGCTCGACAGGCTTGGCGCTGCGCTCGGACAACCATCGCTCGATTGGGGGTCGTTCTACTATCACGACATCGTCCTGCGCCGGCCGCAGTTCGAATATCGCGTGACGGATTTCGTGGAGATGATGGCGCCTCTCGTGCGCACCGACTTCCTGCGCGAGATCATCCCGACATTTCGATACAATCAATGCAGTATCGGCCTCGATCACCTATGGCGCATGAAAGCCAACAAAGAAGGCAAGCTACTCGTGATCGTAGATTCCTGCAGCATGCTTCACACCCGCAGGATGGAAGGCGGCACACAATACAAGGTCGCACAGCAAATCTGCGGAAAGACCAAGGATCAGGAACTTCGCGAGCTGATCGAAAAATACGACATCACGGATTTGAAAGGACACACGGTCTGCGGGGTGAGGTATGACGGCAGCAGAGACGAAGATCGCGAATCTCTGAACCAGCCTCTTCCCGCGCCGCGAGAGGCTCAAAAGCGTCGACTCCGCTGGATCAAGCTCAAGGAATTCTTTGGAGCGGATCGTGCGGCAAGCGTTCACAATCGCTTGTAAACTGCCCCCAGTCTTGGTTCCGATGGGCCGGAAATGCTACGATACTCCGGGTTTCGAGGGACTTCAGATGCAACGAACTTCTTGGGTGCGCCACATGGTTATCGGTGCGGGCGCGGCGTTTGTGTTGATTTGCGGCGGCGTGTCGACAGCCAGTGCCGACTCGCCGGCAAAGGTCGACCATTCCTATCCTACGCAGCAACCAGCCTACCCGGATGGGGCCCAGTTGAGGGGCGAACAGGGCGACGTTTTGCTCAACGTCTACGTCAATTCTGCCGGCAAGCCGCGCAGGTTCAAAGTTCAGCAATCGAGCGGCTTTGGAGACTTGGATAACGCGGCCGCCGAGGCCGTGGCGGGCTGGCGCTTCATTCCGGCGATCCGCAACGGCGATACCGCTTCGGAATGGACCACGGTCAAGATTCACTTCGAACTGCCTATGCCTGTGCAGCCCGTCTACGCGCAGCCGCCAGGTTCCCAGGCGCCGCAGGCGCCAGCCCACTAGGCAAAGAGACTTAAAGAGCGCAACTACCCCTGCGAGAACTTGATACAAGTCTCACATCTGGTTGAGGTATCTAAAGCGGCCTTAACAACCGCGGGTTTTACGGTGTATCGTGCCGGCATGCTACGGAGGTGGAAGATGACTCACTCATTGTCAAAGACTCGCAAGCTCGCGCTCATCGCAGGGAGTGCTACCCTTTTTGCCGCGATCGGTTTTTCCACGGCAATGGCGGGCGTAGGCGATGGCCAATTAACGGGGGCCGAACAGAAGATTTTTTCTATGCCCCAAGGACCAGTCATCAATCATATTGGCAGCTACACCCCACCGCGCGTTAATCGGGCTTGTCCGACGCCGCGGCCACAACTCTCCGAAGAACAGCAGCATCGCAGCCAAATGGGCGATGTCGTGATTGGCGTCTATGTCAGCTCGCATGGCCGCGCAAAGAAGATCACCGTTGCTAAATCGAGCGGCTTCGAAGACCTCGACAACGCCGCGGCCGCATCGGCTGCGACTTGGCACTACATTCCCGCGACGATGGAGACCGCCGCCGTGTCCGGCTGGACCGCCGTGAAGTTTCACTTCGCGACAGATGACAACGCTCAGGGGCATCCGGCTGCCGCCAATCCCGCCTCAGAGAACTGCGTCTAGCTTCACCAGTCGCCTCTGATTGCCTGCCACACGGCGAGCGCCGCAAGCGCCGCCGTGTCGGCGCGCAATATTCGCTTTCCCAAAGATACTGGAGTGACGTTCGGGAGCGCGCGTAAGGCACCACGCTCGGACGGATCGAACCCCCCCTCAGGTCCAGTGAATATTGCCCAGGCGCCTTCGGGCGCTCCGCGCAATGCATCCGCAACCGGTTGCGCCTCGCCCGCCTCGTCACAGAAGAGAATACGTCTTTCCGCTGGCCACTGGGTCAGAAGCTTCTCAAATTTCACCGCTTCCCGCGTTTCCGGCACGCTGACCCGTCCCGATTGCTCCGCGGCCTCGATAGCGTTGATGCGCATGCGTTCGATGTTAACGCGATTGACGATCGTGCGACGCGTAAACACTGGCTGCAGGACTCCAACACCAAGTTCGGTCGCTTTCTGGGTCAGATAATCGGCCGGTGTCTTCTTGATTGGAGCAAACACGAGCCAGATATCGGGAGCTTCGCGTTGCTCGCTGATTTGCGCCTCACATTCCAGAACACAGCTGCGCTTGGAAACCTCCGCGATACGTGCACGCCATTCCCCGTCACGTCCGTTGAAGAGATTGAGCCTGTCGCCCGCTTTCGCACGCATGACATGAAGCAGATAGTGCGCTTGCCCGTTGTCAGGTGTGAGATGCGCGCCAGCCGCCAACGCCGCCTCGACATAGAGACGCACGCCACCGCCGGGTTCCGTTAGCTCTTCGCCCATGACACACTTGATCCGCAATGACCGCCGAACCGCAAGCCCTTAAACCCGCCGACGCTGTCGCTCGCGACTGGGTAGACAGTGTGCCACCACGCTTCCAACCCTATCTACGGCTGATGCGGCTCGACCGCCCGATCGGCACATGGCTTCTCTTCTGGCCTTGCGTGTTCGGTCTGATTCTTGGCGCGGCGGCGGGAGACCGGCCATTCAACAGCATTCACGACTGGTGGCTGCTCCTGCTCTTCGGCATCGGTAGCGTCGTGATGCGCGGCGCGGGTTGCACCTACAACGACATCGTCGACCGCGATTTGGATGCGCAGGTTGCGCGTACGCGCGGGCGTCCTATTCCCTCCGGCGCCGTCAGCACGAAAGAAGCGTGGCTCTTTCTCGCCGCGCAATGCGCTGTTGGACTCGCTATTCTATTGCAGCTCAATCTATATTCGATCGGGCTTGGCGCGTCTTCGCTGCTTTTGATAGCAGCCTACCCGTTCATGAAGCGGATCACCTGGTGGCCGCAGGCATGGCTCGGCCTCACCTTCAACTGGGGCGCATTGCTCGGATTTGCCGCGGAGACAGGTGCAGTCGATCTCGGCGATATCCTGCTCTATGCAGGCCTGTTTTTCTGGACCCTTGGCTACGACACGATCTATGCGCATCAGGACAAGGATGACGACGCCTTGATCGGCGTGAAATCGACAGCACGACTGTTAGGAGCCAACTCGGGCAATTGGATTCTCGGCTTCTACGCCGCCGCGTTCACCATGATCCTAACCGCAGGATTTGTTGAACATACCGGCTGGGCATTCGCGCCTCTAATGCTCTTGGCCGGCGGGCATATGCTCTGGCAGGTACGCACGCTCGACATCAATAATTCTGACCGCTGCCTGACACTGTTCCGCGCCAACCGCGATACCGGTGCGCTGATCGCGGCAGCACTTCTGATTTCAACCTTCGCAGGCTGACCATGCCCGACAAACAGGTTCTCGACGACTTCATCGCAACCGTCGTCAGCGGCAAGCACGACGTCGCCGTCGAGCAATTCTATGCCGAAAATGCGGCGTTGCAGGAAAACCTTGGCGAAATTCGCCGCGGTCGCGAGAACCATGCGGCGCGCGAACGCGGCTTCCTCAAGACATTCAGAGAAATCCGCACCACCTGCGTGCCGCCGGTGTTTGTGAACGGCGACTATGTCGTGATCCATTGGATCTTCGAATTCGTCCGCGACGACGGTTCGGTGCTGCGCATCGAAGAACTGGCGCATCAGCGCTGGGAGGGAAACAAAATGGCGGAAGAACGCTTCTACTACGACCCCGCCCAGCGGCGCAGTTAAAGCGACTCCGTCCGCAAACTTTTGGGCGGGCGCCCCTTCGGATACTCGTCGTATCCAAACGTTTCGTAGAACAACCACTCGCGTTCCCGAACCCGCTGCCGAACCCCAGAAGAAACAGTGTCGGGCTTCAAATCTGAAATCTTTGCACTGGAATTCACGACCGGAATATCGGCCATGAGTGCCTCAGCCGTTGTCAACGGTTGGCGAAGTTTGATTTGTGACGCGTGATGTTCGAACAGCGAGAACAGATCCCCACCAAGATTTTCCAGGCGAACGTAATCGTTGAATGCGGCCTTCTGCATGAGATCTCTCAGCCGATTCGGCTCGCGAAACTTCCCCTTTTTTAACTTATGCAACGCATTCGGAATGCTTTGCGAGAGAAGCCGGAACGACAGAAGTCCAATGACCTCGCAAGGCGCGCTTTCATATTCAGGTTTCACCGTCTCCGCGTTTTGCGGATCTAGGACGAAGTTCAGCCAGCGCTCAAAGCCTTCACGGGTGGGTACGAGAAGATCGTCACGCCCCCTCCTGCCCAACGCGCGAAAGAAGCCGCCTCGTTGGCTACCGACACCAAAATTGAATAGGGAAATGTAAAGCGACAACGGTTCCCGGACGGAGATGAAGCACACTTTTGAACGATCGAAATCGTCAGGGATGCCGCGCAAGTTTTTGCGGACAAGCTCTTCGTCGAGGGTATTGGCAAGCACCCGCTTGATCGTGCCCGATCCGGTTTTTTGCATGTCGATATAGGCAAGGCTCTCGTATTCACGCATGTCCGCTCGCGATTTCCTTGCTTCCCCTAGGAAACCCGGTAACGCCAACTACCACACCCGTTGCCATGAACGCGATGCCGCTCTGTTCGTTAGGGGAATCCGGGTTTAGAATTCGCGCAATGAACGTCGAACGCTTCGATCCCACAACTTGCTTCACGCCGGAAGAAATGGCGGCAGTTCGCGCGCGCTCCGACGTGATGGGCCTGCTCTGCGTGGTGCATGCGTGGATCGTGATTGCTGCATCAATGGCGCTCTTCGCGATCTGGCCCAATCCGCTGACCTTCATCGTGGCTGTTCTGCTGATTGGAAGCCGGCAGCTTGGCCTCGCGATCCTGATGCACGATGCGGCGCATGGCGTGCTGATGCGCACGCATTGGCTGAACGAGTGGGTGAGCCAGTGGTTCTGCGCCTACCCGGTCGGCGCGGACACGATCTCGTATCGCCACTATCACTTGAAGCATCACCGCTCGACGCAGCAACCGGACGATCCTGATCTTGGATTGTCTGCGCCGTTTCCTATCACGCGCTCCAGCTATCGCCGCAAGTTCATCCGTGACATCACCGGGCAGACAGGCTTCAAGCAGCGGAAGTTTCAGTTCCAGCGCGCATGGGGCGAGAAAGGTTTGAGCTTTGGCCAGCATCTGAAAAGCTTCTGGGACAAACTCGGCACGGTGCTGACGGCGAACTTCGTGATCCTCGCGATCCTGACGGCGTTTGGAAAGCCGCATTACTATCTGATGTTCTGGCTGCTGCCGAACCTTACGTGGCAGATGGTCATCACCCGCATCCGCAACATCGCCGAACACGCCGTGGTGCCGGACAACAACGATGTCTTCCGCAATGCGCGGACAACCTATGCCGTATGGTGGATGCGCGCACTCGTGGCGCCCTATTGGGTCAATTATCACGTGGACCATCATCTGATGTTCTACGTGCCCTGCTACAATTTGCCGAAGCTGCACGCGTTGCTGTTGGCCAAGGGGTTTGGGCCACGCATGGAGATCAAGAAGAACTATCGCGAAATCCTGACGCTCGCGATGTCGAAGCCTGAGCCGGTTGCGCAGCCCGCGTGACCGCGCCAAGAGACTTCATCCTCAAGAACACGATCCTGACGGCGCCTCCGCTGGTGCCCGAGATTCAGCTGCATCTCGCGACCGAAGTCGTACCATTGTGGCGCAAGACCGAAGAAGAGCTCGAAGCCGAAGGTGTGCCGCCCCCTTATTGGGCCTTTGCGTGGGCCGGCGGACAGGCGCTGTCGCGCTATGTCATCGATAATCCGAAGATCGTCGCGAAGAAGTCCGTGCTCGATTTCGGATCGGGTTCCGGCATGATCGCTATTGCCGCGATGAAAGCTGGCGCATCTCGCGTTCTCGCGGCAGATATTGACAAATTTGCGATGGCGTCGATCGGTCTCAACAGCGTGGCGAATAGTGTTGCCGTTGAAATATCGAGTACAGACGTAATCGGGACTGCCGGCGAGTGGCAGACCGTTCTCGTCGGCGACATGTGTTACGAGCGGCCGCTGGCAGAGCGGCTTCTCGCGTGGTTACACGAGATTGCCGCCACCGGCGCGACCGTGCTTCTCGGCGATCCGGGACGGTCCTATTTCCCGAAATCCGGCGTCGAGAAGCTCGCGACCTATCGCGTGCAGACGACGCGCGATCTTGAGGATCGCGAGATTCGTGAGACCAGCGTCTATCGTCTGATCTAGATGGCCCCCACGCCGCCGAAATGCACGACGACGAAGACAAGTCCTGCCCAAACCGCGGCCCCGACGCCGATCTCTATCTCCTGCGCCAAAGGCTGCCGGCGATAGGCCAAAAGCAATCGGTCAAGATTCCCCGCCCAATGGATGTGCGCGTTCATTGTACGCATGACAACGCCCCCTCGTTTGATGGCCTTTAGGACCCTGCCGCAGCAGAAGCCCGAAGATCGGCGGCAACATGCTCGATCTCGTCCTTGAGACGGAGCTTGCGCTTCTTCAGCCGCGCGAGCAGCAGCTCGTCGCTCGTATCCACCAGCGCGGAGATGGTGCAGTCGAGGTCGCGGTGCTGCTGCGTAAGATTGACGTACCGCGACCAGAGCGGCGTTTCGGTGAAGGTCGTTTCTGGTGCGATCGGTGTTTGACCAGAGATGGCCGAGTGTTCGTAGGAATGCATAGCGACATCCTTTCAGAATGCGTTTCTGCTTCCCTTTTCAGAACCCCATTTGCCCGCTTGGCCTTGCGAGATTCGCATTGGCCTTATAGTTAATAATGTATTAATAGCTCTCAGAATCCGTTAATGTCAAGGAATCAGTGATTCCCTGATAGGAAATTTCCGATCTCGTGCGGCGCTCCAATTGACGTCGGACCGTGCGTGTGATTTTATAGAACAAACAAGGAACACATAATGCCTGCGGATGGGTATCTCGACTACATCGAACTGCCGGGCTCGGACATACCCGCGACCAAGAAATTCTATGGCTCCGTGTTCGGCTGGAGCTTTGTCGACTACGGGCCTGACTATGTCGCGTTCGACAGCGCGGGCCGGCAAGGCGGCTTTAATGCAGAGCGAAAAGTCGTGGCGACCGGCGGGCCGCTGATCGTGCTTTACGCCGCCGACCTCGACGGCATGGAATCGAAAGTGAAGGCCGCAGGTGCCGAGATTCTCTCGCGTGAGAGCTTTGAAGGTGGACGCAGGTTCCATTTCCGCGATCCGAACGGCAACGAAATCGCTGTCTGGACCAAGGCTTAGCTTCAAATCCCTGTCACTCTCGGTTGGCGGTTCGCCAACCGCGTGCCAGAGTGCCCTCAAGAGGGAGCCTGCTTCGCGGGCATCGTTAACTTTCGAGGGGGAAGTACAATGGCTGGAATTCCGGAAGATCCTGTTGCCGAGCAGCACGACCTTAAGCGCGCGCTGGGCCCAATCCACCTGATCGCACTGGGCATCGGCGCCATCATCGGCGCGGGCATCTTCGTGCTCACCGGCCACGCCGCCGCGAGCTATGCCGGCTCCGGCGTGGTGATTTCCTTCGCGATCGCCGGAACGGGCTGTCTCTTCGCCGGCCTCTGCTACGCCGAATACGCCGCGATGATCCCCGTCGCCGGCAGCGCCTACACCTATACCTATGCCACGATGGGCCGGTTAATGGCCTGGATCATCGGCTGGAATTTGGTGCTCGAATATCTGGCCGCAGGCTCGACCGTGGCCGTAGGCTGGTCGGGCTACTTCAGCGACTTCATGGCCAAGCAACTCGGCATGCCGATTCCCGCCGCGTTCGACGGCGCGCCGTTCAAGCTTGAGGGCTTTCACAATCTTGTCGCCACCGGCGCGTACTTCAATTTGCCGGCCGTCGCCCTCGTCGCCCTCGTGACTTTCGTGCTGATCGTCGGCGTGAATATGAGCGCGAACTTCAACAACCTGATGGTCGCGATCAAACTCGCGATCGTGCTGGTTGTGATTTTCGTCTGCTTCTCAATGGTCGTTCCCGCGAACCACGTTCCATTCATTCCCGAGAACACCGGCACGTTTGGCAATTTCGGTTGGACCGGCGTGTTCCGCGCAACGGGCGTGATCTTCTTCGCCTATATCGGCTTCGACGCCGTCAGCGTCGCGGCACAGGAAGCGAAAAACCCGCAACGCGACGTGCCGCTCGGCATCCTTGGATCGCTGGTGATCTGCACGGTGCTCTACATGCTTATGTCGTGGGTTCTGACCGGCATCGCGCCGTATCAGACGCTCAACGTGGCGCACCCGGTTTCGCAGGCTGTCGAAGCGATGCCCGCCACGGCGTGGCTCGCGCCGTTCGTCAATGTCGGCGCGGTCGTTGGCCTCGCCTCGGTCGTGCTCGTGCTGCTGCTCGGCCAGTCACGTATCTTCTATGCAATGTCGAAGGACGGAATGATCCCGCAGCTATTCAGCGAGATCCATCCCAAGTTCAAGACGCCGTGGCGCGGCTCGCTGATCACTGGCTTCTTTTGCGCCCTCGGTGCAGGCGTTCTTCCGCTCGACATCCTTGGCGAGTTGGTCTCGATCGGCACCCTACTCGCCTTCGTGATCGTCTGCATCGGCGTCATGGTCCTGCGCGTTCAGCGCCCGAAGGTGAAGCGCCCTTTCCGTGCACCGGTCGTCTGGCTCACGGCACCGCTGGGCATCTTCATGTGCGGCTTCATGATGGTGTTCCTGCCGCTCGACACCTGGCTGCGGCTTGGCATCTGGACGATGATCGGTCTGCTGATCTACGCGCTCTACAGCGCGCGGCACGCCAAACCGCCGCGGTTCAAGCTCGAGGACGCGGCCTGATATGACCACCGCGATCTCGGAGCAGCCCGATCCCGTCGCGGGCGAAGCGCACGAGCTTCAACGCACGCTCGGTCCCGTTCATCTGACCATGATCGGTATCGGCGCAATCATCGGCGCCGGTATCTTCGTGTACACAGGCCAGGTCGCGGCGGCCTATGCGGGACCAGCGGTGCTGGTCTCGTTTGTGGTCGCCGCACTTGGCTGCCTGTTTGCGGGCCTTTGCTACGCCGAGTTCGCGTCTATGATCCCGGTGTCAGGCAGCGCCTATACCTACGCCTACGCAACGATGGGCCGCTTCATGGCCTGGTTCATCGGCTGGAACCTGGTGCTGGAATATCTCGTCTCGTCGTCGGCCGTCGCTGTAGGCTGGTCGGGATATTTCACTGAGTTGATGAACATCCTTCACATCAACTTCCCTGCCTCGCTCGCCAATGCACCGCTTTGCGTTGTCGGCGATCCGCCGCCCTGCCCGCATATTGGACCAATCACTGGTCATGGGTTGGACGCGTTTCTGCAGCAGTTCGGGCATACCGGGGCGATCATGAATCTGCCCGCTGCAGCGCTCGTCCTTCTGCTGACCGGCATCCTTGTCGTCGGTGTAAGCGAATCCGCCAATACCAACGCGATCATGGTGGGTATCAAGCTGGTTGTAGTTCTGCTGGTGATCTTCTTCGGCGCCAGCTTCATCAACTGGAACAACTTCACGCCGTTCATCCCGGCCAATACGGGTCAATTCGGGCGCTTCGGGTGGAGCGGCATCGCGCAGGGCTCGGCGATCATCTTCTTCGCCTATATCGGATTCGATTCCGTTTCTGTCGCCGCGCAAGAAACGAAGCGTCCGCAACGAGACTTGCCAATCGGCATTCTCGCGTCGTTGTTCATCTGTACCGTGCTCTACATCATGATCTCGGTCGTGCTGCTCGGCATGGCGTACTATCCAACCATGCTCGACATTCCCAATCCGGTATCGTTCGCGGTTGGCAAAATCCCAAGCCTGCATTGGCTTGTGCCGGTCATTGATGTTGGTGCATCCGTCGGCCTGGCTTCAACAATCTTCGTCGGCCTCTATGGACAGTCGCGCATCTTCTATTCGATGTCGCGCGACGGGTTCCTGCCCAGAATGTTCGCCGCCGTGCACACCCGGTTCAAGACGCCGCATCGCGGCACGATCATCACCGGCGTGTTTGCAGCGGTCATCGCAGCCATCTTCCCGACCAACCTTCTGGGGCAGTTGGTTTCGATCGGAACCCTCCTCGCCTTCGTCGTGGTCTGCGTCGGCATCATGATCCTGCGGGTTCAGGCGCCAAATGCGAAACGGCCATTCCGCACGCCGGCAGTATGGCTCGTTGCGCCACTGGGTATCCTGTTCTGCGGCGGCATGATGTGGAGCCTGCCGACGGACACGTGGATCCGGCTTGTGGTTTGGACCGCTGTCGGCGTAGCCATCTACCTGATCTACGGCATCTGGCATGCGGCACCGTCGAAGTGGAAGGTCACGAACGAAAGCTGATAGCTTTCGGTTATGAGCTACCGCTCCCTTCGCGATTTCATCGCCAGACTTGAGACGCAAGGCGAGCTCGTGCGCGTGCACGAGCCTGTTTCGACCGTGCTGGAGATGACCGAAATCCAGACACGTCTTCTCGCCAAGGAAGGCCCGGCGGTCATTTTCGAGAAGCCGATCAAAGCCGACAACACGCCATCCGACGTTCCCGTGCTCGTCAATCTGTTCGGCACAGTGAAGCGCGTCGCTATGGGCGTCACAATGGGCGGTGTCGAGCGCACGACAGCATCGTCATTGCGCGAGGTCGGCGAACTACTGGCGCAGCTTCGTCAACCCGAACCGCCACGCAGTTTCGGAGAGGCGTTCGATCTGTTGCCTCTTGCCAAGACTGTCATGGCGATGAAGCCAAAGACGGTTTCTCGCGCGGCCTGTCAGGAGATCGTTCTCAAAGGCAGCGAAATCGACTTGAACGCACTTCCGATCCAGACCTGTTGGCCGGGCGAGCCGGCACCGTTGATCACCTGGCCGCTGGTCGTGACCAAAGGCCCATCGGACAAGCGAGAGGACAATTTCAATCTCGGCATCTATCGCATGCAGGTGCTGAACAAGAACCAGACGATCATGCG
>Ga0207639_10002846_pt1 | contig 11617 bp, 9 predicted proteins | sample KBSCornC32_FD_184299 | JGI IMG/M metagenome (GOLD analysis project Ga0207639, IMG submission 184299) | Corn rhizosphere microbial communities from Kellogg Biological Station, Michigan, USA - KBS Corn C3-2 (SPAdes) (version 2) | ecosystem: Host-associated > Plants > Roots > Rhizosphere > Soil ...
TGGTGCCCCCGTCGGCGACCTCGAAGTGACCACGCTTGCGCGCCGTGGCCCCGGTGAAGGCGCCCCGCTCGTGACCGAACAGCTCGGACTCGATGAGCTCGGGAGGGATCGCCGCGCAGTTGACCTTCACGAACGCCTGCCGCGCGAGCGGGCTCTCGCGGTGGATGGCGCGGGCGATCAGCTCCTTGCCGGTGCCGGACTCACCCGTGATGAGGACGCGGGCGCGCGTCGCCGCCACCTTCACGATCTGCGCATAGAGCGCCTGCATGGGCGCGCTGCGCCCCACCATCTCGAGGCGCTCGTCGGCCTGGGCCCGCAGCCCCGCCACCTCGCGCGCCATTGCCCGCCGCTCGAGCGCGTTGCGCACGGTGACCAGCATGCGCTCGCGATCGAGCGGCTTCTCGAGCAGATCGTAGGCCCCGAGCTTCACGGCGCGCACGGCGTCGGCCAGCGTGGCGTGCCCCGAGATCATGATCACCGTCGGCAAGGTCGGTTCGACGCCGGGGCTGGCGGGCGCGGCGCCGAGCGCCCCCGCGGCGCGCGGCGCGCCGGCAGCGCCGGGACCTCCGCCCGACGCTCCGCCGCTGCCGGAGCTCGCGGCGGCCGGAATGGCGGAGAGGCGCTCGAGCGTCTCCAGCCCGGAGATCCCGCCGAGCTGCACGTCGAGCAGCATCAGGTCGGCGCCCACGTCGGGCAAGCGCGCGATGGCCTCCTCCCCGCTCGACGCCTCCTCGACCGCGAACCCCTCGCCTTCCAGGACCATGCGCACGGTGCGGCGAATGTTCTTCTCATCGTCGACGACGAAGACCGTGGAAGGCATGCGCCGGCCACTATAGCGCGAAGGGCTCGCCGCCGGACAACGTCAGGGCGTCAGCCGACCGCCGCCGGCGCGTCCGGTCCGTCGAGCGGCAAGACGCCCACCTCGCTGCCGACGTCGAGCTGCAGCTCGCGTCGAGCTTCGTCGGAGAGCGCGATGGCGCCACCTTCGACGCCAGCCCCCACCACGGCGAGGGCGCGAAACCCGCCTGGCCCGGCCGTGGTGGCCGGCGAAACCAGGTGTCGCGTCGTGCGGGCGAGCGGCGAGCCCGGGCCCGGCCCACGGACGGCGCGCGCGGCGCCGTCGTCCTCGGCCACGCGGGCCCTCACCGTCCGGCGCACCAGCGCCACGTCGTCGATGCGCGCATGGAAGTGCGGACCACCGTCGAAAGGATCGATCCGATGCGCGTAGTCGAAGCCGATCCGGCGCAGCATCTTCTCGACTCCTCTGGTCTTCGGCCCCACCTGACCGATCACCGCCTGGACGTTCGGCGGCAAGAGCGACGCATAGATCGGCACCTCGGGAAAAAGCGTGCGGATGAACTCCTTGTTGCTCCGGGAGAGTCGATCGGCCTCCTGGTACGACAGGCCCGTGAACTTGCGGCCGAGCGCCTCCCACAGGACGCTGGTCCCGTCGGCCTCGAGGGGCGGCATCAGCTCGGACAGCACCTCCTCGCAAAAGATCGCGCGGTGGAGCGCGATGTAGAGGAAGCGCACGTGAGAGAGCAGCTTGCCGAGCTGCTCCGGATGGCCCCGCGACTCGGGACGGACCACCAGCCCGCCGATCTCGGTCTTGCCCGTGTAGTTGTAGCCAATCCGCAGGACGAGGTGCTTGAAGTGACGATCCAGCGTCTCGCTGTACCGCTCGTCCTCGAGCACGTCGAAGAAGACGTGCGGCGCCCGCATCGAGCCGTGCCGCGCGAAGATCATGGACGTCCCGTGGATCTGCCCGGAGGCGGTGTCCACCAGGACGAAGACGAACCGTCGCTCGGCCACCTCGCGGCGCCCCGCGAACGACTCCTCCGAGCCTGCGATGATGGCGCGCAGCTCGTCCCGGTCGGCGGGTAGGTTGATCGAGTCGAGGTAGCCGGCCAGGTCCGCCATCGCGTCCAGGTCCCCCGAGGAAGCTTGACGGATGAGCAACATCGGTCGTCGTCCCTGCCCTTGCCCTAACGCCGCGCGAAGCGGTCGGACACCAGGGCCAGAGGGGAGAACGAAGGGAGACCGCGCGCCATGCGCTCGGCGACGGTCTGGATGCCGGTCGGGGGCACGCCGCGCGGCGGGAGAAACACGGAGTAGTCGCGCATCACGATGGGCGGCCGACCCTCGGCCTCGGCCCGCCGGTTCTCGCGAGCGATCCAGTCGAGCAGAGGCCCGAGCGCGAACACCGACGCTGGGTGCGTGTCGTGCAGCAAGAGGATCCCGCGGCCGCGCAGGTGAGCCAGCCGCTCCTCGAAGTAGGCCAGGATGTCCTCGCTGGTCGGGTTGCGCCAGTCCTGCGGATCCAGGTTCCAGCCGACCGACACCAGCTCGCGGGCCTCGAGCGCGGCCTCGAGCCCGCGGCAGCGCGCGCCGTACGGCGCGCGAAAGAGGATGGGCCGCACCCCGGTCGCGCCCGCGATGACCTCGGCCGGCGCGTCGATCTCGGTGGCCAGATCGGCGGGCGACGTCTGCTGGCACAAGTTCGCGTGCGTCATGGTGTGGTTGCCGACCAGGTGCCCGCGCGCCGCGATCTTCCGCAGGAGCTCGCGCCGCGCCAGGTCCTCGGGCCGATCGCCCACCACCCGATGGCCCGTCACGAAGAAGATGGCCTTCAACCCGCGCCGGTCGAGCTCGTCCAGGACCAGCGGCGTGAACTTGAGATCGGGACCGTCGTCGAACGAGAGCACCAGCTCGCGCGGGTAGTCGCTGGGGCGAAAGCCGGTGAACGCGCCAAACCCGAACGGCTGTCCACGCCCACCGACCGCGCGCTCGGCCGCGCGCGCCGGCCCCGGGCCCGCGCCTTCACCGTCCAGCGCGGCGGCGGGCGCCTCGGCCTCCTCGTCGGCGATGGTCGAAGCCGCAACGGAGGCAGACGGCTCCAGCAGGTGCTTGGCGTCGAGGCCCACCCGGATCGAGGGCAGCAGGACGACGAGCGCCCCGGCGACCGCCGCCGTCAATCGCCAGATTCCCACTGAAATAGTGTACCCCGCCGGAGGCGCCTCCTCCCTCACCGACCGTCGGGCAACATGGGCGCCTTCTGGCGCTCTGATGTGGGATCCGCCTACATGGTAGCCGAGGCCGTCACCCCGCCCCGCGTTGGATGCTGGATCGAGATGCAAGCGAACAGGCAAGTTCGAGGGGCGACCGGGACATCAGAGCGAGCGGGTCCAAGCCCCCGAGAAGCGCACCCACGCGACCTCCAACGGCAGCGCGAAGGCGCGTCAGTTGGCGGGCGGCAGCGGCCTCATATAAAGCCCGTCCGCCGGATCGCCGACGTTGACGGTGTAGAGCAGCGCCCGCAGATAGGGATAGAGCGATAACGAGCTGTTCATCCGGGTCTGCACCAGCGTCGACTGTCCGGTCGCGACCTGCCCCTCCGGGGTCAGGCCGACGATGCGCAGGGTACCCCCGGTGCCGTCGTAGCTGTCCGAAACCAGGATTCCTTCGTCTCCCAGCGGCCCCAGCGAGACCAGGTCGGACTCGACCGTCTGGGTGGCGCAATCGGCGGTGCGGGTGAACTTTCCCGCGGCGATCAAACGATCGTCGGTCGTGTCCAGGTTGGTGACGCGCCCCCACAACAGGGCGGCGCCGCCCGGGAGAAAACGCGGCCCCATGGATGACCCGAACGGAACCTCGTCGCGCCGGTCGAGAGAGCACGGCGTCCTGCCGTCGAGGTGCGTGAGATAAAGATCGATCAGCCCGAACACGAAATCGTACTGCTTCGCATACGCCAGGTACCCCGCCGAGCTGTTCGCGACCACGCCGAGCACGCCCGAATCGAGGGTCGTCAGGTCGGCGCTCACGCCGAGATCGGCCACGCCATAGAGCTGGCCGTCCATTCCCAGCACCGACAGCCCGCGGCTGCCCACGAACGTGAACGCCGCCGTGTCCTCGAGGATCGTGACGGGCGCGGCGCCGGTCGGGAAGGTCGCCGTCTGCAGGATCCCCGAAGGGGCGCTGCTGTCGTAGTTGAAGCGGCTCAACCAGGTCCAGCGCGAGCCGTCCGGAGAGACCGACCAGCGGGAGACATCCGACGCGACCACCTGGCGGCTGTCGTCCGCCCCGACGAGCTGGGTCTTCAGCACTTCGGGCCCGCCTCGCGTCTCGCGCGTGGACCAGGCGATCCGATCTCCGGCCGCCCCCACGAACCGGTACTGAAAGCGCTGCGCGCTGTCGTTGCTGTCACTCGAGACGACGGTGTCCAGCACCGGCAGCAGCGCGCTGCCGGCCCCCACGTGGCCGACCAGCAGGTTGCTGTACTGGGCGGTCACCGCACCGCCCGTGCCGGGCAGGCCGGCGCCCGGCACGATCGGGGTGGGGATGTCCTGGAGGCAAGCCACCAGATCGCCCTTCACCGCGGCCGTGCAATCGTGGGCGTTGCCGGTCTCGGACGTGACGACCACCAGCCGGCGGCCGTTCACCATTCCGGGCCGCCAACCGTACGGGGTGGCGGTCTGATCGAAGTAGACGAGCGTCCGTCCCGCGAACCCTGTCTTGTGCGTGTCGTCCTCGGCGAAGCCGCTCGTCAGCATCAGGCAATTCGGATCACCGGCCGGGTTCCCGCAGGAGACCGGGACACCGGCCATCGCCTGCGTGACGTTGACCACGAAGAGCGCGTCGCCCCCCTGATTGAAGGTCGAAGGCCGCAAGATCGCGCACCACATGTCCTCGGTGGAGCCCGCTTCGTTCGTGCAAGCGGGCCCCTTCGAGATGAGGCTCGCCCTCCCCTGAACGATGCGAAGGCCACCGGGCCCCGTCATGGGCGGCGCCGGGCCGTCAGCGTCCGCGCCGGCGTCCGCGCCACCTTGGCCCGTGTCTCCCGCCGGTCCCTTACCGTCATCGGCCGCGTCGGCACCGCCGTCGATCTCGAGGGGCGGGCGGTACGTCTGCCCTTTCCCGCCTTCGCCGCAGCCGACCGCCCCGAGGATTGCGACCGCTCCCAGCGTGGTCGTGAAGTGCCAGCGAGCCGCGCGGCGAGTCTGCATGCGTCCTCCCGGATGCCGGATGATCAAGGCGAATGACGAGAGCGGATGATCGAGACGGTGGCTCAGAATGGGATGTCGTCGTCGGAGATCGGCGGCCCACCCCCCATGTCTCCGTCGTCCGCCGGCCCTCCTTCGGACCGTCCGGCACCGCCGCCGCCACCCCCGCCGCGACGGAAGCCTCCGGATTCACCACCGCCACCACCGCCACCACCACCGCCGCCCGCGCCACCCCCGCTACCCAGGAAGACGACCCGGTCGGCCACGACGTCGGTCGCGTAGTGCTTCTGGCCGTCCTTGTCATACGAGCGCGTCTGGAGCCGCCCCTCGATGTAGACGGAGCGCCCCTTGGCCAGGTACTTCGAACAGTTCTCGGCCTGGTCGCCCCACACGGTCACCCGGTGCCACTCGGTCTTCTCCTGGCGTTGGCCGCCCTTGTCCTTGAAGACCTCGGTGGTGGCGATGCGCAGGTTGCACAGCGCCCGGCTCGACGGCGTGTATTTCAGCTCGGGATCGGCCCCGAGGTTCCCGACCAAGATGACCTTGTTGACGCTTCCCATGTCTCTCTCCTTGCGCCTTCTACCATTTTTTGTGACGCCCGGGTCCGGACGCCCGTCTATCATCGGCGCGCCGCCCCGCCGGTTTCGCGTTTTGGTCGGTTGGCCTCGCGGCTGGTCCTGCTGGTAAAGATGGTGCGCATGACCGACGGCCCCCGTCGCGCCGAGACAGGCCCGCGCACGACCGCCGCGGCCGGCCCCAGCGTCGCCCTGTGCTCCTTCCGCCTCCGCCTCCGTCGCCAGCGCGGCGCGGCGACGATGGTCGCGCTCTGGCTGGCGCTGGGCCCCCTGTCGCTGTTGGGGGCGCCCCGCCTCGCCAGCGCCAAGCCCGCCGAGCCCGCCGCGGTCTTGGCCCAGGCGGTGCAGGCCTTTCACGAAGGCGACTACGCCCAGGCCGAGACCCTGCTCGGGCGCATGCTCGGCAAGGCTCGCGCCGGCAAAGGTCCGAGCGCGGCCGGCACCGCCGCCGACGATGAGTGGGCCCTGTACCTGCGCGCCGAGAGCGCGTTCTACAGGGGCGCTCCGGGGCGCGCCCGCGAAGACTTCGAGCGCCTCGCCAGGGCCAAGGGCGGCCGCTTCAACGCCGTCGCCGCCCTGCGCGCCGCAGACTGCACCTGGGCCGGCGGCGCTCACGCGGACGCCGCCGCGCAGTACCGCCGCCTGCTGGCGCGCGTGCCCAAGACGCGAGAGACCATCCCCATCGATCCCATCGTCGCTCGCTTCCGCGTCGCGCTCGACGCGGAGGAGCGGCACGCGCCCGACGCGCAGAAGCTGTTCCTGGCGATCTTCCGGGACGCGCCCGCCCACCCGCTGGCCGCCGAGGCCCGCCGTCACCTTCCCGAGGGCGGTCGCACGACGACAGACGCGCCGGAGAGCGCGGGCGCAGGCGGCGCGGGCGGTGCCGCCACCGTGAGCGTGCAGGACCGCCTGCGCCGCGCCGAGACCCTGACGCACGATCGCCACTGGGACCTCGCGCTCGAGGAGCTGGGAAAGCTGCCGGGCGACCTGCCCCGCCCGCTCGCCGTCGAGCGCGACTACCAGATCGGCATGACCAAGTTCAACATGCGCCGCGACTACGCGAAGGCGGCGGCGCTGTTGCTCGCGGTGGCGCCCGAGCTGACCGGCGACAAGGCCGCCTCCGCGCTGTTCCACGGCACGCGGGCGCTGTCGCGCATCGACAAGGACGACGACGCGATCGCCGGGTACAAGAACGTGGTCGCGCGCTTCCCCTCGTCGCGCTACGCCGCCGAGGCGCAGTTCCTGTCCGGCTGGCTCGACTACAACCGCGGCCGCTTCAAGGAGAGCCTGCCGGGGTTGAAGGCCACCCTCGACCGGTACGGCAAAAGCCCCTTTGCCGACGACGCCGCGTGGTGCGTGGCCTTCGCGCACTTCCTGATCGGCAACTTCGACGACGCGCGCGCGGCGCTTGACGTCTACGCCCGCCAGCCCCCGACCGGCATGAGCGCCGACGAGCGCGGAGCGCGCGTGGCCTACTGGCGCGCCCGCATCGCAACCAAGGCCGGGCGCTCCGACGAGGCCAAGGCCGGGTACCGCGACGTGAACCGCCGCTGGCCCTTCCTGTTCTACGGCGCGGCGGCGCGGGCGCGGCTGGTCGAGGCCGGCGAGCCGACGGAGATCGACCTGCCGCGCGCCCACGACACGCCCCCCGACGCCGGCAAGCGCGCCGCCGCCGATCCGACGCTGGCGCACGCCGACGAGCTGGTGGCGGCGGGTCTCGACGTCGAGGCGGGCTGGGAGATCCAGCGCGAGGAGAAGGCCATCCTCAAGCGCCTCGGCGAAGGCGGCGGCATGCGCGTCCTGCTCGATCGGTACGCGCGGACCAAGGCCTTTCGCCGGGCCTACGAGCTGGCCGAGAGCCGAAACGGCGGCGCCCTGGCCATCACGCCCGAGAGCGGGGCGCGCCTCTGGTGGGAGGCGGCGTACCCGCGCGCGTTCCGCGACCTCGTCGAGAAGTTCGGGCCGCCGGCCGGCAACCCCGAGCTGTTCCTGTTCGCGATCATGCGCAAGGAGTCCGGGTACTCGCCCTGGGACACGAGCTACGCCGACGCCCGCGGGTTGCTGCAGATGATCCCACCCACCAGCGCTCGGGTCGCGGCCGGCATGGGCGTCGAGTTCGGCCCTGACGAGCTGTACGATCCCGAGGTGAACATACGCCTCGGGGCCGCGTACATCGGGGGGCTCGCGCGGAAGTTCAAGGGCCAGATCCCCCTGGTCGCCGGCGCCTACAACGCCGGCCCCAAGGCCATGTCCAAATGGTGCGAGCAGCACGGGCGCTTCCCCATGGACGAGTTCGTCGAGCTGATCGCCTTCACGCAGACGCGCGAGTACGCCAAGCGCGTCGTCGCCATCTACAGCCGGTATCGTTACCTGTACGGCCCCAAGCCCTACGCGCTGCCGCTGGTCGTCGACGCGGCCGTCGCTCCCGGTGGCCCTGACTACTGAGGGCGGCGTCGTCCTCGCCCCGATCGGCGTGTAGACTGGACGGATGGCAAAGTTCTCGGGAGTCGCGCGGCGCAACGATCTGGAAGGCGGCCACTGGCAGCTCGTCGCCGACGACGGGACGGCCTACGTGCTCGAGGGTGAGGCCGTCGAGGCGGCCGGGGCGCTGACGGACGGTCAGCGCGTGGTCGTCGAGGGCGCCGTCGACAAGGGCGCGATGTCCTTCGCGATGACGGGCCCGACTCTGAAGGTCAAGTCCATCAAGCCCGCTTGAGATCGGCGGCGCGCTGATCGCGCGGTCGGGAAGTCAGCGCGACAGGGGGACGGATGAATCTCGAAAGACGGGTCATGATGCTCGCAACGCTTGGATCGGCTGTCCTGTCCTCGACGTGCGTCACGACGAAGACGTGCACCGAGATCGGGTGCATCGACCAGTTCAGCGCCACCATCGAGGCGACAGGCGCGTCGCTGCCGCCCGGGATGCATCGGCTGGAGGTCGTCGCCGACGGAACCACGCTCTCCTGCACCTTCTCCGTTCCCGTCGAGCCCCTGCCCGGCGGAGGGTTGCCGGCGCCCGCCTGCTCCCCCGGGCTCACGCTCTTCGTGGGACCGGCGGTGACGTGCACGACCTTCGACAATGGCACCGCCAAGGGGCAGCGGTGCGACCCGATCCCCGATCGCGTCCGCGAGGATTTGACGGTTGCCGGTACACCCGCGCATGTCACCGTCACGCAGTGGGCCGGGGACACGATGGTCTTTCAGCAAACAGCGACCCCGGCCTACCAGATCAATTACCCCAACGGCCCCGAGTGCAATCCGGGCTGCCGGCAGGCCACCGCCACCTGGACCATCCCGTGAGCTCCGGCGCCTTGAAGAGCATTCGCGCTCGTGGCGGTTCCGGCAGCGGATCGCGCACCGGGCCGGCCGGCGGCGGGGGATCCACGTGCGGCAGGGGCCGCTCCTCGGGCGGATAAATGGGAGGAGCGGGCGGCGGTTCACGCTCGGGCGGAGGCGGCGCGTCGGGCCCCTCACCAGGAGGCGGAGGAGGAGAAGGGGGCTCCGGCTCACGCACGGGCGGAGGCGGCGGAGGGTCGGGAAAGGGTTCGGGCACGTCCGGAACACTGACCGTCATGCCGGCAACCTAAGGTCCAGGTCTTCGCGCGCCAGCGCCTACCGCGTCCATGAGGTGCCGGCGTCCCGCGCGGTGGACATGGCGAGCCGTCCGGGCTCTCGATCGGTTCGAGATCGTGACACCAACCTGGATTCTCGCGGGAGATCGGCATGGCGTGAGTCCTGCACTTCATGCACCCCCGAGGGGCCACCTGCCCCGAGGCAAATTGTTCATCGCCAAGGAGGTTCCGATGATTCGTTCGCTCACGCGCTTCGCCATGCTGTTCGCCACCGTCACCCTGTCCACGGCCGTCGCCCATGCCGAGGCCCCCAGCCCGGCCGAGAAGGCCGGCAACGCGATGGAGAAGAAGGGGAACGCCGAGGAGAAGGCCGCCAATGCCGAGAAGGCGCGGGGCGCCCGGATGGAAAAGGAAGGGGAGGCCCAGGAGGAGGCCGGCAAGAAGAACAAGAACGCCGAGCAGGAGGCCGCCGGCAAGGCGCGCAAGAAGAAGGGTCACGCGATCGAGAAGGCCGGCGAGGCGCGTGGCGACGCCGCCGAGCAGATGGAGAAGGCGGGAAACAAGGCGGAAGAAGCGGGCGCCGATGCCCGCAAGGATGCCGCCAAGGCCAAGGCCGACGCCAGGAAGTGAGCCCGAGGGGCGTTCTTCGCGAGGGTGGTGGGGACCGGGACCGGCACGCGATCGCGTGCCGGCCCGTTCCAGTCCGAGCACCCCGACGCGACGTCGGGCTGACGACCAATGTCCGATTCGACGAGGTTCAATGCCGAAGCGATTGCGTCCAGCACCCCGTCAGAAAGCACCTGACCGCGCCCTCCACTTGCTCTGTGGGACTTGGAGGACCGAGGGCCAACTCGTCGGTGTTCCACCCGGGCCCAAGACCGCCCTGGTGGCTGTCGATCGCTACGAATGGTTGCCGGGCCTCGAGCTACTCGCACACCATGTGGCTGGACACCTCGGCGGGACGTCCGTCGCGTCGTTTGAAGTCTGGGCGTACGATCGTCGCAAGCACGTCTACAAGAGCACCTCTTTTGGCGAAGATGGCGTCCCTTCGCCCTTCGACGGTCGCCTTCGAGGCCGCGAGTGGCTGATTCGCGGTAAGACGGAGCGCTTTCACGGCAGCTTCGCCCCGGACGGGCTCACGCTGACTGGGACATGGGACCGGCGGGCGGGCGGTAGATGGAGAGCCTGGTTGACGATCACCCTTCACAAGATGGGCGAATGATCATCGAACGCCACGGCGCCACCGGCGGCAACACCGCCCACACCCCCTGCGTCGCGCTGTCGTTGGTCCTGCGAGCTCGGCACCAGCGAGCGTTGCTGCACTTGGAAGCGCGGTCGTCGGTTTCCCGAATTTTGGGTGGCAGATTGCGCGATGTCCAAAGGGACAGCCTCCGCCGAGAATGTTTTCGAACTGTCGGCCTCGACGACGTTGCCGTCGGGGTGAGTCCGCCAAGCTAAGGCCGCGGGATGACCTCGAGGCGCACGGGGACTATCCCCGCGCGCATCATCTTCAGACGGCGGGCGGCGACCTCGGAGAGGTCGATGATCTTGCGGCGGCCGGCGCAGCGGTCGTTGATGCGGACGGTGATGGGGGGCAGGGGCTCGTCGAGGCGGGTGACGCGGACCCACGTGTTCATGGGGAGGGCGTGGTGGGCGGCGGTCATCTTTTCGGGGTCGTAGGGCTCGCCGGTGGCGGTCGGGCGGCCGGTCAGGCGGCGGGCGTAGTAGGTGGCCTTGCCTTCCTCGAAGGTGCCGGGGCGGCCGGCGCGGATCTCGGCGGAGGGGCCGCCGCAGGCCGCGAGGCTGGCGGCCAGAAGGACGCCGGCCAGGGCGAGGGGCGGCGCACCAGGGCACCGGCGCGTTCGCGCGCGCCGCCCCGAGGGCTCGTGCCCGTCAGCCCCCGCGAGAGCCGCCGTGGTCGTCTCCCTCGGGCGTGGCGCCCGAGCGCGTGGGTCGGTGCGGGGGCCCGTCGCCGAGCAGCTCCTCGGCGGCGCCTTCCCGCGCGTCGCCGTCTCCGGACGCGACGCCCCCCTCCTCACCGGCCCCCGCCCCACCCCCGCGGCTGGCGATCACCCCGATGCCGTACTTCTCGAGCTTGTAGTAAAGCGCGCTCGTCTTCACGCCCAGGATGCGCGCGCACTCGGTCTTCACGCCGCCCGCCTTGTCGTAGGCGCGCTCGATGAGCTGCCGCTCGAGGTCCTCGAGGATCTCGGGCAGCGACATGTCGCCCTGCGGGACGGCCAGCGCGCTGTCGGCCGACGCGACCTTCAGAAACGCGGGCAGCGCACGCGCGTCGATGCGGTCGCCATCCGCGAACACGAGGCTCTGCTCGATGGCGTTCTCAAGCTCGCGCACGTTGCCGGGCCAGGAGTAAGCCGACAGCCGCGCCAGCGCCGCGTCGTCGATGCCGCGCACGGCCGGATTCGTGCGCGGGCCCAGCTTCGCGATGAAGTGCGCCACCAACCGCGGG
>Ga0207639_10002848_pt1 | contig 11616 bp, 13 predicted proteins | sample KBSCornC32_FD_184299 | JGI IMG/M metagenome (GOLD analysis project Ga0207639, IMG submission 184299) | Corn rhizosphere microbial communities from Kellogg Biological Station, Michigan, USA - KBS Corn C3-2 (SPAdes) (version 2) | ecosystem: Host-associated > Plants > Roots > Rhizosphere > Soil ...
TTCACGGCCGAGACCGCGGCGAAGAAGGCGCGCCTGGCCGAGGACGCCTGGAACTCGCGCGATCCCGAGCGCGTCGCGCTCGCCTACACCGCCGACACCCGCTGGCGCAACCGCGCAGAGTTCATGGAAGGCCGCGCCGCCATCGCCGAGTTCCTTCGCCGAAAATGGGCGCGCGAGCTGGACTATCGCCTGATCAAAGAGGTCTGGGCCTTCCACGGCGACCGCATCGCGGTCCGCTTCCAGTACGAGTGGCACGACGACTCCGGACACTGGTACCGCTCCCATGGCAACGAGCAGTGGGAGTTCGACGAGAGCGGGCTGATGCGGCGGCGCGAGGCCAGCATCAACGACGTCGTCATCAGGCCCGAGGATCGCAAGTTCCTCTGGCCCGCGCCGGGCCCGCGCCCGGCCGATCACCCGGGCTTGACCGAGCTCGGTCTCTGAGCGCGCGTCCGCGGCCGCTTCACGCGGCCACGCGGTAAGCTCCGACCGCATGGAGACGCTGGTGATGCTCGGAGTCCGGACGCTGGGGCGCGCGGTGGCCCTCCACTTTGCCGCGCGCGGGTGGCGCGTGGTCTGCGCCGCGCGCACGCGCGCCGACGTCGAGGCGCTGGCCGCCGACGTCGACGCCGCGGGGGGGCGCGGCACCGCCGTCGTGTGCGACCTGAACGACCGCGCCTCGCTCGACGCGCTGGTGCGTGGCTGCGACCACATCGATCTGTGCATCGCCGCGCAGACCGCGGGGGGGCGCTTCGGCGCCAAGCCGCTGCTCGAGATCGACGACGAGGAGCTGGATCGGGGCTACGCGGCCATGATGCGCGGGACCTGGAACCTCCTCAAGGCGGTCGGTCCGAAGCTGATCGACCAGAAGGCCGGCACCTTCCTGCAGATCGGGACCTCGTCGGGCGTGCGCACGAAAGACGGATTCGCCGCCCTGGGCGCGACTCATCACGGCCTGCGCGCCCTGGTGCAGGTCGCCGCCCGCGAGTGGCGGGGCCAGGGCGTCCACGTGGCGTACGTCCCCATCGACGGCGCCATCGCCAGCGAGCGCACGGCCGCCTGGATCGCGAGAACGGGCCCCGGCCGGGCCATCCCGCAGGCCGACATCGCCCGCGCCTGCGAGTACCTGCACGGCCAGAGCCGCGACGCCTGGACCCACGAGCTCGTGCTGCGCCCCTCGGCCTCGGACTGGACGGCGCCGACGTGACGCGCGCGCCGTTCGATGGGCCGACGCTCGCTTCCGGCTCGGCGCCGGCCGCCTCGGCGTCGGCGCGCGTGCGCGAGCTGGTGGACCACCTCGGCCTCTCGCCGCATCCCGAGCGCGGCTTCTTCGCCGAGACGTACCGCGCGCCGACGCCCGTGGGCGCCGCCACTCACCCGGGGCCGCGGGCCGCGAGCACCGCCATCTATTTCCTGATCGAGGCCTCGGCCCCCGCCACGTTCCTGCATCGCTTGAAATCCGACGAGGTGTTTCACCTGTACGAGGGCGGCCCCCTCGATATCCTGCGCCTCCACGCCGACGGCCGGGCCGACGTGGCGCGCCTGGGGCTCGACCTGAAGGCCGGTGAACGGCCGCAGATCGTGGTTCCGGCGGGCACCTGGTTCGGCACCGAGCTCGCGGCCGGGGCGACTCACTGCCTGGTCGGCTGCACCGTCGCGCCCGGGTTCGAGTTCGCGGACTTCGAGCTGGCGGCCGGCCCCGAGCTGGCCGCGCGCCATCCCGAGATGGCTGACCGGATCGCCCGCATGTCGCGCCCCGCCCCGTAGCGCCCCGAGTCGGCGGGACGAGCACGAGTGAAGGCGCCGACGGGAGAGGTCCGACGGACCGCCCGCGAGGTATTTTCCAGGGCGGTGGCGAGAAACCACGGTGGCTCGATGCTCGCGGCCAGGTCCCTCCTGGTCGCGGGCCTGACGGCGGGGTTCGGACTCCTCCTCGCCTGGCTGGCGCGCGCGTGCGGACCGCAGAGCGTCGGGTTCGCGTTCCTCCTCGTCTGGCTGATCATGTGCTGGGTCACGCTGGTGCTCCGGGCGTTCCCCGTGCGCTTTCCCGCCTCCTACTACGAGCTGAGGCCCGGCGAGCGCGACGGCAGGCGCTACGAGAGGCTGGGAGTCCTCGTCGCCAAGCGCCTGTTGCGACGAGGACCGTTGCACCTGCTCAATCGAAAGGTTCACTTTCCCGCGGTGCTCGACGGTCCCGGCCTCGCCACGCTCGACGGGTACATGCGCGAGGCCGAGACGAACCACGTGATCATGTTCCTGGTCGTGGTACCGGCGATCGTTCACGCCCTCGTCCAGGGCTGGTGGAGGGCGTCGGTGTGGACGCTCTTCTTCAACGTCGTCATCAACGCTTACCCGGTGATGTTGCAGCGGTACAACCGCGGCCGACTCGCCTCGTTCCGCCCGCGGGAGCCCGGGGGCGGCAGCGCCCCCGTCCTCGGGCAGGGGGCTCCGCCCGCTCCGCACGGACCGCCGCCTCACCCCGGCCGCAGGCTCGCGGCGCGCTCGAGCAGCAGCTTCTGCTCGCGGGCGTTGCGGGTCATGGACGCAGCTCGCTCCAGCTCGGCGCGCGCCTCGTCGGAGCGGCCGAGCTTGGCCAGCAGGTCGGCGCGCACGCTGGGGAGCAGGTGATACCCCTCGAGGGCGGGCTCGCCGGCGATCGCGTCGACGATGGCCAGCCCGGCCGCTGGGCCGGACGCCATGCCGACCGCCACCGCCCGGTTCAGCTCGACGATGGGCGAGGCCACGCGCGCCGCCAGCTCGGCGTAGAGCCCCGCGATGCGCGCCCAGTCCGTCTGCTCGGGCTTCACGGCGCGGGCGTGGCACGCCGCGATCGCCGCTTGCAAGACGTAGAGGCCCTTCGCGCCGCCCAGCGCCTCGGCACGCGCCAGAGCCTCCAGCCCGCGGGTGATGAGCAGCTGATCCCACAGCCCCCGATCCTGCTCGAGCAGCAGGATCGGCTGTCCTTCGGCGTCGACGCGCGCCGCTGCCCGCGACGCCTGGATCTCCATCAGCGCCAGCAGGCCCAGCGCCTCGGGCTCGTCGGGCACGAGCGCGGACAGGGTCCGGCCGAGGCGCAAGGCGTCCTCGCACAGCGCCGGCCGCATCCAGTCGTCGCCTTTGGTCGCCGCGTAGCCCTCGTTGAAGATCAGGTAGATGACCTCCAGCACCGACCCCAGGCGCGGGCCCAGCTCCTCGCCGCGCGGGACCTCGAACGGCACGGCCGCGTCGGCCAGCGTCCGTTTGGCCCGCACGATGCGCTGGGCGACGGTCGGCTCGGGGACCAGGAACGCGCGCGCGATCTCCTCGGTGGTCAGCCCCCCGAGCAGCCGCAGGGTCAGGGCCACCCGCGCCTCCGACGACAGGACGGGATGGCAGGCCGTGAACATCAGGCGCAGCAGGTCGTCACCGATGTCGTCGTCCAGCGCCGCCTCGACGGCGGCGGTGCTCCGCGCCTGCTCGGCGTCGATGGCTCGGCCGATCTCCTGGTGCTTGCGATCGACGCGCTTGCCGCGGCGCTGGTGATCGATGGCGCGGTTCTTCGCGGTGGCCATCAGCCACGCGCCCGGGTTGTCGGGGATCCCGGTGGACGGCCAGCGCTCGAGCGCCGTGACCAGGGCATCCTGCGCCAGCTCCTCTGCTACGCCGACGTCGCGCACGATGCGGGCCAGCCCCGCGATGAGGCGCGGGGATTCGATGCGGAACACCGCGGAGATCGCGGCCGAGATCGCGTCCGGCGCGGCCCGCGCGGGCGGAGGCGGTGGTGGTGGGTTGTCGTCCGCGGAGCTCATGACGGCCGCTCTTCATCGGGCGCGTGGGGCGCGTGGGGCGGGTGGGGCGCGCCCGGCGCGCTCGGTTCGCGCGCGTCGTGGCGCTGGCGGTTGGTGCGGGCCGGGCGCCGTCCCCAGCGCATCACGAACGTCCTCGCCCACACGGCCGGCTCGTCGATGGCCTCGAGGCGCGCGCGGAACGCCTCGAAGCGCGCCGGGTTCATGGCCGGTCCCACGAACGAGAAGGACCGCAAGATCCGCTCGAGCGTGCTGGCGTCGACGGGGGTCTCGTCCTGGAAGCGGCGCTCGTGCACCAAGTTGACCCGCGCCATCGACGACAGCTGGTCATGCGCCGCGCCGAGGTCGCGCGGTCGGCGCGGAACGGCGGCCTCGACGGCCGCCCACACCGCCCGCATGAACGGCGTGGGCGTGATCTCGGAGGTGATCACGGCCAGCGCGCCCCCGCGCGCGAGCACCCGGCCGATCTCGCCGCCGGCCAGCTCGACGTCCATGAAATGCAGCGCCTCGCAGACGACCACCAGGTCGAGGCTGGCCTTCGGCAGCGGCAGGGCCTCGGCGGCGCCGTGCAGCGCGCGCACGGACAGCCCGCGCGCCCGGGCGCCCTCGCTCAGGCGCTCGAGCATGGCCGCCGCCGGTTCGACGGCCGTCACGTCCAGCCCCCTCGCGGCCAGCGGCAGCGCCAGGTGTCCGGTCCCGGCGCCCAGGTCGCCGACGGTCGCGCCCGGTCGACCCGCCAGCTCCGCCAGGGCGTCGACCAGCCCCGCGGGGTACGCAGGACGCGCGTCGTAGACATCGGCCATGCGGTTGAAGACCCACCGCGCGGGCTCGTCGATACCGACCTTGCGGCGGCCCAGGCTCATGCGGCGAAGGTCATAGCAGCGGGAGGCGGCGCCGCGCCAGGCTCGGACCGCACGGAGAGCGGTGCGCTGTTGAACCACGGGGGCCGGCGCGGTATGGCTCCGGCCACCATGCTGAACGGAGTCAAGGAGCAGCTGCGCGCGTTCGCCCACCGCAAGCTGGAGGAAACCGACCGGCGCAAGCTGCACCCGGTGGCCGTCCACGCCCTGAATCTGGCCAGCATCGTGAACGAGCTGATGGGCCGCCCCATCCGCGCCGCCGACGAGGTTCCTGCCGGAGCCCCCGCCCCCTCGGACATCGCGAAGGACCGGCCAGTCAACGGGATCAACGGGGTCAATGGCGCCCAGGCCGCATCGGGTGTCGGGGCCGTCCCCGCCGTGCCGGTGCCGCGCGCCCAGGCCCCCGTGGTGCTGTACGTCGACGGCAAGGATCACCGCACCCGCGCCAAGGTCGAGGAGCTGCTGCGCAGCCGGGACATCGCCTTCAAGGTGCTCGACGTCAGCGACGACGAGGCCGAGCGGTCGTGGATCACGACGGCCGCCAAAACGAGCGAGTTCCCGATCGTCGTCGTGGCCGGCAGCCCGGTGGGCGGACTGGCCGAGCTCACCCAGCTGGACCTCCAGGGCGAGCTGATCGGGCGCGTCTTCACCGTCCAGTAGCAAAGGCGGGCCTCCCCCGCGGGGGCGCTGCGGCCTGATGGTCGTTTCGCGAGGCCGCTTCGGCCGTCGCTTGACGCGTCTTGGCCCGCGCTTACGTCGACAGCTCGTTTTACCGCCGTGGTGCGTGGGCACGCGGCGGCGTTCCCGCTGGGAGCTGATGGCCCCGGCGAAAGGAGGATCCCGATGATTGGTGCGAACGGCGCGACCAGTGCGAGCAGTGTCAGTGAATTGAGGAGGCCGGCCCTGGCGGCCGCGGACGGCGCCCTGCTGGACGCCTACTCCCAGACCGTGACCGCGGTGGCCGAGCACGTCAGCCCCGCCGTCGTGAAGATCGAGGTCGAGGGCCGGGCCCCGCCGGCCGGCGGGCCCAACCCGAACGGTCCGCGCGGACCGCGGCGCCGCGGGCCGGGCGGTGGTCTCCCCGGCGGTGAGGAGAGCGTCTCGGGCTCCGGCTCGGGGTTCGTGTTCACGCCCGACGGCTACATCCTGACCAACAGCCACGTCGTCTCGGGCGCTCATCGCATCTCGGTGAAGACGCTCGACGGCCGGCGGTTGCCCGCGCACCTGGTGGGCGAAGATCCCGACACCGACCTGGCGGTCATCCGAGTCTTCGCCACCGATCTGCCCGCGCTGGCCTTTGGCAAGTCCGCCGCGCTGCGAGTGGGGCAGATCGCCGTGGCGGTCGGCAATCCGTACGGCTTCGACTGCACGGTGACGGCGGGCGTGATCAGCGCGCTCGGGCGCTCGCTTCGTACCAGGACCGGCCGGCTCATCGACGACGTCCTGCAGACCGACGCCGCGTTGAACCCCGGCAACTCGGGCGGGCCGCTCTGCGATTCGAGCGGCGCGGTCATCGGCGTGAACACCGCCATGATCATGCCGGCGCAAGGGATCTGCTTCGCCATCGCCATCGATACGGCCAGCTTCGTGGTCAGCAAGCTGATCCGCGAGGGCCGCATCCGCCGCGCCTTCCTGGGGGTCTCCGGTCAGACGGTGCCCTTGCACCGCCGGGTCGCGCGCTACCACGACGTCGGACGCGACAGCGCGATCTTCGTCGTGGCGGTGGTCCCGGACAGCCCGGCCGGCCGGGCCGGCCTGGTGGACGGCGACCTCATCGTCGAGTTCGCGGGCTCGCCGACCTCGGGCGTGGACGACCTGCACCGCCTGCTGTCGGAGGACCAGGCCGACAAGGAGGCGCCGCTGGTCATCCTGCGCGGCTCCGAGCGCCGCGTCCTCACCGTCAAGCCGACCTTCCGCACGTAGTCCCGACCGCTGAGCCGCGGGCCCGGCCGCGGCTCAGCGCAGGTAGACGGCGTAGACGTAGATCCAGGCGCCCACGAACAGCAGCGCGTCCAGACGATCGAGCAGACCGCCGTGGCCGGGGATCAGGTGCCCCGAATCCTTCACGCCGGCCGACCGCTTCATGAGCGACTCGACCAGGTCGCCGATCGGTCCCAGGATCGAGCCGGGGATCGCCACCAGCAGGCAGTCGGCGGGCGTCAACGCCGGGAAGAAGGTGGCGCGGAACACGAACAGCAGCAGCACGGTGGCGACGAGCCCCCCGAGCGCACCCTCGACCGTCTTGCCCGGCGAGATCGACGGGTAGAGCTTGTGCCGCCCGAAGCCGCGCCCTGCGAAGTACGCTCCCGTGTCGTTGCCGAACGTGGCCGCGATGGCCGTGATGACCCACAGCGGCCCCTCCGGCAGGGTCCGGTGCAACAGCGCCAGCGGCGCCGTGAGCCCTCCGACGTAAACGACGCCCAGAATGGCCAGCCCCAGCCGTGCCCCCGCCCCTGCGATCTCCCCCGGCGCCAGCAACACCGAAGTCGCCGCCACGATCAGCGCCGCCAGGAACCAGACCAGCGCCAGCTCCGGCCGGAAGTACAGGCCAATCGTCAGTCCCACGCCCGCCGCCCCCAGCACCGCCCGGTGCCGCCGCGAAAGCGACGGCAGCATCATACCCGTGTACTCGATCATCCCGATGATCGAGCACACCGCCATGATCCCCCCAAAAGCGATCCGCCGCTCCCAAAGGATGAGCGCCCCCACGAGCGGCAGCGCCACGACCGCGCTCAAAGCGCGACTGAGTAGATTCGAGATGGCCACGCGCGGCCACAAGCTACCCGTGTCTTCCCCGCGACGCCAGAGCGAGCACAGCGAGCGAGTTTTCCCCCGGGAGGCACGGCAACGCCCCACCCCACGCGGGCGGACCCGCGTGAGGACCCCGGGGCCGCGCCGGCGTCGCTCTTAGATCTCCGGGGGGCTCGTAGGGGGGGAGGGGGGGCAAAGTCCCCCCTGCGGGTTCTGGGGGGCTCGTAGGGGGGCAACGCCCCCTGCGCCTCATCCTGCGCTGCGGATCTGCTCGCGCGTCAAGCCGAAGCGGCGCTCGCGGCCGTTGTACGACTCGAGGGCCTGCAGCAGGTGCTCGCGCCCGAAGTCGGGCCAGTAGGTGTCCGTGAAGTACAGCTCGGCGTACGCCGACTCCCAGAGCAGGAAGTTCGACAGCCGCTCCTCGCCCGAGGTGCGGATCAGCAGATCCAGCTGGGGCAAGCCGCCGGTCTGGAGCGACGCCGCGAACAGCGCCTCGTTGACGTCCTCGGGCCTCAGGGTCCCGCGCGCCGCCATCTCGCACAGGGCGCGCGTGGTGGCCACGATCGACTCGCGCCCGCCGTACGACAGCGCCAGGCACAGGGTCATCGACCGGTTGCCGGCCGAGTCCCGCATCAGCGCCTCCAGCGGCTCGCGCACGAAGTCGGGCAGGCGGTCCACGTCGCCGATGGCGATCAGCCGGATGCCGTTGTCCATGATCTCGGCCCGCTCTTCGATGACGTAGTCGCGCAGCAGCTGCATCAGCGTCGCGACCTCCTCGGGGGGCCGATCCCAGTTCTGCGACGAGAACGCGTACAGAGTCAGGGCCCGCAGCCCGATCTCGCGCGCCGCGCGGACGACCTCCTTCACGGACCGGGCGCCTCGCCGGTGCCCCTCGACGCGCGGTTGGCCCCGACGCTGGGCCCAGCGGCCGTTGCCGTCCATGATGATGGCGACGTGGCGTGGGAGCTGCCCGGGACTCTTCGACATGCCTTGGTTCGGGTACCACATACCCCCGCCTGATTCAATAAGCTGGCCAGACCCGACCCCGGGGGCCACGGCCCCCCGCGGCGCGAGGGAGGAGGGGTACCCGGCGGCGCGCGATCCCGCGCGGGGCGTTGTCGCGGCCCGGCCCATCGACTAGGCTTCCGGCATGAAGACGGCCGAGGACATCGAGTCCTATCTCCTCCGGGTAGGGCTTCCTTACGAGCAGGTCAAACCGGGCATCTGGCTGCTGAAGGTCGAGCACTGCGACAATTTTGTCGTCTCCATGGCGGGGCCGGTGGTGGTTTTCCGAGTGAAGGTCATGGATTTGCCAGGCGGGGACCGCGAGGCGCTCTACCGGACACTGCTGGCCCTGAACACGGGCGAGATGGTCCACGGCGCCTTCGGTCTGGAGGGCGACGCGGTGGTCATCGTTCACGCCCTCGACCTGGAGAACCTGGACTTCAACGAGTTCCAGGCCGTCATCGACGACGTGTCGATGGCCATCTCGCGCCACTACCCGGTCCTGTCCCGGTGGAACACGCACGGGGCGCCGGTGCCCACGTCCAAGCCGCCCGCCCAGGGCGCGGCGACCTGAACCACACGTCGTTTTCTCCCGTTCCCGTCCCAACCCCGAGGAAGCCCCATGGGAATCTTTTCTAGGCTCGGCACGCTCATCAAATCGAACCTGAACGATCTGATCTCGAAGGCGGAAGATCCGCAGAAGATGCTGAATCAGATCGTCGTCGACATGCAGAACCAGCTGGTCGAGGCGAAGAAGCAGGTGGCCGTCTCGATCGCCGACGAGAAGCGCCTCAAGAAGCAGTGGGACGACCAGATCGAGCTGGGCAAGGAGTGGGAGCGCAAGGCCATGCTGGCGGTTCGCGCGGGCGACGACGGGCTGGCCAAGGAGGCGCTGACCCGCAAGCAGGAGCACGACAAGATGGGCGGCGAGCTGGGCAAGCAGTGGCAGGCCCAGAAGGACGCCGTCGAGAACCTGAAGACGCAGCTCCGCTCGCTGAACGACAAGATCGAGGAGGCCAAGCGCAAGAAGGACCTGCTCATCGCGCGCCAGAAGCGCGCCGAGGCCCAGAAGGCCATCCAGGACACCATGCGCGGTCTCTCCGATACGGGGGCCTTCGACAGCTTCGAGCGCATGAGCCAGAAGGTCGACCAGATCGAGGCCGAGGCCGACGCCTCCACCGAGCTGGGTGGCGAGCTGGCGGGCGATACGCTGCAACAGCGCTTCAAGGCCCTCGATGCGGGTCCCGGCTCCGACCACGCGCTCGCCGAGCTGAAGGCCAAGATGGGCCTCGGGCCCATGCCCGCGCCGCGGCCGGCGTTGCCAGAGGCGGGGGTGGCGGGTGGTGGTGGCGGCCCGGCCGACGCCGGCTCGGCCTCCGGCAGCAAACCCTGAAGGAGCGGCCGTCGTGGCTGCCACACAGTCTTCGCTGGCCAACGTCCCGCTCGAGCTGCCGCCAGAGCGCGACGTCGTCATCGTCGCCGCCAAGCGAACGCCGTTCGGCGCGTTCGGCGGCACGCTCAAGGACGTGAAGGCGACCGAGCTGGGCGAGGTGGCGGCCCGCGCCGCCATCGCCGAGTCGGGCCTGGCCCCTTCCGACTTCGATCAGGTGATCTTCGGCTGCGTCGCCCAGACCACCCCGGAGGACGTCTACTGCGCGCGTCACATCGGCCTTCGGGCCGGTTTGCCGGTGGAGGTGCCCGCGCTCACGGTGAACCGCCTGTGCGGCTCCGGCTTTCAGGCGCTGATCTCGGCGGCACAGGAGATCCGGTCGGGCGAGGCCGAGGTGTGCCTCGTGGGAGGGACCGAGTCGATGAGCCTCGCGCCTCACGTCGTGAGGGGCGCGCGATGGGGCCTGGCGTTCGGCAAGGCGCCCCCTCTCGAGGACATGCTGGCGGCGGCGCTGACGGATACGTACGCCGGTTGTTCGATGGGCGAGACGGCGGAGAACGTGGCCGAGCGCCACGGCATCTCGCGCGCGGCGGCGGACGCCTACGCTCTGTCATCGCAGCAGCGCTGGGCGGCGGCCGATCGGGAAGGGCGCTTTGCGGCCGAGCTGACCCCGGTCGACGTCAAGTCGCGTAAGGGCCCCGTTCGATTCGGGCGGGACGAGCACCCGCGCCCGGACACCACGCCAGAGGGGCTGGCCAAGCTCTCGCCCGTCTTCCGCGCCGGCGGCACGGTGACGGCCGGAACCGCGTCGGGGATCTCCGACGGCGCGGCGGCCCTGGTCGTCACCAGCCGGCGATTCGCCGCCGCGCGCGGCCTGCGTCCGCTCGGGCGCTTGCGCAGCTGGGCGGTCGCCGGCGTCGAGCCGAAGCTGATGGGGCTGGGGCCGGTGCCCGCCGTTCGGGCGGCGCTGGGGCGCGCGGGGCTCGACCGGGACCAGATGGACCTGTTCGAGGTGAACGAAGCCTTTGCACCCCAGGTCCTCGCGGTGATCGGCGAGCTCGGGCTGCCCCTCGATCGCACGAACGTCAACGGTGGGGCGATCGCCCTCGGGCACCCGCTCGGGGCGTCGGGGGCCCGGATCGTGGGACACCTGCTCCACGAGCTCCGTCGCAGAGGGGGGCGGCTCGGTCTGGGCGCCGCCTGCATCGGGGGTGGACAGGGGATTGCGGTAATCCTGGAATCGTTGCTATATGAGGAAACGTCGTGACGACGGCAACATCGAAGTTTTTTCGGCGCCGGCCTGCCCGCTAAGGAAAAAAGACAACCGATGGTACAGCAGCAGAACCACACAATTGCTCAGTTCAACGGCGTGAAGGTGTTCTCGGCGACGATGGCTCAGGAGCGCGAGAACCTCGGTGAAAAGGTGACCAACTGGGTGCGCGAGCATCCACAGTGCAAGGTCGTCGACACGATCGTGACCCAGTCATCCGACGAGGCGTTCCACTGCCTCGCGATCACGCTGTTCTTCGTCGACGAAAAGGCCTGAGAGCCGACGCGCTCCTCGACACCGACCGCTCGCCGCGCCCCTCGCGGTGAGCGCGTGTCGTCGCTGCCCGGCGCCGCCGGTGCAGCGGAAGGGGCGCTCGCGTGCGCCAACCGGCATCGACCTTCCCGATCGTGGGCGTGACGCTCTGGATCTGCGAGGGCGAGTCCACGAAGGCGGCGGCGGGAGAAGGTCGAGCCCTGCCCGCCGCCGGTCTTCGTCTGCGGCCCATCCGCGGCTCTGAGGCTGCCGTCAGTGCGGCCGTGCGCGTGTGAGCGGGGC
>Ga0207639_10002850_pt1 | contig 11615 bp, 9 predicted proteins | sample KBSCornC32_FD_184299 | JGI IMG/M metagenome (GOLD analysis project Ga0207639, IMG submission 184299) | Corn rhizosphere microbial communities from Kellogg Biological Station, Michigan, USA - KBS Corn C3-2 (SPAdes) (version 2) | ecosystem: Host-associated > Plants > Roots > Rhizosphere > Soil ...
CACACGCCGGTCTTGCCGGTGTGACGACCGTAGGTGGCGGCCATGAAGCCCGCGCCCTGCTCATGCCGGGTCAGGATGAGCCGAACGGTCGAGGTGCGCAGCGACTCCAGCATGTCGAGATTTTCCTCGCCCGGCACGCCGAAGATAAATTCGACGCCCTCTTCCTCCAGGCACCGCACGAACAGATCAGACGCTTTCATGTCCCAAGCCCCCCTCAAACAAACTCTGGCGACGCGCTTTGCGCCGATGGACATCGACCGGGCCAGCGACCGATGCAATTGGAAAGTCTGCGATCCCCGGCGGGCGATGATGGTCGTCAGGTCTCGTTGGCCGGACTCTGGCTGAACCGGCCGGACCCTAGCCCTGCCTGTCGGCGCGTACAAGTCTCCAGAAAACGGATCAGCCCGGCATGTCGGGCGCCGGGTCGGGTGCGGCGACGGTCTCGATCAGCAGGTCGAGCTGCGCGCTGCATTTGCGCGCGATCAGCGTGGAGGCGGTGCTTTCCAGCCCCTCGGCCCCGGGAGACAGGAGAGTGAAGGTCACCGTCACCGGCTTTGGCAGGCCGGCCCCGCTCAACTGGTAGCTCGCGCCCTCGGTGACGGGCAGCGTCGTGGGCCAGGACGCGACCGCCGCGTCCGCGGCAAAGGCCACGCTGCCCTTACCGGCCGCACCGGCAATCGCGAGCGTGCCGGCGCCGCTGACGGGACGCCACAACTTCACATTGGCCGGATCCAGGACGCAGATCGTCGCCGGCTTGCGAATATCGACATACCAGACGTTGGGGCTGCGCGGCTCGGCCTTGATGCCGCGCACCGCCCCGGTGCGTGCCCGCGAATTGTTGCGCGCGCCGATGAAGCTGGCGATATTGACGGTGCTCACGGCGCTCGCGGTCGCGGTCGTGCCATAGACGCCGGGACCGCGCAGCGTGCGCGTGCCGCGCCCGTCGAGCAGGGTGAGCACATCGCCTGCCTTGAGCGTGACCGACGATCCGTCAGGCAGCTTCTTGCCGGGCAAGAAAGTGCCCGCCGAAGGGCCGGAAGCGCGCACTACGAGCGCCTCCGCGCAAGCAGGGCCGGCCGCCGCGAGCAAGGACGCTCCACCAGCCACAGCCAGGAGCACATGAGGCAATTTAACCGAGAACATATGCTTCTCCCGCTTGGCTGTGTTCCAGCCTATATATCAGATTAAGTAGCGCTTCGTCATCGGGATAGCGTTTCGCTATATCCTTAATGGCCGATATTGCGCCTTCACGATCCGCCTCTAGTCTTTCCATCGCTTTGCTTAAGTGATCCCTGTCACTGGACGCAAAATCAGGACAAGGCTGGTAGATATCGACCGGCGTGGAGCGCCCGCGCAGCACGATGCGGCCCATCGGACGCCACCAGTCGAGACCGGATCGCTCCATCGCCTCGCGACTCGCCATGACATTGCTTTCCAGGCTCTTGTTCGCCGCTTCGAGCCGGGACGCGGTGTTCATGCTGTCGCCGAGAGCGGTGTACTGGATACGCCCCTCCCCGCCGAAATTGCCGACGATCGCATCGCCATAATGGAGGCCCACGCGGGTTTTCCCGATCGGCGGCAGGGAGGCATCGACGGATTTGCGGAAATCCTCGCCCGCCTGCCACATCGCATAGGCCGCGCGGGCGGCGCGCGTGCCATCGTCGGGACGGGCGACCGGCGCGCCCCAGAAGGCGACCACGGCATCGCCGACGAACTTGTCGATGGTCCCGCCATAGCTCAGCACCACATCGCTCAGCGCATCGAGATACTGGTTGAGCAGCGTCGCCACCATTTCCGGCTCGATCGCATGGCTGAGCTTCGTGAACCCTTCCAGGTCGGTGAAGACGACGAAGATGGGCCGCCGTTCGCCATGCAGCGCCAGCGTGTCCGGTTCGGCCATGATCTGGTTGGCGATGTCGGCGGGCAGATATTTGCCGAGCGCCGATTGCGCGAAGCGGCGCTGCTGAGACCCCACCGCCCGCGCGGCGGAACCAATGGCGGTGAAGGCGAGAACCCAGCCGAGGCCCCGACCCAGAGCGGGGACGTCGCGCGTATCGACACCGTGCGACTGCAACCAGAAGGGCAATCCCCCGAATACAACCAGTTGCACCAGAATGAACAGGCCCAGCAGCCACCAGCGCACGGAAAGGAGCGCGGTAATCACTGCGGCGAGGACCACCAGCACCGCGGTGATCCACAGGTAAGTCGCGCTCGGCGGCGGCGTAATCACCTGATCGAGGATTTGCGCCAGAAGATTGGCGTGGACCTCCAGCCCGATCATCATCTTGCCCGTCCACCGTGTCAGCGGCGTCTCGAACAGGTCGGTATCGACGATGTCGCCGCCCATCAGGACGTGGCGGCCGCGAATCTGGTCGGCGAAGGCCGGCGCGACGGCGGGGTCGGCGAACAGGTCGATGGGCAGGGACGCAAAGACCGGCCGATCGGGCGATTTGGGCAGGCGGTAGTGGATGCTGCCACGATAGCCGTTGAACATCCGCGACGGGCTCATCGACAGGACCAGCATCGGCGGAAGGCCGGGAGGATGCGTCGGCCAGCGGCGCATCACATTGTCCCCGTCCGTTTCGATCCGGATACTGGCGGGATGGACCCGCGCGCCCTTGATCTGCCCCAGAAACCATTTCAGATACTGCTGCTGCTCATAGATCAGCTGGTCCTGATTGGTGCCGACTTCGGCGAAAGCGACATAGGTCGGGGTTTTCATCGACCGGAAGGCGGCGATCAGTTCGGCATCCTCGTCCTGCGGCTGGTCGATCAGGATGTCGATGCCGATCGACTTCGCACCCATGCCGTCCAGCGACCGGAGCGCACGCGCCATGGTCGCGCGGTCGAGCGGCGACCGCTTCTTGGTGGCGATCAGCGTCTGGTCATTGTAGACCACCATCGCGATGCGCGGATCCTGATCCACCTGCGGCGCGAACATCGCCTTGCGCAGGTCGTAAAAGGCGCTTTCGGCCTGATCGATGAGCGGGAACAGCGGGCTGTATCGGGCCACCAGCACAGCGGCCACCAGGAACAGCAGCGTCACCACCAGGCGCAACGTGCCGGCTTCGCTGACGACACGCTTCAGGCGCTTGACGGCCTGCCGGGCGATGGACGCGCGCATCGTGCCCGCGCTGCCCTGTTCCGCCGCCGTCGCCATCGCCCAGCCCATCCCCCAATGCCAATGCCCCGCGCCGGTTGTCTACCGAGGCGGGGCACACATGCAATGGATATTCGGCGGCGGTCCGTCTCAGGCGGCGACGCGGCGGTCCTTCAGCTCCTCGTTGAGCATCTCGGCGAGCAGGAACGCCAGTTCCAGCGACTGCGCCGCGTTGAGGCGGGGATCGCAATGCGTGTGGTAACGGTCGGCCAGCCCCTCGTCGGTCACCGCGATGGCGCCGCCCGTGCACTCGGTGACATTCTGTCCCGTCATCTCCGCATGGATGCCGCCCGCGAAGCTGCCCTCGGCGCGGTGCACGGCGAAAAAGCCGCGCACTTCGGCGAGGATGCGCTCGAACGGCCGCGTCTTGTATCCGCTCGCCGCCTTGATGACATTGCCGTGCATCGGATCGCACGACCACAGCACCGGATGGCCTTCGCGCTGGACCGCGCGGACAAGCTTGGGGAGGCCCGCCTCGATCTTGTCATAGCCATAGCGGGTGATGAGCGTGATGCGACCGGCCTCCCGCGCCGGGTTCAGCGTGTCGAGCAGGCGCAGCAGCGCGTCCGGCTCCAGGCTGGGACCGCATTTCATGCCGATCGGATTTTCGATCCCGCGCAGATATTCGACATGCGCCGATCCCTCGAACCGGGTGCGATCGCCGATCCACAGCATATGGGCGGAGGTCGAATACCAGTTGCCGGACGTCGAATCCCTGCGGGTCAGCGCCTGCTCATAGGGCAGCAGCAATGCCTCATGGCTGGTGTAGAAGCTGGTGCTGTTGAGCTGCGGCACGCTCTCGCTGTTGATGCCGCACGCCCGCATGAAGGACAGCGCATCGTCGATGCGGTTGGCCATCTCCTCGAACTTCGCCGACCAGGGCGAGCGACCCATGAAATCGAGCGTCCAGTTGTGCACCCGCTCCAGCGTCGCATAGCCGCCGCTGGAGAAGGCACGCACGAGATTGAGCGTCGCCGTCGACTGATGATAGGCGCGCAGCATCCGCTGAGGGTCGGGTTCGCGGCCCTCCGCCGTGAAGGCGATGTCGTTGATGATGTCGCCGCGATAGCTCGCCAGTTCCTCGCCGCCGATCGTCTCCGTATCGGCGGAGCGCGGCTTGGCGAACTGGCCCGCCATGCGGCCGACCTTCACGATCGGCAGCTTGCTGGCATAGGTCAGCACCACCGCCATCTGGAGGATGACGCGGAAGGTGTCGCGGATATTATCGGCGTGGAACTCCGCAAAGCTCTCCGCGCAATCGCCGCCCTGGAGCAGGAAGGACTGTCCCGAAACCACCCTGGCGAGATCCGCCTTCAGGTTGCGCGCCTCACCCGCGAACACGAGCGGGGGCTGGCGGCCGAGTTCCGCTTCCGCCGCCGCGAGCGCGCCCGCGTCGGTGTAATGCGGCATCTGCCGACCTTCATGCTTGCGCCAGCTTTCGGGCGACCAGTTTGCCGCCATGACCACGACTCCTTCAGAAAATTAAGACCGCGCCCTATGCGCGCGACGGGCCGGGAAGGCAAGCTGCGGCGCACAACGGCATAGGGTGCATATAGTGCGCCGGGCCGCTCGCGAAAGCCGCATCGCCACGGTTGCTGTAATCGGAAGGGGCGATGACGGAATGGCGCATCCCCGAATGATGCCGCCATCTCGCCGGGGTGCCGAAGGGCGACCCCTATTCGGGAAGACGATCCATGCGCTATGGTGCGGCCATGAGCTTCCTCGACCGCCTGCGTATCGCCCTCCCCATCATCCAGGCGCCGATGGCGGGCACATCGACGCCCGCGATGGCGGCGGCGGTGAGCGAGGCGGGCGGGCTTGGCTCCATCGGTGTCGCGGCGGTCGATGCCGCCGTTGCAGCGAGGATGATCGTGCAGATCAGGGAGCGGACCGACGCCGCGTTTAACGTGAACCTGTTCGTCCATGCCCCCGCCACCGCCAATGCCGCTCGCGAGGCGGCGTGGATCGCCGCGCTGGCGCCGCTGTTCGCGCGCTTTGACGCGCAGCCGCCCGCGAGCCTGCGCGCCATCTACCGCAGCTTCGCCGAAGACGATGCGATGCTGGCGATGCTGCTGGAAACGCGGCCCGCCGTGGTGAGCCTGCATTTCGGCCTGCCCTCCGCCGATCGCATCGCGGCGCTGAAAGGCGCTGGCTGCATCCTGCTGTCCACCGCCACCAGCCTTGCCGAAGCGCAAGCGGCGAAGGCGGCGGGCATCGACGCGGTGGTCGCGCAGGGGTGGGAAGCGGGCGGGCATCGCGGCATGTTCGATCCCGCCGCGCCCGACGACCGGCTGGGCACGATGGCGCTCACCCGCTTGCTGGTGAAGGACGCCGGCCTGCCGGTGATCGCGGCGGGCGGGATCATAGACGGCGCGGGGATCGCGGCGGCGCTGAACCTGGGTGCGGTCGCGGCGCAGCTTGGCACCGCCTTCATCGCCTGCCCCGAAAGCAGCGCCGACGAGGGCCACCGCGCCGCGCTGGCCAGCGAGGCGGCGCATCATACCGTCATGACCGACGCTATTTCCGGCCGACCCGCGCGGTGCATCCGCAACCGCTTCACCGCATGGGGGGAGGATAATGCGGCGCTGGCCCGGCCGGACTATCCCATCGTCTATGACGCGGGCAAGGCGCTCAACGCCGCCGCCAAGGCCGCGGGCGAATGGGGCTATGGCCCGCAATGGGCCGGGCAAGGCGCGCCCTTGTTCCGGGCGATGCCAGCCGGGGAACTGGTTGCGCTGTTGGCGCGGGAACTGGCGGACGCGCGGGCCTAAAATCCTCCCCCGACGGGGGAGGGGGACCATTGCGCAGCAATGGTGGAGGGGTGTCCGCCCCATCCGAGGGATAATACCCCTCCACCACTCGCTACGCGAGCGGTCCCCTTCCCCTTGCAGGGGAGGAATTTTCAGCCCAGCGCCACCCGCCACTCCCAGCGCAGCGGATCGCCGTCCATCACCTCCACGCCGCGCGCGATCAAGGCGTCGCGGATCGCGTCGGAGGCGGCGAAATCCTTCTCGGCGCGCGCCTGCTTGCGGCGGTCGAGTTCGCTTTCGATCTCCATTTCGGCGATGGTGGCGTCCTTGGGGCGAACGCGCAGGTCGGCGCGGGTGATCGTGCCGAGCATGAGGCCCAATGCCGCATCCATCTTCAGCGCCACCGCGAGCTTGTCCGGAGCCGGCACCTTCTTCATCGCGACGACCGCCTCCAGATGGGTGATCGCCCTGGGGCTGTTCAGATCCTCGCGCAACGCCGCGTCGAAGCCCGCGAGTTCCTCCTTCAGCCGGGGGTGCAAGGCGGCAAGCTCGGTCGCCGGTTCTCCGGCAGACAGCCGCAACGCCTCCACCGCCATCACCAGCCGCTTCAACCGCGTCAGCGCCGCAGCGACGATCTCGCCCGAAAACTCCAGTTCGCTGCGATAATGGGCCGACAGGCAGAGCAGCCGATAGGCGAGCGGATGCACGCCGGCGTCGATCAGCGAGAACAGCGTGGTGAAGCCGCCCTTCGATTTCGACATCTTGCCCGAGCGATCGACGAGGAAATTATTGTGCATCCACCAGCGCGCGCCGGTGAAATGCGCGGGCAGGTCCGCCGAGCAGCCGCAATAGGCCTGATTCTGCGCGATCTCGTTGGGATGGTGGATCTCGCGATGGTCGATGCCGCCGGTGTGGATGTCGAACGGATGGCCGAGCCGGTCGAAGCTCATCACCGAACATTCGAGGTGCCAGCCCGGCGCGCCCTTGCCCCACGGCGAGTCCCACTCCATCTGGCGCTGCTCGCCGGGCGGGGATTTGCGCCAGATGGCGAAGTCGGACGGATGGCGCTTGCCCGCCACCGGATCGATGCGCGCATTGGCGGCGTCGTCCCGCCCGCCCGCCAGCGCGCCATAATCCGGCACGCTGGTCGAATCGAAATAGAGGCCGGTCTCCAGTTCATAGCAGTGGCGCTCGGCGATGGTCTTCGCGAAGTCGATCATCTGCGGCACATAGTCGGTCGCGACCGTCCATTCCGTCGGCGGCATGATGTTGAGCGCGGTGATATTCGCCTTGAACGCATCGGTATAATGGGCGGCGATATCCCAGATGGATTTCGCCTGCGCGCGCGCCGCCGCCTCCATCTTGTCGTCGCCGGCATCCGCGTCGGAAGTCAGGTGACCGACGTCGGTGATATTGATGATGTGGGTGACCTCCAGCCCCGCCCATGCCAGCGTCCGCCGCAACGTGTCGGTAAAGACATAGGCGCGCAGATTGCCGAGATGCGCGTAGTTATAGACGGTCGGCCCGCAGCTATAGACGCGCGCCCTGCCCGGCTCGATCGGCACGAAGGGTTCGACTTCGCGGGTCAGGCTGTTGAAGAGGCGAAGGGGCGGCGTTGTTTCGGTCATGGTCCCGCCCATGCGACGACTGGCGCTGGCCGTCAACCAGCCGCCGGATCGCCCTATTCCTTGTCGAACAAGCCCGCCAGCTGCTCCACCATGGTGCCGCCCAATTGCTCGGCATCCATGATCGTCACCGCCTTCTTGTAATAGCGGGTCACGTCATGGCCGATGCCGATGGCGACGAGCTGGACCGGCGACCTGGTCTCGATCCACTCGATCACCTGCCGCAGGTGCCGCTCCAGATAGGTGCCGCTGTTCACCGACAGCGTCGAGTCGTCCACCGGCGCGCCGTCGGAGATGACCATCAGGATGCGCCGGTCCTCGTGCCGCGCGAGCAGCCGGCTGTGCGCCCACAGCAGCGCTTCACCGTCGATATTCTCCTTGAGCAGCCCTTCGCGCATCATCAGGCCCAGCGAGGTGCGCGCGCGCCGCCACGGCTCGTCCGCTTCCTTGTAGATGATATGGCGCAGGTCGTTGAGGCGTCCCGGCGTGGCGGGGCGGTTCTGGCTCAGCCAGTCCTCGCGGCTCTGGCCGCCCTTCCAGGCGCGCGTGGTGAAGCCGAGGATCTCGGTCTTCACGCCGCAGCGTTCGAGGGTCCGCGCCATGATGTCCGCGCTGATCGCGGCGATGCCGATCGGCCGCCCGCGCATGGAACCGCTGTTGTCGATCAACAGCGTAACGACGGTGTCCTTGAACTCGGTATCCCGCTCGACCTTGTAGCTGAGCGACTGGCCGGGGCTGGCGACGACGCGGGCCAGCCGCGCGGCGTCGAGCATTCCCTCCTCCTGATCGAAGTCCCAACTGCGCGATTGCTGCGCCATCAGGCGGCGCTGGAGCCGGTTGGCGAGCTTCGTCACCACGCCCTGCAAATGGGCGAGCTGCTGGTCGAGAAAGCCCCGAAGGCGCGTCAGTTCGTCGGCGTCGCACAGGTCGCGCGCGGCGATTTCCTCGTCATGCGCCCGGGTGAAGACCTTGTAGTCGAAGCTGGGGCCGATCTCCGCAGGCGGGCGGTTGGGGCGGACGGGCAGCATGCCCTCGTCCTCCGCATCGCCGGGATCGCTGTCGGCATCGGCGTCATAATCCTGCTCGCCCATGTCGTCGTCATCGTCGGAACCGTCGGCGCTGTCCTCCGGCCGGGCTTCGCTGCGCGCGTCGGAGTCGTCGTCCTGCTCGGCGCTCTCCTCCCCCTGCTGTTCGTCCTCCTCGCCCTGCTCGCCCTCGTCGTCCTCCTCATTCTGGTCGGCGTCGGGCGGGACTTCCGACCGGGTGAGGTCGAGATGTTCGAGCATGGTGAGGACGGACCGCTGGAAGGCGGCCTGATCGTCGAGCGTGAGGCTCAGCGCCTCGAAATCGCCCGCCGCCTTCTCGTCGATCCAGTCGCGCAGGAAGGAGACGCCCTTTTCCGCCACCGCCGGCAAGGGTTCGCCGGTCAGCTTTTCGCGCAGCAGCAGCGCGAGAGCGCCCTGGATGGGAACCTCGTCCGCCGATTGCGCGCGGGTGATGGGATCGGCGCCGGTCCGCATCAGCAGCGCGGCGGCGAGGTTGGCGCGCGTGCCGTCATAGCCGCGCGAACCCAGCGCCTCGTACCGCACCTGCTCCACCGCATCGAACACCGCGCGCGCCGCGGCCTCCGGCGGCATGGCGCGGGCGTGGAGCGCGGCATTGTGGTGACGCAGCTTCAGCGCCATCGAATCGGCGAAACCGCGCGCCAGGGTGACCTGCTCGACCGGGAGGGTGCGGCCGGGGGTGGGCACCTTGATCGTCTTGCCGACCATGTGCGGCGCATCGGCGGTGAAGCCCACCTCCGCCTCCGCGTCGCGCGCGACCGCACGGGCCGCGCCGGCGAGCACGGCCTTCAGGTCATCGAGAGGCGCGCGGGCGGTCACGCCTTCCCGACGATGCTCTCCGGCAGGTCCTTACCGAAGACGCGTTGGTAATATTCCGCGACCAGCGCCCGTTCCGCCTCGTCGCATTTGTTGAGGAAGCTCAGGCGGAAGGCGAAGCCGACATCGTTGAAGATGAGCGTGTTCTGCGCCCAGCTGATGACCGTGCGGGGCGACATGACGGTCGAGATGTCGCCGTTGACGAAACCCTGCCGCGACAGTTCGGCGACGCGGATCATCTTTTCCACCTCCTGCCGGCCGCCGGGATGGTCGTATTCGCCCGACTTGGCGAGGACGATCTGCGCCTCGGTGGCGGCGGGGAGGTAGTTGAGCGTGACCACCAGATTCCAGCGGTCCATCTGGCCCTGGTTGATCTGCTGCGTGCCATGATAGAGGCCGGTCGTGTCGCCCAGGCCCACCGTGTTCGCCGTCGCGAACAGGCGGAAATAGGGGTTTGGGCGAATCACGCGATTCTGATCCAGAAGGGTCATCTTGCCGTCCGCCTCCAGCACGCGCTGGATGACGAACATCACGTCGGGCCGGCCCGCGTCATATTCGTCGAACACCAGCGCCACGGGACGCTGGAGCGCCCAAGGCAACAGTCCTTCCTTGAACTCGGTGACCTGGACGCCGTCCTTGAGCACGATGGCGTCGCGGCCGACCATGTCGATGCGGCTGATGTGGGCGTCGAGGTTGATGCGGATGCACGGCCAGTGGAGGCGCGCCGCGATCTGCTCGATATGGCTCGACTTGCCGGTGCCATGATAGCCCTGCACCATGACGCGCCGGTTGAAGGAGAAGCCCGCGAGGATCGCCAGCGTGGTGTCCGGGTCGAACACATAGGCGGGGTCGAGGTCGGGCACCCGCTCGTCTGCTTCGGAAAAGGCGGGCACCTCCATGTCGCTGTCGATGCCGAAAAGGTCGCGCGCCTTCACCATGCGGTCAGGCGCATCCATCAGCGTTTCGCTGCGCATGTCGGGCTGGGTATTGGGTATGTCGGTCATGATGCTGTCAGTGCGAAGGCTTTGCGCTTTCGTCAAGCAGGATATCGGGTCGTGTGCGGATCTCACCGGTGAGGGGAGAGCGGTGGACGATGTATCTATCGGGGCAAAACGGTCGCATGCCCCCACGGCGTCATTCCCCCTATCCTGATTCGCGGCGGCGATGCAGCCTCGTCATCCCCCTGCAGGCCGATGATGGCGACCGGCGAATATCTCTACAGGCCGTTCGTACGACCTGCTAGGCGGGGTGCATGACCGATGCAAAATCCCCGACCCCCATCGAGCGCGCAGCACAGGCGATGCACAGTTCCGCGCAGCCGGAATGGCAATGGGACGATCCCGATTGCGCGCCCCTGCGCAAAATCTACAGGGATGCGGCGCGGGCCATGCTGAAGGCCCTTCACGATCCCAGCGAAGCGATGCGCATGGCGGGCGCCGAGGTGGTGAGCCGGGTCAGCCCGCAGGAATCGGACGACGCCTATCAGCAGGACGCCGCCGATACCTGGCGGTTCATGATCGACGCTGCTTTGGGGCAGGAAGATTAGGCGAAAGCCGGCGCGCGGCGCAGATGCTGATAGGCGGCGATCACCTCCTGCAAGGCTTTCTCGTGGGATCGGTCTCCGCCATTATGGTCGGGGTGATAGCGGCGGGCCAGCGCCGTATAGGCTTCGCGAAGCCCCTTGCGGTCGGTGTCCGGGCCAAGGCCGAGGGTACGCAGCGCGCTACGGTCGTCCGCCGACAGCGGCTTGCCGTCCGCGCGGCCCCGTGCTTCCGCCATGCGCTGTTTGAACCGGGCGCCGATGGCGTCGAGCGGATCGTTGAAGTCGCTCCAGCGCGGCGGCGGCGTGCCCGTGGCGGCCGCCGATGAAAAGCTACGCGTCTCGCGCTCCCATCCGGCATAGGGGCGTTGTTCGGCAGCGATCTCTTCCGCGCTCATCCCCTTGAAATAATTATACTTCTGATTGAACTCGCGGACATGGTCCAGACATAGCCAGCGCCATTGCGGCGGGCCATCGGGGGCTCGGCGCAATTCCTCCGGCGGCGCGCGGAATTCGCCTGCATTGCGACACCCTTCGACCAGGCACGGGCGCGCGCCGTCGCTGCCCACCCGGCCGTGAAAGCGATCATGCCGCCGAGCCTGCTCCCGATCCGCCAAAACATCTCCCCGCATCCAGAAAGTCCCCTATATAGGGTACTTT
>Ga0207639_10002853_pt1 | contig 11607 bp, 10 predicted proteins | sample KBSCornC32_FD_184299 | JGI IMG/M metagenome (GOLD analysis project Ga0207639, IMG submission 184299) | Corn rhizosphere microbial communities from Kellogg Biological Station, Michigan, USA - KBS Corn C3-2 (SPAdes) (version 2) | ecosystem: Host-associated > Plants > Roots > Rhizosphere > Soil ...
CGCTGGCGCTATCGAAGCCCGAGCGCGTCGGCCCCGAGACCCTGGGCAAGGTCCTCGCCGCGGCGCGGGAGGTCGGCTACGTCGCCGATCCGATCGCCCGCGGATTGGCCAGCGGCCGTACGCGGCTCATCGGCATGGTGGTGGCCGATATCTCGAACCCCTTCTTCGGCGCGCTGCTCAAGGCCGTCGAAGGCGCCGCCGCGGCGCGGGGCCACCTCGTGATCATGTCGGATTCGGGTGGCCTGCCGGCGCGCGAACGCGAGATCATCGAGCTGCTCGGCGCGCATCGCGTCGCGGGCATCATCCTGCAGTCGTCCGATCTCAGCGGCGAGAACGCCGCCTATCTGGCCGCTCGCAAAATGCCGATCGTGATGATCGACCAGAAGCTCGAAGCGCTGGCGGCCGATTTCGTCGGCACCGACAACCGGCTGGCGAGCGCCATGCTGGCGCAGCACCTGCTGCAGCTCGGCCACCGGCGGATCGGCTTTGTCGCAGGCACCGCCGGGCTCTTCACCAGCAAGGAACGCTCGCGCGGCTTTGTCGACACACTGGAGAGCGCCGGCGTCGCGATCGACGAAAGCCTGATCGCCGACGGCCGCTACGAGGGCGAGGAAGCCTACAACGCCGTCATGCAGTTCATGACGCGCGCCGACCGGCCCACCGCAATTCTTGCGGCCAACAACGTGATGGCGCTGGGCGCGCTGCAGGCGGTGTACGATCTCGGCTTTCGCTGCCCCGACGACATCTCGATCGCCAGCATCGACGATGTCCCTTGGAGCAACGTCATCTCGCCTCGCCTGACCTGTGCGCTGCAGAACCCGACGCGGCTCGGCACCCTCGCCGCCGAGCGGCTGCTGGCGCGGATCGCCGACCCCGCCATACGCGACGCGGCGCCCATCGACCTGATTGTTCCGCCGCAGTTCAAGCTTGGCGCATCCTGCCGAAAGGCCGACGCTCTGCTCCCTGCGGAAACGGCCTCGAGCTAGGGGCGCGCCAGCCCCGGGAGCGGTCCCGTACTTCGCCGCCAGCGGACGGATGTCGGGAGGATCGTCTGCCTCGCCGGCGCGCCAGGATCGCCCTCGATGAAATCGAGAAAAGCCTGCTCGCGGGCGTTGCCGGGCGAGGCGATCGAGGTGATAGCATGGCAGTCCCAACCCGCGAGCGCGACGTCGTCGTGGCCGACCACGGCCAGATCGTCGGGCACGCTCAGCCCGAGGAGCCGCGCCGCATCCTGGACGCCAATGGCCATCAGGTCGTTGGAGCAGATGACGACGTCCGGCTGGATGCGCCTCAGGAACAGCGCCGCTTCCTTGTAGCCGGACTCGTAGGTGTAGTCGCCGTGCGCCACGAACTCGATCTCGAGGCCGTTGCGCTCGAGCGCTTCGGCAAACCAGCGCATGCGCCGCTTGTCGACATAGCTCGAGGTACGTCCTGAGAGATAAGCGAAGCGCCGCCGTCCCTGCCCGACGAGGTGATCAACGATCTCGGCGGCAGGGCGGCTCGCGTCTGCCACGACCGCATTGAGGGACCGCCCGGCCAGCGGTTCCTCCGAGGCAACGATCAATGTCGAGGTGCGAAAGATGTCGAGCGCGTCGTCGATCGAGACCATGTCGGAAAAGAGGATGACGTGCTCGACCTGGTAGGCCGAGGCGAAGCGCATCAACTGCATGCGGTCCTCATAGGCGCCGCAGCAGAGCACGAGCGGCATCCGCTCCCGGTCCTGCAGGCGATGGATGAGGCTGTTGAGCTCCTCGCCTTCGGCCGGATTGGCAACGGTGTTCACCACCAGCGCGACGAGCCGCGACTCGCGGTTGTTGAGCGACCGCGCCATCGCGTTTGGGCGGAAGCCGTGGGTTTCCGCGAGCTCAAGGATGCGCCGCCGCGTCTCCGGCTTGATGCGGGACTCGGTGGTGAAGGCGCGCGAGATGGTCGCAGTCGAAACGCCGGCCATCTTCGCCAGCTCCACCGAAGTCAGCCCCTTGCGTCGCACACCGACTCCATCACGCGCGCCGATTCCCGCTACGTCTCTATCGAAACCGCCTCGCCATCGCGAGAGGCCGAAAGCTTGATCGCGTCCCATAGCCGCGCGAAGCGGATGCCGTTGGCGACGGTAGAGGGATTTTCGAGCCGTCCATCGCGCACCGCCTGGAACGTGTGCATTGGCGTGTCGACGATCTCGAGCGTTTCGCGCGGCTCGGCCATCCGCCCGATCGTGACTTCGCGCCAGCCGCCCCAGGCGTCGATCGTGACGATCGCCTTGCTGTAAAAGAACTTGATCGCCGAGGTGCAGCCGGGCGGCCCTTCCCCCGCAGCGTTGAAGGTCACCAGCGCACCATTGCTGAGACGCGCGGCAACGACAGTGGCGAGGTCGACCCCGAGCCCGCGATTGTTGGCGAACGCCGAGAGTTTTACGAATTCCGCATCGGCGAGCACGCACACGGTGTTCATCATGTGCGCGCCGGTATCGAACATGAAGCCGCCGCCCGAGATGGCGAGGTCCTGCTTCCAGTGGCCGGCATAGCTCGTCGCCCAGCCCTCCCAGATCGCGGCGCTCACCGAGACCAGCTCGCCGAACTCGCCGGCCTGCGCGCGCTTGCGGGTGTCGTGGACCAATGGCGAAAGCCCGCCCTGGAACGCGATGACCACCGTGCGGCCGGTGCGCTTCTCCGCCTCGGCAAGCGCCAGCGCCTCATCGACAGTCGTGACCATCGGCTTTTCAAGTAGCAGGTCGTAGCCGGCCTCGACCACCGCCAGCGCGTTGGCGCCATGATAGACGTGCGGCGTCGACACATAGACGGCATCCATCCTGCCCTGCATCGCCGATAGCATGGCTGCTGCATCGTCGAACGCGACCGGCTGCGGCCGCCCGGCGCTGGTGACAACCCGCGCGAACCGTTCGCGCGATACCGGGCTGACTTCGGCCGAAGCGACGATGTCGACATCGGGCATCAGGGCCCAGCCGCGCGCATAGTCGGCTGCCTTCAGCCCTGCCCCGATCACCCCCAGTCGCAACACTGTCGAACTCCCCGGTCGAATTGTGGAAACGTGTACATTCGCTGACGAGCTAGCATGCCGACGACACCGCTTAAAGCAACATCTGCGGCTTTCATCGCGAAAATATCTTCCGTCCGACCGCTTGCGGCAAGAATGTAAGCGTGTACACAATGCTGACGCTAAGACACCGGCGTCATCAATCGCCAGGGGAGGAACGAGATGAAGACGGCTCTGCTTCGCGCAGGCATCAGCCTTGCCATTTTGGCGTTCGCCGCTTCGGCGGCTTCTGCAGAAACCATCCGCATCGCCGAGCATCGTCAGGCGCGCATCGACGCCCTGAACAAGGTACTCCCGGCGATCGAAAAGAAGCTCGGCGTCACGATCCAGGTCGTGGAATACCCGGCGCCCGAGAAGGACTATTTCTCGAAACTGCTGACCGAGCTCGGCGCCGGCAACGCGCCCGACCTCTTCACCGCCAACGCCGATTCCGACGTGCCCGACCTGGTGCAGGCCGGCTATGCCGCGCCGATCACCGATGCGGTGAAGGCCTGGGACGGCTACGGCCAGCTTCTCGATGTCGCCAAGCGCCTCTCGACCGCGCCCGACGGCCAGATGTACCAGCTCGACACCATGCTGGGCGTGCAGCAGCTTTATTACCGCAAGGACCTGCTCGACGCCGCCGGCATCTCGACCGCGCAGCCCAAGAGCTGGGCCGAGCTGATGGACCGCATCCACGAGATCAAGCAGAAGACCGGCAAGTTCGGCCTGCTGTTGCCCGCCGGCGAGTCATGGGGCGGTGGCGCCTTCAGCGAAGCCTTCAGCCTCTTCATCGTCGGCTCGAAGACGCCGCAGCTCATCGACGCCGACGGCAAGCTCGACCTCAACGGCGAGGGCGTGAAGGACGTCTTCGGCATCTACAGCACGCTGGTCAACGACGGTCTGATGCCGATCGACCCGCTGCTCGGGCCGGAGCCCTGGGTGATCCCCAAGTACGAGATGTTCCCCAAGGGCGACCTGATCGCCACGACCTGCGGCACCTGGTGCTACATTTACGACTGGGGCTCGCAGGCCAAGATCCCGGTGCCGAACGTGACGCAGACCGTCGGCACCTGGGCCGTGCCCAACGAGGACGGCTCGGGCTCAACCGTGACCGTCGGCGGCCAGAACATCTGGGTCGTCAACGCCAAGTCCGCCGACGTCGAGATGGCCAAGAAAGTGCTGCTCGAGCTCGGCTCGGTCGACACGACCGTCGCTTACTCGGCGAACCTCGGCAACATCCCGGCCCGCAAGGACGCCGCTGACAACGCCGACTTCCAGAAGCTGGCCGAGCTCGTGCCGGTGCTCAAGGACGCCGAGAACGGCACCTACCTCAAGTCCGGCCCCGGCTTCACCGCCGTGTCCGAGGGCGTTGCCAAGGCGACCGAAGCGATCCTCCGCAAGCAGACCGACGCGGCTGGTGCGCAGAAAATCCTCGTCGACTACGTCAAGCAGGTCCTCGGCGACGACCAGGTCAAGTAGTCTTCCTCCCCGACTGAGGAGGGCGCGCCAACCACGCGCCCTCCCCTTTTCCTGAGTTGTCGGACCGGCGTCAGATGGCCACGACCTACGAACAGCGCATCGAACGCCAGAATCGGTGGCTGGTCCTGCCGGCTGCCGTGCTGCTCGTCGCTTTCGTGCTGTTCCCGGCGGGCACCGCCGTCTGGCTGAGCCTCACCAACACCGCCCTCAACGGCGCCGCCGCCCTTCACCCCCGCTTCGTCGGGCTCTCGAATTTCAATCGTCTCCTCAACGACGGCGACTTCTGGAATTCGCTCTGGGTCACCTTCGTTTTTGTCTTCGGCTCCTCGGTCGTCGGACAGTTCGTCTTCGGCCTCTTCTCCGCCATGGCGCTGAACCGTCCGGTGCCGCTGCGGCAGTTCTTCATGGCGGCGATCCTCTTGCCCAATGCCGTGCCGGAAGTCGTTGCCGGCTTCATCTGGATTTCGATGCTTTCGGGCGGCGAACGCTCGACGCTGAGCCACCTTGTGGGCCTCGTCGGCATCCCCTCGCAGGAGTGGCTGCAGACCATGCCGCTCTTCATGATCGTCATGGTCAACACCTGGCGGGGCATCGCCTTCGCCATGATCCTCATGACCTCCGGCCTCGCTGCCGTTCCAAGCGAAGTCTATGAGGCGGCGCGCATCGATGGCGCCACCGACCGGCAGATCTTCTGGCGCATCACGCTGCCGCTACTCCGGCCCACGATCTTCCTCTACATGCTGGTCTCGACGGTGGGGACGATCGCCATCTTCGGCCTCGTCTACGCGCTGACCCGGGGCGGCCCCGGCAACGCCACCGAGATCATCGCCATCCACATCTACAACCAGAGCTTCGTCGCCTATCAGCTGGGCTATGGCTCGGCGGTCGCGGTGATCATGCTCGGCGTCTCGATGCTGCTCGGCCTGCTCTATGTCCGCGTGCTCAAGGTGCAGGTCTGATGGCGGCGGACGCGGCGGCGGAGCGGCGCGGCAACGCCACCGCTTTCTTCTTCCTCTTGGTGCTGGCGGTCTTCTGCCTGCTGCCCTTCGTCTGGGTGTTTCTCTCCTCGCTCGATCCGCAGGCCGGCCTCTACCTCGAATGGCCGCAGAGTTTCACCATCAAGAATTTCGAGACCATCTTCACGCGCGAGAACGGCGGCCGCTGGTTCATCAATTCGCTGATCGTCGATGGCGGCGCGACGCTCCTCGTCGTGGTCATCGCCGGCATCGGCGGCTATGCCCTGTCGCGCTCGCGCGAGTGGTGGAAGCGGCCCTTCCTCTACGCCATCATCCTCGTGCGCGTGGTGCCGCCGACGGCGCTGCTGGTGCCGCTCTATAAGGTCATGCTCGCCGGCAACAACGCGATCGAACCCATCATCCGTACCTTCGCCAAGGGCGACGCCTACCGGCCGACGATGCAGATCTTCGGCTTCGTCGACGGCTATCTCGGGCTCATCCTGCTCGAGGCGGCGATGCAGTTGCCGCTGGCGCTATGGGTGGTGAAAACCTTCTTCGACCTCGTGCCGCGCGACTACGAGGAAGCGGCAATGATGGATGGCGCCGGGCTCCTACAGCGCATCACCCGCGTGCTGATCCCGCTCGCCCTGCCGGGCTTCGGCGCCGCGGCGCTCCTCGCCTTCATGGGCGCCTGGGGCGATTTCCTGCTGCCGCTGACCTTCATTTCGTCCGACGAGCTGCAACTGCTGCCCATCGGCCTCTTCCGCGCTTACCTCCGCATCGACAGCGTCGACTACGGGTTCCTCTGCGCGCTCGCCATTCTCTACACGGTACCGGCCGTCGTGGCCTTTGCCTTCGCCAGGAAATTTCTGGTGCAGACGTTCTCCGGCGGCGTGAAGGGCTGACCAATTCTGGTTTCAAGGGAGACTGCTTTGACCATTCGCGTGACCATGTGGAACGAAGGCCGCCACGAAAAGAACGACCCGCCAGTGGCCGCCATCTACCCCGACGGCATGGACGGGGCGCTGGCCGCCGGACTCAAGGGCCGCGACTTCGCCATCACCCGCGCCAGGCTCGATGACCCCGATCAGGGACTGCCGCAGGAACTGCTCGACCGTACCGACGTCCTCACCTGGTGGGGTCACGTGGCGCACGACGAAGTCCGCGACGAAGTCATCGACCGCGTGCAGCAGCGCATCCTCGCCGGCATGGGGCTGGTCGTGCTCCACTCCGGGCATCACTCAAAAATGTTCCGCCGCATGATGGGGACCAATTGCAACCTCGCCTGGCGCGAGCTGCCGCAGGGCGACCTCGAACGCGTCTGGGTGACCAATCCGGCCCACCCGATCGTCGATGGCCTGCCGCCCTATTTCGAGATCCCCGCGTCAGAAATGTATGGCGAGCCCTTCGACATACCGGCCGCCGACGAGATCATCACCCTCTCCTGGTACAAGGGCGGCGAAGTATTTCGCTCGGGCCTCACCTTCTACCGGGGCCTCGGCCGCATCTTCTACTTCTCGCCCGGCCACGAGACATTTCCGATCTACCACCAGCCGGAAGTCCGCCACATCATCGGCAACGGCATCGAGTGGGCGATGCGCCCGCACGTCCCGTCGCGCAAGCTCGAGAACTGGCACCGCAAGGAGCCGCTGCACCTCTAGGCAGCGAGCAGCCGGCGGCTCCCGATCAGCCGCCGGCGACTGCCCGCGCTTCAAACGAGCTGATCAGCTGCGCCAATGCCTCAGGCTGCTCGATGGTCGTGAGGTGGCCTCCCGGCAGGCGCTCGATCTCAAGCGTGGTGCCGCCAAGCCGCCGTTCGGCCAGATCGATCTGGCGATGCTCGAAGGGGTCCTCATCGCTACCCCCGACGAGGAATGGGAACGCCGAGCGATACGCCGCATGGAGCTGGCCAAAATCGAGCCGCTTACCCTGCGCCTTGTGGTCGGCAACGAAGCCGGCCGCCGCCGCGAGGTAGAAGGCGCCATCGCGTCGATTGAGAAGCTCGAGCAGGTCGCGCACCTCGGCATCGCTGATGCGGTAGCCCTTGGACGACATCACCTGCATCGATCGCTTGAATAAGCCGAACGAGCTGCCGAGCCGCTTCCACGCGCGCCTCGGCAGGCGGCGCAGCAGAGGCGTCGTGTACCATGGATGTGAATGTCCATCCGGAAAGAGCCCGCCGTTGAAGATGAAGACGCCGCGAATTTCCGGCCCGCCCACGGGTTCGCCGCGCACAGACCGTTCGAGCCGCCGCCGCAGGTGCTCGAGCACGACCAGTGACGAGAAGTCGAACGTGACGAGCGTCGTCGAGCGCACGCCGAGCGCCTGCCAGGTCGCCTCGACGAGGTTTGTCCGTTCCGCGGTCGAGTAGGGATAGTCCTTGGGCTTGTCGCTGTCGCCCATCCCCACATAGTCGAGGAAAAGCTTGGGCATTCTGTCGGCATCGGGAAGGAACGACAGGACCCTCGACCAGCCATACGAGCCATCGGGGTAGCCGGGCAGGAAGGTCACCGCATCGCCCACGTCTCCCTCCTGCCGCACGAAAATCTTGAGCGGCGAGTTTGGCGCGCCCAGGATATTGGCGCCGGGGTCGTAGCCGAGGCGCTCGCCGCCGCCAAACCACAGATCGACGGCGGAGAGGCCGCGATCGCGAAACGAGACCGAACTGAAAAGAGGCGCATTATAGTCCGTCATCACCGTCTCCTGCATTGTGGCAAGCAGGTAGGGGCGATGGGCGGGCGCAACTATCCTCGACAATGTCGATGAGGCGTGAAGCAGAACTTCACAGTCCGGCAAGGGACCCGAACGCCTCATCGGCGGGCTATGCGCCGCCGCGCCGTTGTGGTTTGACTCGGGGCGGGAGAACAAACGCGCTTGACGACCGCCGACGACATTACCGCCCGCCCGCCCCGACAACTCGGGGGCCGTCGCGTCGCCATCGCTCTTCGGCGAATTGCCTCTTTCCTCGCGACGCTGGCCGTCACCTTCATCGGCCTCACGGCGGTGACGTTCTTCATCAGCCGCCTGACCAAAATCGATCCAGTCCTCGCCGTCGTCGGCGACAAGGCCACCAAGGCCGCCTACGACCAGGCCTACCACGCGCTCGGCCTCGACCAGTCGCTGGTCATCCAGTACCTCATCTATCTCAAGCGCGTGCTGAGCGGCGATTTCGGCATGTCCGTGCTGACCTCGCAGCCGGTGCTGAGCGACCTGATCCGCGTCTTCCCGGCAACGTTCGAGCTCTCGACCTTCGCCATCATCATCGGCGTCGCGTTAGGGGTGCCCGCCGGCGTCGTGGCCGCCGCCCGCAAGGGCCGCTGGCAGGACCATGTGATCCGCGTCCTCGGGCTCTTCGGCTATTCGGTGCCGGTATTCTGGCTGGGCCTGATCGGCCTCTTCGTCTTCTACGGCAAGCTCGGCTGGACGGCCGGCACCGGCCGGCTCGATGTGTTCTACGACGGCGAGGTGACCGTGCGCACCGGCATCATGCTGGTCGACGCGGCGCTTGACGGCAACTGGGAGATTTTCAGCAACGCCTTCAGCCACCTGATCCTGCCGGCGGGCATCCTCGGCTACTTCTCGATGGCCTACATCGCCCGCATGACGCGCAGCTTCATGATCGACCAGCTGAGCCAGGAATACGTCATCGCCGCACGCATCAAGGGCAACTCGTTCTGGCAGGCCGTCTGGCGGCACGCCTTCCCCAACATCATGGTGCCGCTGATCACCGTGATCGGCCTGAGCTATGCCTCGCTCCTCGAGGGCGCCGTGCTCACCGAGACGGTGTTCGCCTGGCCGGGACTCGGCCTTTACATCACGCAGGCGCTGTTCAACAGCGACATGAATGCGGTGCTCGGCGGCACGGTGCTGGTCGGCACGGTCTTCATCGGCATCAACCTCCTCTGCGACCTCCTCTACAAACTCTTCGATCCGCGGCTGCGAACGTGAGCGACACCACACTCGGGCAATGGCTGGTCAGCGAAGCGCCGACGTCGCGCCGCCAGGCCGTCTTGGGCAATGTCTACCGCAATGCCCGCGCCATCGTGCGCAACCCTACCGCGTTCGCCGGCCTCGTGGTGGTGGCGCTGCTCATCCTCATGGCGATCTTCGCGCCCTGGCTATCTATGGGCCAGTCGCCGCTGACCCAGGATTTGGCAGGCCGCCTCGGCGCGCCTTCGGCCGTCCACTGGTTCGGCACCGACGAGCTTGGGCGCGATATCCTGGCGCGCACGCTCTTTGGCGCGCGGGCGACGCTGACCATCGTGGCACTGGTCGCCGTCATCGTCGTGCCGATCGGCCTCGCGGTCGGTACCGTCTCCGGCTACATGGGCGGCTGGGTCGATCGTGTGCTGATGCGCATCACCGACGTGTTCATGGCCTTTCCCCGCCTCGTGCTGGCGCTCGCCTTCGCCGCCGCGCTTGGGCCTGGCATCGAGAACGCCGTCATCGCAATCGCGCTCACCACCTGGCCGCCTTACGCGCGCATTGCCCGATCCGAGACGCTCGCCATCGCGCACAGCGATTTCATCCAGGCGGCGGTGCTGCAGGGCGCCTCGACCTGGCGCATCCTCTTCCGCCACATCGTACCGCTCTGCCTCTCCTCGGTGATCGTGCGGCTGACGCTCGACATGGCCGGCATCATCCTCACGGCGGCCGGCCTTGGCTTCCTCGGCCTCGGCGCCCAGCCGCCGACGCCCGAATGGGGCGCCATGGTCTCCTCGGGCCGCGACGTCATCCTCGACCAGTGGTGGGTCGCGACCATTCCGGGCCTTGCCATCTTCATCGTCAGCCTCGGTTTCAACCTCCTCGGCGACGGCCTTCGCGACGTGTTCGACCCGAAATCCGCATGAGCGATCCGCTGCTCATCGTCGACGACCTCAACGTCACCTTCCCGGGGCTCACGGGTGTGACCCGCGCCGTGCGCAACGCCTCCTTCACGCTCGGCCGCGAGCGGCTCGGCATCGTCGGCGAATCCGGATCGGGCAAATCGACCACCGGCCGGGCGCTGCTCGGCCTCGTACCGCGGCCCGGCGTGGTGACGGCGAGGACAATGACGTACGGAGGCCGCGACCTCCTCCGCCTCGGCGAGCGGGAGTGGCAGGAGCTGCGCGGCCGGCGCCTGTCGATGGTGATGCAGGACCCGAAATTCTCGCTCAACCCCGTCAAGACCGTCGGCGAGCAGATCGGGGAAACCTGCCGCCTCCATCTCAAGAGCACGCGCAAGGACGCCGAGCAGCGAACGTTGAAGATGCTCGAGGCGGTACAGATCCGCGATCCCGAGCTCGTCTATCATCTCTACCCGCACCAGCTTTCGGGCGGCATGGGGCAGCGCGTCATGATCGCCATGATGCTGGTCGCCGAACCCGACCTGCTCATTGCCGATGAGCCAACCTCGGCGCTCGATGTGACGGTGCAGAATGAGGTGCTGCGCATCCTCGACGACCTCGTGCGCGAGCGCGGCATGGGCCTCATCTTCATCAGCCACAATTTGACGGTCGTTGGCAGTTTCTGCGACCGCGTGCTGATCATGTATGGCGGCCGGATCGTCGAGGAGCTCGCCGCCCGCGACCTTGGGAACGCCCAGCACCCCTATACCCGCGCCCTCGTCGCCGCGACCCCCTCGCTCGATGCCGATCGGCCGGAGCTCGCCACCGTCACGCGTGATCCCAAATGGCTGGAATGATCACGGTCGACGACCTGCGAGTGACCTTCGGCGATGGCCAGCGCGAGGTCCGCGCCGTGCAGGGCGTCTCGTTCGAGGTTGCGGCGGGCGAGAGTTTTGGCATCGTCGGGGAATCCGGCTCGGGCAAGTCGACGGTGCTCAAGGCGATCGCCGGGCTGGTGCCCTCGACCAGCAGGGTTCTGGAGGTAAACGGCCGCGCTGCGGCGCAGCGGCGCAGCCGCGCCGACCGGCGCATGCTCCAGTTCGTGTTCCAGGACCCCTACGCCTCGCTCCACCCTCGGCAGACCGTCGACGATATCCTGCGCGAACCGCTCGAAATCCATCGCGTCGGAGACATCGACGATAAGGTGAAGGCGGCGATCGCCGATGTGGGCCTCCTCCCCATCCATCGCTTCCGCTATCCGCACCAGCTGTCGGGCGGCCAGCGCCAGCGCGTCGCCATCGCCCGGGCGCTGA
>Ga0207639_10002862_pt1 | contig 11591 bp, 11 predicted proteins | sample KBSCornC32_FD_184299 | JGI IMG/M metagenome (GOLD analysis project Ga0207639, IMG submission 184299) | Corn rhizosphere microbial communities from Kellogg Biological Station, Michigan, USA - KBS Corn C3-2 (SPAdes) (version 2) | ecosystem: Host-associated > Plants > Roots > Rhizosphere > Soil ...
CCCGTCTCGATCAGGGGTAGCCGTCAAGCTAACCCACTCGTACCACTCAACTTAATTTCGGATCAGGCTCTAAATCCCCTCGGACCTTAGCGCATCCGCTGGGCGACGCGGCCGATGGCGAAGAGTTCTTCGTCGAGAAGGATGGGGCCGGCCGAACCGCTCGATTTGATGGCGCGCTCAACGTCGGTCAGGCGGGCGATGGCAGTTTCGATCTTGTCGGGCTGCCAGCGCGAGAGCTGACGATGAACAGCGTCTCTTTCTTTCCAGAACAATGCCTTACCGGCAGTCGCCAGGACATCGGAGGCGCTTTTTCGGCCCTGCATTTCGGCACGGAACTGACCGAGCTGGAGCAGGCGCCGCATCAGCGCCCGGATCAGGGGGATCCCTTCGACGCCGCCGGCGGCGAGTTCGGCAAGCGCGGCTTCGATGGCGTCGAGACGGCCGTCGAGCACGGCATCGACCAGCTGCCCCATATCCCCTTCCTGCACCGCCGCGCCCAATGCATCCAGCGTATCGTGGCCGATCTCGCGGGGGCGGTCGGGGGCGGCGTCGGCATAGAGGGCGAGCTTCTCGATCTCCCGAGCCAGGATAGCGCGATCGCCATTGCAGGCCGTGGCCAGACGGCGGGCGATGTCGGGGGTGATCGTCAGGCCGGCTTCGCGCGCGAGCGTACTGGCGATCCGGTCCGCCTCGGCCCCCTCGGGAACGTAGCTGGCGAAGGCGATCATGGCGGGATCGCCCGTCGCGAGCTTGACCAGCTTCGCGTCCTTGCGAAGCGCGCCGGCGATGACGACCACCGGATTACCGTCGATCCCCATCTCGGCAAGACTTGACACAGCCTCGGCGATCTCGTCGCCCGCTGGCTCGACCCTTATGTAGCGGGGGCCACCGAAGAGCGAGATAGCGCCCACTTCGTCCGCGAGGCGGGCCGGATCAGATTTCACGGAGGCGCCGGTCAGATCGATCCGTTCCGCATCGGCGCCCATGGCTTTGCCCAGCCGATCGGCGAGCGCGCGCGATCCGGCCTCATCGGGGCCGTAGAGCAGGATCAGTCGATATCCCTTGCCGCCGGCATCGAGCGTGCGCTCGATTTCCGGGCGTTTGACGATCATGGCTGCGGGCTGGGCTTTGCCTCGCCACTCTTCCGGGTCTGGAGCGCGACGCGGGTGATGATCTGGTCGGCGACGGTCTCGGCCAGCCGTTCGAGCGCGGTCTGCTCGGCGGCGATGGTGGCATATTCGGAATTGACCACATCGATGCCGACATCCGATCCGGCGGTGGTATCGATCAGCATCTTGTCCTTATCGGCAGTGTCGATCAGCTGGTAACGGGCGCGCAGCTGGCGCCGCTCGCGGGTCGTGGTGCGATCGGCGCGGATGCCGTAGCCCTCGATCTGATCATCGAGCTTGATGTCGAGGCGGTAGCGGGCCGAGCCGCCATGATCGCCGATGCGATCGACGATCGCGTTGCGCACCAGCCAGCCGGCCTTGCCCTCGATCGGGCCAACCGAGACGTTCGAGAGCAACGAGGACGCCGCGCTGCCGCTTCCACCACTGTAAAGCGGGCGCAGGCCGCAGGCCGAAAGCGGCAATGCGAGCGCGAGGAGGAGCGCGACACGTTTCATGCGACGAGGTTTACCAGACGATCGGGCACGACGATCACCTTTTTGGGCGCCTTGCCCTCGAGCAGCTGGATGACGCGCGCTGATCCCAGTGCCAGCGCCTCGATTTCCTCGCGAGGGGCGCCCTTGGGGGCGGTCAGCGTGTCACGGAGCTTGCCGTTGACCTGAATCGCGATCGTGACCTCGTCATCGACGAGTAGCGACGGATCGGCCTCGGGCCATGCGGCATTGGCAACAAGACCGCTTTCGCCGAGTCGGGACCAGGCTTCCTCGGCCACATGGGGGACCATCGGCGCCACCAGCCGGACCAGCGTGCGGGCAGCCATGGTGCGCGAGGCCGAGGGCGCGGCCTTCTCGATCGCGTTGGACAGTTCGTAGAGCTTGGCGACGGCCTTGTTGAAGGACAGCGCCTCGATATCAATGCCGACCCCAGCGATGGTCTTGTGGAGCTTGCGGTCGAGATCTCGATCCTCGCCTTCGCCTGCCTCGGCAGCGTCGGTCAGGCGCCACAGGCGCTGGACGAAGCGCCAAGCGCCTTCGATGCCGGCCTCGCTCCACTCCAGATCGCGTTCCGGCGGACTGTCCGAGAGCATGAACCAGCGCACCGCATCCGCGCCGTACTGATCGACGATCGGGCCGGGATCGACAGTGTTCTTCTTGGACTTGGACATCTTCTCGATGCGGCCGACGGTCACGGGCTGGCCGGTCGCGATCACGACACCCTTCGCAATTTCATCCGGCGCGAGCCAGTTGCCTTCGGGATCCTTGTAGGTCTCGTGCGTCACCATGCCCTGTGTGAACAGGCCGGTGAAGGGCTCCTTGACGCCGATCTCGCCCAGATGCGCCAGCGCGCGGGTCCAGAAGCGGGCGTAAAGCAGGTGGAGGATCGCATGCTCCACGCCCCCAATATATTGATCGACCGGCATCCACTGCTCTGCGATCTTGCGGTCGAACGGCTGGTGGCCGGGCGCGCTGGCGAAGCGGATGAAATACCAGCTGGAATCAACGAAGGTGTCGAGCGTGTCGGTCTCGCGCCGGGCGGGCTTCCCACAACTCGGGCAATCGACATGGCGCCAGGTCGGGTGGCGATCGAGCGGGTTGCCGGGAATATCGAAGCTGACATCTTCGGGCAGCACGATCGGCAGCTGATCGCGCGGCACGGCGACCGGGCCGCAGCCTTCGCAATGGATGATCGGGATCGGCGTGCCCCAATAACGCTGGCGCGAGACGCCCCAGTCGCGCAGGCGCCAGACGGTCGTGCCCTGGCCCCAGCCTTCGGCCTCGGCGCGGGCGATGACGGCGGACTTGGCCGCTTCGATCTCCATGCCGTCGAGGAAGCGGGAATTCACCAGCTTGCCGGGGCCGACATAGGCCTCGTCCTGGATCGGCGTGTCGGCCTCATCCAGTGAGGGGGCGACGACGCGGGTCACTGGTAACGCATATTTGCGCGCGAAATCGAGATCGCGCTGGTCATGGGCCGGGCAAGCGAAGATCGCGCCGGTGCCATAATCCATCAGCACGAAATTGGCGACGAACAGCGGTAGTTTCCATGTCGGATCAAAGGGATGGATCACCGACAGGCCGGTGTCGAAACCCTTCTTCTCCGCCGTCTCGATATCCGCGGCGGCGGTGCCGGTCTGCTTGCACTCGGCGATGAAGTCCTGAAGCGCCGGATTGTCCTTCGCCAGCGCCTGCGCGATCGGATGATCGGCCGCGATGCCGGCAAAGCTCGCGCCGAAGATCGTATCGGGGCGGGTGGTGAAGACGTCGAAGCCGTCCTGCCCCTCGACAGGTCTGTCGAGGGCGAAGCGGAAGCGCAGGCCCTGGCTCTTGCCGATCCAGTTTTCCTGCATCAGCTTGACCTTGTCCGGCCATTGATCGAGCGTATCGAGGCCCGCGAGCAGATCATCCGCGAAATCAGTGATCTTGAGGAACCACTGGCTTAATTTGCGCCGCTCGACCAGCGCGCCGGAGCGCCAGCCGCGACCGTCGATCACCTGCTCGTTGGCGAGCACGGTCATATCGACCGGATCCCAGTTGACCTCGGATTCCTTCCGATAGACCAGCCCGGCCTTGTAGAGATCAAGAAACAGCGCCTGTTCCTGGCCGTAATAATCCGGTTCGCAGGTGGCGAGTTCGCGGCTCCAGTCGAGCGCGAAGCCGAGACGCTTCAGCTGCGCGCGCATCGCGGCGATATTGGCGCGGGTCCATTCGCCGGGATGGACCTTCTTCTCCATCGCGGCATTTTCAGCCGGCATGCCGAACGCGTCCCAGCCCATCGGATGGAGTACCTCATGCCCGGTCATCCGCTTGTAGCGGGCCAGCACGTCGCCCATCGTGTAGTTGCGGACATGGCCCATATGGATGCGCCCCGACGGGTAGGGAAACATCTCGAGGACGTAGGTCTTGGGTTTTGGGCTGTTGTCGTCCGCGTGGAAGGTGCCTTGCTCTTCCCACACGGATTGCCAGCGGGTGTCGGCGGCGCCCGGATTGAAACGCGAACTCATGCGAAGAATCAGCCGACGGCGCTGCGGCGGAGGTCACGCGCCTTGGCAAGGATGATCTCTTCGAGTTTCTGGACGGTCGCGGCCTGCACCGGGGCATCGACCCACTGGCCGCCCTGGCTGATCTGACGCGCGGCGGCGACGCGCACGGCATCGGCGCGGAGATCCTGGTCGAGGATCGTGACGGTCAGCTTCATCCGCTCAGTGGGAACGGCGGGGTTGGCGTACCAGTCGGTCACAATCACGCCGCCGTTGGAATCGGTCTGGGCCAGCGGCATGAAGGAGAGCGTGTCGAGCGTCGCGCGCCATAGATAGCTGTTGACGCCGATCTGCGTCACCTTGCTGGCGGCGAGATCCTTCTGCACGCGCAGCTTGCTCTTGCCGCCGCCGCACGCGGCAAGCGAGAGCGCAAGCGCGATGGTGATGGCGGTCGAAACGGAACGGCGCATGGCAGACTTTCCTTGGGATGGCGGCAACGGCAGCCGTTATAGAATGTCCGCGCCGCCCCGCAAGCCGCGTCATGACGTGGTCATGCGACTCGACCATTGTTGAAAAATGGCAACAGCCTCCCAGATTCATTTGAAGCCAGTGGCTTAACGCAGCGCTTCATGATACGCAGAATCAAAAGGGGAAGATTGTAATGGTGGCGAGTCGGGGAGCGTGGATGCTGATGGGGGCGGCTATTGCCGCGCTCGTCGCTGCCGCGCCTGTCCTCCCCAGCGCCGCCGCTTCTCCAAAAGTCTCAGCTCTGACAAAGGCTTCGCTGCGTGGTCCGTCCTTCCGGATGGGCAACGGGATCGGCTCGTTCACGCCGGCGGCGGCTGATCCGCTGCGGGCGATGAGCTTTGGCCGGGCGGGCCTGTCTACCACTGGCTTCCACTTCACCCCATCGGTCGCGCCGGGCAGCCAGCGCAAGGTGACCGTCGCGATTCGCGCCCGTGCTGCGACTGGCGCGCCGCGTACTGGTCAGGGCACTACCCTGGCTGCGCTTACGCCCACCGCCTACAATCTTGGCGCGGCTTTTGGCTGGAAGCGGTTTGCGATCACGGGCGATGTCGCGAAGGTCGAAGGTGGCCTGCTGCCGCTCGATCGTGAGGCAGCCGATGTCGGCCTGAGCTATTCGGGCAACAAGTGGAGCACGCGGATCCAGCTCGGCGCCGAGCGTGCCACCGGCGATCGCGCACGGATTGCCGGAATCGACGAGACCTATTCGGTCGATGTGGGCGGTTCCTACGCGCTGACCCGCAATCTCGATGTCACCGGCGGCGTGCGGTACAAGCTGCAGCGCGATCGGCTCGACCGCTTCACCGACAACCGCCAGGATTCGCAGGCGGTCTACGTCGGGACGGCCTTCAAGTTCTGATCTCGCTTTTCCGCGCCTTCGGAATGAAGGCGTCGATCGCAGCCCAGCCATGAGCACCGATCCGGTTCACCAGTCGGGCATGCCGTGCGTCGACGCCGCCTAGGGCGATCACCGGCAGGTGGGTTGCTTTTGCCAGCGCAGCGAAGCGGGGAATGCCCAGCGATCGTCTGGCAGGATGCGATCGGGTCGGAAACAGCGGCGACAGCAGCACCAAGTCCGCGCGAGCGCGCTCGGCCTCTCTGATCTCCTTGAGGTCATGCACCCCAATTGCCATTTTGACTCTGGAATCTTTCATCGCGGGCGATCCCAGATAAAGGCCGTCCGCTCCCATGGACCGGTCGAGCGCACCCGCGAGGAGCAGCACCAGCCCCCGGCTCCGCGCGATCCGGCATATTCGCTTGAGAAGCGCCTGCCTCTCCCCGCCGGTGAGCGTGTAGTGCCGGACGATCACGCCGCTGCCACGCGGCAGCTTGCGCAACGCTGGCCAGAGGGCGTCGCCCTGCCGCTCGTCAGTCAGAAGCCATGTGCTGGGCCAAGAGACATGGAAGCGGGGGTAGCGAGGGCGCATCCTGCTCCCTATAGCGGCGCGCATGGCGCTCCACGACCTTCAAGATGCGGCCGCCCGGCTCGCCAACGTTCATGCCACGATCGCACGGTCGGCGCGCCTCGCGCACCGCAATCCGGCCGGCGTGGCGTTGATCGCAATCTCCAAAACCCATCCCGCCCAGGCAATCATACCTTTGATCGATGCCGGGCAGCGGCTGTTCGGTGAAAACCGAGTGCAGGAGGCGCAGGAGAAATGGCCTGCGCTGCGTGAACGGCAGGCGTGCATCAGCCTGCATCTCGTCGGCCAGCTGCAATCCAACAAGGCGGAGGATGCTGTGGCGTTGTTCGACGCCATCCATTCGGTCGACCGGCCGTCGCTGATCGCTGCGCTGGGCCGCGCGATGGACAAGCTCGGCCGACGTCCCGAATGCTTCCTGCAGGTCAATATCGGCGAGGAAGCGCAGAAAGGCGGATGCGCCATCGCCGACGTCCCCGCGCTGCTTGCGGAGATGCGGCAGGCGGAGCTGCCGGTCGCGGGCCTGATGTGCGTGCCGCCGCTCAATGTTGAGGCGGCGCCCTATTTCGCGCTGCTGGCAAAGATCGCGAAGGATCAGGGTCTGTCCGGTCTCAGCATGGGGATGTCAGGGGATTATGAGACTGCCGTCATGCTGGGCGCGACGCATGTGCGGGTGGGCACTGCGCTGTTCGGCGCGCGGTGAAATTTTCTTCTGGTCGTGCTGAACTTATTTCAGCATGCACCAAGCAATTTGCACCAGCGCTTGTTGGACAGTGGATACTGAAACTAGTTCAGCATGACGGGTCTGATATCAGCGGATGTCGATCCCATCACTTAGCGACAATGCCTTAAGAATATCGAGCAGATCACTTTTCCCGACCGCAACGCAGCCTTCAGTGTAATCGCGCTCGGCTGTGCAGTGGAGGAAGATCGCGCTGCCTGCGCCCCGATTCGGCGGTGCATCATTGTGGGCAAGGGTGACGATCACATCGTAAGCGCCGTCATCGCGCCAGAGGCGTTCGGCTGAGCGCGGATAGGGGTGGCGAACCGGGCGGTTGTAGGCGGGGTCCGCCGGATCGTCGCACCAGCCGTCGTCGGGGCGGAGCCAGCGCCAGGGCAGGTTCAGGGCCGGAAGCGTGACGCGGTCGGGGCGCAGCAGAGCCGTGCGGATCAGCCAGCGGCCGAGGGGCGTGGCGCCGTCGCCTTCGCGCTTGGCATTGGCCGCGATCGGGCCGCCCTTGCCGATCAGGCAGGGGATCTCTCGGCCGTCATGACTGAGAATGCGCCTCGCCGTATCGACGAGGATGTCGCTCACAGCTGATGCCCGGTGCGGTCGCGCTTGGTGGCGAGATAGGCTTTGTTGTGGGGATTGGCGGGAAGCGCGTGGGGGACGCGCTCGACGACGATGGTGCCGGCGGCTTCGAGTCCGGCCACCTTGGCGGGATTGTTGGTGAGGAGGCGGACCTTGTCCTGTCCCAGCAGGGCCAGCATCCGCGCAGCGATGCCGAAATCGCGGGCGTCGATCGCGAAGCCGAGGCGGACATTGGCGTCGACCGTGTCGAACCCCTGATCCTGCAGCGCATAGGCGCGCAGCTTGTTGATCAGGCCGATGCCGCGCCCTTCCTGCCGCAGATAGAGGAGGATGCCCCAGCCGCAGCCGGCGATCTCACGGAGCGCCGCGTGGAGCTGTGGTCCGCAGTCGCATTTGAGCGAGCCGAGCACATCGCCGGTCAGGCATTCGCTGTGCAGGCGAACCAGCGGCGGATTGCCGTCGGGGGCGCCGATGACGAGGGCAACATGCTCGGTCGAATCCTCGGCATTTCGAAAAGCGACGATCTCAGCGCGCTCGCACGCTTCGACGGGCAGGCGTGCGCGGGCGACGATGCGCAGGCGATGGGGGGCTTCATAGGTTTCAATATCTTCGGCGGTGACGCTTATGGGTTCGGTGCCGGACCGCACGAAGAACGCGGGGAGCAAGCCGGCAAGGCGGGCCAGTTCCAGCGCTGCTCCGGCGGCACGGGGGGTGGCGCAGGCTTTCGACCAGAAGGGGCCTTTCAGCGGCGTCGCGAGATCAAGGGTGGGATCGGCCAAGGCGTGGGCTGTCGGCAGATCGAGCCAGTTCGTGCGCTCGATCTGGACCGCCTGATCGGGATTGGCCGCGGCGAGCTGGTTGGCGAGTTTCAGCGTTGCGGCGCGTCCGGCCGAGAGCAGCAGATCGGCCCGGCCGCCTTCATCGAACTCGGTCAGGCTCACGTCGTCCGCCGTTTCGATCGCCAGCACGCAGAGTTCGTCGATCGCGACCGCCCAGCCGCGCCGGAGCGCGTCGATCGCCTGGGCGACGGACCGGCCATCGGTCATCAGATCGTGAACTCGGTGATCAGCGGGACGTGATCGGAGGGTTTGGTCCAGCCGCGTGCGGGCTCCAGCACGCGATGCGCCGTCGCCAACTTCGCCACGTCGGGGCTCGCCCAGATATGATCGAGCCGGCGCCCACGATCCGAAGCGGCCCAGTCCTGCGCGCGGTAGCTCCACCAGGTGTAGAGGCGCTGCGGCGCGGCCACGAAATGACGGCCGAGATCGACCCAATCGTGGCTGGCCTGCAGCCCACCGAGCGCTTCGACCTCGATCGGGGTGTGGCTGACCACGTCGAGCAGCTGCTTGTGGCTCCAGACATCGCATTCGAGCGGCGCGATGTTGAAATCACCCACCAGCAATGTCGGCTGGCGCAACTTCTCCGACCAGCGGGTCATCCGCTCGACGAAGGCGAGCTTCTGGCCGAATTTGGGATTGAGCGCTGCGTCGGGGATGTCGCCACCCGCCGGGATATAGACATTCTCAAGCCGGATGCCGCAGTCCAGCATCACGCCGACATGGCGTGCCTCGCCATTGTCCTGCCAGTCGTTGCGGACATCCTCGCGCATGGGCACGCGGCTCAGGATCGCGACGCCATGGTGCATGCGCTGGCCGTTGAGGATGCGGTGGGTATAGCCGAGCTGGTCGAACAGGCCGCCAGGGAAGATGTCGTCTACGACCTTCGTTTCCTGCAGGCACAGTATATCGGGCGATTCCTCGAGCAGCAAACGTTCGACGATGTCGAGCCGTGCGCGGACGGAGTTGATGTTCCAGGAAGCGATCTTGAGGGTCGATGTCATCGCTTCGCGATGTAGCGACGCGGTTCGGTGAAAGCCAGATGTGCGTCATACCCAGTCGTCATTCCAGCGAAAGCTGGAATCCCTTTTCTTATTGACGACTGAAGAAGAGGGATCCCAGCTTTCGCCGGGATGACGGCAGTTATGGCGTGAGGATGGTGTCCTCGGCCTTGGCCAGCGTGCGGGGGTAATCGAGCGTGTAGTGGAGGCCGCGGCTTTCCTTGCGCTTGAGCGCGGACTGCACGATCAGGCCGGCGACCTCGACGAGGTTGCGCAGTTCGATCAGATCGGGGGTGACGCGGAAATTGCCGTAATATTCCTCGACCTCGGAGCGAAGCAGGGCAACGCGGTGCTGGGCGCGTTCCAGCCGCTTGGTGGTCCGCACGATGCCGACATAGTCCCACATGAACCGGCGGATCTCGGACCAGTTGTGCTTGACGATCACCTCCTCGTCGGAATGGGTGACGCGGCTTTCGTCCCAGGGGCGGATCGGTGGAGGCTCGGGCAGCTCGTCCCAATGGGCGGCGATATGCCGCGCCGCCGCTTCCCCGAACACGAAGCATTCGAGGAGCGAGTTGGAGGCGAGGCGGTTGGCGCCGTGGAGGCCGGACTGCGTCACTTCGCCTGCCGCATAGAGGCCCGGCAGATCGGTGCGGCCGTCGAGATCGATCATCACGCCGCCGCAGGTGTAATGCTGTGCGGGGACGACCGGGATCGGCTGGGTGGTGATGTCGATGCCCAGCGTCAGCAGCTTGGCATGGATGTTCGGGAAATGCTCCTTCACGAACTCGGGCGGCTTGTGGCTGATGTCGAGATGGACATAGTCGAGGCCAAGCCGCTTGATCTCATGGTCGATCGCGCGGGCGACGATGTCGCGGGGGGCCAGTTCCGCGCGCTCGTCGAAATCGGGCATGAAGCGGTGGCCGGTGCCGGGGATCCTGAGTTGCCCGCCCTCGCCGCGCACAGCCTCGGTGATCAGGAAGTTCTTGACCTCCAGATTGTAGAGGCAGGTCGGGTGGAACTGGTTCATCTCCATGTTGGAAATGCGAGCACCCGCACGCCACGCCATGGCGATCCCGTCGCCGGTCGCGCCCCGCGGCGCAGTGGAATAGAGGTAGCAGCGCCCCGCCCCGCCGGTCGCCAGCACGGTCGCCCGGCCGGTATAGAGCTCGACCCGGCCGGTCTTGCGGTTGAGCGCATATATGCCCCACACATGGCCGTCGCCCGAATAGCGTACGCCATGACGGCCGGTGACGAAGTCGATCGCCACCATATCGGTGACAAGCGTGATGTTCGGGTTTGCCGCGGCGGCTTTTTCCAGCGCGTCCTGCACGGCCCGGCCGGTCGCATCGTCGACATGGACGATCCGGCGATGGCTGTGGCCGCCCTCGCGGGTCAGATGCCAGCGGTCGCCGGTTTCGCTGCCCGAGTTGAAGGGCACTCCGATCTTCGCAAGATGCTCGATCGCGGCTGGGGCATTTTCAACAACGAATTCAACTGTTTCGCGCCGATTGAGGCCCGCACCCGCAATCATCGTGTCTTCGATATGGCTTTCGAACGTGTCGCCTTCCTCGAGCACCGCGGCGATGCCGCCCTGTGCCCAGTTGGTCGATCCGTCGGAAAGCGCACCCTTGGCGAGCACTGCGACCTTGAGTGTCTGAGCAAGGTTGAGCGCCGCCGTCAGCCCGGCCGCGCCGGAGCCCAGCACGATGACGTCGAAGCGATGCTCAGCCATCGGCACCGGCCGTGGTGAGATTCAGGAAGACATCTTCCAGATCGGCCTCGCGGGTCGACACGTCGACGATGCCGAGGCCGGTGCCCTGCAGCGCGGTCAGCACCTCGCCCGCATTCACCTTGCCCTTGTCGAAGGTGATGACGATGGTGCGGTCACCCTTGCGCTCGGCCTTCTCGAAGCAGGGCAGGTCGGGAATGGCTGCAATATCGCGATCGACCGTCACCTCGACAGCCTTCTCGCGCGCCTGGGCGAGAAGGGTGCTGGTCGGTTCGTTAGCGATGAGCTTGCCATGGTTGATGATCGCGATGCGGTCGCACAATTCCTCGGCCTCTTCGAGATAGTGAGTGGTCAGCACGACCGTCACGCCATTCTCGTTGAGTTCGCGGACATAGGCCCAGAGCTGCTGGCGCAGCATGATGTCCACGCCGGCTGTAGGCTCGTCCAGCACCAGGATAGGCGGCGAATGCACCATCGCCTTGGCGACCAGCAGCCGGCGCTTCATGCCGCCCGAAAGTGTGCGGGCATAGGCGTGCGCCTTGTCGGCCAGATGGACGGCGCGCAGCAATTCCATGGTGCGGCGCTTGTCCTTCGGGACAGCGTAATAGCCCGCCTGATTCTCCAGCGTCTCAAAGGGCGTAAAAAAGGGATCGAAGACAA
>Ga0207639_10002866_pt1 | contig 11582 bp, 10 predicted proteins | sample KBSCornC32_FD_184299 | JGI IMG/M metagenome (GOLD analysis project Ga0207639, IMG submission 184299) | Corn rhizosphere microbial communities from Kellogg Biological Station, Michigan, USA - KBS Corn C3-2 (SPAdes) (version 2) | ecosystem: Host-associated > Plants > Roots > Rhizosphere > Soil ...
CCGGCCTTGCGTCCGGGCTCGCCTGGGCCCTGGCCGAGGCCGCCCATGTCGAAAGCATGCACGCCATCGCCAACCCCTTTGTCGAGCGCGTGCCTGCGAGGCTTCGAACCCGCAGGCGCCGATCTGTCCGCACGCGCACGACGATACAGCAGCCCGGCGTCATGTTGCCGGCGGCATCTCATGTCATGGGCGCGTCCACGATGGTCGAACGAAACGCCGGCCCGGCGTCGGTCCTCGACGGCTGCCTCAGATTTTCGTCGACCACGATCCAGCTCCGGGGCCTCGGGCCTGGACTCTCGACCTGGCGCGGTGAGACACTCGGCGGCACCTCCTTTGCACTCCTCGAGGCCATGACGGACCTTCTGGCATCCCCTTCCAGGCTGGCCTGGGCTCTGCTGCTCGGGCTCGGCGCCTGCGGCGGCGCCGGGAACGCCGACCTGGGTGCGCACCCCATCTGCACGGGCGAGCCCGGCGTTCGGCTCGCCGTTCGCCTGGTGGGTGGCGGGCCAGCGCCCCAGGGACAGGCCATGCAGGGCGAGAACGGGTGGCGGCTCCTGATGGTGAATGGTAGCTGTCATGCCTGGGCGCTGGACGATGCGGCTGGCCGTCTCTGGCAGACCGACCTGACCGCTCAAGCCGAGGCGCGACTCGTCGAAGGACTGAAGGTCTCGACGTGGGGCGCCCTCGTCTCCACCAACGTCAGCTGTCCCGATGCACCTGGATTGTCCCTTCGTCTAGCCGAGCTGCGACGCCATGGATCGCCCTGCGGCGGTGGCGCTTCGTGGGAAGACCTCGGCTCGGCCGCCAGCCTCCAGATCTCGTCGGTCGCCGAGGCTGGCACGATCGTGGACGGAGATCTTCGCTACCTCGTGATTGAGGAGCAGGTGAAGAACGACACGCGCGCCGCCGTGGCCTGGCCTCTGGCCACTTCGCTCGCTTCCCTGGCCACCGATGGCATCAACTACCAGCGGGGCAACAGCCTGAAGGCGAGCGGCGCGGAGGCGATCAAGCTCGCCGCGATCCGCACCATCCCCGATACCGGGGGAGTCTATTACGGCTTCACGCGGGTCACCGACGGCGACGGGAAGACGTACCAGCTCTACATCCGGGACGCTCTGCCGTTCGAGCAGGAAAACGGTTTGGTGCCGGACGGCACCTTTTGAGCCGCAGGGAAAGGCGCCAGGTATGAATCTGCCGGCTCCGGTCGGGCCGGCGCGCTTGCCCGCGAACGTGGTCCTGTGGGCCAAGGGCCTTCGCAAGACCTTCCGCCCGCGCTTCACGGGCAGCGGCTGACCCCGCCGGATGGATCAGGGCTTCGGGACTCGAGACCCTGAGGTGACCAGCGCCTGAACCCGGAGCGTGTCCTTCAGGATGGGAAGCTGGGCCAAGTCCTTGGGGCGACCAGCCGCGGTCTTCGATTGGATGATGTCTTCCAAGCAAGCAACCGTCGCGACGTGGGCCCCGATCGTCAGGTTCTTCGCTCGAGAACGCAGGCCATTGAAATCGAGGTTCCCCGGAATGAGATCGAAGAGGACGTCGAGATTGGCTTCGGCTGTCGTGATGCGAACAGCGCGAGACAGTGGAGAGATTTCGATGGCCCGACCTCCAAGGCGGCCCTCCAGCTCCTTGATCTTCGCGCGATTGCGCGGCGTGTCCCGGATCAGCACGTCCATGTCGTCGGTCGTGACAGGAGCTCCCTGCACCAGCGCCGCCACGCTCCCGACGATAACCGCCTCGAGTCCAGCCTCGTGCAGCGCTGCGAGCACCTTCGCCACGAACGCCTCGTCAGAAGACATGGACACCCGGAGCTACTTCCCTGAGGAAGAACCGCCGGCCGGTTCCCCATGGGCGGAACATCGCGACCAAGATAGCGTGCAGATCGCCCGGGTCCATATCGGGCAGAAGCGGAGCAATCCGGCGACGCTCCTCCTCTACCTTCGCCAGCAGGGCGTCGAGGTCGAGAGGTTGATCTTTGGCCGCGTCCACGATGGGCAGTATAGCGCCCACCAGATCCAGCAGACCTGGGGTTATGATGGCGCCGACCATTCATGATCGCCGCTCGTCCCGCCGAAGCCGATGCCGCCGCGCCGTCCGGGACGGCGCGCGCGTCCGCCCGGGACGTGGTCCTGCGCGCCGAAGACGTGCGCAAGACCTTCCGGCTCGGCTTCTTCCGCAAGCGCGTCGAGGCGGTCCGTGGCGTCTCGTTCACCGTCGAGCGCGGCGAGATCTTCGGGTTCCTCGGCCCGAACGGCGCCGGCAAGACCACGACCCTGAAGATGCTGATGGGTCTCATCTTTCCGACGAGCGGGCGGGTCGAGGCGCTGGGGCGCGCCGTGCCCGATCGCGCGGCCAAGCGGCGCATCGGCTACCTGCCGGAGACGCCCTACTTCTACGAGTACCTCACGCCCGAGGAGTTCCTCGACTTCGCCGGCGCCCTTTGCGACGTGCCGGCGGCGGCTCGGCGGCGGCGCGCCGACCAGCTCCTCGGGCGGGTGGGGCTGGACCACGCGCGCGGGCGGCCGCTGCGAAAGTTCTCGAAGGGCATGTTGCAGCGGATCGGGATCGCGCAGGCCCTGATGGGCGATCCGGACGTCGTCGTCCTGGACGAGCCGATGACGGGGCTGGATCCGCTCGGCCGCAAGGACGTGCGCGACCTGATCCTCGAGCTGGGGCGCGAGGGCAAGACCGTCCTTTATTCCACGCACATCCTGCCCGACGTGGAGATGACCTGCGATCGGGTGGCCATCGTGGTCGGCGGGCGGCTGCGCAGCGTGGGCCGCCTGGCGTCGCTGCTGTCGGCGCGCGTGCTCTCGACGGAGATCGTGCTGCGCCCGGCGCCGGCCCGCCCGGGCCTGCCGCCGGGGGAAGGCGCCGGCATCCCCGCCTTGCCGGCGGGGGCGCGCCGCCTTCCCGGCGAAGGTGACGTGGCCCTCGAGCTGCCGGCCGGCGCGGACGTCGATGCGTTCCTGCGCGCCGCGCAGGCAGGCGGGGCCGGGATCGTGTCGGTCACCCCGCGCCGCGAGTCGCTGGAGGACCTGTTCGTGCGCGAGGCGCAGGAGAAGCGTGAATGAGACGCATCGCCGCGGTGGCCCGGAACACGTTCCGCGAGGCCGCCCGCAACAAGATCCTCTACAGCCTCCTGTTCTTCGCGCTGGCGCTGATCGCCTCGGCGCTGGCCCTGGGCCAGCTTTCGGTACACGAAGAGCGGCGCATGATCCGCGACGTCGGCCTGTTCGGGGTGGACGTGTTCAGTGTGCTCATCGCCATCTTCGTGGGCGTGAACTTGCTGTACAAAGAGCTGGCCTTGAAGACGGTCTACACCATCTTGCCCAAGCCCATCGCGCGCTGGGAGTTCGTCCTCGGCAAGTGGCTGGGCGTCATGGCGACGCTGGTGGCGCAGATCGTCGTCATGGGCGTCGCCGTCGCCGTCACCAGCTGGTTCGAGAGCGGCTCCGAGGCGGTGGACGCGGCGCTCGTCAAGGCGCTGTGGCTGCTGCTGATGAACGTCACGATCGTCACGTCGGTGGCCATGTTGTTCTCGTCGTTCTCCAGCCCGTTCCTGTCCGGTCTGTTTTCGCTGGGAGTGTTCGTGGTCGGGCGCTCCGTCCCCGACGTCCGCGTGCTGGCGGAACGGGTGGGCGGCGCGCCGGGACGGGTGCTATCGGCTGGCTGCGCGGTCCTGCCGAATTTGCACTTGTTCACCCCTTCGGGCAGCGCCATCGCTGGCCAGCACATCACGGTGCACGCGGGGCCTTTCGTCGGCGCGAGCTACCTGGCCTGGACCAGCCTGTACGCGATAGGCTACTCGACGGTCGTGCTGGGTCTTGCGATGCTGATTTTTCGACGCAGAGATTTCGTATGACTTCGACGACTGGGATCTCGCCGTGATCAAGGTGCGCGCCATGCGCGAGCCCGACGTGGAGCTCGCCGCGCAGATCCTGGTCGGCGCCTTCGCGCAGGTCTATCGACAGCGCGGGCACACGCCGCCCTTCCCCAACCTCGAGAGCGCGGCGTGGCTGTGCCGTTCGTACATGGATCTCGATCCCGACGGCTGCGCGGTGGCCGAGTCGGGCGAGGTGATGGTGGGGGTCGGGTTCGTGCACCCGCGCGGCACCACCGCGAGCATCGGGCCGGTGGCGGCCCGGCCGGGCGGTCCGCGCGGCACCGGGCGCGCGTTGATGGCGTACCTGACCAAGCAGGCGCCCGGATGCACCAGCCTGCGGCTGTTCCAGGACGGCTTCAATCCGGACTCGTTCGGCCTGTACACGCAGCTCGGGTTCGTGGTGCGCGACGTGGCCCCCTATCTGCTGGCCGTCGAGCTGCAGCCGCCGGCGCGCGCGGTCTCCGCCGACATCCGACCCGGGCGGCCGGAGGATCGCGAGGCGCTGGAAGAGCTGGACCGGCGGTTGGTCGGCGCCGATCGGGCGCGCGACATCGCGTTCCTGACCGCCACGGGCAGCGTGCTGGTGTACGAGCGGCGGCGCGCGATCGAGGGCTTCCTGTTCCTGCGCGCGCTGCCGGCGCGCGCGGTGGTGGGTCCGGCCATGGCCACCTCCGAGGAGGTGATGTGCGCGCTGGTCGACGCGGCGAGCGTGGCGCTGCCGGGGCGCTCGGCCGTGATGCGCGCGTCGGCCTCGTGCCCCGCGGTGCTGCGCCGCGCGTTCGACCGTGGCTTCCGGGTGGATCACCTCGGCAACCTGATGGTCGTGGGCAAGATCGAGCTGCCGCCCGCGCAGCTCTATGCACTATTCCCCGAGTCGCTGTGACTCCCGATCGGGCCATCCGTCTAGTCTTCAGACCGGTGCAGACGGAGCTGTCGGTCGATCAGCGAGGCGCCCTGGATCGCGACGGGTTCCTGGTGGTTCCTGGGGCGCTCGACGCGGAGTGGGTCGCGCGGCTGGCGCGCGCGTTCGAGGCGGCGCCGGCGCAGGCCGACGGCACCCAGCACGTCGTGCTGTCGGAGGCGACGCCAGAGCGGGATGCGTGGCGCCGGCTCGAGAGCCATCCGGTGGTGGTCGCAGCGGCCATGTACGTCCTCGGTGGCCCGGTCCGCGTCCGTGATCTGCACGGGCGCAATCCCTTGCCGGGCTACGGGCAGCAAGGCCTGCACGCCGACTCGGTGGCGCGGGCCGCGGGAGATCCATATTCCGTGGTGACGGCGCTCTGGATGATCGACGGCTTCACCGCCGACAACGGCGCCACCCGCGTCGTCCCCGGCTCGCACCGCTTGACGCGTCCGCCGCCGCCGTCCTTCGCGCAGCCGCTGGCGCGCCACCCGGACGAGCGTGTGATCACCGGCGGCCCTGGCAGCGTCCTCGTCTTCAACGGTCACCTCTGGCACTCCGGCCGTCGCAACACCAGCGCCGGCCCGCGCCGCGCCGGCCAGATGGTGATCATCTCCGCCTGACGCCGTCGAGGCCTGGCCAGCGGAGAGTCAAAACCGCAGAGCCACGCCGCCGGAAAGCTGCAGGCGGAGCATGGGCTCGTGGAAGTGGGGCTTCTTCGGGTTCCAGGCGAGCGCGGGGCCGGCGAAGAGCTCGACGGCCGGGTAGAGGCGATAGGTGACGGTCGCGCCGGGACGGAGCTCGAAGATCGATTGCGTCCCGACCGCGGTCGAGGCCTGGTTGTGCGCCAGGAAGTCCGACGACGGCTTGAGCCCGGCCAGCACCAGGAAGCCGACGCCCAGATCCAGGGACACGAACAGACGCTGCTCCCAGACGCGGACGCGCATGGTCGGCGCGATCAGCACGTCCAGGAAGGTGTCGGTTCCGTTCGGCTCGTGGAGGCTCGCGTACTGGACGAGCGCCCCCAGCCGAAACCGGAGGCGCGCGTCGCGATCGTCGTCGCCGAACGTGTAGCCGAGCAGCGCCGTCGCCGCGAAAGCAGACCGCCGTCCGGTGGCTGGTCCGGCCAGCCAGGTGGTCACCCCGGGCCCGAGCCCGAAGTCGATGGGATCGGACGGCGCGCGCAGCTCGTCGCGCACACCGCCTCCGACGCTGCCGGGCGACGACGGCACACGCGCGGGCTGCAGGTCGTCGGCGCTCGGTCCGGCGGCGGGGCCTGCGGGCGCGCTGGCGCGCGCCGGCTCGGACTCGGCGCCGGCGGCGGGGGGCGAAGGCATCTCCGCCGGTGTCTCGGCGGCAGGCGCCGTCGTCGGCGCGGAGGGCGGCGGGGTCGCCAGCGGCTGCCCGGCGCTGGCCGCGGCCTGGGCTTTCGGTTGAGGCTCCCGCTGGTCGTTGTTCCGGCCTTTCTGCTCGTCCTCGGCGGCGATCTGCGCCTGCAGCGCACCGATCTTCTGTTCGGCGTCCGCGCGCTCGGGCGCGCTCCGCGGCGTCTTGCGCAGGAACGACCGGTAGAAGAACAGCGCCTTGCGCGGATCGCCGGCCAGTCGGTACGCCTGCCCGATGTTGTAGAGCAGGCCGGGATCCTGCTTCTCCTCGTACGCGCGCTGCCAGGCCTCGATCGCCTTGCCGAACTGCCCGGAGTCGAAGAACACGGAGCCCTGCCGGAACAGCTCCCTCGCCTTTGGCGCGTCGCCGGCGGCTTGCGCCAAGCCGCCGCCGATCGGGCCGAGCCCGCCCGCATCGAAGCTCGCCGCGGCCAGCAAGCAGAAGCACCCGACGGCCGCGACGGCGGTCCGCACGCCGGGTTTCGCGGCCCTCGGCGCCGCGCGCCGGCAGCTCTCGAGGATCATGACGAACGGATCTCGACCTGCAAACCGTCGCTGATTGGAGCGCCGTTCGCTGACGGCGTCAAGGAAGCTTCAAGGGCCCTCAGCCCAGCGTCGCCGAGGTCTCACCGACTGGAGGCGGCGCTGGCCTCGACGGCCGCCGGCTCGTCGTCACCGCCGCGCGACCGGGTCTCGCCGGCGGCTCGCGGCCCCCCCACATCGGCCAGGAGCTCGAGCAGCAGCTCGGAGTCCACAGGCTTGACCAGGTGGGTGTCGAAGCCGGCCGCCTTCGAGCGCCGGCGATCCTCTTCCTGACCCCAGCCGGTCAAGGCGACGATCGTGAGCCGCTTGCCCCACGGGGTCTCGCGCAGGCGCCGGCAGATCTCGTAGCCGTTCATGCCGGGAAGACCGATGTCCAGCAAGACCGCGTCGGGAGCCAGGCGCTCGGCGGACGCGATGGCCGACAGGCCGTCGTGGGCCACGTGGGCCTCGTGACCTTCGAGCTCGAGCAACATGGCCAGCGACTCGGCGCCGTCGAGGTTGTCGTCGACGACCAGGACGCGCCGCGAGCTGTGCGCGCGCGCGGGAGCGGCCGCGCGATGATCTTGCGAGGCCAGGAACCTCTCGGGGAGGGCCGGCAGGCGCACCTCGAATTCGCAGCCGTGGCCCAGACCCTCGCTGCGCGCCACCACCGACCCGCCGTGCATCTCGACCAGTGTCTTCACCAGGGTGAGGCCGATCCCCAGGCCGTCGCGCGTTCGATCGAGCGACGACTCGGCCTGCGCGAACATCTCGAAGAGCCGCGGCATCTGCTCGGCCGCCACGCCAATGCCGTTGTCACGCACCCGTACGACCGCCTGCGCGTCGACCCGTTCCACGGACACGGCGATCCGGCCGCCGCGGTCGGTGAACTTGCAGGCGTTGTTGAGCAGGTTGCCCAGGATCTGGGCCAGGCGCGTGGGATCAGCCTCGAGCTGCAGGGGCTTCTCGGGCATCGACAACGTCAGCTCGTGCTTCATGTGGCCATAGAGGGACTGGACGGCCTCCACCGCCTGCCGGGCCACGGTGCGCAGCTCGACCGGCTCCTTTCGCAGCTCGATGCGGCCGCGGGTGACGCGGCTCAGATCCAGCAGATCGTCCACCAGCCGCGACAGCTGGCCGACCTGTCGTTGCAGCATGTCGAAGGCCGTCCGGGTGGCGCTCTCGTCGCTGTCTCCCCGGCGCAGGACGCGCACGGCGTTGCTGATCGGCGCCAGCGGGTTGCGCAGCTCGTGGGCCAGCGTGGCGATGAACTCGTTCTTGCGTCGATCGGCCTCCGACAGGTCGGCGGCCAGCGCGCGCAGGTTGTCGGCCAGCCGTTTGCGCTCGGTGACGTCCTGACTGACCGTGGCGAACGCGATTGGCTTGCCGGAGGCGTCGGGCAAGGTCAGCACCTTGTACGCCATCCAGCGCGCCTGATTGGTCTTGAAGTGCCGGAAGCGGACCTCGACCTCGCCGTGGCCCTTCTCGAGCACCGACGGAAGGAAGTCCTTGATCACGCGGTCCCGATCCTCCGGGAAGAAGAACGACGAGATGGACGCCAGGCGGGCCTGCTCCATGTCGTCGATCCCCACCAGCTCGAGCCCCGCCCGATTGATGAAGATCGGGACACCCTCCAGATCGCAGATGCCGATGAAGTCGGTGCTGGTCTCGACGAGGGTGACGAACTTCTCGCGCTCGGCCTCGGCGCGCTTGCGTTCGGTGACGTCGCGGACGATCTTGGAGGCGCCGACCACCCGCCCGGTGTCGTCGTTGATCGGCGAGATGGTGAGCGAGACGTAGATGCGCTGTCCGTCGCTGCGCAGCCGCTCCGTCTCGAAGTGGTCAATGCGGCGGCCCGCCTTGAGATTGGTGATGATCTGGTCCTCCTCCGAGAGGCGCTCGGGTGGGATGACCAGCGAGATATGACGGCCGACGGCCTCGGCGGCCGTGTAGCCGAAGATGCGCTCGGCCCCGGCGTTCCAGGTCTGGATGATACCCTCCAGAGACTTGCTGATGATGCCGTCGTCGGACGAGGCGACGATGGCGGCGAGCACGTGCTCGGTCACCAGCTTCCCGGCGCGCTCCTGGCGCAGGAGGCGCAGCAGCTCGCCCTGTCTGGTCGCTCGGGCCTGCGCGGCGCGCGTGGCTGCGCCCAGCGCGATGATGAGCCCGTTGATGAGCAGGTAAGCCACCAGGCGGAAGGCCCACTCGGCGTTGGGGATCGCGAACGCGCCCCGCGGCGCGATGAAGAGATAGTCGCAGACGATGTAGCCCGCGATAGCCACGCCGGCGGCCAAGCGGGGTCCGCCGCGCCAGACCGCGTAGGCCGTGGCGCCGAAGAGCGTGACCAACGGAAGGCTGTCGCGCAGCCACCGATCGAGCACCCAGCGCGCACCTACGGCGACCGCGAGGGCGGCGATCGACCGACCGTAGAGTTTGACGCGGCTTTTCAAGGTGCAGGAGCTTGCCCTAAAGGAAAGCTATAGCGCATGGGGCGCGCGTGTCTGATTCATTTCTGGGCGGCGTGAGCCGCGCAAAGCGGCCGGGCCTGGTCGCCACGGGCGCTGCCGGCCGGCGTTCGTTACCGGAACGAACCCCTCAATCGCTGATGCGAGCCCTGTGAAGGTAGCGAGCCAGCTCGTCCAACGCCCGCAGCTCCCGCAACCGGGCCCCCACCAGGATCGACAGCGTCTGCCGGGAGAGGGGCCCTTCCGCCTCCGACCCCAGAGGTCGAGCGGCGCGATCTCGGGGGTAGGCGGCCTGAAGGGATCGCAGAGCCTCCAAACGCTGGGCGACACCGGGCGGACATCCGGCGCCGGCCTGCGACGGGAGGTTGCCGCGGGCGGGCCTCTCTGTGTCCTTCATGGATCGCGACCCTCCAGGCGGTCGAGATCGGCGAGATCCTGGGAGCGGCCCGCCAGCCTCTTCATCTGCAGGAGAGATCCTCGCGACACGAGGATCAGCCGTCCCTCGGGGAGTGTGACCTCGACGCGATCCCGCAGGAAACCCGCGAGCGAGGCGGTGGCCAAGAGGAAATCCAGCACCAGGTGCTCGCCGTCTCGGATCTTGCTCACCCGCTGCACGTGCCGCTCCTTCTCGGTCCCTTCGTCGAACACGATGGGGAGCGCCGCCAGGGCATAGCCGAGGGGGCGGACGGCCTCCAGGGCGCGTGGCAAATCACCGGGGGCGACCAGGATGTCGATGTCCTTCGTCGACCGGGTCGCTCCGTAGGCCGTGACGGCCACGCCTCCGCAGACGGCGTGCTCCACGCCCGACCCCAAGAGCGCGCCGACGATTCCGTGAAGCTCGTCGACGAGGTTCATCGCCGAGAGACGTTACCACGCGGGCTCCGCCCTTCCGGGACCATCACCGGCGGCGCCGGCGGGGCGGTGGGCCGAGCAGCGCGCCCATCAGGCCGCGCGTGACCTGGTTGGCGATCGTGCGCGCCAGGGGTGAATTGAGGATCTCCGACCAGGACGAGGAGCGCGCCTCGGGCTCCCGCTCGGGCGGCAGGGGTTCTTCGGGCAGCTCGGGGAGGCCGAGATCGTCGTCAGCGCTGTCGCTCGGCGCGCCGGTGGGCCGTGAGCCCCCACCTCCATTCATGCGCCTCGTGAGCATCTCGTGCGCGCTGTCCCGATCGAAGGAAGCGGCGTAGCGGCGCACCTGCTCGGTCTCGAGCAGGGGGCGGCGCTCGTCCGGGGTCAACGGGCCCATGCGTGAGGCGGGCGGGATCATCCTGCACACGAACGGCGGGGTGGGCGCCCCGTTCTCGCTCATCACGGTCACCAGCCCCTCGCCGATCCCGACGGTCGTCAGCGTCTCTTGCACGTCATAAAAGGTCGTCTTCGGGAACGTGCGCGCCGCCGCGCGCAGCGCCTTCTCGTCATCGGGCGTGAAGGCGCGCAGCGCGTGCTGCACGCGGTTGCCGAGCTGGCCGAGGATGTTGGGGGGGATGTCCTTCGGGCTCTGGGTCACGAAGAACACGCCGACGCCTTTCGATCTCACCAGCCGCACCACCTGCTCGATCTGCTCGACGAACGCCTTGCTGGCGCCCTTGAACAGCAGGTGGGCCTCGTCGAGGAAGAACACCAGCTTGGGCTTGTCCAGATCCCCGACCTCGGGCAGCTCGTGGTACAGGCGCGCCAGCATCCACATCATGAAGGTGGAAGACAGCGCCGGCTTGTCCTGCACGTCGGAGAGCGACAGCACGCTGACCCGCGCGGGCGATCCCGCCGGCGCGCCCGCCAACAGGTCCGCGACCTCGAACTGCGGCTCGCCGAAGAACTTCCCGGCGCCCTGCTGCTCGAGCTCGATCATCTCGCGCAAGAGGACGCCCACCGACGCCTTCGACATTCCCCCGTAGCCGGCCAGCTCGGCCGCGCCCTCCCCCGACAGGTACAGCAGCACCGTGCGCAGATCGGCGAAGTCGAGCAGCGGCAGGGCCCGGTCGTCGCAGAACTTGAACACCATCGCCAGCACGCTCGACTGCGTGTCGTTGAGGCCCAGCACCTTGCCCAGCGCCACCGGCCCGAACGAGGACACGGTGGCTCGGAGCTGCGCCCCGAGCGACCCGCTCAGGCTCAGCAGCTCGACGGGCACGCCCGCCGGCCGCCACGCGGCGCCCGTCTGCTTGGCGCGCTCGTCGATGCGGGGGCCGGGCGTTCCCGGGACCGCCAGGCCGCCGAGATCTCCCTTCACGTCCGACACGAACACGGGCACACCGGCCGCCGAGAGCTGCTCGGCCAGCAGCTGCAGCGTCTTGGTCTTGCCGGTCCCGGTGGCGCCCGCGATCAGGCCGTGCCGGTTCATCATCGACAGCGGGATCGAGATCAGCGGCTCCGGATGGCACTCGCCGCCCGCCACGACGGCGCCCAGGGTCACGCTACGGCCG
>Ga0207639_10002872_pt1 | contig 11570 bp, 6 predicted proteins | sample KBSCornC32_FD_184299 | JGI IMG/M metagenome (GOLD analysis project Ga0207639, IMG submission 184299) | Corn rhizosphere microbial communities from Kellogg Biological Station, Michigan, USA - KBS Corn C3-2 (SPAdes) (version 2) | ecosystem: Host-associated > Plants > Roots > Rhizosphere > Soil ...
CCGCCGTCGCTCGTGATATTCCTGATTTCGCTGGTGCTGGCGGCTCTCGCCTTTCTCGTTCATTATGCTCACGTTTCCGTCCCGATCATCAGTTCGTCGCGGGTCTTCGACGTTCTGTCGATCGCCTATGTCGTGTTGATGATTGGCGTGCTGTTCCAAGCAGCGCTCGGTGGTGGCGTTGGTGCGCTGCAACTGGTCGTGCTTATGACCTGCTTCGGTATGACTGCACTGGTTGCTAGCGCCACCAGGCGAGCCATGCAACTGGTGGTCGCCACGGTCAGTCTGACAGTGTTCATTATCGCCGGATTCGTCGATTACAAATTTGGCATCGTCGGCCTGATAACTTCTTCGCTCGGCGGCTTCCTGGGCGCTCACATCGCAATCAAAAAGGGCAACAAGTTCGTCATAAACCTCTTTGCCATCACTAGTGCGGTACTGGCTATCCAGCTGCTGTGGCGTTAATAAAGTTAATCAGTTTTTGACGTCAAGGATAAAAAGAGTGCCACTTAGATCTGTCGGAGTGTCATGGAGGCCACAGACTTCGATTTTGTTGTCACCGGTCAGACGTATCTTAACGCTCTTTGAGACCTCGGCAGAGCTAGCTAGCACACTATCCGAGCCAGAAAAGTTGCCAGTCGTAGTACAACGAGGAATGCCAGTGGGCGCTACTAGAGAGTCGTGTGAAACGGGCATTCCAATGATTTGTAGCTGGCTGTTGTTTGTTCGTGCCAGGGCATTGAATGCGTCGGTAAGCTCTTTTTGACTCATGGCCAATCCGCCGACATTCCTAATGCCGGTTACCCATTCATGCTTCGGCAGAGGAGTCACTGCGACTTTTGTGTATTCTTGGGCCGGCTGGCAAATACCATTCGTGGTACAGTATTGAGGATCGGTAAGATCGGCGTATTTTAAATTTGCTTTTCCGGACGTGACCTCGGTATCTGGATTGAGTAGCTGTGATATGTCATCAAAGGACTTGCTGGGGTGTTCAATGTTACGCTCAAAATTATCGCCTATTTTCTCTGGGTGCAAAGGCAGGGATTTGAAAGCTGCATCACCTGCCGCAATCGATAAGAACAATGCAGCGCTTGCAGCAACAAGCTTGCGACCTATACGAAGATAAGCAGCCTTATTGGATGATTGCGTACCTGCTTCGTGCTGTGCTGCATCTCGCTCCGCTTCGAGCTGTTCCGCTTGGCGTGCTGCATCGCCAGTCAATAACTCATCCTGGAGTTTGGCTGCGACACTGTCTGTCGGAGAGGTGAAGATATCAGGCGGGTCAAAGGAGTCTGTAGTATGTCCATCCCCGAAGGACTTGACCGCTTCTTCTCGGGCTTTTCGGCGCCGTTCAGCTTCTTTTTCGCGTGCTTTTTCGGCGGCAGTTTTAAGCTGAGGAATAAGCTCTGTGACCATATCGACCACGCCTGGCAAATCACCACGGTATCCGCCACGCTCGAGGTCCTCGGTAATAAGGTAGATGCCTTGCTTATAAGCTGCAGTACGTTCATCGAAATAATTTTCACTGAAGCGGCCATTAGGCGTCACAATAACGGGAAAATCGCCAGGGTGCTTACTGAAGATAACGGAAGGGAGCGCTTTGCCATTACCGTCCGTATTAATCGGTCGGCCCAGGCGAGCGTACAGATAATCAAAGTCTTTACCCAGGCGCACAGCTTGAGGGGTCACCATGGCTCGCACGTTATTTACGGTTGCTGGCTGGCCTATCGTGTCGAGTAGCTCCACCGCGCTTTCGCATAATTGTGGGACTGAAGGCTTTTCTGGGGTAAGGTTTGCTAAAACTAGTTCGGCATCGGTCCGGGGAAGCAGTGTATTGGTAAGATCTAGCGCATCAAGGTTCTGTGGCCATGTTGCAACAGGGACGTGCATTTCAGCCGCCTTGGCGTTACCCCAAGTTAGTCGATTCTTTTCCATAGGGACTCAGTTCGGCATATTATAGTACTTTGTATGGTATTTTACAAATATTAAGCATCAATTACTTTGGAAATTATGAGTAAACGTCTAAGAAAGTATAAAGCGAAGCGGCATAAAGTATTTATCCAATTATGATGTTCATTAATTGACCATATGTGATATTTTTTGTAAAATATTTTACAAACTTGGTTGTTGAAGTGAGCGTAAGGAGGGAAGCATATGAATATCAAAGTCATGAATAAGCACGCTGTTACGGCTGTTGCCCGGCTGACACGTATTAATTTGCACGAAGCGGTGGTGGTGCAGCGCAAAAGCCCGGTGTTGGGCGAGGAAATCCACATTGAGGAGGAGCTGATAAACTTGGCCGAAGCCGTCAAAGTTTATCGGCTGGCGCTGCCGACTTTCAAACAATATCCCAATCTGCGGCCGCATTTACACCAGGAGAAGCGGCTTATACTCAAGCATTGTCTGGGTTTGATCGTCCGGATGCTGATGGGCAAACAACTGCCGCGGCGCTACACGGCCGAAGATATCAGCGAATCGATCAAGAAGCTCGTGCGGATCATAGTCGAAGATATCCGGCGCAGCGGCTACAAATTCGACGCCGAAACTCGCCGAGTATTTGAGCCATTCCTTGGCACGAAGCTCAAGCTGATGCTCTCCGACCAGCGCTGGAGCCGGCTCATCGGTTACCAAGCCAAATATTCACCCGTTCGCGTCGTGATCGACCGGTACTGAAACTCCTCCTGAGTCATTACCTATCTGTTAGTTATTCATGCCGCCCTCGCGTTGCGTATGCTAAACTAAGCGTAAGCATGAAAATCATCGTCGTATACCGGCCGAATTCTGAACATGGACGAACTATCGAAGAGTTTGTGCGTGAGTTTCAGCACCGTCACGAAGATACCAAGTTGGATGTCCAAGATGTCGACAGCCGCGAAGGCACTGCCTTGGTCAGCCTGTACGACATTGTGCAATATCCGGCCATCATGGCGTTGCGCGATGATGGTTCGACGCTCAAGATCTGGGAGGGTAGCGAACTGCCCCTCATGGATGAAGTGGTTTCGTACCTCTTCTCTTAGGTGTCAAGTAAGATAGCAGACGCTCGGTTGCAGCTCATCTGCCATCGGAGGTGTGTTGTAAAACGCGCCGTCTTGAGGTATATTTAAGGGGTAAATGCGTTCCCTGGGAACAGGGATGAGTGGTTATCAGCCATGAATGCTGCAGTGATGCAAGACGCAGCGGGAAGAACCGGTTATTATAACTTTATTATAATATTGCCGCAGTAGACCCCGCCGGGCAGCCCGTAACAGCTAAAAGTAAGCGCTGAAAGAATCACTTCTTTTGGAATCTGGATGGTACCACCCTGAGCATAGTCGATGGGTTCCAGAATCTAGTAGAAGTGATTTTTATTTTCTAAAAGGAGCAAAATGAAATACCAGGCAGGGCAGCGGCGGAAGGCGATTGAGTACGAGAAGGACTTGGTCAAGTATTGGAAGGCGCATAAGACGTTTGAGAAGTCGGTTGAACAGCGACCGGCGGAGAACGGCTATGTGTTTTATGATGGGCCACCGTTTATTACTGGAGTGCCTCACCACGGTACGCTGCTGAGTTCCATCGCCAAAGACGTTGTGCCACGTTATTGGACGATGAAGGGCAAGCGGGTGGAGCGGGTGTGGGGCTGGGACTGTCATGGTTTGCCGGCAGAGGTGTTTACCGAGAAGAAGTTGGGAATCAAGGACCGAAGAGATATCGGGACTAAAATTACACTGGAAGAGTACATTCTGACTTGTCGCGAAAATATGGTGGCTACTGGTGACCTCTGGGAAGATACTATCGACCGGATCGGGCGTTGGGTTGACTTTAAGGGCGCATATCGCACCATGGATAAGGACTTTATGGAGTCGGTCTGGTGGGCTTTCAAGAAGTTATATGACGATAAGAAAATCTATGAGGGCGAGAAGGTGCTGCTGTACTGTACTCGCGATGCTACGCCTTTAAGCAAAGCTGAAGTGACGATGGATGCTGGGAGTTATCAGGATGTGAACGACCCGAGTGTGTTCGTGAAGTTCAAGCTAACTGAGAGTGACGCCTATTTACTGGCCTGGACAACAACGCCTTGGACATTGCCGGCGAATACTGCCACGGCCGTTAATAAGGACGAAGAATATGCTGAGGTTGAGGTTGATGGGCAGATGTTCATACTTGCAAAACAGCTGCTGGATAAGGTTTTAACAGATGAGAAGCATCATGTTGTGCCATACACAATAGTCCGGACGTTCAAGGGTGAAGAGTTGGTAGGAAAGAGCTACGAACCATTGTTCGGCGATCGTGGTGAGAACGCTCATAAGGTGTGGCATGCTGATTATGTGAGTATGGAAGAAGGTACGGGCATCGTACACTTGGCACCGGCGTATGGTGAAGAGGACTATGCGTTAAGCAAGGAGAATAACTTCCCATTCGTGGGTATTATCGACGAGAATGGCTTTTACACCGAGGGTGACTGGAAGGGTCAGAATGTCTGGGAAGTGAACAAGCCAATCGCCAAAGATCTGCATGCTAAGGGTGTTGTTTGGAAAATTGAATATGTGAATCACTCATATCCGCACTGTTACCGCTGTGGGACGCGCCTAATGTACCGTGCTCACCCCAGTTGGTTCCTGAATATCCAAGGGCAGAAAGAGCTGATGCTGGAGCAGAACGAGAATATCAACTGGTTCCCCGAGCACCTCAAGCATGGTCGCTTTGCTAAGACGGTCGAGACGGCCCCAGACTGGAATATCAGCCGTGACCGCTTCTGGGCGACGGCTATGCCGGTCTGGAAGAGTGAAGACGGCGAGGTTAAAGTTGTCGGTAGTTACGCTGAGCTCAAGGAGTTGAGTGGGGTTGAGCTGGAAGATTACCACCGACCTTGGATCGATGATGTTGAGTTTGACTTTGAGGGCAAGCACTACAAGCGCATTGATAAAGTGTTGGACTGCTGGTTTGAGAGTGGTAGCATGCCTTTCGCCCAGTTCCACTATCCGTTTGAGAACACCGAGAAATTTGAGCAGAACTTCCCGGGCGATTTCATTGTGGAGTATGTGGGTCAGGTGCGCGCTTGGTTCTATTATGTGCACGCTGTGGGCGTTGGGTTGCAGGGAAAGAACTCGTACAAGAATGTGATAACAACAGGTACTTTGAGTGGGAATGATGGTCGCAAGATGAGTAAGCAGTACGGGAACTATACCGATCCGAATGAACTAATGGACCAATATAGTGCCGATGCGCTGCGCTTTTTGCTGATGAGTTCGCCACTCATGAATGGTGAAGACTTCGCGTTGAAGGACAAAGATGTGCTGGATGTGCAGCGAAAACTGGCCATGATATGGAACATGTACGACTTCTTTACAACATATGCCGAGGTCGATAAGTGGGAGTGGAACGGCAAGTTAGAAGACCCCTCTAAGGAGTTGACTAGTCCACTAGATATTTGGGTGGTGTCACGTTTACATCGAGTTCGTGATCATATTACCAAGCATATGGACGACTACAACATACCCGAAGCACTGTCTGAGATTTTGCCATTCCTGGATGATGCCAGTAACTGGTATGTGCGCCGCAGTCGCCGCCGTTTCTGGAAATCAGGTGATGATGCCGACAAACAAGCTGCATACAAAACTCTACACTATGTGCTGACACAGCTGAGCCTGCTGAGCGCACCATTCATACCATTCCTGGCCGAGGAACTGTTCCTGAAGCTGACTGGTGGGCAATTGGGTGAGTCGGTGCATTTGTTGGATTGGCCAGAGTCAGGAACGGTTGATCAGGAAGCGCTTGAAAAGATGACAAAGATACGAGAGCTTATCAATCGTGGGCTGAGCGATAGGGCGGCTGAGGGTCTGAAGGTTCGACAACCACTTACAAGTGCGACGGTATATGGAATTTCAGGCTATGAGAAGGAACTTTTAGATATCATAAGTGAGGAATTAAATGTGCATGTGGTGAATGTAGGCCATGATCTTACGGCCGAGGCAGCTGAAACCGTACCAAAAGAGGATCAGCTCCAAGATTGGCCGTTAGCGGATATTCACATAGTGCTCAATACCGAAATCACCGAAGAATTGCGGCGTGAAGGTATGATGCGGGAGGTGATCCGCAATGTGCAGCAGGCGCGTAAAGTTGCCGGGCTGCAGGTCGATGATCGCATCGCCCTCAATCTGTACAGCGAAGATACTGAGCTGATCGAAGCCGTTCGCGAGCACGCCGAGACCATTCAAGCCGAGACGCTGGCAACTAGTCTTGAGATTTCACACACCACTATGGAAGCTGACTACAGCACTACGGCCAAAGTCGAAGGTGCCACGATAGCTATTGCCCTCAGTAAAGTCTGAGTGATTCCTTGTTTGCGCTACGCTCGGCGCGTATACTCAAACCATAAGGATTAGAGGAATAGTCATGAGGCGTAAGCAGCGGTTGCTGCGACTGTATCGAGGGTGGAAGCCGTATCTGTTGATTGCGGTTATCTTTGGGATAGTGGGTACATTGTTACTCTTTGTAAGTCATGCCTTGACCCCAACGGCCAATACCGAAGTTGAGCAAGGGACAATCAGCAGCTGTGCCTCAAATATAGCCGACACTAGTGCTTCGGGCGGCCATGCCGTGAAGTTTGCTGGCTGTAGCTTTGTGCACCCTGGTATCTTCTTGGATAAGACCCAACTCGATTTGGTAAAGGCCAAACTTACTGCCCACACCGATCCGTGGTACACCCAATCGGCAAGTATGAGCACTAAAACTACCATTGACGGCTATGCTCAGGTGTACAGTTCGCTCAGTTACGCACCTCATCCCGTCTCGACAATCGATTGCTCAGTGAACAATCCTCAGAGTGTGAGTGTGTGCACTTCGATGGTTGAGGATGCAGTGGCCGCTTATACTGACGCGCTACTGTACTATTACGGCAACAAAGGCAGCACTGATGCCTATGCCCAAAAGGCGATTGATATCATCAACCAGTGGTCCGGCACCGTTAGCAGCTGGAATGGCACTCAGGCGCAGCTAGAGATTGCCTGGGCAGCTGAAATGTTCCCCCGTGCCGCCGAAATCCTTCGTTACACCTACAGTGTGCCTAACGGTGAAACGACTCTGAACCTGAGCAACTTTAACAGCATGCTGAATGTGTTTTTGCCGGCGATTAACAGTGATACAACGCCGGCAGCCGCCAGTTCAAATGGTAACTGGCGCTTGGCGATGATAGATGGCCAGATGAACATTGCGGTGTTTACGGATGACCATACCATGTATAGCACCGCACTCGCGCGCTGGCGCGCCGCTGTGCCAGCGTATATCTATCTGCCATCTGACGGTGCGTCGCCGGTGGCCCCACCTGGGGGCACCTATACTACGCAGCAAGTGAAGTGTTATTGGGCGGGGGCCGGTAGCCCGGCTAGCAGCTGCTCCAGCTTTGCTGGCTTCCAGTACGTTGATGGCATGGTGCAGGAAACCTGTCGCGATGCCAGCCACGTGTCGCTTGGTATGAGCGCCCTGGTGTATGCGGCGCGCACCGCTACTATCCAGGGAACCGATCTGTTCAATGAGCAAAAAACACGCCTTACAGATGCCCTGAACTTTACGACAGCCTACAATGCGGCGTATTTGAACGGACTTAACGGCACGGCGGGCACTTGGCCCACATCACCATGCGGGGGTCCACCCAATGGCAGCAGTGGTGGTACTGGCGGTGTGGGTTATGAGTTGGGGGCCTGGGAAACTTGGAATTCGGAGCTTTCTAACCGATTGGGCGTGACACTTGATCCTAGTGTGCTGTACTACATTCAGAATGATGTACGTGCCAAGAGTTACAAAGCCTTTTCTAATACTGCCTGGGAGAGCGTCACTAGCCCCACAAACTAAGCTCAGCTGGTTAATTAAAAGCCGAGCGATGCTTTACAGAGGTGAGAATATTTGGTAGACTAGTTTGGTATCAAAATTTCTTTAAGGAATACACTTATGAAAAAAGCAGTCATAGCTACCGGTGGTAAGCAGTATCTCGTTAGCGAAGGTGAAACACTGAATGTTGAGCTTTTGGCCGGTGAAAAAGGCAAGGTTACCTTTGACACTCTGCTGGTTCTGGATGGTGATAAGGTCAGCGTTGGTGCGCCTCTTGTCGACAAGGTGAAGGTTACTGCCGACATCGTTGCAGAAGACGTACAGGCTGACAAGGTTACCTCTATCCGGTATAAGGCTAAGAAGCGCGTGCACACTGTACGAGGCCACCGCCAACACCAAACTACTTTGAAGATCGTCTCGATAGCGTAGGGCGCTGCTGAGAAGCGGTACATTGCGGCATGGCTACTGTGCTCCAATATGCTCACGCACCCTTAAGCGCGCTGTGCTTCAGTGCTCGTCTAGGACCCCACTGCACCACTTCTCACTACCGCTGCGTTAGTTGGGCCAATTGATGAAAACTCCCTAATAAGGAGTTTTTTTGGCAATCTTTATATTAGACTTGCGGACAAGTATACGAGGGTTAGATTGTCATTGATTGAGCTCACAGAGGTGATGGGAGGGGGTGCTCTTATGACAAAATATGTTGGAAGATTAGAGGCGAGGCAGGCCTATTTTTGTATTCTTTATTTTAGTTAGAAATGCCATTTATGCCAATATATACGCGCCTGGGTTGTCGGGCTGAAAAATACCTGTGGATAAAGTTTTATGAGATGCTTACAACGTAATAACTTTTACAACTATATTTTAAGATTTTTACTGCTGTATATATAGATAAAAAGGTAAACAACAGGGTGATTTAATTTGTGTGTTAACTTTTACAACTATATTTGACTCTGCCAACTGCCCAAAATGACCCCCTGACTGCATAGATTATTTGCTCAAAAAATCCTTGAAACCCCTTATGGCTGGAAGGATAATCAGTGGTAGACAGAAACAATAAAGTTTCTGCCCAAACAAAACAATAAAACCAAAAGCTTAAATGCCCACACAAACACCTGAAAAACGGAAACTGTTTGCGAGCACCCCATGGAAGAGATTCCCAGGGGTGCTTGTGGGTGTATTGGGAACTTTGATTTCTGCTATTCGAGTTTGGGCCTTTACCGCTGTTAGCGGTATTTTTTATACGCGCGTGTATACACGCGTAAGCGTAAGCACCCGTGCAAGTCGCGCTCGGCTGTTCGCTGCCAGCTTGCTAGTGCTGCTGGTCGGAGTTGCCGGGTTCACTCAGCTCCGCACTGACGCCGCCACAACTGGGACGTTGAACTTCCAGGCCAAGCTGATGACCGCCAGTGGTGCCATCGCCGCTGACGGTAACTATAACGTCGAGTTTAACCTCTACACCGCACCAACCGGTGGCAGCAGCCTGTGGACTGAGGATCGTCTCAACAGCACAACCACCTCAGTGCACGTGGTTAATGGCTATCTGACCGTCAACCTCGGTTCGGTAAATGCATTCCCGACGACTATCAACTGGGATCAAGACCTCTACCTGGGTATGACCGTTCGTGGGACTGGTAGCTGCGCATTTGCCGCTTGTACTCCGGCAGATGGTGAAATGACCCCCCGCCTCAAGCTGACAGCCACGCCGTACGCTTTCAGCGCCGGCAAGCTGAGCCAGTTCGGTGGTACGTTCACGAGCACGCTTAGCCTGCAAGCACCAACTGGCGGCAACCAAACATTCCAGATTCAGGATCAAGGCGCAGCTGGCACGTACAACATCCTGACGGCGCCAAGTGGTAGTGACGGATATATCAAACTACAGGGAGGTACTCCTGGTACGCAGCAGACGGGTAATCTGAATATCTCGGGTACGGCTATCCTGGGCACGTCAGTTCAGGTTCCGTTAGTTCAGACCATTGACCAATCCGCGGCTTCCACCAACTCAGCAAATATCGTCATCCGCAGCGGTAATGCTGCCGGTGCAACCAGTAACTCCGGAAGCGTAACGATCGATTCCGGCACCGCGACGGGTACCAAAGGTTCGATAAGCATCGGTACCACCAACGCCAGTGCCATCACATTGGGTAATGGCACAAATGTCATCACCTCAAACAGCAGCATTAGCGTGGCGGCCGGCAAGACCATTACGCTAGTGGGGGGCAATACTGCATCACGGCCAGCATCGCCCACTGAGGGCATGGCCTACTATGACACTGATACCAAGCAACTGCTGGTATACAGTAACGGCAAGTGGCAGAGTGATCGCAATTCATCCACCAAAATTGTTGCTGCCAGCAATGCCAGCCAGGCCGAGAAAGATGGCGCAGATTACGTAGCAACTGGCACCAATGACGAAACGGTTATTAACAACGCGTTAACGGCGGCTGCCGGCGGCAGAGTTTACCTGACCGAAGGTACCTTTACGCTCGGGGCTTCGGTATCGATTCCGAACAACACCACACTGGCTGGTGCTGGTCGCGGAACTGTCCTGCAGTTCGGCAATGTCGTTGGGCAAACAGTGGCCGCCATCATTAACACCGACAGCACCACTGGTACTGGTGCGACTGTCCGTGATTTGCAACTGGACGGTAACCGCACAGTCAACACCAGCGGTAGCATCGATGGTATTAACTTCACGAATATGGGGTCAGGTTCGGGCGCTTCGGCCAAGCAAGGTGCCTACATTACTGGTGTATGGGCCAATAACTTCATTCGTTACGGTATTTTCCTGACTGGCTCGTCGAATAGTACTGTCACTGGTAACGTTGCCCAGAATAACCAGGTGGCGGGTATCTTGGTAGCATCCAGTCGAGTCAATATAACCAATAACATGGTACAAGGAACGGGTAATTACGGTATTTACCTCAGTGGTTCATCCTTTAACGTGGTTAACAGTAACAATGTTATAGCTAATGCCACCTACGGCATCTACGTCAATGGCGCCACCAATAACACTATCTCTGGCAACAATGTGCGTGATAACGGTGGTAGTGGCGCGAACGACAGCATTCGCATCACAAACTCGAGCCTTAATAACCTCATTACTAATAACGACATTACTGATACTGGTGGTACTGGCTTTGCTATTAATATTGCCGATTCAGGCAGTACTGCCAACTACTTGGCTGACAACTATTACAGTGGTACTGGTGCGACCAGCATAAGTGATTCGGGCACTGGAACAGTATATGGTGGCCAGCTGAATAGCTCGAGCGCGTTCCAAATCCAAGCCTCGGGGGGTATTGCTCTTAATAGTGCTACTACGATAACGGGTAACCTCACTCAACAAACCGGTACCTTCAGCTTACAGGGCAACGCTGCTAGCTCAATTAGCACTACTGCAGGTAACCTAGCTGTCGACAGTGCGGCTATTCTGCAGCTTGGCGTCACGAACGCTACGGGTGTTAGCATTGGCCACGTCGGTATTACTACCACTATCGCTGGCAGCACCTCAGTTACGCTCCAGGCTAGCACGAGCACGACGCTGGTTTGTGGCAACAGCGGTGTACTTAGTACTTGTGACTCGAGTGTCTTGGCGCCTACCGCTACAAACTTTATCCAAAATCAGAGTGCCAGTGCTCAGACTGGTAACTTTAACATTGTGGCTAGCAGTGGGGTGGCCGGTACGCTCAAGGGAGCTAGTGGCCAGCATATCATTGACTTTATTAAGAGTGGCAGCAGCACACCGCTTGCCTTTGTCGACGCAAACG
>Ga0207639_10002874_pt1 | contig 11566 bp, 9 predicted proteins | sample KBSCornC32_FD_184299 | JGI IMG/M metagenome (GOLD analysis project Ga0207639, IMG submission 184299) | Corn rhizosphere microbial communities from Kellogg Biological Station, Michigan, USA - KBS Corn C3-2 (SPAdes) (version 2) | ecosystem: Host-associated > Plants > Roots > Rhizosphere > Soil ...
TGGTACCGCCTCCCCGGATCGAACGGGGGACCTCTAGATCCACAATCTAGCGCTCTAACCAACTGAGCTAAGGCGGCAGCCGCATGCCGGCCGCGCGAAGGCTGGCCGGTCAAAATCGGGCGGACCATATGTCCAGTCCCCGGCGCTGGCAAGAGCGGATTTTGGCCCTCCGCCGCACATTCGCCCGGCCTTTCGGCTTAACCATGGAACGGGGTCTTGGGGTGCAAAAGGCCGTGGCGGCTGGACCCATGCGCGCCGGCCATATATTTAGGAAACCGTTAAGTTCCGCGTAGTGCTTGTGCCGATCCGGCACGGCCGGAAGGGCAGATGGACGCGCACTGGATCAAATCGCCGCCGGGGCGCCGGGTCATCAAGCACTGGGCCGATCCAAGGCCAAGTTGGCTCTGGTCGGGTGACGGGCAAACACTGCTCTGGCGCAACGTCGCGGCGCGGTATTTCAACGCGCGCGGCAAAGGCAAAGGCTCGAAAGCCGCCGATGCAGTGGTGCCGATCCGCGGCCAGGTGGCGCGGCTCATCCGGCTGGGTTCGTTGAACCGCGCGAGCCTCTCGCGGATGCAGTTCCTTGCCGGCGACCGCCCGGTTTCGGCGACCTGCGCCTGTACTCCCGTCGCCCTCGCAGACGGCCACACGGCGCTGCTCGTGGTGACAGTCGATCCGGTCGCGGGGGAAACGGACGATCTTCTGGGTCGTCACGATCCCTTGGCCGAAAGGATTCTTCCGCCCGGCACCGAGTTTTTGCTGATGAATGGCGGGTCGGTGGCGGGGGGCTCGCCCGAGGCGCTCGCCCGCTATGCAGCAGCGGTCACGGCCCAGCCGATACCGGCTGGCGACGAGGGCCAGATCCAGGCGGCCGAGGGGCCGGTTGCGTTCAGCCGGTTCGTGGCGGGCCCCGAAGGCGCCACTCTTCTCCTGTTCGATGCGGCGACCGTCACGGCGCCACCTCCTCCGTCCGTGGACACGCCGACCGAGGCTCCGCCGCCGGCCGAACCGCTGCTACCGCTGGGGCTCGAACCTGTGCCGCCGCAGACCACCCCATCGCCCGGCGAGGAGCCGTGGATCGAGCCTATGCATGAGGCCCCGGGGCGCGGCCTCACTTCGCTGTTCGACCGGCTCGCCGACGACAGCGCGCTGTTCGCGCCGCTGCGGCCGGACGAGGATTTCGTGCCGCCGGAGGCGGAGGCGCCTGCAGACGTTCCAGTCGGTCAAGAGGCGGCAAAAGACGATTCCCCCTCGCCCGAGACGACAGAGACAAAGCCGGCCACCGCCGAGGCGACGCCCATCGAGATGCTTCCTCCCGAGCCAGCCGAGCCTCAGCCGGCCGCGGCCTCGGAGGCTCCGCCGGCCATCGCGCCCGAGCCGCCGCCTGCACCGGTTGAAGCAACGAACCCCGAGGCCGAAACGCCCCCGTCGGCCGCAGAGGTCGAGGTGGCCGAGCCCGAACCGGCTGCTGACTTGGCCGCAGGGATCGAAACGCCGCAGACCTCGCCGCAACTCTACCGGCTCGTCGGTCGTGGATTTACACCGATCGCGGCCGCATCCGAGGCGGCGCTGCCGGATGCTGCGCCGCCAGCCGAAGATGTTAGCCTCGTCGCCGTGGACGCTGCTGGCCTGTTGCCCGACATCGCGCCTGAGGCGCCGGCGCCGCTTGAGCTGGCCGCGCCGGAGACAGCGGCTGTTGGGGTTAACGAACCTGCTGAGGCCGAAACCGAGCGGAGCGCCGAGCCTGAGGCCGCGCCGCTTGCCGCCGAGCCATCCGAAGTGCCCTCGGCCGAACCACCGCCCGGTGAGCCCGCGGGTTTCGCAGCAGCCGCCGAGTCGTCGCCGATCATCCTCACACCGGAGTCGGCGACCGGCACCACCGCGCCGCTCATCGAATCGACGCCGCTCGCCGCCTCCGCGGAGCCGATGCCGCCCGGGCCGGTTGCCGACCCGGAGAGCGTCGAGCGGGTATCGCGCTACAACTTCGACGAGCTGTCGCGCATCCTCAACGACCGCGTGGGCGGCGGCGCCGAAACCGGTACGCGCGCGACGCCACCGGCGCGGCGCGCCCTGCCCTCCGTGCCTTCGGCGACGCCGGAAGGCGCGCTGGTGACGCTCGGCGGCGAAACGCTGGTGCTCAACCGGCTGCCACTCGGCATCCTGGTGTTCCGCGACCAGCAGGTGCTGTTCGCCAACCGCGCGATCACCGAGATGACCGGCTACGAGTCGGTCGAGAGCCTGCGCAAGGCCGGGCTCGCGGCGATCTTCCCTGCGACCGACGACAAGGCGCAGGAGGCTGGGCCGGTCAACCATCTGGTGCAGCGCGACGGCGCCATGGTGCCGGTCACGGCGCGCCTCCAGTCGGTTTCGTGGCAGGGCAAGCCGGCGCTGATGCTCTCAGCCAGCGCCACCGAGGTGCGGACCGGCCATGAGGCCGCCGTGCGCGCGTTCGCCGAGATGCTGGCGGCCAACCGTTCCGACGGCTTCCTCGAGACCAGCCGGAACGGCGTCATCGCGCAAATCTCGGCGCCAGCCCGGCAGCTGCTGCGGCAGAGCGAGGAGGCCGTGGTCGGCCGCCCGATCGTGCAGCTGGTGGCGCCGCCGGATGCCGCAGGCCTGCAATCGTTCCTCGAACGCCCTGCCCGCTTCGCCGAAACAGCGCGGCCCGCCATCACGGTGCGCGGCGCCGATCCGGGGCTCGAAATCCTGCTTTTCGCGCAGGGCCAGGCCGGCGTCATCACCGGCTATTTCGGTTTCATCCGCCGCGTCGAAGGCGGCCTGATGCCTGCCCTCGGCGCGCCGCAGAACGAGGCCGACCCGGCGCTTCTCGCGCGGCTCAGTCGCGGCGTGCGGCGGCCGCTCAATACTGTGCTCGGCTTCTCCGACCTCATCAGCTCGGCGGCGTTCGGGCCGGTCGAGAATGCGCGCTACCTCGAATACGCGCGCGACATCAAGACCGCCGGCCTCGAGATCGCGGCGCTGGTCGACGAGCTCGACGATTTCGCGCGCCTGCGTGACGGCCGCTACCTCGCGCGGCCGACCGACATCGACCTCGCCTCGCTCCTCGAAAGCTCGCTGACGCGGGTGCGCGGGCAGGCTAACGCCGTGCGCGTCCTGCTGCGAAGCGCGGTCTCCGAATCCTTGCCCCGCGTCCGCGCCGATCGGCCGTCGCTGGCGCAGGCGGTGCTCAACCTCCTTGCATCGGCCATCGACGAGACGCCGCCGGGCGGCTCGGTGGTGCTCTCGGCGCAGGTCGATGCCGCCGGCGGGATTGCCATCAACGTTCGGGACTCGGCGCCGCACACCAGCGATATCGGCGAACGCTTCGTGGTCTTCCGCGATGGCGTTGGCCGCGACGGCGAAGCGCTGAGCTCGGTGCGCTCCAGCGTGGGTCTGGCGCTGACCCGGGCGCTCCTCGCGGTCAACGGGGCGACGCTCAGCATCGAACCCACCGCCGGCACCGGCACGCTGTTCTCGCTGAGCATCCCCCCGGACAACGTCGTTCTGGTGAAGGAACTGCCGGCCGGCGCATCGTAACCGTCGCCTTCGCGCCGCTTCGGGGCCTATAACGATGGGCGAGGAGGCGGGCCGCGATGTGGACAAGGCGACGGGTGCTTGGCACGGCAGCGGCGTTTGGCGCGAGTCTCGCGTTGCCCATCCGCGCCTTCGCCGCAACCGATGCCCTGACGCTGGCGCTGCGCGCCGAGCCGCCGCACCTCGACCCGACATCGGGCAATGACCCGATGACCGAGGCCGTCGCCTACCAGAACCTCTTCGAGGGGCTGACGCGGCTCGACCGAGACGGGCACGTACAGCCCTGCCTCGCCAAGTCGTGGGCCACGTCGGCGGATGGGCTGACCTACACCTTCACGCTCGCCGAGGACGTCCGCTACCACGACGGCACCAATTTTGACGCCGGCCACGTGGTGTTCGCCCTCAACCGGCTGGCCGGCGTGAATAGCGCGAGCCCGCAGAAGGCGCTTTATGCCAGCATCGCCGGGGTGGCGGCCGTCGACGATGTGACGGTGCGGCTCAACCTGCATCAGCCGGACGACAAGCTGCTCTTCAACCTCGCACGCGGGGATGCGTCGATCGTCGCGCCCGAGAGCGCCGACAACAACCGCGCGGTGCCGATCGGCACCGGTCCCTTCGCCTTCGTGCAATGGGACACCGGGCAGCAGATCGTCCTCACCCGCAACGAGGACTACTGGGGCACCCATCCCCGCCTCAACGAAGTGACTGTGCTGTTCCGACCCGATCCCAACACCGCGATCGCGGCTTTGCTCGATGGCAGCGTTCAAGGCTACCCTGACTTCCCTGCCCCCGACGCCCTGCAGCCCCTGCGCCGCAATCCAGCCGTACAGGTCATCGACGGCGTCGGCCCCGATGGACGGCCGCGTGTGGGTGTGTGGGCCGCAAAGCTTCAGGGGATGTGGGCCAACGCTCCGCTCGAGGGATGCGTGCTCCGCGATATGCGCTGGAGCGACGATACCGGCGCGCCGCAGCCGCCACCGCCGCAAAACGAAGAGGACTGAGCGCGTCGGCCGGCCTGAAAAGCGAAGGGGCGGGAAGATCCCGCCCCTCGGCCGCGCAAAATGCGCCTCGCCTCACCAAACGTAGGCGAAGTAGTTCTTGGCCTTGCCCCAGCGCGGAATGATCGGCGTCGGGCTGTAGACCGGGCAGCCGGCGGCCTTGCGGGCCTCGGCGTGCGTGCCGTTGATGCCGTCGAACGACAGCGAGCCGCCTTTCGCGCAGGCGATCTTCAGATCGACCTGAACCGTGGCCGGCTTGGGCTTCGAAGCAGCCAGGGCGGGCGTCCCCACGATACCCGCCGTGACGAGAAGAACTGCCGCAATGATTGTCCCAGTGTTCTTCATAAGATGTTTCCCCGATAACAATATGTACTTCGGGCGGTGCGTGATGCATTCGCCCGATGCGCATAGATCACGGGCGCGTGATGGTCTTTCGACAGTTTCTTGACGGTTTTATTATGTGGATTATGACGCCGGAGTCGCTTGACTCTGGACGTGCGAAAGCGGCCTCCGCCGGCTGGATAGCGCGGGAGGCCGGTGCTGCCTAGCCCACGAGGCCGAGATAGCCGGCGAAGGGCGGCAACGTCAGGACGCCATCGATAGGGCCGCTGACCGAGCCTGGGGCTTCCAAGTCGCGCGGGGCGATGCCTTCGGGAATGGCGAAGACGCTCGGCGTGTCACTCATGTTGAAGACGCAGAGCACGCTCTCGCCGCCATCCTGCCGCGTGAACGCCAGCACGCCGTCCGGCGCCTCGAGCAGGCGGATGGTGCCCTTGGTCAGCGCCGGATGGTTGCGGCGGAAGGCCAGCATGGCGCGATAGTGCGCGAGCACCGAGTTGTTGGCCTTCGTCTGCTCGTCGACCGCCTTGGGCAGGTGGTCGGCGGGTACCGGCAGCCACGCCCTGGGCGCCGACGTGAAAGCGCCGAGATGCGCCGCGGCCTGCCAGACCATCGGGGTGCGGCAGCCATCGCGGCCCTTGAACTCGGGCCAGAACTCGATGCCGTAGGGATCGACCAGATCCTCGAACGCCAGGTTGGCCTCGGTCAGGCCGAGCTCCTCGCCCTGGTAGAGGCAGACCGAGCCGCGCATCGACAGGACCATCGTCGCCGTCAGGCGAGCGAGCGCATCCTGATGCTCGTGCGTGGTCCAACGGCTGATGTGGCGGACGACGTCGTGGTTGGAGAAGGCGAGGCAAATCCAGCCCTCGGGCGCCGCGGCTTCGGTCAGCGCGATGGCGGTCTTGAAATGCTGGGCCGAGAATTTGCCGCCCAGGAAATCGAAGGTATAGGCCATGTGCAGCTTGTCGTTGCCGGAGGTGTATTGGCTCATCACCTCGAGCTGGCGCTGTGCGTCGCCGATCTCGCCGACTGTCGTGCTGCCGGGAAACTCATCGAGCAGCGCCCGCAGGCGCTTGAGGAAGATCAGGTTTTCCGGCTGGCTCTTGTCGTAGATGTGCTCCTGGAAATTGTAGGGATTCACCGCCGGCGCGGTTGAATCGTTGAATTCCTCGGGGCGGATCGCCGGGTTGGATTCGAGCCCGCGCGAGTGGAAATAAAAGTTGACGGTGTCGAGCCGAAAACCGTCGACCCCGCGCTCGAGCCAGAAGCGCATGGTGTCGAGATGGGCCTGCTGCACCTCCTCGTTGTGGAAGTTGAAGTCGGGCTGGCTGACGAGGAAGTTGTGGAGGTAATACTGCATCCGCCGGGCGTCCCAGGCCCAGGCCGAGCCGCCGAAGATCGAGAGCCAGTTGTTGGGCGGATTGCCGTCGGGCTTGGGGTCAGCCCAGACATACCAGTCGGCCTTGGGGTTGGTGCGATTGGCGCGGCTTTCGGCGAACCAAGGATGCTTGTCCGAAGAGTGGCTGATCACCTGGTCGACGATGACCTTGAGGCCCAGCGTGTGGGCCTTCTGGATCAGCCGGTCGAAGTCGCCGAGCGTGCCGAACACCGGATCGATGTCGCGGTAGTTGGAGACGTCGTAGCCGAAATCCTTCATCGGCGATGTGAAGACCGGCGAGAGCCAGATGGCGTCGACGCCGAGATCGGCGACATAGTCGAGGCGCTCGGTGATGCCGACGAGATCGCCGACGCCGTCGCCGTTGTGGTCCTGAAACGAGCGCGGGTAGATCTGGTAGATCACCGCGCCGCGCCACCAGTCGGCATCCACCGAACTGCGGTCGGCCTGCTTGGGGGCGGTCATCGGCAGGCCGGTGCTCATGGCGTGTTCCTCGGGCAAAAGGCAGCGCCGCTGGCGCCTTTCGCTTCTAGCGAGCCCGGGAACGCGGCGTCAATGCGGCTTGGCGAGCCTCACAGGCCGAGCTTTTGCCGGAGCGCATCGATACGCCGCGAGGCCTCTGCCTTGGTGAGATCGTCGGCGAAGGCGCGGGGATCATGTGCCTCCTCGGAGAGGGTCTTGAGATACGACGCCTGCGCGCCGGTCATCGGCTCGTCGCCGGTCGTCCAGTCCGCCGGATCCTTTTCCGTGTTGGAATGCGGATCAGGTTCTGCCTTGGGGTTGTGGCCCTCGCTCATGCTCGCCTCGCGCTGAGAACAAATCTGTTCTCCTAATGTTCGCGAGCCGGTGCCGGTTCCGCATACTCCAGCCCCTCGTCGTCTTCCGCGGTGTCCTCGATGTCGGCGAAGGGCACATCGCTTGTGGGGCCGAACCGCTCCCACACCACGCGAAACTGGCCCTCGCCGTCCGGCACCATCACCTGCAGCTGGCGTTCCTCATCGCCAAAGACTTCGGCGAGGCGAATCGCCCCGGCCGTTGCCGAGGTCATTTCGTCGAAGGGTCCAAAGGGCTTGCCCTCACAGTCGACCCACCATTTCCCAAGGCTTTCCACGACAAGATACCAACAGCTCACCGCCATTGTCCGCCCTCCGCAACAAACGTCCCGCGGAGCGAACCTTCGGGGCAAAGGCGGGCATAGTGGGGCGAGATCAGGGCGCCGAGGGGGCCACGCCGTCACGGTATGGCCACACTCGCTAACGTGGCGATTTTGTCGTTATTTTACCGCGTGTTGTGCAGCATGCCCTGGAAGGCGCGGTAGCTTGAGCGGGGCGTCCGCTTCTGTGTCTCGTAATCGACGCCGACGATGCCGAAGCGCTTGGTATAGCCCTCCGCCCACTCGAAATTGTCCATCAGCGACCAGGCAAAATAGCCGCGGACATCGGCCCCAGCGGCGCGCGCATCGAGCACGGCCTTGAGGTGATCGTCGTAATAGCTGACCCGACGAGGGTCCTCGTCGGCCAGCACCTCGGCCATGCCGTTCTCGGTGACGTAGATCGGCACCTTGGTGTAGTCGCGCGACACGCGAACCAGGAGGTCGGTCAGGCCCTTGGGGTAAATCTCCCAGCCGATATCCGTGCGCTCGAGGTTGCCCTCGACCATGCGGAACGGGGCGCGCGCGTCAGGCCCTGCGCCGACCAGCGAGCGCGAGTAGTAATTCACTCCGGCCCAATCCAGCGGCGCCGACACGACCGGCATATCCTTCTCGAAACCGGCCGGCAGGTGGGGCGCGAACATCTTTACGACGCTCTCGGGATACTGGCCCTTGTAGAGCCCGCCGAGATACCAGCCGTTGAAGATGCCGTCGAACAGTTCGGTCGCCGCCGCGTCCTCGGCGCTGTCGGTCGCCGGCTCGCACTTCTGGAGGTTGGTGACGATGCCGATGTTCTTGGCGCCCCCCGCCCGCAGCGCCGCGACGGCCGTGCCGTGGGCGAAAAGCACGTGATGCATGGCGCGCGCGGCGGCCCGCATGTCGCGATAGCCGGGCGCGTGGATGCCGAGATAGTGGCTGAGGAAAGCCACGCACCAGGGCTCGTTGATGGTGGCGATGGCGGCAACACGATCGCCGTAGTGGTGGGCGCAGAGCGCCGCGTACTCGGCGAACCAGTTCGCGATGTCGCGGTTCATCCAGCCGCCCTTGTCCTGGAGCGCCGAGGGCAGATCCCAGTGGTAAAGGGTCAGGAACGGCTTGATGCCGCGCTCCAGCATGCCGTCGATCAGGCGGTCGTAGAAATCGATGCCTTCCTGATTGATCGCCCCGATTCCTTCCGGCAGCAGGCGCGGCCAGGCGATCGAGAACCAGTAGGCGTCAAACCCGCCGTCGCGGATCAGGTCGAGGTCTTCGGACCAGCGGTTGTAGTGATCGTCGGCGACGGCGCCGGTATCGCCATTCTTGACGTTGCCGGGGGTGGCGGAAAACGTGTCCCAGATGGAAGGACCGCGGCCATGTCCGAGATTGCCCTCGATCTGGTAGCTCGCCGTGGCCACGCCGAAGGTGAAATTCGGCCCAAAATCCTGGCGGTTGACGGAAAACATAGGCGCCCTCTCCTGTTTTCTGTTGCCCCGCACAATGCCGGGGCGAGCGTCATGGTTTCTTCGACCCGACGCGATGTAATCGATTGCCTAGCAAAGCGAGGCGCCGGAGTCACGGCCGGGCGATGGCCCCGATCGTCATTGCCCGAGGGTTGGGTGGGTGCGCAGCAACTCGCCCACGATGGCCCGATAAGCCTCTGCCTCGGCACCCTCCGGATCGGTCGCGACAACCGGACGGCCGACGTCGGAGGTCTCGCGGATTGCCATCACTAGCGGCACTTCGCCAAGGAAGGGCATGCTCAAGTCGGCCGCAGCCCGCCGTGCCCCGCCGTGACCGAAAATATCGTAGCGAACGCCGGTGTCGGGGGCGATGAAGTAGCTCATGTTCTCGATGAGGCCGAGCAGCGGCACCTGCATCCGGCGCAGCATGTCGATGGCCTTGCGCGCATCGATCAGGGCCAGGTCCTGCGGCGTCGAGACGATGATGGCGCCATCGAGCGGCACCTGCTGGCCGAGCGAAATCTGGATATCGCCGGTGCCGGGCGGCAGGTCGACGACCAGCATGTCGAGGCCGCCCCAATCGGTCTCGCGCAGCAACTGACGGAGCGCGGACGTCGCCATCGGGCCGCGCCAGACCACCGCCTGGCCGGGCGTCAGCATGGAGCCGATCGAGATGGCCTTGAGGCCGAAGGCCTGGTGCGGCGAGAAAATGCCGTCGGCACGCACCGCGGGCTTCCCCTCGATGCCGAGCAGTTTTGGAATCGATGGCCCGTAGAGATCGGCGTCGAGTACGCCGGTGCGGAGCCCTTGGGCCGCGAAGGCGAGCGCGAGATTGACGGCGGTGGTCGACTTGCCGACGCCGCCCTTCCCCGAGCCGACGGCGATGATGTGCTTGACGCCTGGCACCGACTCCTTGGGCGGCGGCCCGGGCTGGCGGGCATGGGCATGTGCGGCCGTCGCCTTGTCGGCGGTGAGCGAGATCATGACCTTGCGGCCTTCGCCCAGTTGCTCGGCAAGCCGCGTCGCCTCGGCACGGGCCGGCCCGAAGGCGGCTTCCATGCCGGGCGCGATCGAAATCGCCGCGGCGATGGCACCCTGCGTCACGATGACTTCGGAGAGGCCGGAAAATTCGGCGAGGTTCCCCCCGCCGGGGATTTCGACCCTGGCGAAAGCCGCCTTGATACGCTGGACGAGATCGGTGTCAGGCATAGGGCTTTCCGAACGAGCCGATCGGCCCTGCCCGGACCTCGTCCTTCGACAAGCTCAGGATGAGGTCCAAGGAAAGCCCGCTAACGCGAGCACTCCCGAAGCCCTCATGGTGAGCTTGTCGAACCACGAGGGCGCCCTGCCGCGGCGGAATGATCAGACGATCGTCTGCCCGGTGCCTTTCCAGTCCTTCACGAAGGCCTCGAGGCCCTTGTCCGTCAGCGGGTGATCGGCAAGCTTCTTGATCACGGCCGGCGGAATGGTCGCGACATCTGCGCCGGCCAGCGCCGCCTGCGTCACGTGGTTCGGCGTGCGGATCGAAGCCGCCAGGATTTCGGTGGTGTAGGCATAGTTGTCGTAGATCGTGCGGATATCGCGGATCAGGTCCATGCCCTCGATGTTGATGTCATCGAGCCGGCCGATAAACGGCGAAATGTAGGTCGCGCCCGTCTTGGCGGCGAGCAGCGCCTGGTTGGCCGAGAAGCAGAGGGTCACGTTGACCTTGGTACCCTCGCCCGAGAGCTTCTTGCAGGCGCGCAGGCCATCGAGGGTCAGCGGCACCTTGATCACGACGTTATCGGCGATCTTCCGCAGCACCTCGGCCTCGGCGATCATGCCGTCAAAATTGGTGGAGGCAACCTCGGCGGAAACCGGGCCCGGTACGATCGAGCAGATTTCCTTGATCACTTCCTTGATGTTGCGGCCCGACTTGGCGATCAGCGACGGGTTGGTGGTGATGCCATCGAGCAGCCCCAGATCGTGGAGCTCCTTGATGTCCTTAACTTCTGCGGTATCGGCGAAGAACTTCATTTTCCGCTCCCCTGAATCTCTTTTGTTTCCAGGTTGAATATGGGGTCGATTTAGGCGCGGCGCGAGGGTGTCGGCAAGGTTATTTGCCCTTGCCGGCCCGGTTATCGCGTCGCGGCGAGCAGGGCATCCGCCAACTCGCCGACCCGATTTTCAGGGATGCCGGCGACATTGATGCGACTGTCGTTGATCATGTAGACGCCGTCCTCGAGCTTGAGCTTGGTGACGACCCTTTCCGGGAGCCCGAGCAGCGAGAACATGCCGCGGTGCTCGGCGATGAAGTCGTAATCGGTCGAGTTCGAGCGCTCGCGGATGGCGTCGACCAGCTTTTTCCGCAGCCGGATCATGCGCGTGCGCATCTGCTCGAGCTCGGCCTTCCACTCGGCGGTGAGCTCGGGATCCTCGAGGATGACGCGAACGATCTCGGCGCCGTGGTCGGGCGGCTGCGAGATGGTGGCGCGGATGACGTTCTGCATCTGGCTCGAAACGATGTCGGCGGAGGCCGCATCCCTGGCGATGGCGATGGCGACGCCAGCGCGCTCGCGGTAGAGGCCGAAATTCTTGCTGGCCGAGAAGGCGACCATCGATTCCGGCAGCGTCGTCACGAGCTTGCGGACGCCATAGGCATCGGCCTCGAGGCCATCCCCGAAGCCGAGATAGGCGAGGTCGATCAGCGGGAAGGCACCGGTCTTCTTGA
>Ga0207639_10002876_pt1 | contig 11563 bp, 11 predicted proteins | sample KBSCornC32_FD_184299 | JGI IMG/M metagenome (GOLD analysis project Ga0207639, IMG submission 184299) | Corn rhizosphere microbial communities from Kellogg Biological Station, Michigan, USA - KBS Corn C3-2 (SPAdes) (version 2) | ecosystem: Host-associated > Plants > Roots > Rhizosphere > Soil ...
TTTCGGGCAAGCACCCTTTTCTCAGTTATCCGCGCGTCATTGGCCACGAGCTTGGCGGAGAGGTCGCGGCGGTCGGTGCCGGCACGTCACTGCGCATTGGGCAGTTCGTCACGTCAATCCCTATCTCGCGTCCGGCACCTGCATCGCCTGCCGCAAGGCCAAGCCCAACGCGTGCGTCAATATCAAAGTGCAGGGAGTCCATGTCGACGGCGGCACGTGCGACACGCTGGTTGTGCCCGAAAGCGCGGTGATCGATATCGACGGACTCACGGTCGACCGGGCCGCAATGGTGGCGTTCCTAGCGAACAGCGTGTGCCTATTTCTCGGGAAAAGCAGGTCGCCGTTCCCGGTCAGCGGCCACAATACCTTAAGGACAGCAAGTGTCTGCGGCGGGAGCGGTACGAAGTGATCACCGTCCAACTCACCTTTGCGCTCGAGGTCGCCCTTCATCCGCGCCAAGGGGATGCGCCATAACGGCGCCTTGCCATTCAACTCCCGGAAATCGACCCAGCACGCTCCGCGAAGTTCGCTCGGACGAACGGCGGTGAGAGCCGGAAATCGCAGGGCGAGGCGCGTGATCGGACGAGCATGGCTGGAACGGCGTGGACGGGTACGGACGGCCGAGGCCGAACCGGTCTGCTAAACGTCGGTAACCAGGATGAAAAGGCGATATCGGTGGCCCTATGCGGACCCCAGTGGACAAGCCGTTGGCGGAGACGGAGGGATTCGTACCCCACCTTTAGAGCACTTTCAAATTCAAGCGCTTCTTGCTAATTATCCCTTGGAAAATAAAGGGTTTTAGCTCGCTATAAGTTTGTTGGCAGACCGCCTGAGTTCGCAGCGCTCCGCCCAAATCCGCGACTCAAACCCGGACGCAAACCCGGACGGAAGGCTGGGTTCGACGGACGAAGGACGGGTCGAATGGGACGTGCCAAACACAAATTGAGCGCGAAGGAAGTCGAGAAACTCAAGACGCCGGGCTGGCATGGCGATGGTGGCGGATTGTGGCTTCGCATCTTCAACGATGGATCGAGACGCTGGATCTTCACTTGGGAGCGGAGCAAGCGGCGCCGGGAAATGGGGCTTGGCGCAGCTGCGGACGTTACGCTGGCGGCGGCGCGGCAGAAAGCTGAGGCGGCGCTCACGCTCCTGACGGCAGGAATCGATCCACTCGACGCGCGTCGCGAGGAGGAAGAGGCCGAAGCAAGCCGCGTGGCCGAGGAGGCCGCTGCGCAGATTACGACGCCGCTGTTCGGGGCCTTCGCCGAGACATATATCGATAATCACGAGGAAGGCTGGAAAAACGCCAAGCACCGGCAACAGTGGCGCAATACCATCACAACCCATGCCCGCGCGATTTTGATGAAGCCAGTTGACGAGATCACGTCGGATGATGTCGTCGATATACTGCGGCCGATCTGGCGCAGCACCCCTGAGACGGCTGGTCGGCTGCGCGGCCGAATCGAAAACATCCTCGATGCAGCGAAGGCGTCGAAGCACATTGCCAGCCCTTGGGAAAACCCGGCCCGGTGGCGCGGGAACCTGATCCACTTGCTGCCTCGCCGCAAAAAGAAATCGCAGGTCCGTCACCACCCGGCTATGCCATTCGTGCATCTGCCCGCGTTCATAGGGCGATTGCGTGCTCGTCCGGCGCTCGCCGGACGCGCTCTCGAGATCACAATCCTTTGCGCGACCCGAACGAATGAGACGCTGCGCGCGACGTGGAGTGAGGTCGATTTCGAGGAGCGGGTGTGGACCGTGCCCGCCGAACGTATGAAGATGGGCGTAGAGCACCGCATTCCACTTTCCGAACCTGCGTTCAAGATTTTCCAGGACTTGGCCAAGGACTCGAATTGCGATCCGGATGCCTATGTGTTTGCGGGGCAAAAGATGGGCAAACCTCTCTCGCAGATGTCGATGACGATGGTCCTGCGCCGGATGAAGCTTGGGCATTACACCGTCCACGGCATGCGCAGCAGCTTCCGCGACTATATCGGCGACATGACCGGACACCCTGAGGCGATTGTCGAGCAGGCGCTCGCCCATCAGATCGGCGATGAAACGACGCGCGCCTATCGCCGCGGAGACGCCTTCCTCAAGCGCCAGCGACTGATGAAGGACTGGGCGACGTATTTGTATGCCCCGAAACGGGCGAAGCGTGTCGGCCCGTCGGCTGCACTCGCGGAAACCCTCGCCGAGGCGGCATGACTGACGGAATTCAGCCCCGCGGATTTGCCTGTCCGGTGACGGAGGCGATCCAAGCGTCGACCTCCCGTGCGCTCCAGCGTGCGGCCGCCGGCGTGAGCTTGTAGGGCTTCGGGAAGCGCCCCTCCGAGATCATCTCGTAGATCAGCGTCTTCCCGAGCCCGACCCGCTGCTTGACCTCACTCAGGCGAATCAATCGCTCGCCGTCGTCGGAGCCAGCTTCACTCATGGCCGCTTCCCAAACTGCTCGCGCGCCTTCGCAAAACCGCGGTCGCTGGCAAGGAACGCTGCAAGCATATGTGGCACGAGTTCGGCGATCGGCTCGGACTGGCCGTAGGTCTCGTTATAGACTGCCGCATAATCTGTAAGAGCACCATGAAGCTCGGGGGTGATCGTGATTGCCAGTTTCACCGGTGTCCGGTCGGGTAATTTCGCCAGCTTAATCTCGGGCATGGTCACGGCTCCCCGCGTTGCGGTGCCGAGAACACGATGTCCTTGTGAACGACCACTCTGAGCGGCCAGCCGGGCCGAACGCGGATCGTCGGCTGGATATTGAGATTGCGCGTCACAAGCTGATCGCCGGCGCGCGACCCGCTCTGCTGAGCGGACTCGCGGATCGCGCGAACCAGGTCACTCTCGTTGCTGCCGAAACTCAATTGCGTGCCGACCCCGAGCAACGTCGACAGCGCGACACCCTTGAGCAGCTGCCAGGTGTGAACATCGACCTTGTCCGACAGTCCCGCGTATCCGGCCGTGTCCGTCGCTGGCACGTTGTCGATCCGGACCGACGAACCGTCAGGCAGGATGATCCGCTGCCAAACCACCAGCGCACGTTTCTGGCCGAACGCGACCACGCTATCGTAACTCCCGACCAGCCGGGAGCCCTGTGGAACCAACAAGATGCGGCCTGTGACGCTATCATAGGCGTTTTCAGTGACCTGCGCCGTCACCAAGCCGGGCAAGTCGGAATTCAGTCCTGTAATGAGGCTGGCGCTGATCACGCTGCCCGCCATGAGCGTATAAGGTGACGGCAGTGACATCAGGGCATGCGGATTGACGTCACTGGTCCGGTCGGTCGCGCCCACGAAATCGGCCTTGCGCTGCTGATTGTTAGGATCACGGTCCGGGTCGAGCGTGATCTTTGCAGCGCCGGCATCGCCAGTAGGCACCGCCGACGCGACCGGTACGGGCGACTCCGCCGCGCCCGGACGGTTCGCACCCGATATCTGCAACATCACACCGGATTCGCGAGCAGCCTTCTGCTCGGCGACAAGCCGCTGGCGCTCAGCCTCGGCTGCCTGCGCCCGCTGATCGTTCCCCACCGGCGGGATTGCCGCGCCGATCGTCTGTTGGCGCTCAAGGATCGGCCGTCCAAGATCGCCTGGCAAAGGCGGCCCAAGCTGGGGAACGTCACCATAGTTTTTCGGCGCACCCGCAAGCGCATCGGCGGGCGCCTTCGCGCTGATGTCTGGCCGATCCTCGTTTGCGGCGATGATATGAAACGTCGTCGGTTTGAGAGCGACCCAGGCCGCACCGACGATCGCGGTCGAACCCAGCGCGGCGATTGCGACCACCGCGCCGCGCCGGAATCGGACAACCCGGCCCGGCGATCCGCGCAGGACGAGAGTTTCCGGATCGGCTTTCGTTGACGCCGGCTGCCCAATTGCATCGTCGGTCATGACGCCCTCCGACGGTTCTGGCGGCGCCCGTCGATGCCGCGCGTGATCCGCACGACCGCCTGCTTCTTCTCGCCGAGCCGGAGCTCGGCAGCATCGAACAACCGGTCGACCACATAGAAGCGCCCGGAAACGCGGTAGTTGACGAGCTGGGCATCGCCCTTAGCGTCGATCACGAACAGCGGCGGCGCTTCACCGACCGCGAGGCTCGGCGGAAATTCGATGAACGTCTGGCGGCCGTCATCGAAGGCGCGCAGGGGACGCCAGAGCGGGTTATCTCCGGTGATCGCGTAGCTGAAGTTCAGTTGCTCGACTTCAAGGCCACTCGCGACCGGCGTGGCCACGCGTTGCTGGTCCGCCGCCCGTTTGATCGCTAGCAATTCGTCCTGCGGGTAGGTCCAGGACAGCGCGGACATCGCGGTCGTCAACGTGCTCTCGAGCTGAAGGTGATAGGTGCGACGATCGGTGGTGATGACGAGATTCGTGGTCAGCCCAGCGATGAAGGGCTTCACCAGGATGTGGACACGTTTCGCGTCGCCGGTGCCGCTGACCGTGTCGCCGACCGTCCACCGCGCGGTGTCGCCGGCTGCGACCGAGATGATCGTCTCGCCGGCCTGCAGCGCGATATCGCTCACCAGCTCCGGCGCGGCATAGAGACGATACAGCGCGCCATCACTGAACGGATAGACCTGGGCGGCGTTCACGAACGCGCGGGCCTGAGGCTCCAGCGTCGCCTCCCGATTGGCGGTTCGGACCCGCTTTACGGCGGGTGACAATGGTTTCAGTCGATGGCGCACCACAGGCATTGTGAGCGCCGGAGCGGCGGTGATCGCGACCGGCGGCGTTGGCGTTGGCATTGCCGCGGTCACTGGCTGCCCCGTTGCCGGAATAGTCGGCGTCGGCGCCGCGTTCTGAGCGTGCGCGGAGGAAGCGGCGACCAGCATCGTCGCCGCGAGCAAGGCGGGTTTCATTGACGGTTCTCCAGTGGGGATGGCGCAAGGTTGGGATCGAGAGGCGAGCCGAGTGGAAGGTTTGCCGGTACCGCTGACGGCGCCGGTCGTGGTGACGGCGTCGAGCTCGGCGCCGGCGCCTCGAGCTCGCGACTCCAGTCGACCGCGTCGACATAGAGACCGAGCGGATTCTTCCTCAGCGTCTCGGCATTCTTCGGCGATTTGACCGTGACCGTGAGGATCGCCGTCCAGTGGGAAGTGCCGGCGAGGCTTCCCCGGTCGAACGCGGTCTCCACCCACTTGACTTGGAACGACGTGTCCGAGGCACGCACGACGCTGGTGATCTGCACCGACACCGTCTTGTCGCCGACATCCGCAAACGGATTTGCGGAGCGAGCATATTCGCCGAGGAAGATCGCGCCGCGTGGGGACACGAAATCATAGGCCGACAGCCAGTTGTTGCGCATCAGCACCGGGTCGAGCGACCTCGCGCGAATGTCGGTGATGAACCGGCCGAGGAACCAGGCGATCTGCGGGTCGGTCGGGCGATAATCGGTCGCTGCGGGCGCGACCGCGCGCGCCTCACCCAGCGCATCGACCTCGACGACATAGGGGACGACGCGGCTTTGCAGCGACTGCCAGACCAGTCCGCCCGAAAGGCCGGTGGACAGAAACAGCCCGCCGAAGGCCATCAGCCGCCAGTTGCGGGCCTGGACACGGGCCGAGCCGATCCGTTCGTCCCAGAGCTGGCCGGCGCGCTGGTAAGGCGTCTCCGGTTCGGGGGTTCGTCCATAGCGCTGGACGGCGCGCTTGAAGATCATCAGTCGTCCCTTTCCTTGATGTCTGGAGTTGCGGCGCCGCCGCCGCGGTCACCTTGGGCGAGCGTGTGCATGGCAATCTGGCGATGGTGGCGAGCGGTCTGCTGACCGCGCATCGAGCGGGCCCAGGCGGGCGTCGTATCGCCGCCCTCGCTGTCGGCGCCGCCACCGGCCTTTGGCTTCCCCGCGCCGGTCATCGCGGTGAAAGCGGCGTTACGACCACGTTCGGCGGCGGCCCCGAGACCTAGCGTGCTTTCCAACTTTTGCGCGGCGGCGCCTCTGGCAGCGGCAGCCATCCCGCCGATGCCGGATCCACCGCCTTCGCGCCCAAGCTGCGCAGCCGTCGACGCGGCAGACCCCATGCTGGTGCCGGCGCGGATCGCGCCGAGTGCCGCCCCGCCAGCCGCGCCGGCGGCACCGACCACGGCGCCGCCCGCGATCATCGGGACAGCGGCCGCACCCGCGACCGTCCCGAGCGCCGCGCCCGCGCCGAGCTGCGGCGCGCCGCTGACGAGGCCCGAGGCGATACCGGGACCAAAGATGCCGAGCCCGAACAAGGTCAGCGCGCCGAGCATCAGGCTCAGCGTCGAACCGAGATCGGGCTCCTGCCCCTGCATCGAGGCGGTGAACTCGGCGAAGAAATTGGAGCCGATGCCGACGATGACCGCCAGCACCATCACCTTGATCCCAGACGAGACGACATTGCCGAGCACGCGCTCGGCGAGGAAGCTGGTGCGGCCCCACAACGCGAACGGCACGAGGATGAAGCCGGCGAGACTTGTCAGCTTGAACTCGATGATCGTCACGAACATCTGGATCGCGAGCACGAAGAAGGCGAGGATGATGATCACCCAGGCGAACAGCAGCACCGCGATCGTCATGAAATTGGTGAAGAAGGCGACCGGGCCGGTGAGGTCGGTGATTTGCCCGAGCAGCGGCCACGCGGCGGAGAAGCCGGTTTCGGCGACCTTGCCTGGCCGGAGCAGATCGTCGGCCGAGAGCGAGCCGCCGCCCGCGGTCAGGCCGGCCTGCGCGAAGGATTTGAAGATGATGTCGGCGAGCGTCGAGAAGCTGTTCAGGATGAACGCGAACGCGCCGATATAGAGAATCTTCTTGAGCAGCCGGCCGATGACATTGTCCTCGCCGCCCATCGCCCAGAACAGGCCGGCCAGCGTGACGTCGATGCCGATCAGCGTGACGGTGAGGAAATGGACGTCGCCGCCGAGCAGCCCGAACCCGCTGTCGATGTAGCGGATGAAGGCCTGCATGAAGCGATCGATGACGGAGAGGTCATTCACGTGGCGATATCCTGTTCGAAGTGAGTGCTGCGAGGCGGGACCGGGGGCTGGAATCCCGCCCCGCAGCGGGCGGCGAAGGGGGAGCTTGCCATCGCCGCCCTGTCCGGACGGCCTCAGCGGGGGGTGTAGGCCGTGCCGGAACCGAGGAAGCGTTTGGCGGCGGCGCGCGCGTCGGTCTCTTCCTGCCCGCGCCGAGCCGCCTCGATCGCGTCGGCGCGATATTGCGCGGCCATCATGTTCTGGATCTGGAACTGCTGCTTGGCGGTGAGCGCGAGGAGCTGGTTGGTCGCCTGTTGCGCTTGCAGTGATCCTTCCGCGCCCTGACTCTTGGCGACGATCGCGGCGAGGTTCTGCGCGTCGGCCGAGACATTCTCGGCGACCTGCGCCTGGATCGTCATGGTGTGCTGATAGGCTGTCATCGCGGTGTCGAGCCGGGTGCGTGCGGCGATCACCTGCTGGTTGGTGGTGAGCGCCTGGCCGAAGCTCTGTGGAAACAGCTGGCGATATTGCTGGTCAAGCCCCGACACCTGAAACGTGATGCCCTGCGCCTGTCCCATCAGTCGATCGACTTGCTGGAGGGTCTGGGTAAGCGCCTGCATCTCGGGGAAGTCGATATGGCTGAGGTTCTTCGCCTGATTGAGCAGCATGGTCGCTTCGTTCTGCAGCGACTGGATCTGGTTGTTGACCTGTTGCAGCGTGCGGGCTGCGGTCAGGATATTCTGGCTGTAGTTGCCCGGATCGAACACCGTGATTTGCGCCTGCGCGGGCATCGCCGTCATGGTGATGCCCATGACCAGAGAGCCGACGGCGCCGAGGCCGAGCGCGGACGCGACGAGATATTTGCGAAAACGGATACGCATTACACTTCTCCTTCTTGGGGGGCTTGGTGGTCGGGAAAGTCGGCGAGCAGCGCGGCGGCCCAGTCGAGGTCTGCTTCGCTCAGGAAGCCGGCGGCAAAATCACGCACGCCATGCTCGGCGAGCTGCGCGTCGATGCGCGCCTGGGTCGCCGGATCGGATGCGCCGCACAGCGCCAGCGCCACGGGTCCAAGGCCGAGTTCGAACAGGCGATTGCCGCGCGCGGATTGCAGATAATATTGCCGCTTCGGCGTCGCGCGGCTGATCAGCTCGATCTGCCGATCGTTGAGGCCGAACCGCTCATAAGCGGCGCGGCTCTGCGGCTCGATCGCGCGGTCGTTAGGCAGCAATATCCGCTGCGGGCAGCTTTCGATGATGGCAGGCGCGATCGAGCTGTTCGCGACGTCGGCGAGGCTTTGCGTGGCGAACACCACCGCGACATTCTTTTTGCGCAGCGTCTTCAGCCATTCACGGATTCGCGCGGCGAACAGCGGATGGTCGAGGAAGATCCAGGCCTCGTCGAGCACCAGCAAGGTCGGCCGCCCGTCGAACCGCTCCTCGAGCCGATGGAACAGATAGGTGAGCACGGGCGCGACGACCCCGGCTTGGCCCATCAGCGCCTCGGTCTCGAAACACTGGACGTCGGCGATGGCGAGATCGTCTTCGGCTGCATCGAGCAGCCGGCCGAACGGTCCCTCCAAGGTATAGGGCGCCAGCGCCGAGCGTAGCGCGGTCGACTGGAGCAGCAACGACAGGCCGGTGAGTGTCCGCTCCTCGATCGGCGCGGTGGCCAGACTGTTCAGCGCCGACCAGAGCGATTCCTTGATTTCGGGTGTGACCGCGACATGCTCATGGGCGAGGAGCGCCGCGATCCATTCGGCCGCCCAGGCACGCTCGTCGCCGCGGTCGATATGGCGCAAGGGTTGGAAGGCGATGGCCCTGGCTTCGCCATCATGGTCTCCGCCGAGCCCCAGCGCATGATGCGCGCCGCCCATCGCCAGCACGGCCGCCCGCGCCGAAAAGCCCTTGTCGAAGACATAGACCTGCGAATCCGGATAGCGCCGGAACTGTAAGGCGAGCAGCGCGAGCAGCACCGACTTGCCGGCGCCGGTTGGGCCGACGATCAGCATATGACCGACATCGCCGATATGCGTGGCTAACCGGAACGGGGTCGAGCCGCTCGTCTCCGCATAGAGCAATGGTGGGCCGTCGAGATGGGCATTGCGCACTGGCCCCGCCCAGACCGACGACAGCGGCATTAAGTGCGCGAGGTTGAGGGTGTGAACCAGCGGCTGCCGGACATTCGCGTAAATCTGGCCGGGCAGCGATCCGAGCCAGGCCTCGACCGCGTTGATGCTCTCGCGGATCGTCGTGAAGCCGAGGCCGTTGACGATCCGCTCGACGGCGCGAACCTTGCGCTCGGCCGCCCCGCGATCGGCATCCGCCACCGTGATCGTCGTGGTGAGATAACCGAACGCGACATGATCGCCGCCGAGCGCCTGAAGCGCCAGATCGGCATCGACCATCTTGTTGTCGGCATCGCTGTCGAGGAGTTGGACGGGCTGATTGTAGATCACCTCGCGCAACAGCGCGGTCACCGACTTGCGCTTGTTGAACCATTGGCGGCGCAGTCTGGTCAGCGCCTTGGTCGCGTCGGTCTTGTCGAGCGCGATGAATCGCGTGACCCAGCGGTAACCGAAATCCTGGTGGTTGAGCGCGTCGAGGATACCGGGGCGGCTGACATTGGGAAAACCGAGGATCGTCAGTGTGCGCAGATGCTGATCGCCAAGCTTCGGCTCGAGCCCGCCGGTCAGCGGCGTATCCGCCAGCACACCATCCAGATACATCGGTGTCTCGGGAACGCCGACCACATGACGGCGAGCAGAAATCGTGCCGTGGAGGAACGTCAGCGTTTCCGCATCGTCCAGCGCCCGGACATCCGGCATAAAGCCGGACAGCAGATCGAGCGCGCGATCGGTCTCGGCGATGAAAGCGGCGAGCGCCTGTCGCCAGTCCCGACCCTTCATATCGTCGCTGCGCTCGACCAGCGCGCGGCCCGCCGTGTCCGCCTGATCGACGGGCGGCATATAGGTGAGCGTCAAATGGTAGCGGCTCTCGAAATGCTGGCCCGCATTTTCGAAGCCGGCGCGGCGTTCCTCGTCGACCAGCCAGGATGCCGCGTCGGGAAAGTGGCTCGCAGGATAGCCGAGCGCCTCGCGCCGCTCGGCCTCGAAGTACAATGCCCAGCCGGTACCGAAGCGGCGCAGGACATTGTTCGCCCGCGCGCAAGCGGACACCAGTTCGGCCTCGGTCGCGGATTCCAGATCGGGACCGCGAAACCGCGCGACACGTAGGAAGCTGCCATCCTTGTTGAGGACGACGCCGGGCGCGATCAGCGCCGCCCAGGGAAGATGGTCGGCAAGCCGGTCGGCACGGCTGCGATATTCGCGCAGGCTCAACATGCGAGATGTCCCTTTTGACGGAGATGCCGGGCAAGGACCGGCGCGAAGTCGGGATCGCGCTTGGCGGCGAGCACCGCGAGCGTGTGTCCGAACGCCCAGACCACGAGCCCCGCGATCCATTGCTGGAGGCCGATCCCGAGCGCGGCCGCGAGCGTGCCGTTGACGATCGCGATCGTCCGCGGCGCGCCGCCGAGCAGGATGGGCTCGGCAAGCGACCGGTGCAGCGGGGCTTCGAAACCCTCGATATGGGCGCCGGTGCCGATCACGCGATCAGCGCTCCGCCGCCGAACGAAAAGAACGACAGGAAAAAGCTCGACGCCGCGAACGCGATGCTCAGACCGAAGATGATCTGGATGAGCTTGCGGAATCCACCCGCCGTCTCGCCGAACGCCAGTGTCAGCCCGGTGACGATGATGATGATCACCGCGACGATCTTGGCGACCGGCCCCTGCACCGAATCCAGCACCTGTTGGAGCGGTTGCTCCCACGGCATGCCCGTGCCGGCGGCCTGGGCTTTTCCCGTGAACGCCAGGACCAGGCCGAGATTGAGGCTGACGGCGGCGAGTTTCCAAAGCTCAGGGACTCGCGCGCGGGCTTTGTGCGGCAAGGAAGTGATGACACGCATATTCAGTCTCCATTCTGCTGGGGGGTGATGTCGAGGACGGCGTAATTCTCGTCGGGATCGAGACCCGCGACGCGGGCGATCGTCTCCACCCGGCGCGCGAGACCGCGGCCGGCGATGAACACGATCATGTCGATCGCCTCGGCAATCAGCCGGCGCGGGACGGTGACGACCGTTTCCTGCACGAGCTGTTCAAGCCGGTAGAGTGCGGAGACCGCGCTATTGGCGTGGACCGTGGCGATGCCGCCGGGATGGCCGGTATTCCAGGCCTTGAGCATGTCGAGCGCTTCAGCGCCGCGAACCTCCCCGACGATGATGCGATCGGGGCGGAGGCGCAGCGTCGAGCGGACCAGGTCGGCCATGCCGACGATACCGGGCCGCGTACGCAAGGCCACGACGTCGGATGCGGCGCACTGCAACTCGCGCGTGTCTTCGATAATGATGACGCGCTCGTCGAGGTGCGCCATCTCGGCGAGGAGCGCGTTGGCGAGGGTGGTCTTGCCCGACGATGTTCCGCCCGCAACGAGGATGTTCTTCCGGTCGACAACCGCGAGCGACAGCAGCCGGGCGGTGTCGGCCGGCATGATGCCGTCCGACACATAGTCGAGCAGCGTGTAGATCTTCGCGGCAGGCTTACGGATCGAGAAGCAGGGCGCGAGGCTGACCGGCGGAAGG
>Ga0207639_10002881_pt1 | contig 11558 bp, 11 predicted proteins | sample KBSCornC32_FD_184299 | JGI IMG/M metagenome (GOLD analysis project Ga0207639, IMG submission 184299) | Corn rhizosphere microbial communities from Kellogg Biological Station, Michigan, USA - KBS Corn C3-2 (SPAdes) (version 2) | ecosystem: Host-associated > Plants > Roots > Rhizosphere > Soil ...
AAACCAGTGGGCGTGCTCAACGCCAACGGCTTTTATGACCAGCTGCTGGCCTTCAACCAGCATATGATCGACACCGGCTTCATCCGCCCCGCCCATGCCGGCATCATCGTCGCGCGCGCGACGCTGGACGATCTGCTGGACGCCATGGCCGCCTATCAACCCCACCGCACTATCTTCGCGATGAAGGCGGCGGATCTGTAGATGGCCCCGCGCGACGCTCTGGTCGCGCAAGGCGCGGTGGGACGCGACGCTCTGGTCGCGCACGGCTCGGCGAGGCGTGACGCGCTGGTGGCCTATGCACGGGCCAGCATGGCGCGGGGATCGAAAAGCTTTGGCGCCGCCTCCCGCCTGTTCGACCCTGTGATGCGCGAGCGGGTGTGGATGCTCTACGCCTGGTGCCGCGCCTGCGACGACCTTGTGGATGGGCAGGATCATGGCGGCACGCTCGGCCCGGTGGCGGACATCGAGGCCCGGCTTTCGCGTATCGAGTCGCTGACCTCGGCCGCGCTGGCGGGGGAGGAGACCGGAGAACCAGCCTTCGACTGCCTCGCGATGGTGGCGGCGGAGTGTGCGCTGCCGCGACGCTATGTGGATGATCTGCTGGAAGGGTTCGCGCTCGATGCCGAAGGCTGGCGGCCGGAGACGATCGAGGATCTGCTCGCCTATTGCTACCATGTCGCGGGCGCGGTCGGTTGCCTGATGGCGATCGTCATGGGCGTTGCGGCCGACGATGACGGGGTGATCGACCGGGCCTGCGATCTCGGACTTGCGTTCCAGCTGGCGAATGTGGCGCGCGATGTGGTGGAGGATGCGGCGGGCGGGCGCTGCTATTTGCCCGGCCAATGGCTCAGCGAGATGGACCTGGAGGAAAAGGCCCTCCTGACCGATGCAGCGCGGCCGCGCCTTGCGATCCTTACGGGCCGGCTGGCCGCGCTCGCCGAACGCTATGAGGCAAGCGCGCGGGTCGGCACGCCGATGCTATCGTTTCGTGCGGCCTGGGCGGTGCTGGCGGCGGCGGGAATCTATGGCGGTATCGCGCGCAGGGTGGGGCAGGCGGGGCAACGTGCCCTCGACGTCCGCGTGTCGACGGGGCGCGGCGAGAAACTGGGCTGGCTGTTGCGGGCGGCGGGGCAGGCGGCGGCGCGGGAGCGGCTCTATCCGGCGGCGGTGCGCGATGCCGGCTTGTGGCGGCGGCCGAGGGGCGGTCTGCCGCGATTGTGATTTCCTCAATTCCGCACCCTCCCCAAATCCGCTACGGGACGCTGATGTTCAACGATCGCACCACGCCCCTCTCGCTGCTCCAGACCCGCCGCAGCGGCAAACCGCGCGCCATGGTGGAGCCCGGCCCCGATGCGGACCAGCTCACGACCATCCTGTCCATCGGCACGCGCACGCCCGATCATGGCAAGCTGTTCCCTTGGCGGTTCGTCATCGTTCCCCGCGAGCGCCGTGATGCGCTGGAGGCCCTGCTCGCCGAGGCAGCGGGCCGGATGCGGGCGAAGGACATCGGCGGGGGCAGCGTCGACCTCGCCGCCAACCGCGAATTCGCGCAGCAGGCCCCCACCCTCGTCGTCGTGCTGTCGAAGCCGGTGCAGAACAGCAAGATCCCGCTGTGGGAGCAGGAACTGTCGGCGGGCGCGGCCTGCATGAACATCCTCCATGCCGCCCATGCGCTGGGTTTCGTGGGGAGCTGGCTGACCGGCTGGGCAAGTTATGACAGCCATGTCCGCGACGCCTTCGGTGGGCCGGACGAGAAGATCGCGGGGTTCCTCTACATCGGCACGCCGGGCAACACCCTGCAAGAACGCCCCCGGCCCGACTATGCGGATATCGTCTCCGTCTGGCGCTGATAGAGAGCGAACCGAGGCCGCTTGCGCGCATCGCTGTATTATGGCACTGATGCAGCTATGGCCGAAGATGTCCGCCCCGTCTACCTGCGCCTGCGCGACATCATCACCGCGTCCATATTGGACGGCTCCTATGCCGATGGCGACATGCTGCCCTCGGTGCGCGCTTTCGCGGCGGCGCAGGGCGCGAACCCGCTGACCGTGGCGAAGGCCTATCAGAGTTTTCAGGATGACGGCGTCGTCACCGTGCGGCGCGGGGTGGGCATGTTCCTGGCCGACGGCGCATCGCGGCGCGTACGCGCGATGGAGCGGGAGCGTTTCCTGGGCAGCGTCTGGCCGCCGATCGCCGCGCAGATGCGGCGGGTCGGACTGGCGGTGAAGGACTTGCCGCTGGGCGAGGATGCCTAATCCGGGTCGGAAGCCGCGATCAAATCCATGAAATTGCGGGCGGAGTCGCGCTCCTTTTCATCCTTGAACGCGATGTCGAGGTCGGGCGCGGCGCCCAGCAGATAGAGCATGCTCCACAGCGCGAACCGCCGCCCCGGATCGCGCTCCATGCCGAGATCGACGGACATGCGCTCGATGCCGGCGCTGATGGCGCTCTCCGGCACCGCGCCAAGGTCGGTGGTCCCGAAATAGCGGCGGAATTGGTCGTCGAGGTCCATGGCGGCGTGCTCCGGATCGCTCTAATCGGCCTTCAGTGTAACCCAGACTTCCACGGGCGCGACGAACTTGCCCGGCGCCGGCTTGCCGACATCGACGCGCTCGGCCGTGACCAGCTTGCCCGTCTCCAGCGTGAAGCTGGCCCACGGCTTCGGCATGCGGCCGAACGTCATTTTCTGGATAGGCCGCCCCGTGGCGGTGTTCATGATGGTCGCGATGATGCTCATGGCCCTCCGGTAGCGACCGACGCGGCATCCTGTCCATGGTGTTCAGGCGCTCAGATCATAACTCTTCATCAGATCATAGAGCGTCGGCCGGCTGACCCCCAGCAGTTTCGCCGCGCCGGAGATATTGCCGTCCGACTGCGAAAGGGCCTGGCGGATCACCTGCCGGTCGGCCGCCTCGCGCGCCGCCTTCAGATTGACCGGCGCGCTGCCGGCGCCATCCGTGCCGACCGGCAGGTCGAGATCGCGCGCCGTCACCAATTTGCCATCGGCCATGATGATCGCGCGCTTCACGCGATTTTCCAGTTCGCGCACATTGCCCGGCCAGCCCCACGCATGGATCGCCGCCATGGCATCCGCCGCGAAGCCGGTGACAGGGGGGTTCAGCACCGGCGCATGGCGTTTCAGGAAATGGCGCGCCAGCAGCGCCGCGTCGCCGGGCCGCTCGCTGAGCGTCGGGATGCGGATCACCATTTCCGCGAGGCGATAGTAGAGATCCTCGCGGAACCGATCCTGCGCCATCATCCGGGTCAGATCCTGATGGGTCGCGCAGACGATGCGCGTATCGACGCTGACGGGCGCGCGTCCGCCGATCCGCTCGATCACCCGCTCCTGCAGGAAGCGCAGCAGCTTGACCTGCAAGGCGAGCGGGATGTCGCCCACCTCGTCGAGGAACAGGGTGCCGCCGGCCGCGCCCTCGATCTTGCCGGGCGTGGTGCGCAGCGCGCCGGTGAACGCGCCCTTCTCATAGCCGAACAATTCCGATTCCAGCAGCGTCTCGGGAATGGCGGCGCAGTTGATCGCCACGAACGGGCCGTTGCCGCGCGGGCTGGCGGCATGGACGGCGCGCGCGATCAATTCCTTGCCGGTGCCGCTCGCCCCCAGCAGCATCACCGCGACATCGGCGGGCGCGACGCGCTCCACCATCCGCGCGACGGCCATCATCTCGGGCGCGGCGGTGACGAGGCCGCCCAGCACACAATGGTCCGCCGGCGCCTGCGCCGCCTGCCGAACGCTCTCCGCCTCCAGCCGGTGGACGTGGAAGGCGCGACCGACGATGTGGCGCAGCGAGTCGAGGTCGATCGGCTTCTGGTAGAAATCCCACGCCCCCAGCGCGATGGATCGGCGCGCGCTCTCCCGCTCGCCATGGCCGGAGGCGACGACGATCTTGGTTTCGGGCGCGACGGCGAGCATTTCGGAGAGTGTCGCGAAACCTTCGGTCACGCCGTCGGGGTCGGGGGGGAGGCCGAGGTCGAGCGTCACCACCGCCGGCCGCTCGGCGCGCAGGATCGCGACCGCCTCCGCGCGGTTGCTCGCCATGAACAGCTGATACTCGTCGTAGGACCAGCGCAATTGGCGTTGCAGCCCGGCATCATCCTCGACGATCAGCAATTTGAGGCGCGTGTCCGCCATCAGCCGGCCTTTCGCCCCCTCGTCCTGCTGTCCGTTTCGTCCATCACCGCATTGTCGGCGATCAGCGGCAAAGAAAGCGTAAATTGCGTGCCTTCGCCCTCGCGACTGGTAACGGTGAGCTGGCCACCCATGCCCGTGACGATGCTGCGGGCCTCATGCGCGCCCAGGCCGAAGCCGGTCGCCTTGGTCGAGGTGAACGGCTGGAACAGCCCCTCGCGCAGGAAGGCCGCGCTCATCCCGCTGCCGCGGTCGATGATGGAGAGGCGCGCCTCATCCTCCTCGCGCGCGAGGTGCAGGCGCACGGGCGACCCATCCGCCGGTGTCGCGTCGAGCGCGTTCTGGACAAGGTGGCCGATCGCCTGCGCCAGCGCAGGGGCATCGCCGCGCACGCGCAGGCTGGGTTCGCCCGTAAGGATCGCCCGCTCGCGCGCCGGGCCTTGTCCTGCGACGGAGCGGGCGACCAAGGCGAGATCGCAAACCTCCCCCTCGCCGCCGCGCGGCTGGTCCGGTCGGGCGAGGCGGGCGATGAGATCGTTCATCCGGCCGGCGGTTTCTTTCAGCGTCAGCACCATGTCCGCGCGAAAGGCCGGGTTTTCCGCATGGCGCTCGGCATTGGCGGCCAGCAGGCTCATCTGGCTGACCATATTCTTGATGTCGTGGAGGATGAAGGCGAAGCGCCGGTTGAACTCGTCGAACCGCTGCGCCTCGGCATTGGCGCGCTGGTGATGCTGCTCGCTGAGGGTAAGCGCCAGATGCCGCGCGGCGACGCGCAACATGTCGAGGTCTTCCCAGTCCATCGCCGCGCGCCCCGGCGGTCGGGTCAGCAGGACCGCGCCCATCAATCGTCCGCCGTGGATGAGCGGAACGATCGCCCAGGCGTTCGGATCGGCGGTGATCCACCGGGGCAGGCGGGTGGTGACGGGATCGGCGGGTACGGCAAGGTCGGCGATCCAGCCGTTCGCCTGCCAGCTTTCGGCGAGGGCTGCATCGATGCGATGGTCGGGCATGAGGGATTCCGGCCAGTTCCAGTCCGCCTCGGGCGCCAGCGCGCCATCGTCCCCGCGCAGCATCAGCAGCGCGGCGGGCGCGGACACGGCATTGGCCACCGCGCGCGCGGCCCGGCGCGGCGCCAGTTCGCTTGCGCCGTCGCCGCCGCTCATCGCCTCCGCAAAACGCATCCATTCCTGGCGATAATCATAGCGGTGGGTGAAGAGATGCTTGGCGATCTCGACCCGCAACCAGGCGCGGAACGCGGCGGAGGGGAGAAGGATCAGCGCGATGACGGACAGGGCGAACACCGCGCCCAGCTGCACCATCTGGGCGGTCGGATCGTCCAGCGCGCGGATCAGAACGATCATCACCAGCAGCATGACCGCGTAGAGCGCCCCGATCGCGATCGCCGCCGTGCGATAGGCGATGCGGCGCGACACGCCGATCGGCCGGCGCTCCCGCTCGCCGGTGCCCAGCATGATGAGGGGCGCGATGGCCGCCATCACCAGCCCGCGCATCTGCCCGATGCCGAGCAACTGCCCGTCGCTCAGCCAGACGATCAGATAATGGTTGAATTCATAGGCCCACATGACCGTCAGGGCGCAGCCGAGCCAGCCAGCTCCGCCATCGCCGCCGTTGCGGTTCCGGTCCGCGTAAAGGCCCTGCAACAGGAAGATCGCGCCGGCGGCGACCGCCGCGCGCAGCAGCCATGCCGCCTCGAACAGCGGCAAGGATGGGACTGCGGGGGATTTCGCTTCGCTCAGGAAGAGGTCGAGGCATAGCTGGCAGACGAGCGCTGCGATCAGGGCGACGAACACGGGCCGCGCGCCCTGCGGCATCGCGGCCCGCTTGCCGCGCAGCAGCAGCCAGGCGACCGTCAGCCATGCGCCGTTGCGCGCCGTCTCCGTCACGCCGCCCGACAGCCCCGGACCCCCGCCCACGGCACGGCCCGCAACGACATAGAGCGCCCACAGCGCGGTGACGGCGAGCGCGATGACGAGGGGGATATGGGCGGGCGCATCCGCCGGCCGACGCGAGGCGATGATGGCGAGCGCGGTGAACAGCGCCGCCGCCAGCACATAGCCCCAGTCGCCGAGGATGACCCAGAAAGCTGTCATGGCATTGGGCTGTCCACTAGCGTGGAAGCGGCACCGGCCCGCGCCCCCACCCGACCCCCCACAGAATATGATGTTGGGCGGTCGGGTGGGGGTGCGGACCGGTGCCGCGACGATTCAGCGTTGCTGAATCGCATATCAGCGCGCGCCCTCCGGCCAGATGACGACGCGGATGGTCTGGAGGAGGATCAGCAGGTCGAGGAAGGGCGAATAGTTTTTCGCATAATAGAGGTCATATTCCAGCTTGTTGCGGGAATCCTCGATGGATGCGCCATAGGGATAGTTGATCTGCGCCCAGCCGGTGATCCCCGGCTTCACCATGTGGCGTTCCGCATAATAGCGCAGATGCTGGACGAGATCGTCGACGAACTGGCGCCGTTCCGGGCGCGGGCCGACGAAGCTCATGTCGCCCTTTAGCACCACCCAGGTCTGCGGCAGTTCGTCGATCCTGAGCTTGCGCAGCCAGTAGCCGACACGGGTGATGCGCGGATCGTCCTTCTCCGCCCAGACCGCCTGCCCCGCGACCTCCGCGTCGATGCGCATCGAGCGCAGCTTGATGATCTGGAATTCCTGCCCGTACAGGCCGACGCGGGCCTGCCGGTAGAAAGCCGGTCCCTTGCTGTCGAGTTTCACCGCCAGCGCCCCGAGCAGGATGACCGGCGCGGTGAGGATCAGCAGCGCGACGCTTGCGATCATGTCGAACAGGCGTTTGGCGATCCCGGACAGGCGCTGGCCCGCCGAAAAGCCATCGGAAAAGATCAGCCAGCTGGGGTTCACCGTGTCGAGATCGACTCGGCCGGTCTCGCGCTCCAGGAAGGTCGACAGGTCGTTGACGTGGACGCCGGTCGTCTTGATGCGCAGCAGGTCCGCCATGGGGACGGAGTTGCGGCGTTCCTCAAGCGCGAGGATCACCTCGGACGCGGCCATGCGCACCACGAAGTCGGAGAGGTTGAAGATGGCGTCGCGGTTGATCGCTTCCGGGATCACCTGTTCGCCGTCGTTCATCTGGATATAGCCGACGACGAGGAAGCCGCTGCCCCGTCTTTGCTCCAGGGCGCGAATGCGGTCGGCGCGCTTGCCCGCGCCCAGCACCACGAGACGCCGCTTGAACGCTTCCCCGCCCAGCATCGAGCCGAGCACGATCCGCAGCGACAGCAGCGCGGCGAAGGACAGCGCCATCGCGTAGAGCGAATTGGACCGCCACAGCGTCAGTTGGGGCGTTGCGAAGTGCATGACCGACAGGAAAATGACGCCCAGCGAGATGGCCACAAGCAGGCGCGCGGTCGCAAAGCGCAGGGATTGCAGCGATTCGGGACCATAAACGCCGACCCCGATCATCGCCGCCTGTAACGCCACGCCAAAGCTGAGCAGGGGCGCGAGCCGGCTGTAGGTCGGCTCCACCGCCATCCCGATCTGCTGCGCGCGCAAGATCCAGCCCGCCTCCGCGGAGCCGAGCAGGAGCATGAAATCCAATATGCCCAGCAGGAGCACCGGATAGGGAATATAATGCTTGAACAGCCTGATCATTCACCGGTCCCAGAATGCCGGGGAGGGAAGCGGGTCGCCCATCCCTTGTTGGCACGTCAGTTACCGGCGCTTATGACCTTAAAAAGCAAAAATCTGCTGAACAAAATCGCAACTATCCCCTCTACCGAGCGAAGGGCAGGGCGTCATCGTCGGGGCGTGATGCGATCCGCAGCATCGCCGATCTTCGCGCCGGCGTCCTGCGCCGCGTCGCCGACCGACTGCGCGGCGCCGACCACCGCGTCGGATTGGCGCTGTTCCCGGTTATCCCGCGCGAACAGGAAATAGGCGATGGCCGCAACCAGTGCGATGATGACGATCATGGCGACGATCATGCCAGAGCCGCCCGAGCGGCGCTCGATGATCGTGGTACGACCATGGCTGTCCGTGGTGTAGCTGTCTGCCATTGTCCGTCTCCTGCACACGATCTATCGTTCATAAAAGCGCGTGAGCAGGGGGCGGGTTCCCTAGTCGGTTCGGAAGGGGAAGGGGGAGACGCCGCGCTCGCGGTCGCTGAGGTCGAGGGCTATTCCGCGCGGCGGCGCGCCACGCTGGGCGCAATCGGGAATCGCGCAGGCCGCGCATCCAAGGCCGATCGGGGTCGCCGGGCCGGCCGCCAGATCGAGGCCGCGCGCATAGCCGAGCGGCGCCGCGAGGTCGCCGCGGACGCCCAGGATCACGGCGAAGAGGGCATTTTCGGAAAAAGTCGCGAGGCCGGGCCGCTCCACCGTGCGGGCGAGGGTGAACCAGCGTTCGCCCCCTTCTAGCGCCACCAGATGGGTGCGGATTTCGCCGGGCCGCTCGAACACGCCATGGACGCGCCACAGCGGGCAGTGCCCTTCGGCTTCGACGAGCGCTGCGCCGCTCGCGCCGGCATAGCGTTTCGACACCTGACCCGCTCGGTCGAAGCGCAGCATGAAGAAGGGCAGGCCGCGCGCGCCGACCCGTTGCAGGGTCGTGAGGCGATGCGCGACCTGCTCGAAGCCCGCGCCGAACCGGCGTTGCAGCAATAAGATATCATAGCCGCTCTGCTCGCACGCGCGCAGGAAACGCGCATAGGGCATCATCATCGCGGCGGCGAAATAAGCGCTGAGGTGGCGGCGGTAGAGCCGTTCGGCGGTGCGGTCGCCAAAGGCCGCGCCCGCGACCAGCGCGTCGATCGCCTTGCCCGCCTCATTCTGCGCGAGGATCGACGCGATCTGGAAGGTGCGCCCGGCGGGGTCCAGCATCTCCGACAATTGGACCTGCCGCGCGTGCAGGTCGAGCCGCCGCAGCCGGTCGGGCATGATGTCGGCGGGCAGGATACGGATGGAGAGCTGGTGCACAACGCGCAGCCGCTCGGCGATGGCGCCGTAAAGGTCGCCCGCGCCCAGTCGCAGTTCGTCCGCCAGCGCCTCGGCATGCGCGTCGAGATCGGCGAAATGGTTGCGCCAGCGTTCGATCTCCGCGCGCACCACCTGCACCGCCGGGGGCTGGAGGCTGGTCGGGGCCGCACCGCCGCCTTCGCGCATCCGGTCATAGGCGCGGGCGAACGCCTCGACCCCGCCCGGCGCGGCGGCGAGCCATTCCGCCATCTCCGCGCGATCGATGCCGATGTCGGCGAAGATGGGGTCGGCGAGGCGGCGGCGCAGGCCGTCGATGCCGCCCGCCGGTTCCTCCGCGCCCAGTCGACGCGGGTCTATGTCGAACCGCTCGGCAAGGCGCAACAGCAGCGCGGCGGTGAGAGGCCGCTGGTTGCGCTCGATGAGGTTGAGATAGCTGGGTGAGATATCGAGCGCCTCGGCGAAGGCGACTTGCGTGAGGGCCTGGGCTCGGCGCAGGCGGCGGACGGCGTGACCGGCGAAAATTTTCGTATCAGACATGCGGCCCCAATCCTGTAAATATATTTACAATATTACAAGATTAACCCTCTTTGAGCAAACCTCTTTACGCGGAATTTTGACAAAAACCATGGCCCGAACCCGTTCCGACGGGCATTGATCCTGCATCGACAGGCCGGAGATGCCTGTCATGCTTTTACGGAACGGACTGACTATGACCTATCATGACAAGATCGCGCAGAACGCCACGCTGATCCAGAGCTTCAAGGGCACCTGGGACGGCATCGACGCCGAGTCTGCCGCGCGCATGCAGATCCAGAATCGCTTCAAGACCGGCCTCGACATCGCCAAGTACACGGCGAAGATCATGCGCGAGGACATGGCCGCCTATGACCTGAACCCCGCCAACTACACCCAGTCGCTGGGCTGCTGGCACGGCTTCATCGGGCAGCAGAAGCTCATCAGCATCAAGAAGCATTTCGGCACGACCAAGCGCCGCTATCTGTATCTGTCCGGCTGGATGGTCGCTGCGCTGCGTTCCGACTTCGGCCCGCTGCCCGACCAGTCGATGCATGAGAAGACCAGCGTTCCCGCGCTGATCGAGGAACTGTACACCTTCCTCCAGCAGGCCGACCAGCGCGAGCTGGGCATGATGTTCCGCGAACTGGACGCCGCCCGCGAGGCCGGCAACGAGGTCGAGGCGCAACGCCTGCTGCACGCGATCGACAATTACGAGACGCATGTCGTTCCGATCATCGCGGACATCGACGCCGGCTTCGGCAATGCCGAGGCGACGTACCTGCTCGCCAAGAAGATGATCCAGGCCGGCGCCTGCGCGCTCCAGATCGAGAACCAGGTGTCCGACGAGAAGCAGTGCGGCCATCAGGACGGTAAGGTCACCGTGCCGCATGAGGACTTCCTCGCGAAGATCCGCGCCTGCCGCTACGCCTTCCTGGAAATGGGCGTCGAGGACGGCATCATCGTCAGCCGCACCGACTCGCTGGGCGCCGGCCTCACCAAGCAGATCGCTTTCTCCAAGGAGCCGGGCGACATCGGCGACCAGTATAACAGCTTCCTCGACTGCGACGAGATCGACATGACCCAGATCGGCAATGGCGATGTCGTCATCAGCCGCGAGGGCAAGCTGCTGCGCCCGAAGCGCCTGCCGTCGAACCTCTACCAGTTCCGCAGCGGAACCGGTGCGGAGCGGTGCGTCCTCGACTGCATCACCTCGCTCCAGAACGGCGCCGACCTGCTGTGGATCGAGACGGAGAAGCCGCATATCGAGCAGATCGCCGGCATGGTGGACGAAATCCGCAAGGTCATCCCCAATGCCAAGCTGGTCTACAACAACTCGCCCAGCTTCAACTGGACGCTGAACTTCCGCCAGCAGGTGTTCGACGCCTGGACGGAAGCCGGCAAGGACGTCTCCGCCTATGACCGCGCCAAGCTGATGAGCGTGGACTATGACGAGAGCGAGCTGGCCGCAGAGGCTGACGAGAAGATCCGTACCTTCCAGCGCGACGCCGCTGCGCGGGCCGGTATCTTCCACCACCTCATCACCCTGCCGACCTATCACACGGCCGCCCTGTCCACGGACAATCTGGCCAGGGAATATTTCGGCGACGCAGGGATGCTCGGTTACGTCAAGGGCGTGCAGCGCAAGGAAATCCGCGAGGGTATCGCCTGCGTGAAGCACCAGAACATGTCCGGTTCGGACATTGGCGACGACCACAAGGAATATTTCGCTGGCGAGGCGGCCCTCAAGGCCGGCGGCAAGCACAACACGATGAACCAGTTTGCGGCCTGACCGGCCGCGGGGGAACCAGTACGCACCCTAAGACAGAGAGGATTGATACGATGACCGAACCTACCCGTAGCCGCGCCGTCTTCTCGACCGAAGACTTCAAGCTCCTGAAGACTGCCGTCGGCGATTATTTGCAGAAGATTCAGGACAAGCCC
>Ga0207639_10002884_pt1 | contig 11554 bp, 7 predicted proteins | sample KBSCornC32_FD_184299 | JGI IMG/M metagenome (GOLD analysis project Ga0207639, IMG submission 184299) | Corn rhizosphere microbial communities from Kellogg Biological Station, Michigan, USA - KBS Corn C3-2 (SPAdes) (version 2) | ecosystem: Host-associated > Plants > Roots > Rhizosphere > Soil ...
TCTCGCGGCTCTCAAGGGTCTGGGCGACATCGTGCTGTTCGACGTGGTTGAGGGCATTCCCCAGGGCAAGGCGCTCGACCTGTCGCAATGCGCTTCGGTCGAGGGCTTCGACGCGAAGATCACCGGCTCCAATGATTATGCCGACATCGCGGGCGCCGACGTCATCATCGTCACCGCGGGCGTCGCTCGCAAGCCGGGAATGAGCCGCGACGATCTGCTGGGCATCAACCTCAAGGTCATGAAGGCCGTGGGCGAAGGCATCAAGGCCAATGCTCCCGACGCCTTCGTCATCTGCATCACCAACCCGCTCGACGCCATGGTGTGGGCGCTGCGCGAATTTTCCGGCCTGCCGCACAACAAGGTGGTGGGCATGGCTGGCGTGCTCGACTCGTCGCGCTTCAACCACTTCCTTGCGGAAGAATTCAACGTGTCGGCGAAGGACGTCACCAGCTTCGTCCTGGGCGGCCACGGCGACACGATGGTTCCGGTGATCGAATATTCGACCGTCGCCGGCATCCCGGTTCCCGATCTCATCAAGCAGGGTCGCTCGACCAAGGAGCGCATCGACGCCATCGTGCAGCGCACCCGTTCGGGCGGCGGCGAGATTGTCGCGCTGCTCAAGACCGGTTCCGCCTTCTATGCGCCGGCAACCAGCGCGATAGCGATGGCGGAGGCCTATCTGGGCGACAAGAAGCGCCTGTTGCCCTGCGCCGCCAATCTGACCGGTCAATATGGCGTCGACAATCTTTATGTCGGCGTGCCCGTGATCATCGGCAAGGATGGCGTCGAGCAGGTTGTCGAGATCGAACTGAACGATGAGGCGAAGGCGAACCTTCAGGTGTCGATCGACGCCGTCAAGGAACTGCTGGAAGCCTGCAAGGGCATTGATCCTTCGCTGGCCTGAGCCCCAAACGAGCTTGCACCGGACCGTCCCAGGTAAGTGCGCAGCCTGGGGCGGTTCGCCTTTAGACCCAAAGTGCCACGTCCACAGAAAATGAAGGGACGCTCATGTCCATTCTGGTGAACAAGAACACCAAGGTCATCACCCAGGGTATGACCGGTGCCACCGGTACCTTCCACACCGAAACCGCCTTGGCCTATGGCACGCAGATGGTCGGCGGCGTGACGCCTGGCAAGGGCGGCACGACCCATATCGGCCTGCCCATGTTCGACACCGTCGCGGAGGCCAAGTTGAAGACCGGCGCCGACGCTTCGGTCATCTATGTCCCGCCGCCGTTCGCGGCCGATTCCATCCTGGAGGCGATCGATGCGGAAATCCCGCTGATCGTCTGCATCACCGAAGGTATTCCGGTGCTGGACATGGTGAAGGTGAAGCGCGCCCTTTCCGGCAGCAAGTCGCGCCTGATCGGCCCGAACTGCCCCGGCCTGCTGACGCCGGGCGAATGCAAGATCGGCATCATGCCGGGCAACATCTTCTCCAAGGGCAGCGTGGGCGTGGTTTCGCGGTCTGGCACGCTGACCTATGAGGCGGTGTTCCAGACCACCAATGCGGGCCTGGGCCAGACCACGGCCGTCGGCATCGGCGGTGATCCGGTGAACGGCACCAACTTCATCGACGTGCTGGAACTCTTCCTGGCCGACGACGCCACCGAATCGATCATCATGATCGGCGAAATCGGCGGCGATGCCGAAGAACAGGCCGCCCAGTTCCTGATCGACGAGGCGAAGAAGGGCCGTAAGAAGCCGATGGCCGGCTTCATCGCGGGCCGCACGGCGCCTCCGGGCCGCCGCATGGGTCATGCCGGCGCGATCGTGTCGGGCGGCAAGGGCGACGCTGAGAGCAAGATCGCGGCGATGGAAGCGGCCGGCATCAAGGTCGCCGCCAGCCCGTCCGAGCTTGGCACGACCCTGCTGGAAGTGCTGAAGGGCTGAGCCAGCCGAACGCGATGGCCGGGCTGCACCCCGGCCATCGGTTACCCCGCTCCGCGACTGCACGCGGTTGGCATGGGACAAGAGAAATGGGTTACGAGAACCAGGAAGTTTTTGACGGAGTTGGCGAGGCTGAACGCGGGCCGAGCTGGGCGCGCACCAACTGGCCGCCGATCGACACCGACGACCTGACCGGGGCGCTTGACCCCACGCAGATGCAAGTGGCCGTAAAGGCCGCCGCCAAGGCCAATGGCAAGGCGGTTTCGGACGCTGATGCCGTAAGCGCGGCTGACGATGCAATACGCGCGCAGATGTTGATCCGTACATATCGCGTACGTGGTCATTTGGCTGCCAATCTCGACCCGCTCGGCTTGACCCAGCGCGACCTGCCGGCTGACCTGACGCCGGAATATCACGGCCTGAACGACCCTGACAAAAAGGTCTATCTGGGCGGTACGCTGGGCCTGCAATATGCCACCGTGCGGGAGATCGTGGCGATCCTGCGCGCCAATTATTGCGGCAATGTCGGCCTTGAATATATGCATATCGCGGACGTGGAGGAACGCCGTTTCCTCCAGGAGCGTCTGGAGGGCAAGGACAAGGAAATCCACTTCACGCCGGAAGGCAAGAAGGCGATCCTGGCCAAGGTGATCCACGCCGAACAATATGAGAAGTTCCTGGGCCGCAAATATGTCGGCACCAAGCGCTTCGGTCTGGACGGCGGCGAATCGATGATCCCGGCGCTGGAAGCCATCATCAAATATGGCGGTGCGCAGGGCGTTCGCGAGATCGTCTACGGCATGGCCCATCGCGGCCGCCTGAATGTGCTGGCCAATGTGCTGGCCAAGGGTTTTCGCGTCATCTTTCACGAATTTTCGGGCGGTACGGCCAATCCCGAGGATGTCGGCGGTTCGGGCGACGTCAAATATCACCTTGGCACCTCAACCGATCGCGAGTTTGACGGCGTCAAGGTGCATATGTCGCTGGTCCCCAATCCGTCGCACCTGGAAACCGTCGATCCGGTGGTGCTGGGCAAGGTGCGCGCGCAGCAGACTTTCCGCGACGACCTTGCCAAACATGAACAAGTGCTGCCCGTGCTGATCCACGGCGACGCAGCCTTTGCCGGGCAGGGCATCGTCTGGGAGTGCTTCGGCTTTTCAGGCGTGTCGGGCTATAATACCGGCGGTTGCATCCACTTCATCGTCAACAACCAGATCGGTTTCACCACCAGCCCGCAATTCTCGCGCGGTTCGCCCTATCCGAGCGATGTGGCGAAGGGCGTTCAGGCCCCGATCCTGCACGTCAATGGCGATGATCCGGAGGCGGTGACCTTCGCATGCAAGCTGGCGATGGAATATCGCCAGACCTTCCACCGCGACATCGTGATCGACATGTGGTGCTATCGCCGCTTCGGCCACAATGAGGGCGATGAGCCGTCTTTCACCCAGCCGCAGATGTATGCGAAGATCCGCCAGCATCCCCCCGTCAGCGATGTCTATTCGGCGCGGCTGAAGGCCGAAGGCGTGGTCGATGACGATTTCGTTGCCCAGGCTACGGGTGACTTCGTCAACCATCTGGAGGAAGAATTCGAGGCCGGGAAGAGCTACAAGCCCAACAAGGCGGACTGGTTCGCCGGTCGCTGGTCAGGTCTGCACAAGCCGGCCGACGCGGAAACGACCCGTCAGAGCGTCGAGTCCGCGATCAGCCAGAAGCTGTTCGATAGTCTTGGCAAGACGCTGACGGCGATTCCGGAAGGCCTCAACGTCCACAAGACGCTGAAGCGCGTGATCGACGCCAAGGCGGAGATGTTCAAGTCCGGCGAGAATTTCGACTGGGCGACCGGCGAGGCGCTGGCCTTCGGATCGCTGTTGTCGGAAGGCTATGGCGTCCGCCTGTCGGGCCAGGATTCCGGGCGCGGCACGTTCAGCCAGCGGCATGCGGTCTGGACCGACCAGGATACGGAGAACAAATATATCCCCCTTTCGACCGTGCCGCATGGCCGGTTCGAGGTGCTGGACTCGCCGCTCTCCGAATATGGTGTGCTGGGCTTCGAATATGGCTTCGCGCTGGCCGATCCCAAGAGCCTGGTGTTGTGGGAAGCACAGTTCGGCGACTTCGCCAATGGCGCGCAGATCATCTTCGACCAGTATATCGCTTCGTCGGAGACCAAGTGGCTGCGTTCCAACGGCCTGGTCTGCCTGCTGCCGCATGGCTATGAAGGGCAGGGTCCGGAACATAGCTCGGCCCGCCTGGAACGCTATCTCCAGCTTTGCGCGGAAGGGAATATCCAGGTCGCGAACATCACGACCCCGGCCAATTACTTCCACGTCCTGCGTCGCCAGATGCTGCGGCCGTTCCGCAAGCCGCTGATCATCATGGCGCCCAAGTCGCTGTTGCGTCACAAGCTGGCGGTCAGCAAGGCGGAGGATTTCCTGGGCGAAACGCACTTCAAGCGTATCCTGTCGGACCCCAATGGGTCGGCCGACAAGGACACTCGCCGCCTGGTGCTCTGTTCCGGCAAGGTGTTCTACGATCTGATGGAAGCACGCGATGCCGCCGGCGACACGGATGTGCAGATCGTGCGCATTGAGCAGATCTATCCGTTCGCGACGGAGGCCCTTACCAAGCGCATGGAGCGCATGACGAGCCTGGAAGACGTCGTCTGGTGTCAGGAAGAACCGCGCAACAACGGCGCATGGTTCTTCGTGGAACCCTATATCGAGGAAGCGCTGGCAGCCGCCGGCAAGGCGCCGATGCGCGCCCGCTATGCCGGCCGCAAGGCGTCGGCGTCGCCCGCCACGGGCCTCGCCAAGCGCCATGTCGCCGAACAGGGCGCCCTCGTCGCCGATGCGCTGGGTCACAGCGTCCGTGAAGAAATCCGTCGCCAGAAGAAAGGCTGAACAAGCTCATGGCTACCGAAGTCAAAGTCCCCACCCTGGGCGAATCCGTTACCGAAGCAACCGTCGGCCAGTGGCTCAAGAAGCCCGGCGATGCCGTGAAGGCCGACGAGCCCATCGTCAGCCTTGAAACCGACAAGGTCGCGGTGGACGTGCCCGCGCCGGCCGCCGGCACGCTGGGCGATATCATCGCCAAGGAAGGCGACACGGTCGAGGTCGGCGCGCTGCTGGGCTATGTGAACGAGGGTGCTGCGACTGCCGCTGCGCCCGCCGCTTCTCCGGCTCCCGCTGCCAAGGCGGAAGCCGCCACGCCAGCGCCGGCCGCTTCGGCGCCCGTCGAGGAGGATGAGGGCGGCAACCTGACCCTGTCGCCTGCCGTGCGCCGCCTGGTGCTGGAGCATGGCCTTGATCCGAGCAAGATCAAGGGCACGGGCAAGGATGGCCGCCTGACCAAGGACGATGTGCTGGCCGCTGCCGCTGCCGGTACTGCGCGGGCTGCGGCCGCCAGCCCGGCCGCCGCGCCCGCGGCCGCCGGTCCCGCGACTGGTCCGAGCCGCGCGCAGGAGCGCGTCAAGATGACCAGGCTGCGCCAGACGGTCGCCAAGCGCCTGAAGGAAGCCCAGAATAACGCCGCTTTGCTCACCACCTATAATGACGTCGACATGACCAACGTCATCGAGGCGCGGGCGAAGTACAAGGATCTGTTCGAGAAGAAGCATGGCGTCCGTCTGGGCTTCATGGGTTTCTTCACCAAGGCCGTCTGCATGGCGCTGCGCGACATTCCGGGCGTGAACGCGCAGATCGAGGGCGACGAGATCGTCTATAATGATTTCGCCGACATCTCGGTCGCGGTGTCCGCGCCGAACGGTCTGGTCGTGCCGGTGATCCGCAATGCGGAGTCGCTCAGCGTTGCCGATATCGAAAAGACGATCGGCAATTTCGGCAAGAAGGCGAAGGAAGGCACGCTGACCATGGAGGACATGAAGGGCGGCACCTTCACCATCTCCAATGGCGGGGTCTTCGGCTCGCTGCTCTCCAGCCCGATCATCAACCCGCCGCAGTCGGCGGTGCTGGGCCTGCACCGCATCGAGGACCGTCCCGTGGTCCGCAACGGAGAGATCGTGATCCGCCCGATGATGTATCTCGCGCTCAGCTATGACCATCGCCTGATCGACGGTCGCGAGGCGGTGACGTTCCTCGTCGCGGTGAAGAACGCGATCGAGGATCCGACCCGCCTGCTGATCGACCTGTAAGACATCACGCCAGAGGAAGGTGAACCATGGCAGACTTCGATTATGATGTTCTGGTAATCGGCGCCGGTCCGGGCGGCTATGTCGCGGCGATCCGCGCGGCGCAGCTGGGCCTCAAGACCGCCTGCGCCGAAAGCCGCGAGACGCTGGGGGGCACCTGCCTCAATGTCGGCTGCATTCCGTCCAAGGCGCTGCTGCACGCATCGGAGCTTTACGACGAAGCGGCCAATGGCGCGCTTGCCAAGCTGGGCGTGAAGATCGACAAGATGAGCCTGGACCTCGACACCATGCAGGGCCAGCGCAAGGAAGCGGTGAAGGGCCTGACCGGCGGCATCGAGTTCCTGTTCAAGAAGAACAAGGTCGACTGGCTGAAGGGGCTCGCGAGCTTCACCGGGGCCAATACCGTGGAAGTCGCGGGCAAGAAGGTGACGGCGAAGAATATCGTCATCGCCACCGGCTCGTCGGTCACGCCGCTTCCGGGCGTCGCGGTGGACAATGCGGGCGGCAAGATCGTCGATTCGACCGGCGCGCTGGAACTGGACAAGGTGCCAGGCCATCTGGTCGTCGTCGGCGGCGGCGTCATCGGGCTCGAGCTTGGATCGGTGTGGCGCCGCGTCGGCGCGAAGGTCACTGTGGTCGAATATCTCGACCAGATCCTGCCTGGCATGGACGGTGAAGTCCGCAAGGAAGCGAACAAGATCTTCAAGAAGCAGGGCTTCGAATATAAGCTTGGTACGAAGGTCACGGGCGCGGAAGTCGGCAAGAAGGGCGTGACCCTGACGGTCGAGCCGGCCGCCGGTGGCGCGGCCGAGAAGATCGAGGCCGATGTCGTGCTGGTATCGATCGGCCGTCGCCCCAATACGGAGGGGCTGGGCCTCGAGAAGATCGGCCTGGAACTCAATGCCCGTGGCCAGATCGAGACCGATCATGATTTCGCCACCAAGGTTCCGGGCATATGGGCGATCGGGGACGTGATTCCGGGCCCGATGCTGGCGCACAAGGCCGAGGATGAGGGCATTGCCGTCGCCGAGAATATCGCCGGCCTGACCGGCATCGTGAACCATGACGTGATTCCGTCGGTCGTCTATACCAAGCCGGAAATCGCGGGCGTGGGCCTGACTGAAGAGGCGGCCAAGGAAAAGGGCGCGATCAAGGTCGGCAAATTCCCTATGCTGGCGAACAGCCGTGCCAAGACCAACCATGAGCCCGATGGTTTCGTGAAGATCATTGCCGATGCCGAAACCGACAAGGTGCTGGGCGTCTGGATCATCGCGACGGTTGCCGGCACGATGATCGCGCAGGCGGCCCAGGCGATGGAATTCGGCGCGTCGAGCGAAGACATCGCCTATACCTGCCACGCTCACCCGACCCATAGCGAGGCGATCAAGGAAGCGGCCATGGCCGTCACGGGCAAGCCGATCCATATGTGATCGCGCGCAGCCTTCCGCGAAGATGAAGAGGCCGTCCTTCGGGGCGGCCTTTTTTCGGGGAGAGCGAGCGGTTGCAGCGCCGTCCGGAAGACCGGGGCCGGCTTTCCGCTCACCGGATGCTGCGACGGAGAATTTGGAGGCCCGCGTCGGATTTGAAGCGGCGCTTCAGCCGTTGCTGACCCGTGAGGTTACATCCTGTTCCGTCGTGGCCGGCGTAGAGAGAGCCCGGCGCACGCACACCCTGTTGCGGCCACGGGTCTTGGCTTCGTAGAGCGCCTCGTCCGCCCGGGAAATGGCGTCATGGATGGAGGCGTCGCCTCGCTGCACGGCTGATAGCCCGAAGCTGGCCGTCATCGGGCGGGACAGGCCAACCTGTCCAGCGACCTCCTGAGCCAGGCTCTCGCGAATGTCATTGGCGATGGCCGCCGCGCGGGCAGCATTGGTATCGGGCAGGAAGAGCACGAACTCCTCCCCGCCGAACCGGGCTGTAACAGCGCCTGCGGGCGCGAACCGCGCCAATGTGCGCGCCAGCGCGACGATCACGCGATCGCCTAGCGCATGACCATGGGAGTCGTTGATCGCCTTGAAATGATCGATGTCGCAGAGGATCAGGCTGCCCTGTGTCGGCAATTTGCGCGCTCTCTGGCCGACCGCGTCGTCAAAGCCGCGGCGGTTGAGCAGGCCGGAAAGCGGATCGTGCAGCGCATCGCGCTGATAGCGGGAGAGCAGGTCGAGCATGTTCGCCGCGAGCGCCGCCAGAGCCAGGAACAGGCCAAAGACGCAGGCCAGCGCCTGCATCAGGAAGGCGTAATCGCTGTTCAGGAAATTGCCGCCCGACAATGTGAGCGGCATGGTGCTGCCGCGTATCAGATTGTCCAGCGCGACCAATGTCGCCGCCCCGAACAGCGTGCGGTCCGACCAGTTGTCGAGCCGGCTCCTCCCCGCGATCAGCGGCAGGCCGATCAGCAGGAAACAGCCGAAATCGGACGATGCCAGTTCGAAGGGCAAATGGTCGAACAGGAGGGCGGCGGCGCACAGCAATATGGACAGGGCCCAGATCGCGATCCGCGCCCGCAACAGCCAGTTCGGCCGCCACCGTTCCAGCAACGCCTGGCTGAACAGCAGGAATCCGCTGGTGAACAGCAGGTCCGCCGCCAGACTCCAGAGAGGTGAGGGCGCAAGGGCAAATCCCGCCGGCATGGCAAAGCCGCCAGCAACGCACAGATAGGCCGCGCTCCAATATCCGGCGGCGCGCACGCGCAGGCTCCAGACGAAGGCGAACACCACGCTGAAACTTGCCATCATGACGGGCAGGAAGAAGGCGAAATTTTCCCCCACGCTGTTGTGCCTGTTCCTCTTGTCGGTCGTCAGCCGGCGCGGCGTCTCTACGCCAGACGGGTAAAAGCCGATCCTTAACAAATACTTCCAGATCGGACGAGATGTTCATCCGTTATGGATGAACCGTCGACGAGCAGATCAGAAGGAGGGGCGGCGCTTCTCTTTGAAGGCCTGCACGCCTTCATGAAAGTCGGGCTGGGTGAAGGCGTCGCGGAACATGGCGAGCGTTTCGTCATCGTCGTCTGCCTGTCCATCCAGGATGCGGCGAACAATGGCCTTGGACGAACGGATCGAATGCTGGGCGTTGGCTGCCATGCTGTGCGCCAGTGCCATCGCTGCCTCCTGTGGGGCGGGCGCGATCTGGTCGACCAGGCCGATGGCGAGCGCATCACCCGCGTCGAGGAGGGCGGCAGTGAACAGGATGCGCTTGGCCCGCGCAGGCCCGACCAGGTCGACCAGCAGCTTCGTGTCGAACAGCGAATAGACGATGCCGAGCCTGGCGGGGGTGATGCCCAACCGGGCGGCAGGGGAGCAGATCCGCAGGTCGCAGGCTATTGCGAGTCCGCATCCCCCGCCCACGGCATCGCCGTCTATCGCCGCGATCACCGGCTTTTCGGCATGGGCAAGGGCATATTGGCTGGCGCGGATCGCGGCCTGGTTGGCGAAGCGCCAGTCTTCCTCCCCCGAACAGCGCGCGAATTCGTGTATATCCGCTCCTGCGCAGAAGAGGCCTGGCGTCGCCGATGTCAGGATGAGCACGCGGATCGCCTCGTCCGCCATCGCCTCCTGCACCAGTTGGGGAAACTGCTCCCACACCTGCTGGTTCATCGCATTATGTTGGCGTGGCCGGTCGATCAGCAGCGTCGCGACCGGACCGTCGCTTTCCAGATGAAGCGTCATGCCGGCCAGCTTTCCAGCAAGGGCATCAGATCGTCATAATGGTGGATCACGGCGTCGGCCTCCAGCGCCTCCACCGGCCCATCCAGGAAGCCGAAGCTGACAGCGATGCTGGGGATGCCCGCATTGCGCGCGCCGGCAATGTCGTTGATGGTGTCGCCCAGGAAGATCGCCCGCCCGCCCCCTGCGCGTTCGACCATGGCGTGGATCGGCGCGGGGTCCGGTTTGGCGATGCCCACCGTGTCGCCGCCCACGACGCTGGCGAAGCGATCCGACAGGCCGATCTGATGAAGCAGGGGGATGGTGAAGCGTTCCGCCTTGTTGGTGCAGATGGCGAGCTTCACGCCTGCCGCCTGCAAAGCGTCCATCGCAGCCGTCAGGCCGGGATAGGGCAGGGAATGAACCGCCAGATTCTGCTCATAATAGTCGAGCAGGATGGGCAGCATCCTGGCCAGCATTGCCTCGTCATATCCGCCGGAGGCGTCGAGAGCCCGTTGAAGCATCACCTTCGCGCCCTTGCCGACGAAGGGGTGGATAGCCTCCACCGGGAATGGCGGGCGGCCGTCCGTCGCAATGGCGTAGTTGACCGCCGCCGCCAGGTCGCCGCTGGTGTCGAGCAGGGTGCCGTCAAGGTCAAAACCGACAATGTCGAAGGGAATGCTGGCCATGGCCGGCTCATGCCGCCTGCACAGTGGCAAAGGCAAGTCAAACATGGCAGAGAGCGCTCAGATTCTTGGCCCTTTCGTGAAGGATGCCCCTGTGACCTCCAGCCGCTCGCCCGCCCGTCCCCTGGCCGTGATCATCCTTGCCGCCGGGCAAGGGACGCGCATGAAATCAACGCACCACAAGGTGCTGCACCCGATAGCGGGGCGGCCGATGCTGCTCCACCTGCTCGCCAGCGTGGCGGCGTTGCAGCCTGAGCGGCAGGTGGTGGTCGTCGGCGCGGGGCGCGACCAGGTGGAAAAGGCGGTCGAGGGCAGCGGCGCCGTCATCGCGGTGCAGGAACAGCAACTGGGCACCGGCCATGCCGTGGCGCAGGCGCATGATGCGCTGGCCGGCTTCGCAGGCGACATATTGATCCTCTATGGCGACGTGCCGCTGGTGCGCACCGAAACGCTGCGAAGCATGCTGGACCGCCTGAATTGGGGTGACGAGCCGCGCGCCGTTGTGCTGGGTTTCCGGCCTGAGGACGCCGCCGCCTATGGCCGGATCATCGCCCGCGATCAGGGCGTGATCGAAAAGATGGTGGAATATAAGGACGCCAGTGCAGAGGAGCGGGCGGTGACGCTCTGCAATTCGGGACTGATGGCGGTGCGGTCGACCGACCTGTTCGTGCTGCTCGACAAGATCGGCAACGACAATGCGGCGGGGGAATATTATCTGCCCGACATCGTCATGCTGCCGGGCGCCCAGAGCGCGGTGATCGAGGCGGAAGCATGGGAAGTGGCGGGCGTCAACAGCCGCGCCGAACTGGCGGGGGTGGAGGCTGTCTGGCAGGACCGTCGTCGGGCGGAGGCGATGCGGGATGGAGCGACGCTGATCGCGCCGGAAACAGTGTTCTTCGCGCATGACACCCTATTGGGTCGCGACGTGGTGGTTGAACCCCATGTCGTCTTTGGTCCGGGCGTCAGCATTGCTGACGATGCGACGATCCACGCCTTTTCGCATCTGGAGGGCGCCTCTGTCGGCAAGGGCGCGGCAATCGGTCCCTATGCCCGCCTGCGCCCTGGAGCGAAGGTCGGCGATAAGGCCAAGGTCGGCAATTTCGTCGAGATGAAGAAGGCCGAACTGGGCGAGGGCGCCAAGGTGAACCATCTGTCCTATATCGGTGACGCGAGCGTGGGCGCAGGCG
>Ga0207639_10002886_pt1 | contig 11551 bp, 12 predicted proteins | sample KBSCornC32_FD_184299 | JGI IMG/M metagenome (GOLD analysis project Ga0207639, IMG submission 184299) | Corn rhizosphere microbial communities from Kellogg Biological Station, Michigan, USA - KBS Corn C3-2 (SPAdes) (version 2) | ecosystem: Host-associated > Plants > Roots > Rhizosphere > Soil ...
TTGACCACGAATGTCCCGAAGAGGAAATTAAGTACAACTCGTTATAATAGTCATTGGCAATATCGGATTTTCCTCTACTATAATGAATAATAAAATAAGTCGTTTTTATCCGGGTCTTCTTTTGCCGAAGTTAATTATTAGACCACTCTAATACCAGGTTATTGTAAACGTCCATACAAATACCTGCAATATCATATACTTCATTTTTGTATAATAGAATAGTCACTGCCAGCAGGTGTTTAGAAAAGCCACGAATTGCACGAAAGAGTCACAGCCGAGAACATTATGCCGAAACCGCGCGATTTGTTCCTGGTTGACCTATATTGGTCCTATTCGTGTAATTCGTGGCTAAGAAATTTATGCTTCTTCAGCTTTCACACCAAGCATCAATAGCTCATTCACCTGTATCTCAGTGATGTATTTCTTGTTACCTTCTTTATCATTATAACTTCTATTGATCAACTTGCCTTCAATGGCAACTTCCTTTCCCTTGATCAAATACTTTTCTACTATCTCCGCAACCTTGCCCCATGCAATCAAATTATGCCATTGCGTTTCTGTTACCTTCTCTCCATTAGCATTGCGATAGATTTCATTAGTTGCTACACTGAAACGAGCCATTTTCTTTCCGCTCTCTAAGGTTTTCACTTCTGGTGCGTTGCCCAGGTTTCCAATCAATTGAACTTTGTTTTTTAATGCGTACATGATTTTACGTTTTGTGCTTCCGTGTCCGCCGGGTGGCGGATTTTGCGGAAACGGGTTTTTAATTTATTTCATTCAACCGGTGACGTCATTTCCGGTTGACAGCACAAAGATGATAGCGGCCCGAAGCGATAGCCGGAGATTATCCCGTTAGCTTCGCATTTAAAGGGATTTACCCGTTTTTAAACGGTTACACTTGCCCCTTTTTTGTTATCTTAATGGCTGAATAATTGTTTCCGAATATGTTGCAAAAGAAAAGTGAAGTAAAAAATTGTCTTGCCTGTGGTAAGCCCGTTAAAGGACGTTCTGATAAAAAATTCTGCGATGATTACTGTCGCAATAACTACAACAATGAGTTGAAGTCTGCTGATAGCGGCGTGGTCCGGCTTATTAATAATGCATTGGCAAAGAACAGACGGATAATGCAAAGTTTTTTGTCAACGGATAAAGAAACCGCCAAGGCCACCCGTGATCAACTTCTTTTAAAAGGTTTTTCCTTTAATTACATCACACATATTTACACTACCAAGACCGACAAGACTTATTACTATTGTTATGACCATGGCTATCTGCCATTGGACAACGATTGGTTTTTAATCGTAAAGAAGAAAGAAGAGTAGTTAATAAAAAAGCCATCTCCCCCAGGGAAATGACTTCATTTTTGAATTTTCACTAAATATGTTTACTCCTTCTTACCGCCTCGCAACATCGCTACGAGTAAAAGAATAAAAATAGCACCACCGACTACCCATACCCACGGCTGTTGATACCAGGTGCTTCCATTGTCTTTATTAACATTAATATCCACGTCTACTTTCTTACCATCTTGCGCCAGCAAATAAATAGTTGAAAGAACTCCCATTACGAACAGGCTGATTTTCTTGTTTAACCAATGTTTCATACAATTTGAGTTTAGGTTTACAGTCTGCTAGTGGTTAATTCCGTGCCAACCCGGTTCTAAGCCTAAAGAGCCACTCTAGGTCCGGTTTTTTGATTAGTATATCCAGTTTTGTGGATTTTACTCCCCGTTATGCCACCCATTATCATTTTTGAATTTGCAAGAAAAACAAAAGACACTATTACATTTGCAGCATGTCAAGACCTGTAATTTGTATCGGTTCGGCCCTGGTGGATGAATTGTTCCATGCGACCAGCGAGTTGCTGCTTTCCACCACCACAGATGCAACTGTAACGAAAACTTCAGGTGGGGTAAGCCGCAATATTGCTCATCAACTTGCTTTGCTGGACGTGCCCGTACAATTAATCAGTGCTGTTGGAAATGATAGCGATGGGGATTGGTTGAAACAGGTTTGTACGTCGGCAGGGGTAAAGCTGGATGCAATGATAACCAGAGAGGGCCTGTCGGGAAAATATACCGGCATATTGAATGTGGATGGTTCGTTGTACACAGCCTTTCTTACAAATGCTGCCAATCATTTAATAACACCACAGCACCTGGAAAAACATAAAGAGTTGCTGAAAACAGCTTCCTACTTATTGGCCGATGCGAATATTAATGTAGATACGGTGGAATGGCTGCTTGCATTTAGCAGTGAAACAGGAATTCCGTTTGTGATAGAACCTGTATCCGTTCCCCCGGCAAAAAAATTCAGGACTGTAAATCTTAGCGGATTGCATCTGATAACTCCGAATGAAGATGAGTTGCCGGTGCTTTGCAGCGAGAAAGCATTTTTTACACAACAACAGGTAGAAGAACTATTGAACAGGGGAGTACAAAACATCTGGTTGCACAATGGTAAACATGGTTCTGCTTTGTACAATAAAGAAAAATCCATCACACTTCATGCACCTTCGATCGATGTGGTGGATTGTACCGGTGCCGGTGATGGTTCTTTGTCCGGATATATTCTTGGTAAACATTTGGGTAAGGACGGAGTTGATTGTTTGAAACTGGCACATACACTCTCTGCAGAAATATTACAGGTGAACGGTGCTACTGCCACACACCTTACACAAGAAAAATTACTGGGACTTGTTTCCAAATATTATCCTGACTAATGAACGAATTTTTAGAAATACATCCTGATGTAAAAGAGGCATTGGCAAATGGCAAAGCTGTTGTTGCGTTGGAGTCAACAATCATTTCTCATGGAATGCCTTATCCAAAAAATGTGGAAACAGCTTTGGCGGTAGAACAAGTGGTGAGAGAGAACGGAGCCGTACCGGCAACGATCGCCATTTTCAATAGTAAATGCTACGTTGGGTTGACCAAAGAACAACTGGAATATTTTGGAAAGGCGACAGGTGTATGGAAAGTGAGCTTGCGGGATATGCCTTATGTTATCAGCCAAAATTTATATGGAGCAACGACTGTTGCAGCAACAATGAGGATAGCGGCTATGGCGGGAATAAAAGTATTTGTAACCGGTGGTATTGGTGGCGTACATCGTGAAGCAGAAAGAACCATGGATATTTCTGCTGATTTAACAGAGATGGCACAAACATCTGTTGCTATTGTCTCTGCCGGAGTAAAATCAATTCTCGATATTGGATTGACATTGGAATATTTAGAAACAATGGGCATTCCTGTTGTTACATACGGACAAGATGAATTTCCCAGTTTCTATTCCGGCAAAAGTGGTTTTGCTTCTCCTTTAAGATTAGATACGTCAAAAGAAATTGCTGCACTTATTTCTGCTAAATGGAAATTAGGATTGAGCGGTGCTGTACTTATTGCTAATCCTGTTCCTTCGGAATATGAAATTGACGCTGCTGAAATGGAAGTACATATTCTGCAAGCTTTAAATGCGGCCAAGACCGCCAACATAACTGGAAAAAATGTAACTCCTTTTCTTTTACAATACATTGCCGAGCATACAAAAGGCGAAAGCCTGGAAGCAAATATTGCTCTGATAAAACACAATGCGAAGGTGGGGGCGGAGGTGGCCGTCAGCTTCTCTTCATGAAACAAAAAACCCCAACATTTTGTTGAGGTTTTAAGTGGTGTGGGGCGGGATCGAACCGCCGACACAAGGATTTTCAGTCCTTTGCTCTACCGACTGAGCTACCGCACCATTCCTGAAACACATCTGCCTGGGTAAGTGGAAGCCTATCCTCGCTTTTGTGCTTCGGGGCTGCAAATATAGAGGGAATTCACATAAAATCCACAATTGCAGCCTATAAAGTTTGCACTAAACCGGCGATGCCGGAATTAGGGATTTTCTCCTTTGGAATTTGCCCTGCTACATACCGTATTGGCTCAAAAACTTGATCCGCATGATCTTTAATTGCTCCCAATTGAAGTTATAATCGGATAGTTCTTCCTGTGCTACCTGCAATGAAGAGGTTTCGCAGCTTTTAAAGTACTCCAATATCTCATCCTGGTCGTCTTCGTCCAGCATTTCATCAATGGCATAATCCAGGTTGAGCTTGGTGCCGCTGGCCGCAATGGTTTCCATTTCTTCCAGCATTTCATCCATTCTCCAGCCTTTATTCTTAGCGATGGTTTCGAGAGAAACCTTTTTATCGGTGTTTTGAATGATATAAACTTTGCTGCCGCTCTTGTTCACCACACTCTTCATCACAAAATCATCAGGACGTTCGATCTTGTTATCTTCTACATATTGTTTTATCAGTTCAACAAACGGCTTACCATATTTAATGGCCTTGCCCTTACTTACTCCCTGGCATTTTTCTAATCCCTCCATAGTGATTGGATAGAAAGTGGCCATATCCTGTAATGATGATTCGAGGAAGATAACAAAGGGAGGTAATGCTTTTTTCTTCGCTTCTTTTTGGCGAAGCTCCATCAGCATTGCAATTAATTTTTCATCTAATGCTGCGCCACCGGTTGTTTCCGTTGTTTCCTCATCATCCGCATTCGCATCATCGTACAATTTATTCAGTACGATCTGGAATGATTTCGGTTTCTTCAAAAATGCTTCTGTCTTCCTGGTGAATTTTAATACACCATATTCCTCAATATCTTTTGTAAGAAGCCCTTCTAGTATCAACTGGCGTAATAATGAATTCCAGAAATGTGCGTCTCTGTCATTACCACTTGCAAAAGCATCCAGTTCATCATGACGGAACATTTGCATTTGCGGGGTAAGCTTTCCGCTGATAACCTGTACTACATAATCTGTTGCAAAACGTTCATCCAGGGCTTTGATTGCCTTTAGCGCAACCACCACTTCGTCTTTCGCTTCTACTCTTTCCTTCGGATGTTTACAGTTATCACAATGGCCACAATTTTCCTTTTCGTATTCTTCGCCGAAATAGGTCATCAATATTTTACGGCGGCAAACCCCTGTTTCAGCAAAAGCTACTGTTTCGTTTATTAATTGTGCTCCCACCTCTCTTTCACTCAGCGGTTTATCCCGCATCAGGTGTTCCAGTTTGCTTACATCTTTATGTGAGTAGTAAAGAATACATTTCCCTTCCAGACCGTCACGACCAGCACGGCCTGTTTCCTGGTAGTAGTTCTCTATTGACTTTGGAATATTATAGTGAATTACAAAACGAATATCTGGTTTATCAATACCCATTCCGAAGGCGATAGTAGCACAGATAACCTGCACATCTTCTCCCAGGAACTGATCTTGTCTTTCCGCCCTGACCTTACTATCCAACCCCGCATGATATGCAACAGCTTTGATTCCGTTTGCGTTTAAAATATCTGCAAGCTCTTCTGTTGTTTTTCTATTGAGTGTATATATAATACCACTCTTTGTCTTCATGCTTTTTATGAAACGAACAATATTCTCATCAGTTTGTGCCTTCTTAATTTTCGGCAGTACTTCGTAATAAAGATTTGCCCTGTTGAATGATGAGATAAAAATATTGGGTTTGCGCAGATCCAGGTTCTTTTCAATATCACTTTGCACTTTTGGTGTTGCTGTTGCTGTTAAAGCAATTACCGGTGCATCGGGATTTATTTGAATCATCATCTCCCGCAGACGTCTGTATTCGGGACGGAAATCATGTCCCCATTCTGAGATACAATGTGCTTCATCTACTGCGAAGAAAGAAATTTTTAGATCGGAGAAAAATTCAAGGTTCTCCTGTTTGGTCATTGTCTCAGGAGCTACATATAGCATCTTTGTTTTACCTGAAAGCAGATCATCATGCACTTCCTTTATTTCCTTTTTATTGAGTGTGGAGTTTAGAAAGTGAGCCACTTCATCGTTACTGCTATAGCCACGAACAAGGTCCACCTGGTTTTTCATCAACGCGATCAACGGAGATACGATCAGCGCAACTCCTTCGCTTAGCATGGCAGGAAGCTGGTAACACAAACTTTTACCTCCGCCCGTTGGCATGATAACGAATGTATCGTGCCCCGCCATTAGAGATTCTATCGCTTTTTCCTGTGTGCCTTTGAATTTATCAAACCCGAAATACTCTTGCATGGATTTATGCAGGTCAAACCGCTTTTTAACAGGCGTTGTCTCTTTCGCCTTGGTGATCTTTACGGTTTTTGCAGAGCTGGATTTAGCCGCTGGTTTCTTAACTGTTGTTGTTCCCATTACTTCATTCTCAATTTTTCCATCACCCCGAAACGATCGGGATTACTAATCAGATTTATTTAAGATACTCATTTTTTATCCGACAACAAACGCTGTGGACGCATATTTTTACGTACGGTAAGGAATCGTCAGAGAAATAAGTATTTATCCTGATATTTTGGCTGCGCTTCTGTGGGTAGTATTTCCAGGCCGGGAAGGAACTTCTTTCACACATGATCACCTCCGTCAAAAAGGACGGCAAATTTACGAATGTTTTAATAGCCGCAGAAACCTGCGGAGTTAAAGTTTAGTATAACGATTGCATAATCCTGCACTTCGTTTCAAATCCTCTAAATTTGCGCCTTTCAAGCATGTCTATCTCAATTAAACAAATTGCCATCAGAACCATTGAGCTGGAAGCTCAGTCCGTTGCCGGGCTGTCTTCTTTTATTAATGATGATTTTGAAAAGGCTGTTCAGGCAATTGCGAACAACAAAGGCCGTGTTGTGGTAAGCGGTATCGGGAAAAGTGCTGTTATCGCTCAAAAAATAGTCGCAACATTTAATTCTACCGGAACTCCTTCCATATTTATGCATGCAGCAGATGCTATTCATGGTGATCTTGGAATGGTACAACAAGACGATGTTGTAATAATTATCAGCAAAAGCGGTGAAAGCCCTGAGATAAAAGTATTGGTTCCCCTGATCAGAAACTTTGGCAATACGCTGATAGCAATGGTCGGTAGTATTGAATCATATCTCTCAAAGAATGCAACGATCATTTTAAATACAACGGTTGAACAAGAAGCTTGCCCGAACAACCTGGCACCAACAAGCAGTACCACGGCACAATTGGTAATGGGTGATGCACTGGCTGTCTGCCTGATGGAATTAAAAGGATTTCAGAGTGATGATTTTGCAAAATTTCACCCGGGAGGAATGTTGGGTAAAAAATTATACCTGCGGGTTTCTGATCTCTACGCGAACAACGAGAAGCCTGTCGTGTTAGCAGAACACTCATTGAAAGAGGTGATCGTTGAAATGACTAAAAAAAGATTGGGAATCACCGCCGTAACAGATGCGGACAATAATTTGCTGGGCATTATTACTGATGGTGACCTGAGAAGAATGCTGGAAAAAAGCATTGCCATTGATAAAATAAAAGCTGGTGATATCATGACGGCCAACCCCAAAACAATTGGTCCTGATGAATTAGCAATAGAAGCTTTAGATTTATTGCGCAAAAAAGAAATATCGCAGTTGGCGGTAATAGAAAACGGGAAATATTTAGGTATTATACATTTGCATGATCTGATAAGAGAGGGATTAATATAACCAGGTGATGACCGGACAGGCTTTTGCCCATTCACTATTCACCATTCACTATTCGAAATGAACAAACATCACTACGTAGCAATAATGGCGGGAGGTATTGGCAGTCGTTTTTGGCCAATGAGCCGCACCGATTTTCCCAAGCAATTCCTCGATATCCTTGGAACGGGCAAGACCCTGATACAACAAACTTTCGAACGCTATGCGAAGGTGGCTCCAAAAGATAATATCTATATTGTAACATCTGCCGAGTATGTTGATATTGTAAAAAAACAATTGCCCGATATCAAAGCAGAAAATATTCTTGCAGAACCTTCAAGAAAAAATACCGCACCCTGTATTGCTTATATTGCTTTCAAACTATTTCAAAAAGATCCGAAGGCGTTGATGATCGCCGCACCTGCTGATAATCTTATCCTGGAAACGGATGAGTTTATAAAAACGGCTAAGAAGGCTTTTGATTTTGTTGATCATATCAATGCGCTGGTAACGATCGGAATAAAACCAACTTACCCCAATACCGGTTACGGATATATCCAGCACGAAACAGCAGAAGTGGCTCCTGATGTATTTAAAGTAAAAACCTTTACCGAAAAACCAAATCTCGAGCTTGCGAAAACCTTTATCAGCAGTGGTGACTTTTTATGGAATGCCGGCATTTTTACCTGGAAAGTAAAAAATGTATTGGCTGCTTTTGAAAAACATTTGCCCGAGGTATACGATGTATTTGCTGCAGAGAAAGAAAAGTTCAACACTCCTGAAGAAAAAGAAGCCATAGAAACGATCTATCCGCAATGCACCAATATCTCTGTTGATTTTGGAGTGATGGAAAAAGCAGACAATGTCTATCTCATTCCCGCATCATTTGGCTGGAGCGACCTGGGTACCTGGAATAGTGCCTGGGAAAATAAAGACAAAGACTATTTTGGAAACGCTGTAGTTGGAAAGAATGTAATGGTGGTAGATGCGAACAACTGCATTGTTCATGTGCCGGACAACAAGCTTGTCTTATTGCAGGGTCTTAAAGATTATATCGTAGTAGATACAAAAGATGTATTGCTGATCTGTAAAAAGGATAAAGAGCAGGAAATAAAAGAGTATGTAGCCGAAGTGAAGAGAAATAAGGGCGATAAATTCCTTTAGTACACTTTGCGGGATTTGTATTGTAAAATATTTACCCATTTATAACCCCGTATTGTCCGGGGTTTTCTATTTTTAATACAGAAACACACCTATGGCAACATTTCCTGTAAACAATATTCTCTTTCTCGACATTGAAACAGTGCCGCAATACCCGGCGTACAGCCATTTACCCGAGGACTGGAAACAACTCTGGGACACCAAATCAAATTCTCTTTCAAAATATCATGAAGGACAAACCAACGAAGAGCTGTATCCCCGCGCGGGCATCTACGCAGAGTTTGGCAAGATTGTATGTATCAGTTGCGGGGTATTGCAAGGAAATGGTGAAGAGAAAAAAATAATTCTAAAGAGTTTCTTTGGAGATGATGAAAGACTATTACTTGAGCAGTTCAACGAAATGCTGAACAAGTGGGCGACAGGTGAACCAAAATTTCTTTGTGCACATAATGGAAAAGAGTTTGACTTTCCATATTTGTGCCGGAGAATGATCATAAACTGTTTGCCGATCCCCGGCATAATAAATATCTCGGGTAAAAAACCATGGGAAGTAAATCACTATGATACATTGGAGCTTTGGAAGTTTGGCGATTTTAAAAGCTTTACTTCGCTAAACCTGCTGGCACATACGCTGGGCATTAAAACACCAAAGGATGATATAGATGGTAGTATGGTGTGGAAGGTATATTGGGAAGAAAAGAATTTGCAACGCATTGTAACCTATTGTCAGAAAGATGTGGTGACGGTGGCGCAGGTATTGTTAAAGATGAATGGTCAGGCATTGATCAATGACAGGAATATTGAAATCAAATAATTATGGAACGGATAAACTATTCCTCTGGCGCAAAATGGGAAGACATCGTCGGCTATAGCCGGGCTGTAAAAGTTGGAAACATCATTGAGGTAACAGGTACGGTGGCCGTAGATGATAACAGTGACCTGGTTGGAGATAATGATGCCTATACTCAAACTAAATTCATTATTCAAAAGATAGAAACTGTTTTACAAAAAGCCGGAGCATCATTAAAAGATGTGGTAAGAACAAGAATGTTCGTTACCGATATTTCCCGCTGGGAAGAATACGGAAAAGCACACGGTGAATTTTTTTCCATCATTAAACCCTGTACTTCAATGATCGAAGTAAAAGGATTGATAGCCCCCGAATACCTGATAGAAATAGAGGCGACAGCAATTATAAATTCATAATTTTCATTTCAAATAAAAACCATGAGAAAGATCCTTCCCCTCCTGTTCATTGCAATCGTCATATACAGCTGTGGCAGTAATGACAAGAAAACAAATCCTGTTGCCGAAAATCCCGCAATTAAAATTGATTCTACACTAATTACAGACAGCAGTTGGGGTGCGGTTACAACAACCACAGATCTTGCTGCCCTGCAAAATTTATTCGGCCCGGGCAATGTAAAAGACGAAAGGATCTGCGGACCAGAGTGTGCAGATAGTATCGATGTAACAATCGTATACCCTGGAAAAGACAATGAAATAACCGTTTACTGGAAAGATAGTTTGTATCATAAAACTATTTCAATGATAGAAAGCTATGCACCAAACTCTCCTTATCGTACGGACAAAGGACTGAAAGTGGGCTCCTCTTTCGATGAGCTGTTGAAAATAAATGGCAAGAAAATAATTTTCTCCGGTTTTGATTGGGACTATGGTGGCATTATCCAGGATTATGGAACAGGGGCATTACAAAACTCAAACATCAATTATCGTCTTGGTTTAACAGAAGATGCAGGATCAGAACTGTCCGGTGATTCGGAATTCAACAGCGATATGCCGGTGGTAAAAAAATCACTGGAGAAAATAAAAATAGTGCATATCTCCCTTTCCTTATCTAAATAAACATGTATGGACATCGAAGCGTTGCGGGAATATTGTTTATCAAAACCAGGTGTGGAAGAAGCCCTGCCGTTCGGTCCGGAAACACTGGTATTTAAGGTAGGCGGAAAAATATTCTTGCTGACGAGTTTAGATACCGAAGAGCTCCGCTTCAATGTAAAATGTGATCCTGAAAAAGCTGAAGAGCTGAGAGAAGGATTTCCCTGTGTACTTCCCGGTTATCACATGAACAAAAAACACTGGAACACAATAGTTGTTGATGGCTCTGTTCCAACAAAACAATTAAAGGGGTGGATAGACCACTCCTACGAGCTTGTAAACAATCCGGGCAAGGGTAAAAAGAAAAAGTAGTTGTTCCGCCTCCGTTCTTCAATAATTTATCTATTTTGGCCGCTTAAATATTTTTCATGAAGAAATGCCTTCTTATTTTATCCGTATTACTTGCTTCCACTGTTGGTTTTGCTCAATCTTATTCCGTTAAATGGGGTGAAGAAATAAAACTGAAAAAGGGGACCGCTGATCTTGATATTGTGGCCGCAGATAATACCGGCCTTTATTTTTCTGAATCAAGACTGATGATGAAAAGCTATTTTGTTATCGGCGCCACTTATGGTGAAAGCATTAAGCTGATAAAAATGGACAAGAACTTCAACGAGGTTTTTGATAATACATATAAAAAAGAACTCAAGGGGCTTACCTTCCACAGTTTTCAGCCGTTGGAAAATGACCTCTATATGTTTGCGACAGATTATGAAAAAAAAGAAAGGCGTTTCGTTTTATATGGGGCTAAAGTAGATAAGAGCACCGGCGAACTTGTCAGCGATTTTACAGAACTCGGCAGCTATGACCTTGAAAGTAAAAGAGATGATTTTGAAATGAGGATCACCCCGGTAAAAGATGGCAAAGCCTTTTTAATGGTGAGCAATATCTCGAACAAAGACCGTGTTACACTTGGAGTAAGTGTGCTGGATAAGAATCTGAAAAGAAAAGAGAATGCTGTTATCAACTTATCTTTTACTCCGAGCCAATATGCATTGCAAGACGTAA
>Ga0207639_10002891_pt1 | contig 11542 bp, 11 predicted proteins | sample KBSCornC32_FD_184299 | JGI IMG/M metagenome (GOLD analysis project Ga0207639, IMG submission 184299) | Corn rhizosphere microbial communities from Kellogg Biological Station, Michigan, USA - KBS Corn C3-2 (SPAdes) (version 2) | ecosystem: Host-associated > Plants > Roots > Rhizosphere > Soil ...
ACGCGGATGTCGGCGACGCAAGCGGCGCGCGCATCCATCATCGCGGTCGGCAGGTAGCTCGTCGCCGGATCGGCGAGCACGAGGCGCGTGCGCGCGCGGATGCCGCGCAGCATCGCGCGCACCTGTTCCTCGCCGTAGCGTTGCGGGCTCGCGAGCGTGAGGCGTGGATCGCTCGACCAGACGTAGCCGCCGTCCACCGCCTGCACGCCGCGCGCGACGATCGCGCGCGCTGCCGCATCGGAAAGATCGTTCGCCATCATGCGCGCCGCGACGGCTTCGTCGAGCGTCGCGAACACGCGCAGCGGCCGCCGCGCGGCGAACGCGGCATGCTGGTCGAGCGCGCGGCGCAGCTGCGGCAGCGCGTCCTCGAGCGTCGTCGTCAGCGGACCGAGCGCTTCGACGAGCAGCAGCTCGCCGACGCGTTCGGGATACGCCGCCGCAAACAGGCTCGCGAGCGTGCCGCCGAGCGAGTGGCCGAGCAGGTCCGCACGCGCCCAGCCGAAATGGCCGAGCACGGCGCCGATGTCGTCGAAATAGTCGACGTAGTGGTACCACGCGCCCGCGCCGATGTGCGAAGACCGGCCGTGGCCGCGCAGGTCGAGGGCCACGACCTGCCAGCGCGCAGCGAGCCGCGGCGCGAGTTCGTCGAACGAGCCCGCGTTGTCGAGCCAGCCGTGCAGTGCGAGCAGCGGCGGTGCCGAAGGATCGCCCCAGCGCTTCGCGGCGAGCGTCGCCGCCGGCAAGTCGATGCGCAGCTCTTCAGCGCTGCGCATCGCGGATCCGTTCGTGCCGCGTGCGCGCGGCGGCCAGTTGGGCGTTCGCGCGCGTCGCGTCCCAGCCCGGATCGAATTCGCTCCAGCCCTGGCCGTGGCGCAGCACGAGGTCGGCGAGCGCGGCGACGTGGTCGTCGCCGGCGTTGAGCGCCGGGATGTAGTCGAAGCGTTCACCGCCCGCGTGCAGGAACCGCGCGTGGTTGCCGATCGCGATTTCCTCGAGCGTCTCCAGGCAGTCGACCGCGAAACCGGGACAGAGCACCTGCACGTGCCCTACCCCTTCGCCGGGCAACGTGCCCAGGGTCATGTCGGTGTACGGCTGCAGCCACTTCGCGCGGCCCACGCGCGACTGGAACGTGACGACGAGATCCGATTCCTCCAGGCCGAGGCGCTCGCGCAGGCGCCGCGCGGTCGCCTGGCACTGGCAGTAGTACGGGTCGCCATGATGCAGGTTCTTCTCGGGAATGCCGTGGAACGACAGCAGCAGCCGCTGCGCGCGGCCATGGCGTTGCCAGTGCGCTTCGACGCTGCGCGCGAGCGCCTCGATGTACAGCGGCTCGGCGTGGTAGTCGTTGACGAAACGCAGCTCCGGCGGCCAGCGCCAGCCGGCGAATTCGCGCGCGACGGCATCGAACACCGATGCCGTCGTCGTCGCCGAGTACTGCGGGAACAGCGGCAGCACGATCAGGCGCCGTACGCCGGCCGCGGCGAAGTCGCGCAGTGCCGCGTGCAGACCGGGCCGCCCGTAGCGCATCGCGTGGCGCACGAGGATCGGGCCCGGGCGTTGCGCGCGCAGCGCCGCCTGCAGCCGCTGCGCGAGTGCGTCCGTGCCGGTCGCCAGCGGCGAGCCTTCGGGCGTCCAGATGCGCTGGTACAGGGCAGCCGAGCGCGCCGGCCGCACGCGCAGCACGTAGCCGTGCAGGATCGTGCGCCAGAGCCAGCGCGGCAGCTCGACCACGCGCGGATCGGCGAGGAACTCGGCGAGATAGCGCCGCACCGCGCGCGGTGTCGGCGCATCGGGCGTGCCAAGGTTGACGAGCAGCACGCCGGCAGCGACGGGATCGCCGTGGCGGTGGTTGGACAGTCCGAAGTAGCGCGGCATCGTGGGTTCGGGCAGGGGGCGCCGCCGCGCGGCGACCCTGCGCGAGGCCGCCGGAAGCTAAGGTTTTGACGGCGTTGACGTTACTGGTAGACTCGGGCCGCCACCGCGGAGCAACCGCGGGGCAGACGATTACCATAACGATAACATGCCGCCATGCGCCCACTGACCTGCGTCATCGCAGCAGGGATGCTTGCCGTCGCCGCCGTTCCGGCGCAGGCGGCGACCGCCTATGGAGAGGCGTTCGACACCTTGTACCGCATCGACCTCGACAAGCACGAGGCGACGCGCGTCGGCGAGGCGGGCCGCTACGCCGGCCAGCTGATCGGCAACATCAGTGGCCTCACCACCCTGCGCGACGGCTCGCTGTACGCGGCAGCGGGCGGCTTCAAGCTGCTCGTGCGCATCGATGCGGACAGCGGCAGCGCGAGCGTGATCGGCGATTTCGGCCTCACCGGCCAGGGTGATCCGACCCGCAACGACGCGCTCGACCTCAACATGACGTCGAGCTGCGACGACACGCTCTGGCTCGTCTCGGCGGTCGCGAACAAGATCTGGACCGTCGACCCGGCCAGCGGCGCGACCACCCTCGTCGGTCCGACCGGGCACACGATCACCGGCCTCGTCGCACGCGGCAACACACTCTACGGCGCCGGCGGCAAGGGCGACAACACGTTCTACCGGATCGATCGCGACACCGGCGCCGCCACCGCGATCGGTCCGTTCGGCACGGACCTGCAGCGTTGGGTCAATTCGGTCGCGATGAGCTTCGACGACGCCGGCACGTTGTGGGCGGTCATCAACTACATCCCGCCCGAACACGACACCGACCCGCTCGCCGACTGGAGCGATCTCGCGACGATCGATCCCGACACCGGCCATGTGCACGTGATTGGTCCGATCACCGGCCCCGAGTCGTTGCGTCAGGTCGGCATCAAGGGCTTCACGACCGGCTCCACCCAATGCATCGCCGGTGCCGTGCCCGCGGCCGCGCCGGCCGGCTCGCCGCTGGCTTTCGGCGTTCTCGCGATGCTGCTCGTGGCGGCCGTGGCCGTGCATCGTCGCCGCCGGCCCGCCTGAACACGCTTCATCGCCGGCTCAGCTCGCGCGGATTAACGTAGGCCGAATCCACCTTCCGGAGTCGCGCATGCGTGCCATCCTGTTCGTCCTGCTGTCCGCCGTGCTCGCATCGATGACCGTGCCGGCGCGCGCGGGCGAAGAGGAGAACAAGCTCGCCGAGAACGCGGTGCGCGTGCTCAAGGAAGTCATGGAGGCGCCGGACAAGGCGATTCCGCGCGACCTGCTCGAAAACGCGCATGCGATCGCCGTCGTGCCGGACGTGATCAAGGCCGGCCTCGTCATCGGCGGTCGCCACGGCAGCGGGCTCGTCACCGTGAAGACGCGCGACGGCGTCTGGTCGAATCCCGCCTTCGTGAGCATGACGGGCGGCAGCATCGGCTTCCAGGCCGGTGTCTCGTCGACCGACGTCATCCTCGTGTTCCGCACGCAGCGTGGCGTCGATTCGATCGTGCACGGCAAGTTCACGCTCGGTGCCGACGCGTCGGCGGCAGCGGGTCCGGTCGGCCGCTCCGCACAGGCGTCGACGGACGCCCAGCTCAAAGCCGAGATCTACTCCTATTCGCGCTCGCGCGGCCTGTTCGCGGGTGCGGCGCTCGACGGCACCGCGCTGAAGATCGACAACGACGCGAACCAGGCCGTGTATGGCAATGGCGTGACCGCGCGTCGCATCTTCGAGGGCGGCGTGTCCGGCGTGCCGAATGCCGTGGTCGACTTCCGCGACCTGCTGGAGGAGTACACTACGAAGTAACGCGACGCGCCGCGTCGGTCATTTCGTCGGGTGGTCCCATGGGAAGTTTCAGCATCTGGCACTGGTTGGTCCTGCTGGCGATCATCGCCCTCGTGTTCGGCACCAAGAAGCTGCGCAACGTCGGCGAAGACGTCGGCGCTGCGATCAAGGGCTTCAAGAAGGGCATGCAGGACGGCGAAGCCGACCAGGCCCAGCTCAAGGCCGATCCGCCGGCGGCGAACGCGGGCCCGGCGAACAACACCAGCAAGAACGAGCGCGTCGACTGACGTGCGGGCGCGCGCGAGCGCGCCGGTCCCAGGGAATACGCATGTTCGACGTCGGCTTCAGCGAGATCGCGCTCGTCGCGGTCGTCGCCCTGCTCGTGCTCGGTCCGGAACGCCTGCCGCGTGTCGCGCGCACGGCCGGCGCGCTCGTGCGCCGCGCGCGAGCGAGTTGGCAGAACGTGCGCAGCGAGATCGAACGCGAGCTCGCCGCCGAAGACCTCAGGAAGTCGATCGACGAGGCACGCCGCGCGGCCGACGTGCGCGCCGACATCCATGCGACGGCGGCCGAAGTCGAAGCCGCCGCACGCGTCGATCCCACGCCACCGCCGCCAGCAGTGCCGACCGATGAGCGAACCTGAGCACGACGGCGAACAGTCGTTCATCTCGCACCTGGTGGAACTGCGCGAGCGCCTGCTCAAAGCGGTCGCGGCGGTGCTGCTCGTGCTGGTCGGCCTGATGCCGTTCGCGAACAAGCTCTACGGCTGGCTCGCGCTGCCGCTGATCCACCACCTGCCGCAGGGCGGCACGATGATCGCGACCGAAGTCGCCTCGCCGTTCCTGACCCCGCTCAAGCTCGCGTTCTTCGTCGCGCTGTTCATCGCGATCCCGTTCGTGCTGTACCAGCTCTGGGCGTTCGTCGCGCCGGGCCTGTACCGCCACGAGAAGCGCCTGGCCGTGCCGATCCTCGTGTCCTCGGTCATCCTGTTCTACGTCGGCTGCGCGTTCGCCTATTTCCTCGTGCTGCCCGCGGTATTCGCGTTCATGACCGGCATCGCGCCGGCCGGGGTCGCGGTGACGCCGGACATCGGTCGATACCTCGATTTCGTGCTCATGCTGTTCCTCGCGTTCGGGCTCTGCTTCGAGGTGCCGGTCGTGCTGGTCATCCTCGTCGCGCTCGGCATCGTGACGCCCGACCAGCTCTCCGCCGGCCGCCGCTACGCGATCGTCGGGGCGTTCGCGATCGCCGCCGTGCTGACCCCGCCGGACGTGCTCTCGCAGACGATGCTCGCCGTGCCGATGTGCCTGCTGTACGAGGTCGGCATCTTCGGCGCACGCACCCTCGCCCGCCCCGTCCCGCCCCCGTCCGACGCCGCTTCGCGGACCTGATTCCGGTCTTCCTCGGCCGGGCCCTTCGGGCGCCCGGCGCGCCGCCGTGGCCGCCTTGGGCCTGGCCCAGGTTACAAAACGTCACACAGTTGTCCGCCCGGGCCTACCTGCCGCGTCCTAATCACAGTTACACTTCTAAAACAGTCAAAATAAAGTGCGGTTACACACCGGTGCCGGGAGAGAACATGAAGAAGTCCACAGTTGCGGCAGAATCCGACGACGCGCGCGATGCCAGCCTGCGCGTCTCCAAGCGCGTACGTGACAGCCTCAAGGCCGCCGCCGCGGTCATGGGTCGGCCGCTGTACGACGTCACCAACGAGGCGATCAGCGACTACCTGTCGGGCCTCAAGCTCGGCGATCCGCTCGCCGCGATCCGTCGCGCGGGCCGCGCGCGCAAGTAAGGCCGAAGGGGTTGCGCGCCGGGCGGCGCTTCAGGCGTTCGCCAGCGCGATCGAGCGGAAGCGGCGCAACAGCCGGCGCGCTGCCGGCGCAGGGGCGTGTTCGCGCGCCGGGCAGCCGGCGGCGGGGCAGTCGCCGTTGGCCGCACGCGGTCGGCCGCGCAGGTAGCCGCGCATGATCTCGACGCTGAATTCGGGGTGGAACTGCAGCCCCCAGACGCGCGGCGCGTAGCGCACCGCGTGGTGCGGGTCGTGCGCCGAGCGCGCGAGGACGACCGCACCGTCCGGCAACTCGAGCACGCTCTGCTGGTGCGAAGCGTGCGCGACGAAGCGCGCCGGCGCCGCGGCGAGCAGGGCGTCATCGTCGGAGGCCGCCAGGCGTTCGATGTCGACCGTGCCGATCTCGCGCCCGCTCGCGTGGTAGTCGACGCGACCGCCGAGTGCGTGCGCGAGCAGCTGGTGGCCGTAGCAGACACCGAGGATCGGCAATCCGTGCGCGATCGCATCGCGCAGCCACGCGGCCGTCGCTTCGCTCCACGCCAGGCGTTCGCTGACCATCGCCGGCGATCCGGTCACGATCGCGGCCGCATACGCGCGCGGATCGGGCACCCGTTCGCCCGCGTGCGCGCGCACGACGTCGACGTCGCGCCGGTGCAGGCCGACGCCGGAACGGAACCAGTCGGGGAAATCACCGTGGCGCGCGCGCACCGCGGGCAGCGTGCTGCCGGTCTGGACGATCAGGAATCGCGCGGCAGGTCGGCGGTCAGTCGGTCGGCGGCAGGACATTGATGACTTCGGGAATCGTGGTGACGCCACGCGCGACCTGCGCCGCGGCGGACGCGCGCAGCGGCTGCATGCCTTCGGCGTAGGCGGTCTCGGTCAGCTTCGCGAGATTCATGTCGGGCTGGATCAGCGCGCGGACCGCCGGCGTGATGCGCAGCATCTCGTAGATGCCGGTGCGGCCGAGGAAGCCGGTCTTGCGGCATTCGAGGCAGCCCTTCGGCCCGTAGTTCTTCGCCGGTGGCGCGAGATGCCAGCGATGCGTGAGCGCGGCCCAGGCCTGCACGTCGAGCGGCGCTTCGGCCTTGCAGTGCGGGCAGAGCGTGCGCACGAGGCGCTGCGCGACGATGCCGGTCAGGGTCGACTGGATCAGGTAGTTCGGCACGCCGAGGTCGAGCAGGCGGGTGAGCGCGCTCGGCGCGTCGTTGGTGTGCAGGGTGGACAACACGAGATGGCCGGTCAGCGACGCCTGCACCGCCATCTGAGCGGTCTCGAGGTCGCGGATTTCGCCGACCATGATGATGTCGGGGTCCTGGCGCAGAAGCGTGCGCACGCCCGCGGCGAAATCGAGGTCGATCGCCGCGTGCACCTGCATCTGGTTGAATTCGGGCGAGACCATCTCGATCGGGTCTTCGACCGTGCAGACGTTGAGGTCGGGCGTGGCGAGGTGCTTGAGCGTCGAGTACAGCGTCGTCGTCTTGCCCGAGCCGGTCGGGCCGGTCACCAGCACGATGCCGTGCGGGCGCTCGACCATCTCGCGCCAGACCGTCTCCTCCGACGGCGAAAAGCCGAGCTGGCGGAACTCCTTGACGACGATGTCCGGGTCGAAGATGCGCATGACGACCTTCTCGCCGAACGCGGTCGGCATCGTCGACAGGCGCAGCTCGACCTCGCGGCCGCCCTGCGAGCGCGTCTTGATGCGGCCATCCTGCGGGCGGCGCTTCTCGGCGACGTCCATGCGACCGAGGATCTTGATGCGCGACGTGACCGCGGTCATCACCGGCGTCGGCAACTCGAACACCTTGTGCATGACGCCGTCGATGCGGAAGCGCATGTTGCTCATGTCGCGGCGCGGCTCGAGATGGATGTCGGACGCGCGCTGCTCGAACGCGTACTGCAGCAGCCAGTCGACGATGTGCACGACGTGGCGATCGTCCGCGCCGACCTCGCCGGTCTTGCCGAGTTCGACGAGCTGCTCGAAATTGAGGATCGCGCGGCCGTCGTGGACGTCGTTCTTCGCGTCCTTCGCGCGCTGGATCGAGCGCTGCACGCTCCACCACTCGGCGAGGTAGCGGTTGACGTCGAGCGGGCTCGCGACGACGCGCTGGATGTCGCGCCGCAGGATGTGGCCGAGATCGGCCATCCAGCGTGCGTCGAACGGCTCCGATGTCGCGAACACGACCTGCATCTCGCTGACCGCGACCGGCAGGATGCGATAGCGCTGCGCATAGGCGTGGCTGACCACCTGCGTCACGCTGGCGACGTCGATCTTCATCGGATCGATCTTGAGGTAGGGCAGGCCGGCCTTCGCGGCGAGCCATTGCGTCAGCACTTCGAGGCTGAGCGGCTTGTCCGGCTGGCGGTGATCGACGAGCTTGAGGTTCGACACCAGCACCAGCGGGTGCAGCTCGCTGCGCCCGCGCGTGGTGCGGATGTCGGCGCGGACGCGCTTGGCGTCGGCCTCGGTCAGCAGCCCGTCGCCGATCAGCGCGGTGAGCGTCTCGTCGAGGTCGAGGCGGCGGTGCAGGCCGAGCGCGTGCGGTTTCGGGGCACCCGGGAGCTGGGTCACGCTGGCCATGGTGCGAGTCCGGCAGGGGTATCGTCGCTATACTAGCGCGCTTTTCGCACGCAACTTTGTGAGTTGGCGCATGCCCGGACCGACCTTCCAGGAAGTCATCCAGACCCTCAACCGCTACTGGGCCGAGCAAGGCTGCGTGCTGATCCAGCCGCTCGACACCGAGGTCGGCGCCGGCACGTTCCATCCGGCCACGTTCCTGCGCGCGATCGGCCCGGAGCCGTGGGCGGCCGCGTACGTGCAGCCGTCGCGTCGACCGACGGACGGCCGCTACGGCGAGAACCCCAACCGCCTGCAGCACTACTACCAGTACCAGGTGGTGCTGAAGCCGAACCCGGACGACATCCTCGACCTCTACATCGGTTCGCTGAAGGCACTCGGCGTGGATCCGCTCGTGCACGACCTGCGCTTCGTCGAGGACAACTGGGAATCGCCGACCCTCGGCGCCTGGGGCCTCGGCTGGGAAGTCTGGCTCAACGGCATGGAAGTCACCCAGTTCACCTATTTCCAGCAGGCGGGCGGCCTCGAATGCCGCCCGGTCACGGGCGAGATCACCTACGGGCTCGAGCGCCTCGCGATGTACCTGCAGAACGTCGACAACGTGTACGACCTCGTCTGGACGCGCGCGCCGCACGGCGTCGTGACCTACGGCGACGTGTTCCACCAGAACGAAGTCGAGCAGAGCACGTACAACTTCGAGCACGCCAACGTCGCCAAGCTGTTCGACTGGTTCGACACCTGCGAGGCGGAGGCCAAGCGGCTCGTCGAAGCGGGTCTGCCGCTGCCCGCGTACGAGCAGGTCATGAAGGCGAGCCACACGTTCAACCTGCTCGACGCGCGGCGCGCGATCAGCGTGACCGAGCGCCAGCGCTACATCCTGCGCGTGCGCACGCTGTCGCGCGCGGTCGCCGAGGCGTACTACGCGCAGCGCGAGAAGCTCGGCTTCCCGGCGCTGCGCAAGACGCCCGCCGCCGCCTGAGACGATCCCCGACCACCACGACGTCATCGCCGCATTCCCGTCCGCGCGGGAATGACGGCAAACCAAGATTGCCGCCATGAGCCCAGCCACCGCCCCCCTCCTGATCGAACTCGGCACCGAAGAGCTGCCGCCGAAGGCGCTCGACGAACTCGCGACCGCGTTCGCGAGCGGCATCTGCGACGGCCTCGTGAAGCGCGGCATCGCCGCGGACGTCGCCGCCGCGAGGCGCTACTGCTCGCCGCGCCGGCTCGCCGTGCTGGTGCCGGACGTCGCCGCGCAGCAGCCGCCGCAGAAGTCCGAAGCGCTTGGCCCGTATGCGAACATCGGCCTCGACGCGAACGGGCAACCGACGCCCGCGCTGCTCGGTTTCGCCGCGAAGAACGGCCTTGCCGTCGACCAGCTGCAACGCACGACCGACGCGAAGGGCGAGCGTTTCGTCGCGCGCAGCGAGAAGCCGGGCCAGCCGACCGCGGCCCTGTTGCCGGAGATCGTCGGCGATGCGCTCAAGGCGCTGCCGATCCCCAAGCCGATGCGCTGGGGCGACCACGACTATTCGTTCGTGCGCCCGGCGCACTGGCTCGTGATCCTGCACGGCGACGCCGTGGTCGATGCGCAGGTCCTCGGCCTCAGGTCCGGGCGCAGCTCGCGCGGCCACCGGTTCCATCATCCGCAACCGGTGCACGTCGTCGACGCCGAGTCGTGGCTCGACGCGTTGCGTGCGGCCAAGGTGCTCGCCGATCCGGCCGAACGACGTGCGCGCGTTCGCGCCGAAGTCGCGCGCGTCGCGCCCGCGGGCGCCGTGCCGCGCCTGTCCGACGCGCTGCTCGACGAGATCGCGAACCTCACCGAATGGCCGGTCGGCATCGCCTGTGCGTTCGAGCGCGACTTCCTCGCCGTGCCGCAGGAAGCGCTCGTCACGACGATGGAGACGAACCAGAAGTTCGTACCCGCATTCGACGCCGACGGTCGCCTCACCGAGCACTTCGTCGGCGTCGCCAATATCGATTCGAAGGATCCGGCCGAGATCCGCAAGGGTTACGAACGCGTGATCCGGCCGCGTTTCGCCGATGCGAAGTTCTTCTTCGACGAGGACCTCGAATCGCCGCTCGCGGCGCAGCAGGAGGCGTTGAAGAGCGTCACCTACCAGCAGTCGCTCGGCTCGGTGTGGGACAAGACCGTGCGCGTGGCCGAACTCGCGCGCGTGATCGCCAACCGCCTGCGCGACGCCGGCATCGACGTCGACGCGGCACTCGCGACGCGCGCGGCGGCGCTGTCCAAGTGCGACCTCATGACGCGCATGGTCGGCGAGTTTCCCGAGCTGCAGGGCACGATGGGTCGCTACTACGCGACCGCGAGCGGCGAGCACGCCGACGTCGCGCTCGCGCTCGACGAGTTCTACCGGCCGCGTTTCGCCGGCGACGGCATCGCGCAGGGCCGGGTCGGCCAGGTGCTCGCGGTCGCCGAGCGCATCGACACGCTCGCGGGCATCTTCGCGGTCGGCATGAAGCCGTCCGGCAACAAGGATCCGTTCGCGCTGCGCCGCGCCGCGCTCGGCCTCGCGCGCACGTTGATCGAGGGCGGCCTCGCGCTCGACTTGCGCGCGCAGTTCGACGAAGCACTCGCGCAGCTGCCCGACAGCGCGCTCGCTGCGGGCGTGCCGAAGGGCAAGGACGGTCGCGCCGTCGCGTCCGATCCTGCCGAGCGTCGAGCGGCGCTCGCGACCGAACTGTACGATTTCATCATCGACCGCCTGCGTGGCTACTACGTCGATCGCGGCGTTCCCGCGGAAGCGTTCGAGGCCGTGCGCGAACTCGCGCCGCCCGACCTCGCCGACTTCGATCGGCGCGTGCGCGCGGTGGTCGAGTTCGCCGCAATGCCCGAGGCGCGCTCGCTCGCGGCGGCGAACAAGCGCATCCACAACCTGCTGCGCCAGACCGCCGGCATCAACCTCGGTCCGGTGAACGACGCGTTGCTCGAAGACGGCGCCGAGCGCGCGCTGCGCGAAGCGCATCGCGCGGCGCTCGCCGACAAGAGATCGCTGATCGAACGGCGCGACTACGTCGGCCTGCTCAAGCGTCTGGCGACCTTGCGCGAACCGATCGACCGCTACTTCGAGGACGTGATGGTCATGGTCGACGACGAGCGCGTGCGCGCGAACCGCCTGTCGCTGCTCAGCGCGGTCGCCGGTTCGTTCCTTGCCGTCGCCGATATCTCGCAGTTGCCGGCCGCCTAGCCCGCCCGCATGAACGCGGCACGAATGCATGGTGAGGCCGCCGCGGCGGTTCCGATGCCGCATCGGTGCCGCACGGGGATTTCCGGCCGCCGCCGCGCAGCCCGACACGCCGGTGTTGCCGATCCTGCGCACCGTTCACGTCGCAGTCGGCCAGTGCGATTGCGCGTGACGCGGGCGCGGACTATGGTGAGCCATCGGCGTGCCGCGGCTGCGTCGCCGCGTCGCAGCACGACCCCGGTCGCGGTGAACGCCCGTCGTTCCCGTCCGTTTTCCGCGCCAAGCCCGCT
>Ga0207639_10002896_pt1 | contig 11536 bp, 7 predicted proteins | sample KBSCornC32_FD_184299 | JGI IMG/M metagenome (GOLD analysis project Ga0207639, IMG submission 184299) | Corn rhizosphere microbial communities from Kellogg Biological Station, Michigan, USA - KBS Corn C3-2 (SPAdes) (version 2) | ecosystem: Host-associated > Plants > Roots > Rhizosphere > Soil ...
GCCCGCCGCAAGTCCCACCGCGGGGACCAACGCAGCTCCAACTGCGAGAGGCGGGGGGACGGGGGCTGCCGCGGGCGCGGGCTGCCACGCCGTTCCCGGCGTGGGCGATACACACATCATGTTGTTGTGCGGCGGTCCCGTGGCGGCGGACGGGAAGTCGATGATGAAGCCGCCCTGGGCGACGAAGCGCGCGGGTGTGATCGCCCAGCCCCCCGCGCCTCCGGGCGGCACATAGTTGCCGCCGATCCCGGCCGGCAGAGGAACGCCGCCCGGAGGGATCCACAGCGCGTTGAAGGCGCCACCTGGAAGCCCCGCTCCGAGCAGCACCAACGCCCCGGCCGCGGTGCCCGGCGCCGGAGGGGCCCCGAATGGCGGGGCAGCGCCTACGACCGGCACGACGATCATCGTGGCGTTGAAGGGGGCCCCGATGGCCCAATCGATCCACTCTCCAGCGAGGCCCCCGTTCAGGATGATGGCGGTGTTCAGCACCATCCCGGGAACGATGCCGGCCGGCAGGGGCGCCGGCATCGCGCGCGCACCGAATGCCGCCGGCAGTGCAGACACGGGGATCGCCGCGGGATCATCGACGACGCGGACGTAGAGAACCAGCCCGTCGTCGTTCACCGGCAACCCATTGGCTCGCTCGAGGAATCCAAAGGAGGTCATGAGGTGGGTCGGCGGCGCCCCGGCCGGCGGCACGGGCCAGAGGTGCAAGGCCCCGCCGTTCGGCGCCTCGCTCAGGATGCGCACGTACAGCTCTCGCCCCGCCACGCTGCCGAACACCTGCACGGGCGCGATCCAGCGACGACGAATCGCGTTCGGGACCTGGCGGACCATGGCGTAGTGGTCGTAATCCCAATGCGAGAGAAAGATGACCGGATCGCTACACACGCAGGGATCCAGCGCCGCGGCGGGGTAGGTGTTGATGTTGACCGCCGTCGGCAACCCGTAATCGCAATAGGCGATGACGGCGCCGTTCCGATCCCACAAGGCGATGTTGTTGCCGGCGCCGACCAGGTTGACGCCGACGAACGGCTGATAGTTCGCGCCGTGCGACACCATGGGGTTCACGGGCGGCGGCGGGGGCAGCGGCGGAGGTCCACCACCGACCGGTGGCCCCGGAGGAGGAGGTCCGCCACCGCCGGGGGGAAGAGGAGGTCCTCCACCACCCGGCGGAAGAGGAGGTCCTCCACCACCCGGCGGAAAAGGGGGACCGCCGCCCGGCGGCGGGCCGCCGCCCGCTCCCCCGAGGGGGTTGGCGCGATATCTTCGCGGCCGCCGCCAAGCCGGCACCTGTCGGATGGGGGGGCCCTGAGGACGCCATGCGCCGGTGACGAGGATATCGCCGGTCTCCGCGTGAAGCGTGATGCTGCCGTCGCTGGCGATCGACATCGAGATGTCCGGATCGGGCGGCGCCGGAGCCGCGCCCCCGCCCTTCGAAGCGTCCGGATCAGGGTGCGCGTAGTGCAACCCCTGCAGCACGGCGTGCAACGGCGGGTCGACCTGGGTCAGCGGCGCGATGTTCAGCAACGAATGGAGCGTCGGTGCGCCGTCTGCGTCGCGGGTCAGCCCGATGGTGGCGAGGATCGCCTCGCCCGCGGTCTCGGGCTGGCGCAAGGGATCGAGGAGGCGCCCCTCGGCGAGGGTGACGACGTACCAGTCGCCGAGACGGACCTGGGAGGTGAAGAGCTGGTCGGTCAGGACCTCCATCAGCGAGACGGGCGCGGGATCCGTCTCGCGGAGGGTCCTCACCATGTAGCGCAGGTGCAGCTTGTAGAGGCGGCGGCGGTCGTCGAGGGGGAGACCCGCGTAGCCCTCCTGGATCGAACGTCCGCCGAGGGCGGTCGACAGGTTGCTCTCCAGAACGTCGCCCCCGAGGCTCGTCTTGAAGAGAGCCCAGACCGTGTCGAACCACTCGGCCTCGAGCGACTCGAAGCGCAACAGAAACGGCCTGCCGGCGCGGGGGGGCGTCTCGTCTTGATACAGGAAGGCGTAGTAGGTCCGGGCGGGCTGCGGGTCGCTGACGTTGGCCTCATCGTCACCGGCGGCCGCTTTGGGCTGGCGCGGGCCCACGCCGAGAGGGGCAGCGGCCTCGAGCGGGCAGGCCGAGACGCCGTCAACGGTGACACGGGGCAGCCGCGCCGATATCTCGAAGGCCTTGAGCAGCTTCGCCCGCGTGGCCTCGGACACGGGCGCCCGACCGCCCTCGTTGCTCGGAGGCGCCACCTGGTCTGCCGCTAGAGGACCTTCGCCGCGTCCAGCAAATGCTCGAGCTTCTCGGCGGCCGCCAGACGATCATCCCGGAGGATTCGCCTTGCCCACGCATGGCGGGGGTCCGCGTCGAAGCCCGCCCCCAGGGTGAGCATGAACGCCAAGTAGCGCCCGACGTCGCAACATCGGACGATGCCGTGAGCGCCCGCTCGACGAACGCCTTCGATGACGAACGACCTGACGTCGCGCTCCCCCGCTCTCGCAACGAAGGCCGGGTCGAGCTCCCGGAGGAAATCGACGAGGCTCGCCACGATCGTCTCCAGGAGGGGAGCCCCGAGGGCGGTCACCTGGTCCCTGCGAATCATCAACATGGCGTCGCGCGCGTCCACCTTCTGGCTCGGACGCGCGCATGATAACGGAGGCGGAGGGCGGCCGCCAAGAGCCGCGGCGCTACTTGTAAAGGGCGATGTCGTCGATCCAGATGTCGAAGACGGGGGAGCTCGGGGGGATGCCGAACTCCATGTTCATGGCGGTGGTCGTGTCGAGGCCGTTCGGCTCGGGCCAGCCGAAGCTGCGTTGCTGGAGGTGGTCGAAGGGCAGGACGAAGCGTTGCCACGAAGGGGTCAGGGTGATGGACGAGCCGAACGTGTCGTAGCAGGCGGTGTCGCCGCTGGAGAGCGTGAGATCGCAGTGGCCTCCGTCGGGGCGGCTGAACTGGTCGCCGACGCCGAAGCGAACCATCTTGACGGACGTCTCGCCGATGCGCGCCCAGAACGTCACGCCCTTGTAGGCGCTGATGTCATAGGGGACCTCCTTCGACACGCCGGTGTCGTAGTGCAGGTCGAACCCGAAGCCGGCGCCCCAGTCGGAGAACCCGCTGCCGGTCACCCGGATGGCTTGCCTGCTGATCCCGCAGCGGCCGCCCGGGATGGGCTCCATGGTGACGGTCGTGCCCTCGTCGGGCGTCAGGCTTCCCGAGGTCTTGTCATGGTACGTGTACCAGACGCTCGACCGACCCCCGCGATAAAGGAGGAGCGCGTCGCCGTCCTCCATGTCGTCGATGAGGTCGAGGGCGCCGGGCTCGGCATCAGTGCAGCCGATGGCCGCCCCCGCCGCCGGTGCGGGGGCGCCCCCCGCCCCCTCGACGGCAGTCGAGTCGCAGCCGGCCGCCGCGAGGACCGCGCCGGACACGGCCACGGCGCAGGAGAGCGGAGTGAAGAGCGAACGATGTCTGGTCGTGCGGAGCATGGAGCACCTCGAAGGCTAGGAAGCAGGAAGAATGAAACGTGGTCGTTGGTCGAGCGGGCCGCGTCCACCCGCAGGAGAAAGGGAGATCAGATGAACCCGGTCAGCGGCCCCGTGCACCAGTCTTCTCTCCCGAACTTGGCGACGGGGATGTCCATCGCCTGCAAGATCGACACGAGCAGGTTGTTGTGCGGCACCTCGCGCGGATAGGAGAGGAATCGCCCGCTCCGCAGCGCTCCGCCCGCCTTGCCGGCCAGCACGTAGGGCGCGAGCTCGCGGCTGTGCGCGTTGCCCTTGCCGAGCTCGTTCGACCACAGCACCAGCGTCGAGTCGAGGAAGCGCGAGCCGTCGCTCTCCTGGGCCGCGGCGAGCTTGCCGAGCAGATAGGCGAGCTGCGACGCGTACCAGGTGTTGATGCGCAGGAGCTTGTCCTGCGCGGGGGCGTCGTCGTCGCCCCGGTGCGACAGATCGTGGTGCGGGTCGTTGATGGCGGGCGTGAGCCAGGTGAAGCGGGTCAGCGACACGGAACGCGACCACTGCAGCGACGCCACGCGCGTCAGATCGCAGGTCAGGGCCAGGGCCAGGATGTCCATCTGCAGCCGGCCGATGGTCGGGAAGTTGTCGTTGTCGCTCAGGTGACCGGCGACGGCCGCCGGCGCGCTCGGGCTGATGCAGGCGGGCGACGGGCTGGCCTGCGCGTCGAGGCGGGTCTCGATGTCGCGCAGCGCGGTCGCGTGCTCGTCGAGGCGCGCGCGATCGCGGGCGCCCACCCGGGCGGACACCGCCTGGAATTGCCCGCTGACGGCGTCGAGCACGCTCTTGCGGCGCGCGCGTGCGCGGGTGAACGCCTCGGGCGAGCTCCCCGAGGCGCCGAACAGACGCGCGAAGGCCTGCGCCGGATTGTCCTCGGGCGTGAGCGGCTGGTTGGCGGACTGGTAGATCATGCGGCCCCAGTCGTCGGCGACGCCCACCTGCACGCCCAGCTCGAGCGACCGCAGCTTGGTGCTGCCGCCGATGACGGACGCGATCTTCTGGTCGACGGACGGGCCGTTGGCCCAGCCGGCGGCGCCGGTGTTCGCGCCGCCCTGGAAGGGCCCCGGGTTGAGGCTCTGCCCGGTCAACATGCCGCTCATCCCGTTCTGGTGCCCGTCGCCGCCCCCTCCCTGCTGGGTCAGACCGGCGACCACGACCAGATCGGCGTGGTTCGGCTCGAGCGGCGCCAGGATGGGCGAGAGCTTGAAGTCGGTCTCGGTTCCCGTGGGCACCCACTGCGGGTAGAGCGTGCCGTTCGCGGTGAACATGCTGACGAAGCGCTTGGCGGCGCCGCCCGCTGCGGCGCCCGCGCGGCGCGGGTGCATGGCCTCGAGCAGGGGCAGCGCCAGCGCGACGCCCGTGCCTCGCAGGAGGGTTCGCCGCGACATCACGCGATCGTCTCGAAGGAAGTGGCTCATTGGAGGAGATCTCCCGCGCGGCGGTAGCGAAAGGCGTCGGTCTGGGTCAGCGCGACCAGCAGCTCGCGCACGTCGCCCTTGGCGGCGACGAACGCGGTGGCCAGGTCGGAGATCGAGCACGCGTCCGCGGTGGTCTCGCCGCGGCCGTAAGCGAAGCGGAACCACTGGGTGGCGTAGCAGATCTGCACCTCGGTGCTGCGGGCCAGGTCGCCGGCCAGCGTGACCACGCCGTCGAGGGCGCTGTCCACGTCGGTGCCCGAGAGCGCGCCGCTCGAGTCGACGGGCTGGCCCCCCTCCATGTCCCGCCAGTGGCCGATGCCGTCGTAGTGCTCGAAGGCGAAGCCGATGGGATCGAGCAGCACGTGGCAGCCCGAGCACTGGGGATCGCCGGTGTGCGCGGCGAAGCGCTGGCGCGTGGTCAGGCGCGGGTTCAGGTCGGGCGGGCGGACGGTGATGTTGGGCGGCGGCGAGGGCGGCGTCGTGCAGAACAGGCGCTCGCGCACGAAGCGGCCGCGGTGGATCGGATCGCTCTGGTTGGCCTTGCCGTAAACGGCGAGGAAGGCGCCCTGGGTCAGCAGGCCGGCACGCTGGGCGGCGGGCAGCATGATCAGGTCGCCGCCGGCGGCCGGAGGGCTCGCGCCGTAGAACGACGCCAGCGTCAGGTCGCCGAAGGTGTACGGCGCCGACAGCAGCGCGCCGAGCGTGCCCTCGCGATTGAAGACGACCTCCTCGACGAAGCGAGCCGACTCGCGGGTGAGCGCGGTCGAGAGCGCCGCGGTGAAGGCCGGATAGACAATCTGGTCCTTGCTGGCGTCGGCGAGCTGATCGATGCCGAGCCACTGCGCGTGGAACGTCGTCACGATGGTGCGGGCGCGCGGGTCGGCCAGCATGCGGCGCGCCTCGCGCGCGAGATCGGCGGGCGCGACCAGCCGGCCGGCGTCGGCGGCGTCGAGCAGCGCGGGATCGGGCATCGAGCCCCACAGCAGGTACGACAGGCGCGTGGCGAGCTCGCTGGGCGTGAGGGCCACGGCGTCGGGAAGATCGGCGGCGGGAGCGGGGGTCGGGGTCGTGGCGCTGGTTCCCGTCTCGAGGCGATAGAGGAACTGCGGGCTCGACAGCAAGACGGCGGTGACGCGAGCGATGCCCTCGGAGAAGCCGCCGTCGGCCTCGCCGCCCGCGTAGACGGCGGCGAGCGCGGCCTGCTCGTCGGCGGAGAGGGGTCGCCGCCAGGCGCGGCGGCCGAAGCTGGCGGCGAACGTCGCCGCGCACGCGGCGTCGGGCGCGGTGGCGGCGCAGGATGCGTACGTCGCAGCGTGCGCGGCGACCGCGTCGCCGGCCGCCTCGGCGAGGTCGGTGTACGCCTCCACCAGCAGCCCGCCCGTGCTCACGACCTCGGCGTTGTTGGCGAACCCCAGCGCCCGCTCGTCCGGCGGCAGCCGCGAGCTGTCGACCAGCCCCGCCCCCACGAGGTCATCCATGGTCCGCGCATACTCGATCCGCGTCAGCCGCCGCAGCGGCGAACCCCCCGGATCCCGCGCCGCACAAAGCGGCCCCACCCGCGCCGGCGGCGTGGTCACCGGCGGCCCCTTCTGTGCCGAGGAAGAACAAGCAACCGCGACGACGAAGGCCGCAGCCAAGAACGCCGGTCGCGTCTCGAACGACCGCCGCCCCCCTCTCCCTGCCCTCTCCCCGCTCCGCGGGGCGAGGGAAAGGCCGGATGAAGATAGTCCTGATGCCGAGGCGCCAGAGCGACCGGAGGGAGCGAGTCTTCCCACGGGAGGCGCGGCTTCGCCGCGCCGGCGCCGACCTGAGATCTTCAGGGGGGGCTCGTAGGGGGGCACCGCCCCCCTGCGCTCAGCCGCCGCTTCGCCGCGCCGGCGCCGACCTGAGATCTTCAGGGGGGGCTCGTAGGGGGGCACCGCCCCCCTGCGCTCAGCCGCCGCTTCGCCGCGCCGGCTCGCTTCCGAAAAGGTCTCGGGGGGGCTCGTGGGGGGGCACCGCCCCCCCGCGCCTGCTTCATCGCCAGGAGATGTCATCGACGAATACCGCGCCTTTCCAGGACCGGCGCTCGCCCGTGGTGCGAATGGCGAGGGCGAGACGGTCCACCTCGGTCACGGCGGAGCGGCCGCCGTGCGGGTAGGGGTAAGGATTGGACGAGCCCGGAATGCCCGCGGCGTTGTCCTCCGTGAAGTGGTGCGAGATGGTCCACCAGCGGCCGGGAGACAGGCCCCGCGACGCCTCGTTCGAGATCCAGCGGCCTTGATCGACGACGGCCAGCTCGGCGGAGAAGCGCGCGTCCCACGGTCCTTCCACGAACACGTGCATGGTGACCGTGTGCCCCGTGAGATCGGTCGGATGGTCGAGCTTGACGATCAGCTGACCGGTCTCGTTGGGGAAGCGGCCGAAGAAGTTCTGGCGGCCGCTGTCGTCGAAGACGGCGTCCACGCGGATCGACGATTCGCCGCACCACGAGTGCGAGCGGTCGAGCCGCGGGTTCGAGAACGCCATCGTGAACAGCGAGGGGACCGAAAGGCCGGCCGCGGGCTGCTCGAACGTGTACTGGGCCGGGACGCTGACGCAGAACAGGCCCCCGCCGCCCAGGGTCAGGCTCTGCGGGATGCCCGGGGTCGGCGGCGGCGCGACGGGGGCGGGATCGGTGCGCGGGCCTTCGGGCACGGGCTGGCGCGAACGGGCCACCGTATCGCCCGGCGTCTCGCCGAGGGTCGGGACCCGCGGCTCGGGCAGCTCGTGGCGCCCGCCCTGTCGCGGTGACCACATCGCCAGCGCACCCTTCGTGCTCGGCTCCTCGCCCGTCGCCCGCGGAGCGCCGTCGACCACCACGCGCGAGGCCAGTGACGCCGCCGGCGGGACGCGCGGCGCGCCCGCCCCGGACGCCGCCTCTTTCCCGGCCGTCTCGTGAGTCCCCTCGCCCTCGCCCACCGGCGAGAGCGTCACGCGGTGATCGGGCACCGTCGCCACCAGGCGCTCGCCCGCGTTCAGCTCGACGGCGCCACCGACCGAAGCGCCGTGCACCCGGACGGAGCCGACCTTCAGATCGACGACCATCTTGCCGGCGTCGGGCGCCCAGTCGACCGTGAACTCGGTGCCCGTCACCTCGATGGCGAACGGCCCGGTCAGGACGCTCCAGCGCGCGCCTCGCCGGTGAACGACCGAGAAGTGCGCCTGCCCGTGCTCGAGCGCCAGCACCGCGCCCCGCCCCGTCCGCTTGACGACCTCGAGCTCGGCGCCGGGCGCGAGCGCGACGTCCGTCCCCTCCGAGAAGCGGACATGGGTCGGCTCGGTCGCCTCGCCGGTGGGCGCGGCGTCGATGCGCGCCCCCCTGATGGCCGCCTGCCCGGCGACGACGTACGAGACGGGCGTCAGATCCTTCAGCACCACCAGCGCGATCACCGCCGCCACGGCCAGCCCCCCCGCCGCGCCCGCGCCCACGCGCAGGCGGCCCCGACGAGCCTGGGCCGACAGCAGCCGTGCGAAGTCGGGGAGCGGCGCCGGACCGGTCAGGAGCTCGCGATCGAGGATCAGCTCGGCCCCCCGCTCGAGGCGCCGCTCACCGGGATCGCCCCGATCTCGCCCCGCCTCGAAGCCCACGCCGGGCGTCTTCGACCGAGAGCTCACGACGGATCCTCTGGATCGAGCGCCTGGCCGTGCGAGCCTGGGCGCGTGCCGACCTGCCGCCGGCCGCCCGCCGGCGCGGCGACGTCGGCCGCCGGCAAGTCCAGATAGGCGGCCAGCGCCTCGTCCCGCTGCATGAGGCGGTTCAGCCGCCCGACCGCCCGCGCCAGACGGCGCTTGGCGGTCCCGAACGAGAGGTCGTGCACGCGCGCGACCTCCTCGACCTCCATCTTCTCGAGGTAGCGCGCCACGAAGAGCGATCGGTCGAGGGCGCTCGCCTTGTCGAGCACGGAGTAGAGCCGGCGCACCGCCTCGCGCCCCTCGACGTCGCCGCCGGACACGCCCACCTCGGGCAGGTTGCCGGCCGAGGTCAGGGTGACCCAGCGGCGCACGCGCAGGCGGCGGGCCTCGTTGCGGGCCACGCCCAGGCAGATGCCGGCCAGGAAGCCGCGCACCCCGTCGGGGCTGCGCAGCTCGTCGATCCGGCGGAAGAAGCGGACGAACACCTCCTGGCTCAGGTCCATGGGCTCGGCGCCCGGGCCGAAGAAGCGCGACACCAGGCGCCGGACCATCGGTCCGAACTCGACCCAGGCGAGCGCGTAGGCGCGCTCCTCGCGCGCCTTCAGCGCGGCCACCAGCGCCGCGTCGTCCAGGACGCCGACCCGCCGCGCCCGGTCGCCTCCGTATTGCTTCGATTCCGCCATCGGGTCTCGGAGAGTAAGAGTATGGACCGGCGCGGCGTGGCCCAGAAAAGACGCGGAAGGGGCTAGCGCCCCTCCCGCGGGCCCTCCCCGGACCTGGGGCACAGCCGGATCCGTTGGAGGGCGTCGTCTCCGGCGGGCGAAGCCCGCCTCCGATCCGCTAGGGAATACGGGCTGGGGCGGAGTCGGATGGGGGCGAGGCGCCCAGGAGGCGGAGGCGGGATTTGGCCAGTTGGACGAGGGTTGGCGAGCGTGAGTCGAGGAGGTGGGTCCAGTCGCGGGCGGCTTCGCCGGCTCGGCCCAGGCCTTCGTAGGCGAGGGCGCGGTTGGCGAGGGTCTGGGCCGAGCCTTCCTCGGCGGAGAGAGAGAGGGCGCGGTCGAGGTAGGACAGGGCGCGATCGTAGGACTTCGCGGCGAGGGCGTCGGCGCCGAGCCAGGCCGCCAGGGAGGCCTCGTCGGGGGCGGCCAGGCACCGGGGGGCGGCCAGCGCTTCCGCATAGGCGGCGCGCGCGCGGTCGAGCTTGCCGTGGTCCAGATCGAAGAAGAGATCGCCGAGCCGCCGCCGCCACTCGCAGTCGGAGACGGGCGAGGCGGCCGGCCGCGCATCGAGGGGCAGCGTCTCGGCGCCCGTCTCGACGGTGAAGCGGAAGGTCGCCGGGATCTCGTGGGCGCCGATGAAGGCCGACCAGCGGGGCAGCCGCCGCACGAAGACGCGCGCGTCGCCGGCCCGATAGACCAGCGCCCAGCGGTCGGGATCCCACCAGGCGACGCGGCGGTTGACGCCAGCGTACGCGAGCAGCGCGCTCTGCACACCGTACCGTTGCATGGCCCGGTCCCAGCTCTCGCGATCGAGGTCGAAGTCGCCGAGCAGGCGGTGCAGGTCCTCCGGATAGGCGGGCAGGCGCGGATCGACGAAGACCCGCGCGCGCGGGTAGCCTTCGAACGCCAGGTACGAGCCGGTCTCGAAGTCGTTGTACATGCGCTCGCGCAGCCCGTTCTGGTCGACGAAGCGGATCGCGTCCCACGGGACGATCGACCGATCGAGCCCGACGTCGAGGAAGGGCCGGCCGGCGCGCGCGTCGGCGATCCGGGGGCCGAGCGCCAGCCCCACGAGGAGCGCGCCGAGCCCGGCGACGCCGGCCGCCGAGGCCCCCTGGATGGGAGCCGCCGAGATCTCGCGCGGCGATCCTCGCCGCTGCCGCCACAGGCGAACCAGCTCGGTCGCGCGCGCCGCCACGAGGGGCGCCGCCGCCAGCGCGGCGTCCGCCGCGAATCGAACGGACGCCAGCCCGAGCGCCACCATGGCCGCCACGGGCAGCAGCTCCGGGGCGAGGGCCATCGCTCCCGATCTCGGTCCCGCGCCCGCCTCCTGGCGTCGCGGCCGCGCCACCAGCAGCGACGTCACCACGATCGCCGCGCCGAGCGCGACGCCGACGAAGAACGGGGCGTCGGAACGCCACGTCGCGCTCCGGAACTCGTCGATCGTGTGGATGCGCGGCAGGGTCACGTGCAGCGCGAGGTACCTGATGACCCCCGGCCCCACCGGCGTCGCCAGGGAGGCCAGCGCCGCCACCCCGCCGAGGACCACGGCCCGGCGAGCCGCGCGTCGATCGCCCGCGATCCACCACCCGACCGCGGCCGAGCCCAGCAGCAGCCCGCCCGTGAAGACCCCGGCGTGCGCGTTCGCCCACACCACCATCACCGCGGCAAACAGCGCCACCCGCCGCCCCGGCCACGCGCTGCGCAGATCGGCGAGCGCCGCCAGCACGACCGCCTCGCCCACGAACGACACGACGTGCGGTCGCTCGACGAAGCGGTCCCGCATGATCCAGGCCGCCACCGCCACCGCCAGCGCGGCGGCCGGCGGCGAGGCCCCGCGGCGGCGGCACGCGATGAACGCCACGGCCAGCGCGAGGACGACGAGCGCGGTCTTGAGCCAGACGACGCCCGGAAAGCCCCCCGCCCGAAAGGCCAGCGCGGCCGCCACCTCGAACAACCACGCCAGATCCAGGTCGGGGTGATCGGGCGCGGTGAACGAGAACAGGTTTCGCCCCATGAGGTGGTGGTCTGCCAGGATCTGCTGGCCGACCTTCAGCCGGAAGAACAGGTCGGACTCGGTGACCGGCTGCAGACACAGGCTGGCCACCAGCACCAACGAGGCGCCGAGCAAGCAGGCTGTCCGCACCTTGAACACGGGGCCGGCTAGCCTACACGGCGGTCGGCGTGGAAAGAGATCCGTCCAGGCTCGCCGAAGCCCCCCTCATCCCAACCTTCTCGCCGTAAGCGTCCGTAAGC
>Ga0207639_10002899_pt1 | contig 11533 bp, 12 predicted proteins | sample KBSCornC32_FD_184299 | JGI IMG/M metagenome (GOLD analysis project Ga0207639, IMG submission 184299) | Corn rhizosphere microbial communities from Kellogg Biological Station, Michigan, USA - KBS Corn C3-2 (SPAdes) (version 2) | ecosystem: Host-associated > Plants > Roots > Rhizosphere > Soil ...
GCCCGGCAAGCGCCGCACGGTGCATGCGGCAACCGACGTGTCGCTCCAGCTGCGTGCCGGCGAAACCGTGGGCATCGTGGGCGAGTCGGGTTCGGGCAAGTCCACGGTGGCGCGCTGCATCGCTCGGCTGATCGAGCCGACCGGCGGCGAGGTCTGGGTGCCCCACCTCGAGGCGCAGCACGCGCCGCGCGCCCGGCTCTCGGCATTCCGGCGCATGGTGCAGGTGGTGTTCCAGGACCCGAACCGCTCGCTGAATCCGCGCCGCACGGTCGGCCAGTCGATCATCGAGGGGCCGGTGAATTTCGGCCTTTCTCCCGAGAAGGCCTGGCAGCGCGCCGAGGAGCTGATGGACCTGGTGCGGCTCAAGCCCGAAGTGCTGCACCGCTATCCGAGCGAGTTCTCCGGCGGCCAGCGGCAGCGCCTGTGCATTGCGCGCGCGCTGGCCTGCGAGCCCCAGGTGCTGATTGCCGACGAGGCCGTCTCCGCCCTCGACGTGTCGGTGCAGGACCAGATCCTCAAGCTGCTCGCGGAGATCCAGCAGCGCCTGTCCATCGGCATCCTCTTCATCACGCACGACCTGCGCGTGGCCAGCCAGATCTGCGACCGGCTGATCGTCATGCACAAGGGCCGCATCGTCGAACAAGGCACCGCGCGCGACGTGCTGCTGTCGCCGCGCGAAGCCTACACCCGCTCCCTGTTGGCCGCGGCCCCTGGTCAGGGCTACGCATTCGGGCAGGGCTGATGCGCGCGCATCAGCCACCGCTCCGATCAACATCTTCGACCCCCAAAGAGACAACCATGGAAACACCCTTGTACGCCCTGAGCGCCGTCCAACTGCTGGCGCGCTATCGCGACCGCACCCTCTCCCCCGTCGATGTGACGAAGTCGGTGCTGGCGCGCATCGAACGCTGGGAGCCGAGCATCCACGCCACATACGGGCTCGACGCCGAAGCCGCCCTGGCCTCGGCCAAGGCCTCCGAAGCGCGATGGAACCAAGGCGCGCCGCAAGGCGAGCTGGACGGTGTGCCGGTCACGCTCAAGGAAAACATCGCCACGCGCGGCACGCCGTCGCCGATCGGCAGCGCCGCCACGGTGCTGTCGCCCGCCACGGCGGATGCACCGGCGGCCGCTCGCCTGCGTGAAGCGGGCGCGGTGATCGTCACCAAGACCACAATGCCGGACTTCGGCTTCCTGGGTGCGGCCCCGTCGAGCTTTCATGCACTCACGCGCAACCCCTGGGATCTGAGCAAGAACACGGGTGGCTCCAGCTCCGGTGCGGGCGCTGCCGCTGCCGCGGGCTACGGCCCGCTGCACCTGGGCACCGACATCGGTGGCTCGGTGCGCATCCCCGCCAACTTCTGCGGCGTGTTCGGGCTCAAGCCCAGCCACGGGCGCATTCCGGTCGACCCGCCGGCAGCCGCCCGCGTGATCGGCCCGATGACACGCACGGTCGCCGATGCCGCGCTGCTGATGAAGGTGGTTTCGCGCCCCGACCCGCGCGACTACATGAGCCTGCCGGCACAAGACATTGCATGGGAAAACCTGAGCCGCGAGGTACGGGGCCTGCGCATCGGCCTGTGGACCGACACCACGGGCGGCTGGCCGATCGACCCCGAAGTGAAAGACGCCGTTCTGGCCGCGGCACGCGTCTTCGAACAGGCCGGCGCCATCGTGGAGCCGCTCACCGACTGGACCACGCTGGAAATGCGCATGGGCATGGCGCATTTCTTCACCATGCGCTGCCGCGTCGACCTGGCCGCCATGCCGATCGAGCGTGCCAGGCTGGCGGCGGACTACATCCATGCGGCGGGCGAGTTCGCGGGCTCGCTCTCGCCCGAGGAAACCTTCCGTGCCTTCACGCGCATGCAGGCGCTGCGCGCGGCGACCGTGGCCGCCACGCAGCCGTACGACTACGTGCTGTCGCCCGTGTCGCCGGTGCTGCCGTTCGCGGCAGAAGCCATCAACAGCGGAGCGGAGAACCCGCTGAAGGACTCGCACTTCACCTCGGTGTTCAACCAGTCGGAGCAGCCTGCGGCATCGATCAATTGCGGCTATTCCGGGAGCGGTCTGCCCATCGGCCTGCAGATTGCAGGTCGCCGGTTCGACGACCTGGGTGTGCTGCAGATGGCGGCGTTCTACGAGTCGGTCCGTTCGGAGCAAGCTCCCTGGCCTGAACCCATCTGAGACAGGGCAACGCCGGACAGGCCGGCGCCGCCCCAGTGACAACGGAGTGCGCTCGTTCGCCTGACGCCTCAGCTCTTGAAGAATGCCAGCAGATCCGGATTGATGACGTCTGCGTTGACGGTGAGCATTCCGTGGGAATAGCCCTTGTACACCTTGAGCGTGCCGTTCTTCAGCAGCTTGACTGACTTCAGCGCAGCGTCGGCAATCGGAACGATCTGATCGTCGTCGCCATGCATGACCAGGGTCGGCACGGTGATCGCCTGGAGGTCCGCTGTCTGGTCAGTCTCTGAAAAGGCCTTGATGCCGTCATAGTGGGCCTTGGCGCTGCCCATCATTCCCTGCCGCCACCAGTTCTGGATCACCCCCGGGTAGACCTTCGCGCCGTCCCGGTTGAAACCGTAGAACGGGCCTGTCGCGACGTCGAGGAAAAGTTGTGCCCGGTTGTCCGCGACACCCTTGCGAAAGCCATCGAACACTTCCATCGGCAATCCTTCCGGATTGCTCGCTGTCTTGAGCATCAAGGGGGGAACCGCACTCACGAGTACAGCCTTCGCAGCGCGGCCGCTGGGCTGGCCGAATTTCGCGACGTAGCGCGCAACCTCACCGCCGCCGGTCGAGTGCCCGACGTGGAAGACCTTGGTCAAGTTCAGCGCCTCGACGACAGCGAAGGCATCGGCAGCGTAGTGGTCCATGTCGTGGCCCTCGCTGACCTGCGCCGATCGCCCATGGCCGCGCCGGTCGTGCGCAATCACCCTGTAGCCCCGCTGCACAAAGAAGAGCATCTGGGCATCCCAGTCATCGCTCGAAAGCGGCCACCCATGATGAAACATGATGGGCTGGCCGTCCTTGGGTCCCCAGTCCTTGTAGAAGATCTCTACGCCGTCCTTGGTGGTGATCGTGTTCATGAGGTGATGCCCTTTCTGAGAATGCGCTGTTGCGCGGTGCTTGGGTGAGTGGGTTGCATTCCCCACCATCGGGAGACCGGCGATCGCCAGGGTCCCCGCGCTGGCGAGAAGAAGCTTGCGCCTGTCGCTGTCGAAAACGGTGTGAAGATCGAGCTGTTTCATGTGTGACCTCGGCAGTTTCAGGCTTGCGCTTCAAGGGAAGCGACTGGCCGGACGGCCTCGAGAATGACATCGGCCACCGCCTGGGCGACATTCCGAAGAAATCCTTCGACGCTCATCACCAGATTGCCAGAGCGGTCGGGTGCGACGGTGGCGAGTCCGGGTGGTGCGGGGTGGGCTGCCACCTGATCCCCCGTGGACTCATTGATGTCAGGGGTGAATGCCGCAACGAAGCCGAGCGCCTTCACCTTCGGATCATTCCCTGCCTCCGTGATCACTGTCCCACCCCAGCTATGACCTGCCAGTACGACCGGCCCCTGGACATTTTCGAGAGCGGCGCGCGTCGCGGCTACGTCGTCGGCCAAAGAGCTTGTCGGGTTTTGTACCGCCACCACAGGTATGCCCGCACGATGAAGCAGGGGGATGACCTTTCGCCAACTGGACGCATCGGCCCAGGCGCCGTGAACCAGCAAGACTGTGATCATGGGATCGGCAGGACTATTCATGGGTTCCTTGAAAGAAGTCAACGAGCTTGGATTGCGCAAGCCGCCCGTTTTCAGGACGGCGACGAACCATGGGACCTGACTATGAGGTCCAGTGCGATGCACGTATTGCACATTCGGCGCCCAAATTGAACGCTTGTTTTTCCTTCGCCGGCCGCGGCGCCGCATCGGCTTGCGCGACGGCCTCGCGACCGCGCCCCCTTCGAACTCCCGCTCAACTGTTGACTTTCAGGAACAAGTTTTTTGCTGGTGAAGGGGTTTTCCTGCAACTGCGCCGAACGCATACTCGGCACCGATCAAGCACCGCTTCGCCTCGCTCGAGACTTCCTGCGGCTCGGCCGTCGCGGCACTCCACATCTACATTGACGGCTGGCACGCGATGTGCGACAAGAAGAACGAGGTCGAGCCCACAAGGGTGCAACCCCATAGGCACGATCGACTGCGCGAGAAATATCTTCAAGGAAGCGCGCAAAATTTCTATCCATAATTCGTCGCGCGACACCGCCAGTCGGATACCCCGTCACCCCAATTCCCGCTCCCCTGTTCATGCGCGCCGAAAGCAGTCTCAACGAGGCGAAAGGGCAACCGCTCCCAGCAGGGCAAGGGCTCACGCCACAAGACCTGCTCGGGTGCACGGTCGGTCATCTGCAGAGAGATCAGGAACTTTCGGCCAACGGCGTTCGGATCTATCGCAAGACCGTGAACGCCCATGAGCGGCACTATGTGGAGACAGCCGCCAGCGGGCGCGGCGTACTGCTCGGCATCTCGTTGCGAGACGGTCATCGCCGACGGATCCTTCATGAGCACCATGCGTCTTGCCATGACTTCAGCAAGGGCTCGATCTACGTCCGCGATTTCTGCGACCGCTATCGCGCGGACATGCAAAGCGGCTTCGACTTCGTGCTGCTCGAAATCTCCCATCCAGCCCTGGAGCGCGCCATCGACGAAAAGCGGGGGCCGCGCGTTGGTGGTCTTGTCGAGGTTGCAGGCGTCAGGGACGAGGTACTCGCCCATCTCGCAAGCGCGCTGACCCCTGCGCTCGAACGTCCTGCCGAGGTTAGCCTGCTGTTCGTCGATCAACTAAGCGTCGCGATGACGAGCTACCTGGTCGACAACTACGGCCGCGCTGCAACTGCGACCGAGCCCCCGGCGAACCGGCTGCTTTCGCGATCGCACGAGGCGCGCGTGAAGGAGATGCTGCGCAGCAAGATGGACGGCAACATTTCGATCGCAGAGATTGCCGGCGCCTGCAACCTGTCGCGCAGCTATTTCATCCGCGCCTTTCGCGAGACCACCGGCCAGACGCCGCACCAATGGCTGACCGCACAGCGGCTGGAACGCGCGCGCGCGTTGCTGAAGGACGTCGAACGACCTCTGGCGGACGTTGCCGCAGCTTGCGGCTTTGCGGACCAGAGTCACTTCACGCGCGTCTTTTCCCAGCACACCGGCATGCCGCCGGGCGGTTGGCGCAAAAAGATGCAGCTTGAGAAATAAAGATGTCCGAACGCGGATACCGATACGAAACGCCGAGTTCCGCGATCCTTCGTACTCACTACCTCGCACCGGCCCCATGAGCACGCCATCGCACGCGAATCCCGGTCTCGCCCTGCTCGCACTTCTCTCGCCTGACCCAGCCGCCGACCACATCCTCGGACCGGCATCGGCCCCCTGACCGCCTGCTCTTCAACCACCAGAGCCACCTGGACAACCGGCACCTAGATGCCGATGCCAGGCAACTCGCCCCAGACATACCACGCTTTGAGAACGCGCTGAAGGACGGTGTTTATCGCCAGCGCGTGCAGGAGCAGGTCGAAGCCGGGCGCCGGCTGAAGGTACGCGCTACGCCCACGTTCTATGTGAACTGTGTCTTCACGGATGTGTCCTTCGGTCTGCTGCAACTGCGGGACGCCATCGAGCGTGCGTTGCGAGAACCGCCCGCACCCCTGACCACGCTCCGCTGCCTGCGGCTAGATGCCGAGCTGCGCTGCGATCCCCTGCCCCAACACAGCGTCAACCAGCCGGAAGTGCTCGATCTGCCGTCGCTGGATGACCTCGGGCACGCCTGCCATCGCCGCTCGATATTGGCGGCCAGACGCTCCCGCTCTGCGCTTCCCATGCGGCGGTACAGCGCCGTCGCCTGCACGTAGTCGCCGAGACCCTGGCGATCGTGAAAGCGCGCCGCGTCGCCGCTCAGCGGTAACGCCGGCTCCGCGTGCTGTCGATCAGGACGCGGTCCGCCGAACGAGTTGGGCTCGTAGTAGGCGTCGGTGCGGGGCGGCACGTCCAGTCGCATCGCACCATCGGCGTGGTAGGTGTGCACCGGCGCGCGCGGGCGGTTCACCGGCAGCGCCGCGTGGTGCGTGCCGACGCGATAGCGCTGTGCGTCGGCATACGCCAGCAGGCGTCCTTGCAGCAGCCTGTCGGGCGAGATGCACAGGCCTGGCACCATGTGCGCCGGGTTGAATGTCGCCTGCTCCACCTGCGCGAAATAGTTGTCGGGGTTGGCGTCCAGCGTGAGTTCGCCCAGTTCGACGAGCGGACATTCGGCTTGCGGCCAGACCTTGGTGGGGTCGAAGGCATTGAATGGCAGCGCCTCGGCCTGCTGCTGGCTCATCAGCTGCACATGCAGCGACCAGCGCGGGTGCTCGCCGCGCTCGATGGCCTCGAACAGGTCGCGCTGCGCGCTCTCGCGGTCCGCGGCGATGGTGGCGCGGGCCTGCGCATCGGTGAGGCAGCGAATGCCCTGCCGTGTCCTGAAATGGAACTTGACCCAGCAGCGCTCGTTGGCGTCGTTGATGAGCCCGAACGCATGTACGCTGTAGCCGTGCATGTGGCGGTAGCTGCTGGGCAGGCCGCGGTCCGAGAACAGCATCACGATCTGGTGGATGCTCTCCGGCGAGAGCGACCAGAAGTCCCAGATGGCGGTGGGCGAGCGCAGGTGGCTCACCGGGTGGCGCTTGAGCGCACGCACCAGGTCGGGAAACTTCTGCGGATCGCGGATGCAGGCCACCGGCAGGTGGCTGCCGACCAGATCCCAGTTGCCTTCTTCCGTGTAGGCCTTCAGGGCGAAGCCGCGCATGTCGCGCTCGGCATCCGCGCAGCCGCGTTCGCCCGTGAGGCCCGAGAAGCGCACCAGCACGGGCGTGACCCGGCCCGGCTGCAGAAAGCGTGCGCAGGTGTGGCGCGCAATGTCGCCCGTGATGCGCAGCTTGCCCAAGGCGGCCGCGCCCTTGGCGTGCAGCACCCGCTCCGGAATGCGCTCGCGCGCCAGGTAAGCAAGCTTTTCGGCCATCTGATAGTCCTGCAGGAGGATCGGTCCGCGCGGCCCGGCGGTGATGGAATGCTGGCTGTCCGCCACAGGTGCGCCACCTGCGGTGGTCAAGGTCGGCGGCCTTGGGTTGGTCGTCATGGCGATGTCCCGGATCGAGTCTCGCCGCATGGTGTGCCGCAGGGGCGCGCGTGTCTTGAACAGGAGTCGCCCGTTTTGAACGATGGCGGGCTGCAGGCCCCCAATGCTGCGACGCAGCAACACCCGAATGTGCAAGGCCGCGCCCAACCCGACAAGACGGCACCGCGCGCCGGGTGCACCATGGCGCCTCATCCACGCTAGGCAACTGCCATGAAACCCACCCTGCCCCAGCTCATGAGCCTCAACGGCGGCTTCGTCGACACCGCAGGCTTCCTGGCGCTGCACGGCCTGTTCACCGCGCACGTGACGGGCAATTTCGTGACCATCGGCGCGGCACTGGTGCACGGCACCTCGGGCGCGCTCACCAAGCTGCTGGCGCTGCCCGTGTTCTGCGCGGTGGTGATGCTTGCCCGCCTGCTGAGCTACAGCCTTCCCGGCCTGGGCCTGCCGGTGATGCGCACGATGCTGGTGCTCAAGGCCGTGCTACTGCTGGCGGGCGGCGTGCTGGCCATCCGTTTCGGCCCCTTCGCCGACGGTGACAGCGCGATGGCGATGCTCGCGGGCCTGGTGTTGGTATCGGCCATGGCCATCCAGAACGCCGTGCACCGCATCCACCTGGGCAGTGCGCCCCCCACCACGCTGATGACCGGCACGACCACGCAGGTCATGGTTGACCTGGCCGACCTGATGCGCGGCGGCCAGGCACCTGAAGAGAGGGCCGCCGCGCATGCCCGCGTGCGGCGCATGTCGGCCGCAGTGGCGTGGTTCGCCGCCGGCTGCGCGGCTGCGGCGCTCATCTACGCACGCTGGGACATGTGGTGCTTCGCCGTGCCGCCCGTGCTGGCCGCGCTGGCGGTGGTGCTGCAGGGAGGCACGCACGAAGGCGATGCCGCAGGGCCGCAGTCCCAGGCTCCGCTACCGCGTCACTTGTAGAGCCAGCGCGCCATCAGGCGCGCATACCTCGGCATGATCAGGTACACCATCAGCCCCACGACGGCGGCCGACGCCAGCAGGTGCTCCACGGCATACAAGGACAGCACGGGCACCGGCGCGAGCAACCAGTGCAGCACTGCGGGCACCAACATGGTCAACGGGTAGATCACCGACAGTGTCAGCAGGAACTGCTTGTAGCGTTTGGCCGGCGGCTGCCCCGCGGGCGGGTGGAACCAGAACTCCAGGCCGCTGCGTGTCTCGACCTTTTCTGCCACCTCGAGGAGCGGCTGCGCCTCTTCGATCAACTGGCGGCGCGCGTCCGAGTCGAACCAGTCCTGCGCATGCGCGAGCGAGTCGAAGCGGATGGTGATGGTGTACTGCAGGCTCCCTGCCGCCGGATGGATCACATTGACGCCGCGGTGCCCCGGAAAACGCGACGCGATCGGCACCACCTTCTTGAGCCATCGCTCATAGTCGGCCACCCGCTCGCGTCGAACGGTCTGCTGGATCACGGCAGTGACGGTTTCGGCCCCGGGCGACGCGCGCCCGGCAATCTCGTCCAGCGTGGCCGTGCGCAAGGCGGGTTGTCGGTCGTCGGTGGTCATGTGCTGTGCGCTGTTCGAAGGTTTCAGAGGCCGATCAGCTTGCGGCCCTCTTCGCTCAACAGGTCGTGCGTTTCGGGGTGCGCGCGCATGTAGCCATTGAACACCGGGCACTGCGGCACCACGCGCAGTCCGCGCTCGCGTGCCGAAGCCAGGCCGGCGAGCACCAGCTGCTTCGCGATGCCCTGTCCCTGCAGGGCTTCAGGCACCAGCGTGTGAATGAACGTGATGACATTGCCTTCTAGCGAATAGACGGCCACCGCGTGGTGGCCTTGCGACACGTATTCGAAGCGGTGCTTCGCCGGGTTGTCCTGAACCTGGACAGAGGCAAGAAGAGAAGGAGAAGACGAAGGAGCAGTGGTCATGGAAAGTTCTCGACAGGGGCGGTTCGATTCAATGCAGGTGCCGCAGGCGCAATGCCGGGCGGGACGCTGCGGCGGTGACTTCGTCATTGTTCCCGAACCGGCGCACCAGGTGGGCGCAGATGGCCAGTGCCAGGTGTTGCTGCACGAGCGAGCCGGCGCGTTGCGGCCGCTCGAACAGGGCCAGCACGGCCGCACCCAGGCTGCACATCACCGGGTCGACCAGGCCGGGGGCGCACGCCAGGCCGCTCACGCGCACCATGCCCGCCGCCCGCGCCACTGCGCGCACCAGTGCGTGCGGCACGTAGAACTGCAACGCGTCCAGCGGGTTGCCCAGGTAGTTCGCGACCTCGTCGCGCAGATCGACGATGCAAAGCGCACCCGGCGCATAGCTACGCACCACCGATGGCCGCCCGCGCACCCAGGTTTCGTGGTGGCGCATGCCGACAAGGTGCAGCGTGACAAGGAAGGCGTCCTCGGGCGGGATCTCCCGCTTCAAGCCCAACTGGTCGGGCAGGCAGGTGATGCGCGTGACGACGAAGGGCTCCATGAAGGACTCCTCGCCAGTTGCCGGCGCGTTGAGCGCCGGCAGCATGACGAGCGAGGACGCGGATGGTAACTCGAAGTACCGGCCCAGCAGGTCGCCGTAGGCGCCCTCGCGCGTCACGGAAAGCATCGGCCGATGATGAACGCCGGCGGACCGGCGTTCACGCCCGAACCCCGTTCCTTGCAGGAACGCTCAATGCCGTCAAGCGAAGCAAGAGTGGTCACAGCCGGGAAAAAAACGGAGGGCACTCAGCCTTGCGCACCGACTCGAACAGGAACCACGTACGGCGCTCGGCCTCGTCGATCCAGTTCTCCAGCACGCTGGCCGTGGCCACGTCGCCGTACTCGTCGCACACCGCGTGCGTGGCGCGCATGAAGCCGGCCAGGCGCTGGTTGTCCTCGCGCAACTCGGCCAGCATGCCGATCGGGGTCACGAAGTCGGCGTCGTTGTCCGAGAGGCGCTGCAGGCGCGCGGCATGGCCGGTGGAGCGCAGCGTGGTGCCGCCCACCTTGCGCACGCGCTCGGCAATGGGATCGACCGTGGCGAAGATCTGGTCGGCCTGCTCGTCCAGCAGCAGGTGGTAGTCGCGGAACGACGGTCCCGACATGTGCCAGTGGAAGTTCTTCGTCTTGAAGTAAAGCGCGAACACGTCGGCCAGCAGCACGTTCAGCGCGGAGGAAATGTCGCGCGTGGCATCGGCGCCCAGGTCGCTCGGCGTGTGCAGCGACGCCACGCGGCGCGCCTTGGTGCTGTCGGCCAGGGCCTTGACGGCTTTGGTGGTGTTTGCGGTCTTTGCAGGCTTGGTGGACTTGGATGTGGCCATGTATCTTCCTTGGAAAGTGCGGGGATTGACAAAATGCCGTCTGTTGTCAGAGGGAAAGAAAGTGATGCACCTCGGGCTTGCCCAGCCCGATGTGGAAGCGCAGCGGCGCGAAGGCGCCGGGTTGCGCCGCAGGCACGGTCGTGCCTTGCGAGGTTTCAGACATGTGCACGCTCCTTCAGGTCGTGCCAGGCGACGAGCAGGAAGCCGCCGACCAGGCCCAGATGTTCGAAGAAGGAGTTTGCCGCCATGAAGCGCTCCTGCCCCACTGGCATCTGCCAGAAGCGCAGCGCCACGAAAGTCGCCATCAGCGTGAATCCGCCGAGCGCCAGCGCGCCGAGCCAGCGCAGGCGGCCGGTGAGGATGAGCGCCGAGGCGCCCAGCTCCAGCACGATGACAGCCACGGCCAGCGGGCCGGCGGGCGAAAGGCCGAAGTGGTTCATCTCGGCCAGGGCCGCGTCGAAGTCCATCGCCTTGTTCAGGCCGCCCTGCAGGTAGGCGGCGCACAGCAGCAGCAAGGCGATCCAGCGCAGCAGGGGTGCGGTTGTCCAGCGCATCGTCATCCTCCTCACACCGCCCAGCAGGCGCAGCCGAGAGCGCCCCAGAAGCTCTTCAGGTCGCCAACGGGCAGCTTGCTGCTCCAGGCCGTGGCGTGGCTGTGGCCGTGCACGTTGCAGTTGTTGGCGCAACCGCAGGACATGGCTGCATTGCGCATGACCTTCTGCAGCGGCGCCCCCTCCTTCTTGTCGGCCCAGCCGGCGTAGCCGCCGAAGGTGCGCGCGGGCGACCAGTCGGGCATGGCGGGCGGCGGCGCGCCCTCGTCATGCGCGGCGAAGGCGCCGGCGCCCCAGACCACCTTGCCGCCCACCATGGTCAGCAGCGCGGTCGTGTCTGCGATGTCCGATTCGGGGCAGGCGAAGAAGTCGCGGTCGGGCACCACCAGGTCGGCGAGCTGGCCGGCCTGGATGCGGCCCTTCTTGCCCTCCTCGTTCGAGAACCAGGTGACGTTCTCGGTCCACATGCGCAGCGCCTGCTCGCGGTCGAGCAGGTTGCGCTGCGGCGTGATCTGCAGGCCGCCCACCGTCTTGCCCGTGACCAGCCACGACAGC
>Ga0207639_10002903_pt1 | contig 11524 bp, 7 predicted proteins | sample KBSCornC32_FD_184299 | JGI IMG/M metagenome (GOLD analysis project Ga0207639, IMG submission 184299) | Corn rhizosphere microbial communities from Kellogg Biological Station, Michigan, USA - KBS Corn C3-2 (SPAdes) (version 2) | ecosystem: Host-associated > Plants > Roots > Rhizosphere > Soil ...
GGCCGCTGGCGAATTGAAGAAGTGCATCATCGCGTCCGCACGGATGGGACTGCGAAACATCCCCGTGCTGTCGGGCGGCTTCGCGTGGCACATGATGTATCCCTGGCCGCAGCGGCCGCCGGGGTTGATCGACGAGGCATTTGCCGAGTTGGGCCGCCGCTGGCTGCCCCTGCTCAACATGGCGCACGACAACGGCTGCGTTCTGGGTTACGAGTTGCATCCGGGCTCCGATCTCTACGACGGCGCCACGTTCGAGATGTTTTTGGAGCACACGCAGCAGCATCCGGCCGCATGCATCAATTACGATCCCAGTCACTTTTTGCTGCAACAGCTCGACTACCTGGCGTTCATTCAAATCTATGGCCAACGGATCTCGGGCTTCCACGTGAAAGACGCCGAGTTCCGTCCGAGCGGGCGTGTTGGCGTCTATGGCGGTTACCAGCCGTGGTCGAAACGGGCGGGACGCTTTCGATCCTTGGGAGACGGTCAGGTCGATTTCCGCCGCGTGTTCACGCTACTGACGGAAGCGGGTTACAAAGGTTGGGCAGTGTTGGAATGGGAATGCTGCGTCAAGAGTCCCGAACAAGGGGCCGCGGAAGGGGCGCCGTTCATCGCGCGGCACCTGATCGAAACGGCCCAGGTCTCGTTCGACGACTTCGCCGGCGGCGCATCAAGCCGTGAGTTGAACCGTCAAATGCTGGGACTGGATTAGAATTCCAGCCCGGTCAGACGCCGGAGCTGAGGAAGAGGCAGAAAATCAAAGGGCAGAAGATCGTCGTTCCAAAGAGGAGTGAGCAATTCTGTAGCGACTCATTTTCTGCCCCAGATTTTTTGCCTCTTAGTAATACTGCTACAGACGGAACGTATTCTACTTAATCCGTGTGAATCCGTGTTCCATCCGTGGCCCCTTACGACTTTATTCGAGCCATTCGCGCAATTCGTGGTTTTGTTCTTTATTGCAGGAAACGCTTATGGAATCCTGGAAACGCAAGTTGCGAATGGGCATGGTAGGCGGAGGCGAGGGGGCGTTCATCGGCGGCGTCCATCGCATGGCCGCGGCGCTCGACCAGCAGATCGAGCTGGTCGCCGGTTGCTTTTCCCGCGACGCCGAAAACACCCGCCGGACGGGTCAATCGCTGTATCTCGACCCGGCCCGCTGTTACACGAGCTACGAAGAAATGGCCGCCCGCGAGACACAGCTTCCCGCCGACAAGCGGATCGATTTTGTCACGATCGTGACGCCGAACCATTTGCATTTTCCGATCGCCCGGACATTTTTGGCGGCCGGCTTTCATGTCGTTTGCGACAAGCCGATGACGTTTACCGTCGACGAAGCCGCACGGCTCGTGCAGCTCGTCGAAGAGCGTAAGCTGGTGTTCGCCCTCACGCACAACTACACGGGACACCCACTGATCCGCCACGCGCGGCACTTGTTCCAGACCGGGGCGATGGGGACTGTCCGCAAAGTGATCGTCGAGTACTTGCAGGATTTTCTGATGGTCCCGCACGAGAAGCTGGGACAGAAGCAGGCCGCGTGGCGCGTCGACCCGGCGCAATCGGGCGAAGGAGGCACGCTGGGGGACGTGGGGACGCACTGCGTCAACCTCCTCGAATATGTGACCGGCGACCCGATCGTGCAACTGTGCGCCGACAAGACCACGTTTTTGCCGGGCCGCACGCTGGAAGAAGACGTGAATGCCCTGCTGCGATTCCGTGGCGGCGGGAAGGGAGTGCTTACGATCAGCCAGGTGGCCACGGGTGAAGAAAACGGTTTGAAGCTGCGGATCTATGCGACTCAGGGCGCGATCCTGTGGGAGCAGGAGAACCCGAATTCGATGCAACTTTACAAGTACGGCGAGCCGCGGCAGACTCTGACGCGCGGGCAAGGATATTTGTCTAGTGCCGCCGGCGCGTGCACCCGCGTTCCAACCGGTCATCCTGAAGGTTACCTGGAAGCGTTCGCAACGATCTACGACGGAGTGGTGCGGGCGATCCGCCGGCACCATGACGGCCAGCCGCTGGCAATTTCAGACTACGATTTCCCCACGGTTCACGACGGCCTGCGAGGCATGCAGTTCATCCACGCCGCGGTGCAATCGGCCAAAGCGGGGAGCATATGGGTTGAATTGTAGTCATTCTCGCTCCGCGAGATGAGTGATTATGAGTCGCTTGTGGGAGATGCACACAAGAAATAGAAAACTTCAAACTCGAACGAAAGGCGCCTTTGGCCCAAAGGCATGACGATTAAGGCAAGCATATTTTGTGCGAGAATTACGCGCGCCGAGCCGACTCACTCATCTCGCGGAGCGAGAATGACTACTTTACGCGAGGCCGGTAGGTCAGGCTGTGCCTGACGCCATGTGGATGCGGAATGGTTTAACGTACTCAAGGCCAAACGTTTGAAGCTACAGGCTGCACACGCCGGCAACTCGTATTGGCCTGAACCTGCCGTTTTCGTTGAGTGTCGATCGCGTCAGGCACAGCCTGACCTACCAGACTTGAGAGATCCCTCCATGCCCGAATCCGCCGCCCCTTCCGCTTCGGCCCTTTACGATCTGCGCAACCAAACCGCCCTCGTGACCGGCGGCGCGCAGGGACTGGGCCTGGCCATTGTCGAAAACCTCGCGCGCTGCGGCGCCGCCGTTACGATTGGCGACCTGCAAGAAGAGAAGGCCCGCGCGGCGGCCGAAACCTTGCGACAACAGAACCTCGCCGTGACGGCGATGAAGCTCGACATCGCCGACAGCCACTCTGTCGACGGCGTGTTCGAAGCCGTCGCGTCACAAACGGGCCGTCTCGATATTCTGGTGACCAGCGCCGGGCTGGGACAGACGGTTACGCCGATCGTTGAGCTCTCGGACGCCGAATGGAACCGCGTTCTGGGCGTGACACTCACGGGAACATTCTATTGCTGTCGTGCGGCCGGCCGGATCATGTCGCGGCAGGAAGGGGGCGCGATCGTCAATCTGGCCTCCGTCAACGGCCAAAACCCGGCGGTGCTGGTCGCGGCTTACAACGCGGCCAAGGCGGGGGTGATCTCGCTCACCCGTTGTCTGGCGCTGGAGCTGGCTGCGTACAAAGTGCGCGTCAATGCCGTCTGTCCCGGCCCGGTCTACACCGATTTTAATCGCACCGTGATGGCGCAGCGCAGCCAGCGGCTCGCGATCACCGAACCGGAAATGATCGAACGGGTGCGCGGGGCGATTCCACTGGGGAGGTGGGGAGAACCCTCCGATATCGCGAACGCCGTCGCCTTTCTGTGCAGTCCGCAGGCCGGCTGGATCACGGGCGAAGTCCTGCGCGTCAGCGGCGGCCTGGAAGGAGTTTCGGCTCCGTTGCCGAAGGCGAATACGTGAAACCCCGACGTGTGGGGGAGCGGGTGCATTTGTCTGGGTGGCCCCGCCGTCCCGACAGGGCGGCGGGGTCGCGCAGCGACAAGAAGCTTCATCATCCGCGTCCAATTCTAATACGACTCTAATACGATCGATTTCACGGCACAGTTTGCGAACGTCATTCTTCAGACAATTTGAATCCGCATGGCGCAGCTTCTTGTCGCTTGCGCGACCCGGCCGGTGCTATGCACACGGCCGGGCCACCCCAAGACCTACGGTTGCCTTCTGTCGGGCCGGCCCGCCAGTGATGGCATGGATTCTTCTGCATTCCCGGTTACAATGGAAAGCATTCACCAACTCGCCTGGAATATGACCGTAGGGGGACCTCGTAGCGTGTCGAATTTTCCACAGGCGGCGCATATCGAAGCTGTGCGATCGCGGCGCGATTTCCTGACTCGATCCGGCAGTGGGTTCGGGGCCTTGGCCCTGTACAGCCTGCTCGTCGAAGAGGGCGTCTTCTCGCGAATCGCCGCCGCCGATGCCAAGCCCGCGGCCGGTCAGCAACCGCGTTCACTCAACCCACTGGCCCCCCGCGCCGGCCATTTCGCCGGTACCGCCAAGAGCGTGATCTTTCTGTTCATGGATGGCGGCCCCAGCCATCTCGATACGTTCGACCGCAAGCCGGCCGTCAATGAATATGCCGGCAAGCCGCTCCCCACATCGATCGAGCGGGTTATTACGCCCATGGGTGTTTCCGAAAACCCGTTGCTGGCCAGTCAGCGCCGCTGGCAGCGCTATGGCCAGAGCGGTCTGGAAATCTCGGATTGGTATCCGCACGTCGGTGAATGTGCCGACGATCTGTGCCTCATCCGCTCATGCTGGGCCGACGGACTCAACCACGTCGGCAGCGTCTGCCAGATGAATACGGGCAGCATTCTCGCCGGGCGCCCCAGCCTGGGAGCGTGGGCGACCTACGGCCTGGGAACCGAGAACCAGGACCTGCCCGGTTTCGTCGTGCTCCTCGACAATGACCGCGAGCCTCCCGGAGGGAGCCGTGTCTGGGGCACGGGCTTCATGCCCGCGACCTATCAGGGAACCCGGTTCCGCAACGGCAAGACGCCGGTGCTGCACCTGGCGGCCCCTGCCGAAATCGACGACCAGCAGCAGCGCTATAAGCTCGACTTCATCAACCAGCTCAACCGCCAGCACCTCGAAACCCGCGCGGGCGACTTCGACCTCGAAGCTCGGATTGCCGCCTATGAGCTGGCGTTTCGCATGCAGGCCGAGACGCCCAAAGCGGTCGACTTGTCGCAGGAAACCGAGGCCACCCAGCAGCTCTACGGACTGAACGATAAGGCCACGAGCGCGTTTGGACGAAACTGCCTCTTGGCGCGACGACTGGTCGAACGTGGCGTGCGCTTCGTGCAGCTCTACTCGGGCTCTGGCAGCCAGTGGGACGCGCACTCCAAAATCGAAGAGAACCATACCCGCTTGTGCCGTTCGACCGACAAACCGATCGCCGGCCTGCTCAAAGACCTCAAGACCCGCGGATTGCTCGATCAGACTCTGGTCATCTGGGGGGGCGAATTCGGGCGCACGCCGATGTCGGAAAAAGGAGACGGACGCGATCACAACCCGTACGGGTTCACGATGTGGATGGCCGGCGGCGGGACGGCCGGAGGAAAGATCGTCGGCGCCACCGACGACTTCGGATTGAAGGCGATCGAGCGCCGCGTTCACGTGCGCGATCTGCATGCCACGATCCTCGAGCTGATGGGGCTCGACCACACGCAGCTTCTCTTTATGCACCAGGGCCGTCCCGAACGGCCCACCGTGAACGAAGGCCACGTGATCGACGACGTGCTGGCATAGCATACCAACCCGAAGCGCCAGCGAGGGAGTGCTAATTTCACGCTGCGGTAGGGTGTGTCGAGCAAGCGCAGGCCATGGTGCGTCTGCTTGAACAATCGAGGCACGAAAGATCCGGGATGATCGAGTTGCAATCCACGTCCAGCGGCATCATCCTGCCGGTCCACGCGCAGCCGGGAGCCCGCAAGAACGGCGTCACCGGCGTCCATGCCGGCCGCCTCAAAGTCGCCGTCACCGCGGCCCCGGAAAAAGGCCAAGCCAACCAGGCTCTCGTCAAATTGCTGGCCGAGTTGCTGGGAGTGAAGCGCTCGCAAGTGATCTTGCAATTCGGCGAAACCTCGCACCACAAAAAGTTCCTGATCGCCGGCATCGACCTGCCGACGCTGCAAGAGCGCATTGCGAAGCTCTTACGATGAGCGGAGGGACAGACAACTTTCCCACGGCTCATATTTCTGTCCTTGTATTTTTCTGTCCGCCGTCCATCCGTCTGGCTGCGGTCGGACCAGCGACGAAAAAGTGGACAAAAAAATAAGGGACAGAAAAATACAGCGAACAAGCGCACTTCGCCTACTTTTTCACCTGTGTCACAGTGCCGACCCGCGCCAGTCCCGGCACGACGACGTTCGTGGGTTGTGGCAAGGGCAGGTCCTGGACCAGGTATCCCGCGCGACCCACGAAATAATTGTGAAATGAGTCGACCACCAGGTTATATGTCTCGGCGGTCGGCCCTGTTTCGGCTGCATTAACCGCGGCGTTCCCCGTCACAGTGTGAATCAAAGTTCTGGGCGATAGGTCGCGGGCTTTTGTCCAGCCTTCGCCTGTGACCCAGAACCGATGACCGCCGGTGGCCGTAATCGACTCGTCGCCGACCCGCAAGACAACCAGCGGTTTCGCCGGTCGGATCGTCGTACACAAGACTGTTTTATACGTCAGCTCGCCGTTCTCGATATTTTGGGCCAACACCCGGTCGCCGACCTGGATGGTCTCGATCGCCACCGGACCGGTTTCGGTCCAGACAGGAGTGCCGGCGGCGAAACAGCTCCGGCGGCGGATCCGCGAGTAAGGATCTCCCAGGTATTGAGTGTCTTCGGCGACGACGACGGTCCCTTTGCCGCCTGCCAATTGTGTATCTGTAAAGTCTCCCCACCATTGCCACCAATTGGCCGGGTCAGGACTGGCAGCGCGGCCCGTGACGCCGGCCAGCGCAGCCACAACTCTCTGATTCAATTCGTCAGTCCGCGCGTTCTCGGCATCGACTGCGGCTGTCACGAGCTTTTCCTGTTGGTACGCTTGATCGGCGGCATTTCGACCGGCGTCATTGGCAGCCCGGGCGCCGGCCAGGCGCGCCGTCAGCGATGGCTGGTTTGCAGACGAATTCCTGCCAGTCTCAGGTTCGAGATGAAACCCGCCTCGGAAACGGACAAAATTGCCTTGCAAGGCTTCGGTCAACCGATAGTCGACCTGATGCATGATGGCTACCTGGAACTGGTCTTGCGTCTCGCGCGCCAGGATGTATCCGGACACGAGGGCAAACTGTCCAGTCGTTCCGCCAGCGTCATGCCCGCAATCATGATAGTACCAACGCATGGGCGAAACTTTCTTCGTGATCGGAGTCGCCAAGATTCCGATCAGCGGCGGCACGAAATCTTCGAATTTACGCCCCTTGAGCAGCTTTATCGCCTGTCCCCGCACATCGGGCCAGTTCGAAAACACGGCCTGTTTCGCCACAGCCACCGTCCCTTGATAGCCCTCCATTTTTGCGAATGCTTCAACCGCTGCCGCCGCGCACGGCTCATCGCGGCCGCACAACGTGTACTCCATTACCGGAATGACGTCCGGGTCGGTCAGTTGCAGAAGGCTCGTCACGGCCGTGTCGTGCTGGCGCCGCGAACCATCCAGTCGTTCGGCCAGTTTTTCGAGTTTTGCTCCATAGTGCTTGAGAGCCAGCGACGTGCGACGGTTCAGCGCCTGCCACTGCTCGATCTGCTCGCGGCTCAGCCAGACGTTTCCGAACTGGACATTTCCAAGCCGTTCCAGAATCGTCGTATGGTCGGCATCGGGAGCGAGGTCCATGGCCGCGCGCAGGTGGGCCCGTTCCAGTTCGGGGAGCTTGTTTTTGCGGCACCAGTCGGCCAGGTCGACTTGCCCCGCCGGAGTCGCCGCCGCGTCCCGGCGACGGGAGCGATATTTCTCGAGAAGGTCGATGGCGACGGTTGCCGGCACAGGCTCGTCGAATGACCGCCATTGATTTCCAGAGCGAACGAACCCGGATTGCCAGCGGGCGAGCGACGAGTCGGGTTGTTCACGCACGGCGTCAGCCAACTCGATTCGGCGATCGACTGGCCCCGCGATTTCGGCCCGCAGCACTCGTTCGACGACGCTGGAAGCCGGATCAGACTTGGGCGTGGATTTCTTCTCAGCGCCGACAACCACGACGGGGACGAGGCATACGCCCGCGACAACCCACGACCAGAACGTTCTTCGAACCATGGTGTACGCTCACTTTCTCGCGGGCGCCGCGGCATTCGACCGGTCAAGACCGGGGACGACGCGGTTGGTGGGGTTCGTACGGCGCAGGTCTTCGCAGAGTACGGCGGTCTTGCCGACAAAGTAGGTGTGGTAATCGTCGACGATCAGGTTATAAGTCGGCTCGGAAGGACCGGATTTGGCAGACCAGACGGGCGTGCTGCCGGTCGCCGTGTGCACGAGCGTCTGCGGCGCGAGATCGCGGGCCTTCGTCCAGCCGCTGCCGGACGTCCAAAACCGATGTCCTTTCGTGCAGGCAATGGACTCATCCTGGAAACGCAACGTCAACAGGTCTTTGGGAGGATTGGCTGTCGTGACCAATACCGGTTTGAACGTCAATTCGCCCGATTCAATGTCCTTGGCCAGGACCCGGTCGCCGACCTTGATCGTTTCAATGGGAGCCAGGCCGGAATCGGTCCAGACAGGCGTCCCGGCGGCGAAACAACTATGAGTGACGTACGGAATCACTGTGGGTGCCGCGGCCTCTTCTTCGCTGTAGTAGACAACGCCCTTGGGGCCTGCCGGTGGGGCATCGGTCAAGTCGTACCACCACTGCCACCATTTCTCCGCGTCGGGCGAGGGTTCGATTCCGGAGACGAGGGCCAGCACTTCGATGACGCGGCCGTTCAATTCCTGGATTCGGTCATTCTGCGCATCGCGCTCGAGTTCACCCTGGAACTGCAAGTCGCCGGCAAACCGCGATGAATCGAGATTCTGTCGGCGGCTGGCTGTTTCAATGGCGTTGCGGTTCGTCGTCAGATCGGACCTTCGGACCGGCACGGAGATAATCTGGCTGACGAATTCCAGCGATTTCACTTGAAACTGGTTTTCCATCTCGGTGGCCATGACGTACGAAAAGACCAGCGCGCCGCGCGAGGGGTCATAGATCGTCCGAAATTCACTCCGCGCCGGCGTTGTCAAAAGGCCGATCAGCGCTGGAACGAAATCGTCGAACTTTCGGTCTCGCAAGGCCTGCATCGCCAACTGACGGACCTCGGGGGAAGTGGAAAAGACCGCCAGTTTCGCCAGCGCCAGTGAAGATTCCGGGCCGCTGATGTGCTTGATTGCTTCAACGGCCGCCTGGGCCGACCCTCCGTCGCGACCGGCCAACACCAGCTCGATCGCCGGAATCGTGGACGAGTCAGCGATCGAGTGAAGTTCGGCCAGAGCTGCCTCTCGCTGAAGTTTGTCGCCTTCCAGGCGCTGGGCAATGCGCTCCAGTCGCGATGACCATTTTTTCAAGGATGAGTCGGACCGACGAATTGCGACCTTCCAGGCACTGAGCTGTTCCCCGCTCAACCATTGCGTTCCGATCTGCGCGTAGCCCAGGCGCCGGCGAACGGCTGGCAACTCTTGGTCGGGGGCCAACGACAACGCGGACAGCAGGTGCGCGCGTTCCTGATCTTTGAGCCCCTCTTTCCGGCACCAGTTCGCCAACTCGAGTTGGCCGGGAAATGTTTTCGGGGCCTCTTCGCGGCGCTTCCGGTATTGGGCGGTCGCTTCCGTCGGGACCTGTTCGCCCGACTGCGCGTCGAACGATCGCCATTGTTTTCCGTCCCGGACATAACCCGCTTGCCAGCGGGCGGCCGATGAATCGGGATTCTGCTCAAGTGTGGCAGCCAATTGCGTGCGGCGGTCGACTTCACCTGCCACCTCGGTCCGCAAGACTCGTTCGACCGCCGGCAGTGCCGGGTCGGTCTTCACAGCGGCCTTCTTCGCGGGTGCCGAAAATGCAAGGCTGCTCACAATACTTCCGCAAACGAACAGCACGGCAAAACGAAATGAAGTGCGAATCATGGCTCTGCTGACCTCCAATACAACACATTTCACTTTCTTCACTCTTCACTCTTCATTTCTGCTCACCGGCTTGGGCGGTACTCTCCAAAATTGTCGGCGGCCAGTCGTTTCAAAAACTCTTCGGCGGCGCCCTGCGCGTCGATGCCGATCGTGTTGATCGAGATCCGCCGCACGGCGTTCTGCGCTGTAATCCGCTGAACGATCGTCGGCTTATCGACGATCGATCCGACGTTGGGATCGCCGTCCGAGAGCAGCAGGATCGCCTCCAGGTTGGGGTCGACGGCGAGCGCATCAACGAGCGTGTCGTAGATGTCGGTTTTGCCGTCGGCACTCAGCGAATACAAGAACCGCGCCGCGGATGATTTTTCACTCGGCGTGGCCTGGGTCAGCCTGCCACTGTAGGCCTGTTCGGAGTCGTTATAAGCGATGATCTCGAACCAGGCGTCTTCCGGCAGGCCGCGAATCGCCGCTTCCAGTTGCTTCTGGGCGTCGTCCAGCCGCGTCACGCCGTCCACCGACGAGAGCATGCTCTTCGATTTGTCGATCACGAAGACGACGCGTTTGGCGTAGATCGGCGTACCGAAGAATTGGGGAACGGCATAGTCCCAGGGAATGGGATCGCCGGTCGGTTTTGTCGGCACGCCGGCTGAGGAGGTAACGGAAGCCGTGCTCGCCGTCGCCACGCGAAAGCTTTTGCGATTTGCATCCCACCACTCGCGCCACTTGTCGCTCTGGCTGCCGAAGTTCTGTCCCGTCAGACGGGCCAGTTGCCGGGCCGCGACGTACTTGACCTGACCGTCCAGCTTCGCGACGCTCGCGATCAGAAAGTCGACGCTGGCGGGCTCGTCGAACTTCGCCACGGCCGAGACGACGGCATGCCGCAAGCCGTAATGCGTCGTAAAACCGGGATGTTCCCGTAATTTCATCAGCGCCACGAGGGCCTCAGGCGGACGCCTTACGGCAAGGATGTCAATGGCCGCCAGGACGATTCGCGGGTCGGCGGCGGACAGCAACGTCAGAATGTGCGCCGCGCCTTCATCATCGTCGAGCAGGCTGTACATTCGAATGGCCCGCAACAGGCTGTCCGGAGCCTGCTTGACGTTCAGCGCTGGTTCAATCACCTTCCACAGCGCCGGAGGGACCCCGCTGTCGTCGCGGTGAAACCGCTCGATGTCGTCGAGCGCCCTGTGCCGCGAGTCTTCGCGGTTCCCGCGAAATGCCCGCAGCAGTTTTTCAGGAGTGAATGGCTTGGTTTTACTGGCAGATTGAATCTTGCCGGCAAACGGGGCCTTGACGACAGACCGCACGTTGCCGGCGCATCTGTCTGATCCCGTGCCAGGCGAAGTCTGTGCGAGGATTCCACTGATCGTCCCGACGACTGCCGCCAGGAAACCCATCGTTCCCAATACGACGAAAATCGGCCGCTGGCGAACCATTTTCGCTCCCCTGTCTTTCAATCCCAGGCGAGAGTCTGCGGGACGCGAATTGGCTTATTGAATTGTGGCGCCCGCAATATCAACCGCCAACGTACCCTCGCCCGGCGAATCGCGTCAATCGCTTCCGATTACTTTTCAGACAGAATGCCAAACGACGCCAGAAGCTTGTCTCTTTCATATTCCAGATTGAATGGAAAAATCGTCTTGAGCGTGGCTGGCTGTTTCTTGTCGACCGCCCCCATCTTGCCCGCCGGCTTGGGTTGGGCAGCGAGTTTCTGCTTTTCGGCCTTCAGGCGGGCCGCCCATTTGTCGAGGTCGGCCTGCTTCTTGACGAGTTGCCCCGTCGCGTCTTCATACCGTTTGATGCCGCTGGCCCGCTCCTGCATGGCCTGCGCGCCGCGTTGCGCAACGTCGGCCATCCGCCCCAGCGTGGCGTTGTAATCGAACTGATAGCCGATCATCTGGCTCTGCACCATCAGTGATTGCTGCTGCAACGTCTGCAACGCGAAAACTGAAGAGTTTCGCACAGGCGCGCTCAGGTTGAAGTTCAAGGCGGTGAGTTGT